>OENY01000073.1_pt1 | contig 44165 bp, 20 predicted proteins | sample 1539391 | NCBI WGS metagenome assembly OENY01 (sample SAMN03777356, study PRJEB22549) | human gut metagenome | biome: gut; feature: infant; material: feces | host: Homo sapiens | collected 2013-11-24 | reverse complement strand
GGGTGGGGCCGGGTGCCTCTCGCCAGAAATGGAACTATTTGCCGGAGGCTCATACTGACTTTATCTATGCAATTTTAGGTGAGGAATTCGGGCTTTTTGGCACCCTTTTAGTGCTGGTGATTTTCGGGCTGCTGGCCTGGGTGCTGTGCCGGTTAATCATTAATGCCACTCATCCGACTACCCGCTTGTGTGCTGCGGGAACTCTAGGGTGGCTAGTGGTACAGGCGCTGATGAACATCATGGTAGTGATTGGATTCCTACCGGTAGTAGGGGTGCCACTCCCGCTGGTTTCTTCGGGAGGTTCCACGGCGCTAGCTACCTTGTTACAAATGGGGGTGCTGCTAAGTTATTTGCGAGCAGAACCGGGAGTAGCTACCGCGGTAGCTCATCGACCAAAGTATTTGCGTACCAGTAGAGCCGTCAGATTGGAAAAACGCGATGGAAAAAAATAGATCGGTACTTTTAGCCGGAGGAGGAACCGCCGGTCATGTCAACCCACTGCTGGCTGCGGCTCGCTGTTTGCGAGATGAAGGCTGGGAGGTCACGATTATTGGTACTAGGGAAGGCAAAGAGAGTGAGCTAGTACCCGCTGCCGGCTTCGACTTGCACTATATTCCCCGGATCCCCTTGCCGCGACGCCCCTCTTTACAGCTGTTCACCATTCCCAGCCGGATGCGGGCGACGGTGCGGAAAATAGAGACCCTGATCCGTCAGAAACAAGTGGGGGTAGTCATTGGGTTCGGGGGATATGTTTCCACTCCCGCCTATTTTGCGGCGCGGCGCGAGCAGATTCCGCTGGTAATCCATGAACAAAATGCGCGGCCTGGTTTGGCCAATCGGCTAGGGGCACGGTGGGCGAAAGCAGTTGCTTTAACTTTTCCCTCCACCAAACTTGCGGCGAAGAAGGGGCGAACCACTTGTATTGGTTTGCCCCTGCGCCCCGAAATAGCGCAGTTAGCTCAAAAACGTCAGCATCCGCAGGATCAAAAACGCCAGCGGGAGGAGGCGCTTAAGTCTTTTGATCTGGATGCACAGCTGCCAACTTTACTGGTTACCGGGGGATCTTTGGGGGCGCTTTCCCTTAACGAAGCCCTGCAGGAGGCAGCGGTAAAGCTACCGGAAAATATGCAGGTAATTCACTTAACCGGTAAAGATAAAGATCAGCCGGTGCTCCGTGCTCTTCCCGAATCTTTAAAATCGCGTTACCGGGTTATTGATTACCTGGTGGATATGGAAAGGGCGCTAGCTGCCGCCGACTTGGTGGTTTGTCGTTCCGGTGCCGGTACCGTGGCAGAGATGACTGCCTTAGCGCTTCCGGCGGTCTATGTGCCCTTGCCGATTGGCAACGGCGAGCAGCGTCTGAACGCCGAAGACGCGGTAAAAAGTGGCGGCGCCCTGATAGTTGATAACGCCCGCTTTAATGCAGAGTTCGTGACCGGTCAGGTAGTGCCTTTGCTCTTGTCGCCCGAACGCTTGCAACAAATGTCGCAGGCACTGCCGGAAGGGGGAGTCGACGCCGCGAAGAAACTGGCGCAAATTGCTGAGGAAGTATGTCGATGAGCGAGGCAAAATATCATTTTATCGGGGTCGGGGGAGCCGGAATGTCAGTGGTGGCGCAGCTTTTTGTGGCGCGTGGCTGGGAACTGACCGGTTCGGATCAAAACGAATCCGATAACTTAGACAAACTTCGGAATCTGGGAGTCAAATGTTGGGTAGGTACCCAGCCGCAGCTGATTACTTCCGATATGACTATTGTTTATTCCAGTGCGATTCGCCCTAGCAATCCCGAATTTGCAGCCAGTAAAGCCGATGGTTGCAGGTTTATGCATCGATCCCAGGCTCTGGCGCTCGCGGCAGCTGACCGCAAGTTCGTGGCCGTGGCGGGGGCGCATGGTAAAACCACTACTTCTGGCATGTTGGCACAAACTCTGTCCCAACTTGGGGCAGATCCCTCTTTTGCTGTTGGAGGGATAGTTCGTCACTACCAAACCGGAGCCCATCTGGGGAAAGGTGAGTATTTTATAGCCGAAGCCGATGAATCTGATGGTTCTTTCCTGAACTACCGTCCCCAGGTGGCGATTATTACCAATATCGAGCCTGATCATCTTGATAACTATGGATCGCCAGAAAAGTTTGCGGAGGCATTTTTTGATTTCAGCAACTGTATTAAACCAGGTGGAACCCTGATTGTTTGTACCGATGATCCCGGCTGTCGCCAACTGGTTGAGCGGTGGGAATCTATGCAAGCTGACTCCGCTGCCCCTGGCATTCGGATCCTCGGTTATGGGGTGGAGAAACCTTCCTCGCACTTGGATGAGTTTTGCCTGATTAAACCGCTGGCGGAAGATCCTACCTCAGTATCCGCACAGTTCATAGTGGCGGGGAAAGCTACTACCGTGCGCCTGCCGATGCCGGGGCAACATAACTTATTGAATGCGGCAGCAGTATTCCTCGGGGCTCAAATTGCCGGTTTTTCTGCGCCAGAAATCGCGGGGGCTCTAGGGGATTTTGAGGGAACAGCGCGCCGGTTTGAAACCAAAGGTGAGGCCGGGCAGATCCGGGTAATCGATGACTATGCTCATCACCCCACCGAGGTGGAAGCCCTCATGCACCAGGCGCGCGAGGCCGCCGGGGGAGGGCGCGTTCTGGTGCTCTTCCAGCCACATCTGTATTCGCGTACCCGCAATTTTGCTTCCCGCTTTGCCCAGGCGCTTGATTTGGCTGATCAAGTGGTGGTGTGCGATATTTTCCGGGCACGGGAAGATCCAATCGCGGGGGTAACTTCCCACTTAATCACCGATAAGATGCGGCGGGGCTCCTACCTGGGGGATCGGGATGAGGCGGCGCGCGTCCTCGCTAATACGGCTGAGCCCGGGGATTTGATCTTAACCGTGGGAGCGGGAGACGTGACCGCGGCCGGCGGGTTGATTTTAGAGATTTTAGCCTCGAGGTTCGCGCAGTGACTTCTCGCAAATCTTCTTTTTCGCGCCGCGCTAAAGCCACCGAGGTATCTAAAAATACTCGGGTACGTACTAATCGCTCCTCGGCAGGCGTAGGAGAAAAAGCGGTTTCCCGGTCGCGATCTTCGCAAGTAACTTTAGCTTCCAAAGATCGGGCAGTGGTATCTAGCGGACTGGAGCAGCGACGCGCAGAAATCGCGCAGATCAAGCGGCGTAAGCGACTGCGCCGGGGCGCTATCGGGGCGCTAATCGTGGTAATCATAGTGGCCTTAGGCTACCTGTTCTGGTTTTCCCCGGTTTTTGCCTATGATCCGGGTAAGACGCGAGTTGTGGGCGCTAGCGAACAAGTTTCCGCGGGACAGGTTAAAGAAGAACTGTTGACCTATGCGGGAAGACCTTTAATGCGGGTACCTACGGGTCAGGTGGCCGCAACGCTTAAAAAAGAAAATCCTTGGATCAAACAAATAGAGGTTAGCCGGGAGTTTCCCCGGGGGATGGTAGTACATTTGACGCTGCGAAAACCGGTGGCTAAAACCACGCAGGGAGCAGTGGTTGATCTAGAGGGGAAAGTATTTCCAGCTAAGGGATTCGCTGTAGCCAATCTGGTGACGGTAGTTAGTTCTTGCCACGCCAGCGATAATCGGGATTGTTTGAAATCGGCAGCCAGCGTGGTGGAATCATTGCCACCGGAAATCAAAAAGAAAACTAAACAGGCGCAAGCGGTACGTCCAGAAAATATAGAGCTGCAATTGGTATCGGGACAAAAGGTTATTTGGGGCGCCAGTAAAGATAATCAAAAAAAAGCGCAGGTGCTGTCGGTGCTTATGCAACGCGGAGGCAGTGTCTATAACGTGACCGATTACGCTCACCCTACGATTATCGGATAAGGATCGCTGCGCAGTAACGGGAAAGCAAGTTCACCAGTGTTAAATAGAGTTCTTCTACCGATTCCATGGTCTTAGCGTCAAAATCGGTCAGCGCCCACTATGGGGTAGGCTTTGAGGGAGAACTGAAGGGAGAAAATAGTCCATGAGCAAGAGCGCTAGCGATATACCGGCATATCGATACACCGCCCAGATGGCAGGTCAAATCGAGGAAAAATGGCAAAAATACTGGTTAGACCAAGGTACTTTCAATGCCGATAACCCAGTGGGTTCCCTAGCCGGTTCCCTGGCAGATAAGGATCCGTTCTTTGTAATGGATATGTTCCCTTATCCCTCTGGCAAAGGCCTGCATGTGGGACATCCGCTAGGCTATATCTCCACCGATGTCACGGGACGATTCCAGCGGATGCAAGGGAAAAACGTCCTCTACACCATGGGATATGACGCTTTTGGCTTGCCTGCTGAACAGTACGCGGTAACTACCGGGCAGCATCCGCGTAAGACTACCCGCGAGAATATTGCGACTATGCATCGCCAGTTGGCGCGCATTGGCCTCTCCCATGATCAGCGGCGCTCTTTCGCTACTATCGATCAGGACTATTATCGCTGGACACAGTGGATTTTCTTGCAGATTTTCAACTCTTGGTACGACGTGGAGGCTACTCGCCCAGATGGAGGGAGCGGAGCTGCTCGTCCTATTAGCGAACTAATCGAAAAGTTTGCCAGCGGGGAAAAACCGCTGCCTGAGGGCGCTAAGTGGAGTGAACTTAGCGCCAAGCAGCGTGAAGATATTCTCGAGGATTACCGCCTGGCATATCTTTCCTATGCCCCGGTGAACTGGTGTCCAGGTTTGGGAACGGTGTTAGCGGACGAGGAAGTAACCTCCGAGGGACGTTCTGAACGCGGTAACTTCCCAGTATTCCGCTCGCATCTGCGGCAGTGGATGATGCGGATTACTGCCTACGGTGACCGCCTGATTCAAGATCTGGCCACTTTGGATTGGCCAGAAAAAGTGCGCACGATGCAGGAAAACTGGATTGGTCGCTCCCGGGGCGCGACAGTAACTTTCCAAGTAGACACGGAAAACCTGCAGGTCTATACCACCCGTCCCGATACCTTGTTTGGAGCCACCTTCATGGTGGTAGCACCCGAGCATCCAATTCTTTCCGGTTTGGGACAAAGTGAACTTCCCGCTGGCGCACTGCCAATTCCTGCCCAGTGGCCTGAAGGCACTCGCGATGCCTGGACGGGAGGATATGAGAATCCGCAGCAGGCAGTGCGTACCTACCAACAACAGGCAGCTGCCCGCAGCGAGCGCGAACGCGGCGAAGATGCCCACGAGAAAACTGGGGTATTTACCGGTTTGTTTGCTACTAACCCGGTCAATAATCGTCCGATTCCGATTTTCACTGCCGACTACGTGATGATGGGATACGGTACTGGCGCGATTATGGCGGTTCCCGCTCATGATCAACGTGACTGGGACTTTGCAAAGAAGTTTGACCTGGACATTATTTACACGATTACTCCCGCGCCGGATGCAGATAAAGATGCTGCCTGGATCGGGGATGGGGTGATTCAGAATTCGGCTAATGACCAGATTAGCCTTAACGGATTAGGTAAAACGGAAGCAATTAAGAAAATAACTTCCTGGCTAGAAACTGCTGGATTGGGGAAAGCTACTACCACCTATCGGCTGCGGGATTGGCTATTCTCGCGGCAGCGTTACTGGGGAGAGCCTTTCCCCGTGGTCTATGACGAGGACGGCGTAGTGCACGCCCTCCCGGAATCTATGCTGCCCCTGGATTTGCCGGAGGTAGATAATTTCTCTCCGCGCACCTTTGCGGCTGATGATGCAGATTCGCAGCCGGAAGCTCCGCTGGGGCGCGCCACCGAGTGGGTAAAAGTGGAACTAGACCTGGGGCAGGGTAAACAAACCTATTACCGGGACACTAACGTGATGCCTAACTGGGCGGGTTCTTGCTGTTACGAGCTACGCTACCTCGATCCAGGGGAGAAGGATTTCCTGGCTAACCCCGAAAACGAGCGTTACTGGATGGGGCCGCGCGAGGGCGCCTCCTCGGGAGGTACCGATCTATATGTAGGCGGGGTCGAACACGCGGTTCTACACTTGCTTTATGCGCGTTTTTGGCACAAAGTACTCTATGACCTGGGGCATCTCTCTAGCCTGGAGCCCTTCCATAAACTGTTTAACCAAGGATATATCCAGGCCTATGCCTATACAGACAAGCGGGGAGCCTACGTGCCCGCTTCCGAAGTTCAAGGCGATGAGGCTTGCGGGTTCACCTATGAAGGGGAGCCAGTAAAACGCGAATACGGCAAGATGGGTAAATCCTTGAAGAATATCGTTACTCCCGACGATATTTGCGACGAATACGGGGCGGACACTTTCCGGGTCTATGAAATGTCGATGGGGCCGCTGGATATGTCGCGGCCTTGGGAAACTCGGGCAGTGGTCGGTTCCCAGCGTTTCTTACAGCGCCTATGGCGCAATGTGGTTGATGAGAACACTGGGGAGGTAACCGTTAGCGAGGACGCGCCCGATTTGGAAACTCAGCGCGCCTTAGCGAAAGCAATCGCGCAGGTAACCGAAGACTACCGCGAAATGCGTCTTAACCTGGTGGTTTCGGATCTGATTGTGCTCAATAATCACTTGACTGGGCTGAAAGCGGTTCCTCGGGAAGCCGCGGAGGCGCTGGTATTAATGATTTCTCCGCTGGCTCCCCATATTGCCGAGGAGCTTTGGAATAGGCTGGGGCATTCTTCCTCGTTGGCACGTGAGCCTTTCCCGGTAGTAACCGATGAATCTCTACTGGTAGAAGAAGAAATCACGGCGGTGGTACAGATTAACGGCAAGGTTAAGTACCGCTTGCAGGTGCCGCAATCTATCTCAGCCGAGGAGCTAGAAAAACAGGCACTGGAAACTGAAGTAGTGCAGCGCACCCTTGCGGGAAGCGAACCTTTGAAGGTGATAGTGCGAGAACCAAAATTGGTGAACGTAGTAATAAGAAAAAAGAAATAAATAGGAATAAGTGCCCTGAACCATCGGCGTGAGCTATAGACTAATGGATAAGGGCTCTTTGGTATTACCTTGATTTATTGTTAAGGAGCAAACTTGAGTTTCGAAACCTGGACGCTGAAAGCGGGCGAAGACTCGGTATCGATCGCCAAAATCGGGGCAACTGTCCTGGATTGGCAGGTCGAAGACCATTTTCAAGACATTTCCGATTTTCCTTTGCCTCCCGATGGTGCCTACCCTCTAAAGCAGCGTAAGATCCATGTGCTTGACGGGTATCGTGACGCGCAAGAGGCACGGGAAATGAATGGTTTCCGGAATGCGGTTATGGCGCCTTGGTCGAATCGTTTACGTGATGGCAAATATAGTTTTCAAGGCCGCACGTATGATTTTGCAGGGAAAACCGTGGGCGGCTCGCTGGCGTTACATGGCTTGGTAGCAGACCAACCTTTTGAGTTAGTTGAGGCGGGGGAAGACTTTCTGCGAGCAAAGATTCAGGTGCCAAAGCTCGAAGCCTATCCCTTTGAAGTGGAAGTGGAAGTTACCTATCGGCTGTGCGCTGATCCTCATCGACTATCCCTAGATATAGTGGCCAGAAATAATGGTGAGGCCGACGCGCCGATTACCTTGGGGTGGCATCCCTACCTGGTGTGTCAGGCAGGCAGCGCGGAAACTACTAAAATCACGGTGCCTTCTCAAGTTCGGATCCAAACTGATAAGAATCTGATTCCTAAACCAGGAATAAAAGGTTTTTCCACCCAAGCTTATCCGGTTACTTTGGTGCATCGCCGCGATATTGACTGGGGGATGACTTCGTTAGTTGCTGAAGATGGGGTGGCTACCGCCTTAGTCGACCATGTGGATGGTTCTCAAACTGCTGTAGAGTTGATTGGGGCTCGCCAGGGGCTGGGGTTAGGATCTTTCCAAATCTATACCGGCCAGGATTTGGCCTATCGCCGCGGCATCGCGGTAGCGGTAGAGCCTTTGCTGGCGATGACGGATGCTTTTAATCGTCCAGAATGCGAAGGCCTAATTACGGTGGCACCGGGGCAGGTACAAGAGTTTCACGCTGCGCTGGAGCATCGCAGTCCGCTTAACCGGCAGTAGACTCTCGCTTAAGTAGTTTTCTTGGTGGCGAATCCTTAGCCCGGATTTAGCCCTCGGTGTCGCTGACCTCGGTAAGGATTGCGCAAACCTAGCCCCGCTGAAAGCTTAGTCTCATTTTCAAAGAAAGATTCGTTCCTGAGTATTTCCTTTTGTTAAACTGACAGCACCCTTGGAACTAAAAGGGTACGTCCCCCGGGCAGTAATGACGCTGTCCTTTGATCAGTACTCAGAAAGACACGAAGAAGTGAAGAAAAGTTTAAAACGTTTGCTGCGTTCTTGTGCCGTTTTCCTATTTTCTGCCTCGTTATCTATAGGGGCGCTAGGGAGTATTTCCCTAGCTCATGCGGCGGACACGGATTTATTAAATGTTGCATTCGGGGGATCTTTAGAGAGCGGAGGGTTGACCACCCAGGCGGATGAAATCCTCAAAGGAGCAGTGACCCGCAAAGATGGGGGAGAAACTCAAGAAACCGGCAAGATTGTTTTAGCTGGAGGTAACCAGGGTCTTTTCTATACCAGTGCTCGCACTTCGGGCACGGGTACGGTGTTTTTTACTCTAGGCGAGGGGGTTGCTACTAACGGCTTTACAGCTGAGGTGAAATATATTCCGCAGGCGAACCAGAATAATCTTGCTACTATTTTTTCTGCCGGCGGCAACCTTTTTGTGCGGTATGTTGATGCCGGACACTTGGAATATGGTCTGTCTTATCAACAAGGAGGACGTTGGGCAGACACCAAACAAACTATTTTGGCTCCACCAGCTGGGAAAGAACATGCGCTATCGGTGACTGTTTGGCCTAAAAACGGGGGCACCGCGGTAAGGGTTGCCGTAGACGGAAACGAGTATCCAGAGATTGTAAGCCCTGCGCCGGCGGCGGTTTCAAACGGTTTAGAGTCAAAGTTCGGGTTCGGGGCGGAAGTGCATACGGCTCCCAATGCCCAAAATAGAGGGCTGAAAGGTAGTTTGCAGGCGTTACGTTTTACCCCAGCAAATAGTTACAATTACCAGGACGGATTTGAATTTCAGCCCGCCGAAAGTCAGGAGGGAAATCCCGATGACGTTCCCTGTGCCACCTGGGAAGAAATCGAACCAGCAACTCAAATTGCGGTAAGTCCCGCTGACTGTCGCGAACATATTTTGAAAAAAGCATCCTTAGTCAGGCCTACTAGGGAGCAGTTACGCTGGCAAGAACAAGAATTAACGGCGTTTATTCATTACGGGGTTAACACTTTCTACAATCAAGGTTGGGGGCATGGTACGGAAGATCCTCAGCGTTTCGCGCCCACGGATTTAGATGTTGACCAATGGGTAAAGAATCTGGCAGAGGCCGGTTTTGGGACAGTCATTTTAACTGTCAAGCACCATGATGGATTCTTGCTATACGATTCGCGCTACACTGATCACGATATCGGCTCTTCGGCAGTACCAAACGCCGATATTCCCCGAGATGTAGCCAAGGCCGCGAAAAAATATGGGATGCGGGTAGGATTCTATCTGTCACCTGCTGATTCGAGTGCAGAAATTAAGGGGCTCTTTGGAAACGGATCGGCAAAAACCGAGCGTACGATTCCCACCCTAATAGACGGAGATGACCGTTCTGGAAAAATCGATAAGTTCTATAAATATCCGGCAACTGATTATGGGGAGTATTTCCTGAATCAACTCTACGAAGTGTTGACTCAATATGGCGACGTTGACGAAGTTTGGTTTGATGGGGCTGCCGGTAACACCGATAAACATGAGCTTTTTGATTATTCTGCCTACTACGATTTGATTCGCCAATTGCAGCCGAATGCGGTTATCGCAGTGGGCGGCCCCGACGTACGTTGGATCGGTAATGAGGAGGGCCGAGGACGCGCAAATGAGCCCTCAGTTATTCCGGTCAAACAGCTTGAGTCCGGGAAAATTGATATTAGCGGACAAGCGGGGCACTTTAACCAAAACTTGGGCAGCGATGATCAAATAGTTAATGCGGTTCGCAGCGGGGGAGCGCAATATCTACGCTGGTGGCCCGCAGAAGCAGATATGAAGCTTACCAGGGATTGGTTCTGGCAGATTGATGCGGATGAAGATAATTCAACCGTTAAATCAGGCACAGCGTTATGGAACAAATACCTAGAAAATGTGGCTCGTAACTCGGTAATGCTTTTGAATGTACCTCCGAATAAGACTGGGAAATTTTCCGCTAACGAGATAAAAGCTTTACAAGATTTTGCGGTTGAACGGCGAAAGGCTTTCGCACTCGACCATGCTTTAGGGCGACCTGTTAATGTAGGCGGGGAAAACACTAGGGTTTACACCGATAATAATCTGCGCACGGGAGGACAAGCTTTCACTGGGGAAACCAGCTTTGAGGTTGATTTAGGAGCAGAAAAAACTGTTAACTATGTTTCCTTGGCGGAAGATACTTTAAATAACGGCCAAAACATTCAAAGTTTTGTGATTGAGAAAGAAACTGCAGACGGATGGCAGCCGGTGAAGATCAACCGTAATTCCGCTACCGGGACTGTGGGGGTTCGCCGGATTGTGCAACTGGCTGCGCCAGAGACGGCACAAAAATTCCGGGTTCGGGTAACGGACAATCGCGGACCATTTGCTCTTTCAGATTTGCGGCTTTTTGGAAGTGCAAATCAAGATCCGGAAGTGCAACTGGATTATTATGTTGATTCTGCCGCTAAGGAAGCCGGACTAGGTACTTTAGCTAGTCCCTTTAACTCCTTAGAACAGTTAAGAGGATTGCGTTTACCTAAAGGCGCGAAAATTCATTTGAAGTCAGGTGCCGTCTTCCCTCAATCAGATCTACGCTACTACGGTTTTGGCACTGACGGCCAGCCCATAATAGTGGATGTTTACGGCGGTGATCAGCTTCCTAAAGTAGGTGAAGGCACCGCTTGGGACGAGTTCGCTCCGAAGATGGCAGCTGGCTGGCAGCTTAATCTACCTAAACCACAGAAACCGGATGCAAAAATCGCGGCTAGTGAGTGGCAAGACGTTCCGGGTAGCAGCGATTGTGGGCAAGGAAAAGTCAGTCAGTCCCGCGCCGTCACCACCACTGATTACCGTTGGGATACCACGAGATGGATTCTCGATGACGCAAATGCTGTGGAAAAGACCGAGACCAGATTACGGGAAATGACCGCAGCCGAAAAGAGCGCCTGCCCCGGAAATAAACCGGGAGAAAGCGGCGGGGAATCAGAAAAACCGGGAACGAATACTCCTGGAGAAAAACCAGGGACAGCTGGCAAACCTGGGACAACCGCCCCATCTGGGGGGATGAATACGTCCAATAGCAAACGAATATCCAATGCTCAGCAAAATGACGCGGATCGGCAGGTACGGAATCCAGATTTGGTAAATACCGGGACTTCCGCGGACGAATTATTGCTATTAACTCTGCTAGGGATGCCTTTGGGGCTAACTTTGGTTCTGGTGAACAACTATCGCTCTAAGCAGCGTTGATGGTGCCTAGAGCGGCAAAAATAACAGGTACTTTGGGGAGACACTTCCCTTAAAGTACCTCCTTAAATAGGTTTGATTGGGCAGCAACAGCAATCGCGGGATTGTGAAACAGGAAGGTGCAGGAAATGTTCAACCGGTCTAAAAAGGTTTTTAGCCTTTTAGGGGCAGGCGCTCTGGCGCTAGCGGCATTATTGCCAGCCGGCATCGGGACAGCAGAGGCTGCAGAGCTGACTAATCACGCATTAGCAGCAAAAGGAGGCAGCGTTAGTGCTTCCGGGAATGAAGTTGCTGACAAATGGCAGGCGCAGGCCGCTATTGATGGTAACGACAGCGGTGATTCTCGCTGGTCCTCCAATCACAGTGACCAGGCTTGGATTGCGGTACACCTAAAAGAAGCCATTAAAATTGACCACGTAACTATTAAATGGGAAGCCGCCTGTGCCGCCTCCTATCATTTAGAGGTTTCAAATGACGGAACCACTTGGGAAAAAGCCAGCGAAACTATTCGCCCGCAGTGTTCCAGCACAGATACCCAAAAACTCAATGCCGCTACCGCTAATGGAACTTGGAAATACGTGAAAATGCAGGCCGAGAGCCGCACACCTTTCCAAGGTATTAAATACGGGGTTTCCCTATTTGAATTTGAAGTATGGGACGGGGCAGAACCGGTAGCTCCAGCCCAGCCTAATTTGATTCCACTGCCTGCTGAAATGACCCCCGGAGAAGGCAGCTTTAGATTAGGCGCAGACACTAAAATCAAAACTGATTCCGCTTCTAAAGCGGTAGCGGAGATGACCGCCAAAACTATGCGTGCCTCCACCGGATTTCCCCTGCCAGTGGGTAAAGAGGGACAGATCAGTTTACGGGTAGACACCAGCCTAAATACAACCGGTTTAACCAGTGGAAATATCGAGGAAGCCTATAGCTTAAAGGTCAGTGAAAGCGGGGTAGAGATTGTCGGAAAATCTGCGCAAGGGGTTTGGAACGCTACCCGTACCCTGCTGCAACTATTCCCCGCCTTTATCTATTCTCCCCATCAGGTAAACACCCAGTGGCTAGCCCCCGCGATTACAGTCAAGGATGCGCCCCGGTTTGCACACCGCGCGATACAAGCCGATGTCGCCCGCTCGTTCCTCACAATCGCTGACTTAAAACAAATGATTGACACCTTTGCCAATGTGAAAGGCTCCCGTTTACATCTACACCTTTCAGATGACCAGGGTTGGCGGCTACAAATAACCAATGAGGGACGCGAAGCTGGGGACACTATCGACTACACCAAGCTCACCGAGGTTTCCGGCAAAACCGCAATGAACTGGAACTCGGAAGCCTATTCCTTAAAGGATTTAACCGGCTCTAGTCAGCAGGCAGACGATAATGTAGTCGAATTGGGTCATCATGGTTTCTACACTCAGGAAGAATATAAAGACCTGGTCAAATATGCGGCCGAGCGTTTCGTAACGATTCAGCCCGAGTTTGATATGCCCGGACACACCAATGCGGCGCTAGCCGCCATCCCGCAATTAAACTCTGCCAACTCCTCTCATAATGGCACTGTAGATGCCGATGGCAACGCCATCACCGATCCGGCTAAATGGCAGGTTGCCCCCGCTAATGGAACGGGAGATGTGGGTTATTCCTACCTGGATCCGGACTCAAAGCACACCCAGTATTTTGTTCGCCACGTATTTAAACAGCTGGCTGCGCTTACCCCCGGTAAAATTATTCATATCGGAGGGGACGAATCCCACGATATGGTTAAAAAACTTGGGAAAGACAAATTCAATGAATTTCTGAATATGTCCGCGAAAGCAGTTCGCGATCAAGGCAAATCTCCCATCGGATGGAATGAAATAGCCTCAAACACGCTACAGCCTGGGGACTTGGTACAGTATTGGACCGGTAATACCGCTAACACGAAACGAGCAATCCAAAACGAGGGCGTTAAAGTCGCGGTATCGAATGCCTCGACCGCCTATATCGATATGAAATATGGAGTTCCCGGTGGCAACAGTATCGGTTTAACCTGGAGCGGAACTGGAGATTTCGATAAATACTATAACTGGGATCCGGCACAAGTAATCAAAGGGATTCCCGAAAGCAGCATTGTAGGGACAGTAGCCGTGCAATGGTCAGAAACTATTCGCGGGGGATACCAGGCAGAATGGTTAATGTGGCCGCGTTCAATCTCTCACGCGGAAGTAGCCTGGACTCCACAAGTGAAGAGAAACGTAAACCAGTTCAAACAGCGCATGGCGGCTATGGGAGATAGGCTCGCCATTTCGGCAGTGAATTTCTTTGACGGCTCGAAAGCCAATTGGCAAACCGCGTTAGCCGGGGTAGACCAAAAAGTTGCACCCAACCGCTCCGTGAATCTTACGGTTGGCGAGTTTGCGGCTCCCGGCACTGTGAAGAACTCTGAGGGAACGCAAATCACGAAAGCAGGTAACGCCGCTTCCGCCCTCGGGGATACTCCCTTTAGTGCCACTATCGATTGGGGTGACGGCTCCGCGCCCTCGCCGGCAATATTTACCCAAAGTCATTCCCGAGATGCTTTACATTCCAGCCCTCTATATAAAGTGACTGGAAAACACCCCTATGCGAATCCCGGAACCTATACCGGTACTATTACGGGCTCAAACGGACAGAAAGCCACCTTTACGGTAAATGTGGCAAATGGCGCCCCCGATCCCAGTGAAAATGCCTCCTGGGATGCAAGTAAAAAACCGATGATCACCATTGAAAAGAATCTCATCCGCCCCTATGAGCGGGTAAAAGTAAAGCTCAGCGGATTTGAACCTGGCAAATATGTAAAACTCGCCTGGAATGACAAAGACCAGTTCTTGGCTATGCCCGGGGCGGATGGAAGCGCCGAATACTATCTGCCCTTTTTCGATAAGGCAGAAAAAGTGTTACGGCCCCAAGACACCGGCACGCATCAGCTTCGTGCCACCCAGATTGGGGCTAATAGAAGTGCCGAAGTCACTGCCACCATTGTGTCTGATCGCGAGGAACTGCTAAACCCAGTTGCGCAGTGCCCCACGATGAATGACCCGAATTGCGGATATGAAAGCATTAGTGCCTCCTCTCAGGCAGACAATGAACCAAAACCCTCCGGGCCGGTGAGCGCCGCATTTGACGGCAATCCCAATACCTATTGGCACACCCGCTGGGCTGCTCCGGCCGGTACTTTCCCGCACACCGTTACCGCGCAGCTCAAAGCCGCGCCAGAGCAAAAATGTCAGATTACCGGGTTTGAATATACGGCACGCAGCGGGCAAGAAAACTCGCGGGTTAAAGATTTCCGGATTGAAGTATCCGAAAACGGCAACGACTGGAAGAGTGCCATTAGTGGTTCTTTGAAGAATCATGCCGACCCGCAAGTATTTAACTTTGCAGCTGACAAACAGTTAAGTGGCAAATACGTGCGGATGGTTCAGCTGAACTCCCAGGCAGGAAATGATTTTGGAGGTGCAGCTGAGATTCGTTTCGGAGCTTTGTGCGCTCGAAACGGAACGGAAGTAACCCCGGTTGCTCCCGTAGCTGAAAAGCAACCCCTAACGGAGCAAGGAAAAGAATATCCCGGATATTTCCTAGTGCCGGCCGTTACGGGGGTTAATTATTACTTGGGTGATGAGCTGCTAACCCCGCAGCAGGCGGTTCCGCTGCCCTATGGAAAAACCAAGATTGTAGCTCGGCCCGCGAGCGACCTATTTAGGTTTAAAGAGGGCGCAAAGAGCGAATGGACCCTAGATATGGGCGACGACCCGGGTCAAGTTGAGCCACCGCAGCCGGAAAAACCCGAAAAACCTGCTCCGCAGGTGGTAAAAGGCGACTGGACTGACTCCCCAGGGCAAGAAGCCAGCAATTGTAAGACCTTCAAAGTTATGCAGACCCGCAGCGTTACCACTACTGAATATATTTGGGATGCAGCTGGAGCTAAATGGGTGCTTGATACTGCTAATGCCCAAGTGACTACGGAACAGGGCGTTCGCGATATGAGCGCAGCTGAAAAAGAAAAATGCGCGCTCTCGCCGGAGGAGCCCAGCCCCGATAACCCAAACCCTGATAAACCTGGAAAGCCCGACGTGAAACCAGAGACTAAACCAGGAACGGGTACAGATAATGGGGCGGTAAAACCGGGCAGCACCGAGTCAAAGCCGGGTACTAAACCCCGCCAGCAGAACACTACTTCTGCGATGCCCTCCACCGGTGCTTCCAGTGAGCTATCGCTGCTACTAGCAGTGCTGAGTATCGGATTTGGGGGAGTGTTGCTGCTGAGCCGACATCGAACTCGCAGGTAAAAGTGGAACGGAGCGGCTAGCCACTTCCGAAAGACATATAAGAATCTGAGCAAAGAGGCTGGGAAAGGTAAATAAATGAGTAAGGTTAGTTGGAAACGCCGGGCGACTGCCACTGTGGTTACAGCGGCAGTCGCTTTAATGTCGGTGCTAATCCCAGCGAGCAGTGCCCAAGCGCTCGCGCCCGCCGATAGCGCTCTGTGCGCAGACAATTTGGCAGTCGGGAAAACAGTAAACGCCACCAGCCGGGAAGTAGCTGGCGAAAAAGGGCCAGAGCTGGCAGTCGATGGCAATATCGGCCCCGATGATAAAGCTACTCCGACAGTACACAACGTAAAATCTGCCAGTCGCTGGTCAGCCGCCGGAAGCGACAATAACGCTGCCCTGACCATCGATTTTGCCGGAACCGCTACTATTAACAAAGTACAGCTTTATTGGGGAAACACTTTCGGTAAACCCTACAAGTTGCAAGCCAGCAATGATGGCAACACCTGGCGAGATTTAGTAACCAACCAGAACGGTAAAAAAGCTGGAACCACCGAGCACACCTTTAACGCCAGCGAAAAAATGCGCTACCTGAAAATGCAGATTTCTGGCAAATCACAGCAGTGGGGACTATCCCTGTGGGAAATAGCCGCTTGTGGGACTCTAACTTCAGATCCCACCCCGACAGATAACGAAAATCTGGCTCAGCTGAATCAATTGATTCCCTACCCGCAAAAAGCTGAGCTTGCCGGAAATAACTCCCGGTTCATCCTCACCAAAGATAGCGAGATTACGGCCAGTGGCTTAGCGGGGGAGCCCGCCAAATATCTTGCCGAGACGCTAGCTAAATCCACCGGATACAAACTACCGGTATCCGCCACTTCTAGTGCTAAAACCCAGATTAATTACGTTATCAATCCGAACTTAACCGTCAGTGGGGTAGGCAAAGAGCAAATGAATGAAGCCTACACCTTACAGATTGCGCCAAACCGGGTAACCATCACCGCGCGCACTGCCAGCGGGGCGCTATGGGCAACCCAATCGCTGCTGCAATTGTTAGGGCCGTGGGCAGTATTTCCTCAAGTTACCGTGGGATCTTTAATGCCGATACCGGCGATGACTATTCAAGACGGTCCTCGCTATTCCTGGCGCGGACTAATGCTTGACCCGGCGCGCTCCTTCATTCCCAAGAATGAAGTCATTAAGCTGATGCATTCTATGAGCCGCTTCAAGATGAACACTTTGCATCTGCATCTAAGTGATGAGGGCTGGCGGATTGATATCCCGAATGAGGGCAAAGACGCTGCTGACCCGATTGACTATAGCCAGCTGGCTAAACGCGGAGGCAGTGCCGGTTTACGAGCCGGAGATATTGGCCGCGCACCCCAGGCGGGACGAACTGGCTACTACACCTTAGATGATTACCGCGAAATGGTGGTCACTGCCAATAAATTAGGGATAGCGATTGTTCCCGAGATTGATACTCCCGGTCACACAGAGGCAGCACTATATTCCATACCCCAGCTGAACTCGGAAAACTCTAATCCCAAGCCAGAGGCCGGTCAAGACACGATTGGGCAGCCAAATTACTCGAAAAACAATATGAAAGTGAATCTGGATGCTTTAAATCCTTACACTTACACCTTTATGCAGCATGTTTTGAAGATTTTGGCGCAAAACTCTAACAACACTTATCTGCATATTGGCGGCGATGAAGCTAACAGTATGAATCACCAGCATTACCTGCAATATATGCAGCAGATTCTGCCCAAAGTAAAAGCCATGAAGCAAACCCCCATCGTTTGGGATGAAGCTTTAAAGAGTGTGGGCTCGGTCGGGATTGCCGCCAATGGTGGGGTAGTCCAGTGGTGGAATACCGATTCCGCGGCGCCTAATCGCTCCCAACTGCGAAATGATTTCGTAGCTAAAGGCGGCAAATTCATTGTCTCTAACGCCAGCTACTTCTATTATCCCCAACGCGAAGACCGCTCCCATGTGGCTCCCAGTTGGGCTTGCCCCGGTGGGGAATGCACTTTGAAACACGCCTATGATGCCCAGCCCCAACAGGTCATGGGGCTCAGTGACGATAAAGGAATCTTGGGTGTCGAGGGCGCAGTATGGAGTGAGGGCGTGCGCAACCTGGCAGATATTGAGTATATTGCGTTCCCGCGGTTACTAGCTCACGCTGAGATGGGTTGGACAAACCAGGATAATAAGAACTGGGAACGCTTCCGGGGCGGGGTTGCCCAACAGGCAACTGCCCTAAACGCTGCGGACACCAGTTTCTTTAACGGCTCTCAGGTCACCTGGCGGATTTCCCTCGCATTATCTCCGCTAGCCACCGATTCCCAAGGAAAGGGAATCGGTAAAGCTAATCGGCAGTTAATCGGATATGTTTCGGCTCCCGGCAAAGGTAACGATGACCTGGATTTGTCATTGACCCTGACGCCGAAAGAATCCCAAAATGCGATAAATGTGCCGGTAAGTACCACTTTGGATAAAGAATACATACCGGTAAATGGTTCCTATCAAACCGGAAAACAGATGAACTCGGTCTTTAAGGTTTATGCCGACCTGACAAAAGTTCCCCAAGGTAGCTACCAGGCGCAGCTAAGCGCTAAAGCCAACGGATTAAAGTCTCTAGACGGTAAGAGTGATACCGGTCTGGCCAGCGCGGTTATTCAGGTGCCAGCCCTTAGCGGTCAAACGCCCCCCGGGCCGGGAACTCAAACCAGCCAAAGCGATACCACCTGGGAAAGCACTGAGCGTTCTTTCCCTAAGAGCAGCTATAGTTTTCCCGGAAATGACGGTAAACCTCATAAAGTAACCTGGGATAATCATTCTTTGAAAATTGATGGTGAGCGTCTACAGGTTTGGGCTGGTGAGTTCCATCCTTGGCGAATCCCGTCCCCCCAGGCCTGGCGCGACGTCCTCCAAAAGATAAAAGCCGCCGGATTTAATGCGGTATCTTTCTATTTCTTCTGGGGATCATCAAAGCGAAGAGGGCGGTTCTTTCAATTTTGATAAAGGAACTCGCCGCGATATTGACCTTTTGCTGACGATGGCTGAGGAAGAGGGGCTATATGTGATTGCTCGTCCCGGCCCCTACGTCAATGCCGAGATTTCAATGGGAGGTCTGCCCGCATATATGACTAACTATGCGGCGTCCTCTTTGCGTTCGACTGACCCGAAAGCCTTGGCAGCCTCTAAGAGCTGGTTGAAAGCCTTCAACAATATCGCGAAGAAACACCTGATTACCACGGGAGGCGGCTCCATCATTATGTATCAGGTGGAAAATGAGCTGCTGGCAGAAAATCCCAGCACGACCGCATTCCTAAAAGAGCTGAGCAACTTTGTGCGCGGTGATGGGATAAATGTTCCCCTGTTTGAAAATGACTGGGGCTTGGCAGGACGTTTTGCTCCGAATAAAGCCGGAAACCCGGCGGGTAAATATGGCAGCACTGATTTTTACACCTATGATCGTTATCCCCTGGGCTTCAATTGCGGGGCAGGACGCGGAAACCTCGATGATGTTGAACAGACTTTCCGCAATTATGAACCGAAAGGTCCGCATTTTATTGCCGAAGGTCAAGGGGGTGCTTTCACTCCTTGGGGAGCAAACTTTACTCCCGAAAAATGCGCCAGTTTCACCGATGGAAACTTTGTGCGCCAGTGGGGGACAGTCCTGGCCGGTAACGGGGTGAAAGCCTATACCTACTACATGATTTTTGGCGGCACTAACTGGGGTTATACCGGTTCTCCTTCCTCTGGTTTTACCAGTTATGACTATGGGGCTGGCATAGACGAAGATCGAACGATTCGGAAAGACAAATTTGGGGCGCAAAAAGAGATTGCCTACTATTTGCAAGCCAATCCCCAATATGTAACCTCTAATCCGGTAGCTAAACCCGATATTAAGATGGTTAGCGGTAACGCCCAGATTAGAGGGTATCAGCGGATTTCTTCCGAGGGCGCAGCCGAGCTTTCAGCTACCGGTAACGGCGGGCGCACCCTGGGATTTGTTTTGAACAACACCAACGACACCAGCACCAATAAGTTTACTTTTGCTTTGGATTTAGCCAACACCTCCGGTGTGGGGGCAAGGTTTAATCACGATGATAGTGACAGCGAACTAAAGTATTCGACGGGTTGGAAGTCAGTTAAGGACGATTCGGCTTGGAAAGGAAGTATCCACGAGGCTAGTAAAGCGGGCGAGGAAGTCGCATTCGAGTTTACCGGCACGGGAATCGAGATTGCGGTAGCCACCGGAACCGATCATGGGAAATTCGCGGTAAAGCTCGATGACCAGGCGGAACAGGTAGTAACCGGTTGGGTGGGAACCGAACAGAATAAACCTACCCAAAAAGTCGTGTTCTCTAAGAGTGATCTTCCTGCCGGTAAACATACCCTGAAGGTGCGGGTGCTGGGGCAAAGCGCCGAGGGATCAACTACTGGAGGCACGAAAGTCCAGCTAGATGCGCTTAATGTTCTGGGAGCTAGCGCCACGCCCTGGATAGTGGTGAACAATAATGACCCGGCGATTAAATATAATCCCGCGGTTGGGACTGCCTCATCTTGGGAATATGCTACCGGGCAAAACTGGACTAGCGGGGATTATCAAGGAGACGAAACCTATTCTGCCCGTAAAGGTGATTCTTATACCTATGACTTCAACGGGATAGGAATCGATATTATTGGGGCTTTCTCCGGTAATCACGGCATAGCCGATGTGTTTATTGACGGGGAAAAAGTAGGGCAAACCGAAGAGGAAGTCACTAACACCGCCCGCCCCCAGCAGGTTTTATATAGTGTGCGGGGGTTAAGTGCCGGTAAGCACACCTTAAAAGTCCAAGTTACCGGTAAGCCTTTTGCGGGCTCTAAGGGTACTTTCGTATCGCTAGATGCTTTGCGAGTATTCCCCGATAAAGATGCCATAGATCAGTTCAATACCGGAACCAACGTCAAAGATGGAGAGAACTCTTGGTCGCGGATTCCACAAAAATCGGGAACTGCCCTAACGTTGCATGGTCGGGATGCCTTGCTGATGAGCGCGGATATGAAAATCGCGGGGCAAAAACTGCTGTACACCACCTCGCAGCTATTCGGTTCCCCGATTGCTACCGATAACGCCCAGGTACAGTACCTGCTCGGGGTAGCGGGAGACGATGGGGAAACTCTGCTACGTTACGCGGCTAAACCGCAGGTGAAATCTGGTAAAGAGGTAGAGGTTACCTGGAATGAACAGTATAAGACGCTGCGTTTGAACTATAAGTATTCGGCAGAACCTAGCGATATCACTATCACCCCGGCTGCCTCAGATAGAGCAGCAAGTGCGGGAGATACGCTGCGCTTGCGGATTATTGACCGCACCTACGCGCAAACTACCTGGTTACTAAATACCGGTGAAGGAGGCAGCGGCAAACGTTTAGCGGTCGAGGGGGTAGAGCTAGCTCGCAACTGGAGTTTAAATGGCTCGAATGCCGAGGTTAATGGCACTACTGATTCTAAGAGTCAAACTCCCTATGTGCTGCTTCCTAAAGGCGCAAAGAGCGCGAGTTGGAATGGTGGCAAAGCGGGAATAAGCGAAACCGAGGGTGTCTATGCCGGTTTCACCAAATTTATTCCGCAGATGCTAACCTATGAGCCACCCCAGCTAAAGTGGGTGAAACAGGAAGGCGCTCCGGAAAAGGAAATCAATTTTGACGATAGCGCCTGGCAGGTAGCTAACGGTAAACAGCGTAACCAAAAATGGCAATCCCCCAGCGGGAATGGACTGGTGCTTGACTCCAATTATTACGGTTTCTATGAAGGCTCCGTATGGTATCGCGCTACCTTTGTGGCCAGCAGTGATTCCCCAGTTATCACTCTGAACGCTAACGGGGGATCCGGCGTGCCCCCGCATGGCAAGAATCCCGCCTTTATGCAAGTGTGGGCAAATGGGAAGTCGCTGGGCGCGGCCAGCGCCGCTGGCGCCGACCAGTCTTTTACCGCTAAAGGGATTAAAGCCGGAGATAAAGTAGTTTTAGCGGTGCTAGTAAATAACCTGGGGCAAAACCTGGACTGGTCAGATAATGGGTTATCACGCCAAAACCGGGGATTGTATTCAGCTACTATTCCCGCTCAGGACGGGAAAGTTACCTGGAAGATTCAAGGCGCTGCCGATAAGAGCGGCACTAAAGATAAAGCGCGTGGTCTTTACAATAACGGTGGTTTAAATGGCGAGCGTCAAGGCTGGCATCTGCCAGGTTTAGATGACTCTAAGTGGACCGCGGCCTCAGATATGCACGCGGACGAGGCCGGGGTTACCTGGTATCGATCCACTTTCGATTTGAACGTTCCTAAAGATGCCGATGTAGCTTTCCGCCTGGAGGTACTCTCGCGGCGCTTCGGCAATACCCAGCAGACCCGAACCGACCATTCTCAGGCGTTACTGTTTGTCAATGGGTGGAATACCGGTATCTATATCGGTGATATCGGGCCGCAGGATTCCTTCACTATCCCGGCGGCTTTCCTTAATCTGAACGGCAAGAACACGGCGGCAATTGCAGTTATTGGTAAAGAAGCTGATGCGGGGCCGGAAAACGTAGTACTGCGCGCGGTTCATCTTTCCCAGATGAATGCCTTAGCGCCAGTAACTGCGCAAACGGATGACCCGGGGGAAGTTGAACCTGACACCCCGGGAAAACCAGATAACCCGGACAAACCAGGTCAGACAGAAAAGCCGAATCCTTCCCAGCCGGATAATCCGCAAAATCCAGCTACTCCCTCTAAAGAGGCGACTCCTTCTGAAAATGCGAAAACCCCCTCCTCAAAAGGAAAGACCGTTAAAGAGGGGCTGGGGCATACCGGTACCGAGGGTATTTCCGCTTTATTAATCGCGCTATTGGCATTGGGGGTAGGAATCGGGGTGCGTTATCGCCAGCGATGGCTGGAAGATAAATAACCAGATTGGTGGGGTGAAAACCCAATTGAGGTTTTCACCCCACCGCTTTATAGCTTGAGTAAATACCTAGGGTTAGGGCTTGCTCATCTGGGTAAAAATCGAAAAGATTAAGAGAAATAGTCGCTTTCAGGGTGTGCTTGCCGGGGTCGGTAAATTCCACGGAAAGTGAGTACTTAAGACAATGAGGTTTGAAATGGTGTTATCGGTGACCAAAGGACGTTTTAAGGCTTTAGTAGCCGGTTTTTCGGTGGCTTTGACTTCAATGACCCTCATGCCGCTGGCAACCGCTCTTCCCGCCGAGGCCGCTTCTGGCCAGTTTAGCTATAACACCGTAGTTAAATACGGTGACGATGGGGTTACCAACTACCGGATTCCCGCAGTAATCAAACTGAGTAATGGTGATTTATTAACCGCCTATGATGCTCGCCCCGCAAATGGTGATGCCCCGGCGCCCAACTCGATAATGCAAAAACGCTCTACCGATGGGGGAGCGACCTGGCAAGGGCAAACTGTTATTGCCCAAGGTAAGGGCACTACTCTGGGGGATCCTAATAAAGAGGGGTTCTCTGACCCGGCCTACATTTACGATAAACAAACTGGTCACCTATTTAACTTCCATGTGCATTCCTATGACGTAGGGTGTGACCCTAACGGAACCCTAGAAACTGACGAGTTTAGCAACCGCAAAGTTCAAGGGGTGAGCCTGTCAGTTTCTACCGATAATGGGGTGAGCTGGACGGAGCATTACGGAAACTCTCCCGATGCAACGCGGGGACTTACTGCCGCGGTTAAACAGCCCGGATATCCCTGCGGGTTTGCGGCTTCTGGACACGGTATCCAGCTGCAGCATCAAAGCGGTGCTAATGCGGCAAAGAATGGACGCCTAATCACCCAGTTTATTGCCGGTAAGCCCGGTACTTGGGCAGCCTACTCGGTGTATTCCGATGACCACGGTAAAACCTGGAAACGCGGCTCCACCATCGGCACAGATATGAACGAAAACAAATTGGTGGAACTGTCCGATGGCACGCTCTTATTGAACTCCCGGATGAGTAACAAGGCGGGATATCGCTATATCGCCAAGAGCACCGATGGTGGGGAAACCTGGACTGATCTGCAGATAGAACGATCCCTAGTGGATTCCAAGACCCCGGGGCGCAATGCCTCGATTATCCGCAGGTACCCGGATGCTCCCTCCTCAGACCCCAAATCTAAAGAGCTTTTGTATTCCGGGATGGCTGATAGCGGTAAAACTCTCGCAGTGAGCTATTCCTATGATGACGGTAAAACTTGGCCGATTCGTAAACTTTATTGGAATGACAAGGCCGCTTACTCTGATCTAGTCGCGATTGATACTCAAAGCGGTAAATACGGGGTAGCTTTCGAAGAAGATCACCAGATTGGTGGTAACTATTTTGAAACTATTCATTTTGGCACTTTTGACACCAATTGGTTGAATCCAGTAAAGATTTCTCTAGCTGATGCAAAAGTAGCAGCGGAAGCGGGTAAAACTGTCGAGATTCCAGTTAAGGTAACCAATGATGACGCGAAAGAGGTCGTTCCCCTAGCTACCGCGGTAAAACTGGCATTGCCCAGCGGGTGGAAAATGGAAGAAAGCGTCTTGGCGCAAGAACTTCATCCCGGAAACTCCGAAACTGTAACTTTACGGGTTAGCATTCCGGCTAATGCCGCCCAAAAAACCTATTATCTAGACTCAAGTATGGAATACCGCAATAATAAGCTGCGCGGAGACGTAGAAATCAAGGTCACCAACCCCAATCTAAATACTGACCCTACCGGTTCGGTTGGCGTTGACTTTGAGCTTACCAATCCCAAAGCCGATGGAACTTGGGCTGTGGGCGACAAAATGAATTTCACTGTTAATGTAACAAACCTGCTTGCTCAAGATAAGTCCTTCACTGCCACTGCCTCCAATTTGGATACCGGATGGGCAGGCTGTAGGTGGAGAAGTATCTCGGCGGGAGCTACCTTGCCGTGCGCAAACCGCACCCACACGGTCACCCAGGAAGATATCGATGCGGGATTCTTTACACCCTCCATCACTTACAAATACCAAAATCCTGGTTATTCAGGGACTGCTACCCAGTTAAAACCGGTTAAGGGACGTAAAATTCCTATCTTTGCCAGTCACGTTCAGGTAACAGATTTGGCAGTAGCGGGAACTAAAGACAAATATGACGTGGGCGATAAACTGGTGTTTACCCCGAAAGTGCAAAACGTGGGACAAATCCCGGTAGATGTCCAGCTGAACGGGGAAAACTTTACGCTATCTTGCCATAACAAGGACGGAAAGCTGGATAAGGGAAGTACTTTCTCTTGTACCGCCAGTGACTATGTAATAACCAAAGAAGATATTATTCGCGGCAGCTTTACTCCCAAGTTCAAAGTTAAAGTAACTGATGGGACTAAAGTGCTCCAAGAGTTCACCTATAGCGGGAAAGAACTTCCGCTTCCCTCTGATAATCCGATTGCTACTAAACTTCCCCAAACGATTCCCTCATTGGATTCTTGGAAAACCAATACCAATGCAAATGACGTGTTCAAACTAAGCCCGGACACGGTAGTTTACTATCCCGCCGGTTTTGAAGACCAAGCCCAGATTGTGGTGCAAGAGCTAAACGCCTACCTGAAAGCGGCGGCTCAGCCGCAAACTGTGCGGGCACAAGCCGCCGGTGGGGCAACTCCGAAAGCCCACGATGTGGTCATCACCCTAGATGCTACGCAGCAAAACAAACTAGCAGAGGAAGGGTATAGCCTCCAGATTGGTGTCCAAGGGGTAAATATCACTTCCGCGCAAAAACGGGGAGCATTCTGGGGTACGCGCACTCTGTCGCAAATGCTGCGCCAGCAGCTAACCCTGCCCTATGGCAGCGCCATTGATCAACCTCAGCAGCGTGAGCGTGCCGTCACTCTCTGTGCTTGCCGGATTAAGAATCAACCAGATTATATTCACCGGATGCTCACCGATATGGCTGACCTGAAGATGAATCAGGTAGTTTTAACTGCCAAGATGGAGTCAGCGAAAGAACCGGTCACCAATAACTACTCCTATTACACTAAGGAAGAGTTAAAAGGAATTGTTGCTTACGCCGACAAATTGGGTATTGAAGTAGTTCCCCAAATGGGAGCCCCAGGACATATGGATCCCAAGATTCATAACCTGCCTCAGTATCAGCTTAAGAAAACCGATGGCACTTTGGATAATGACCGTCTAGATATCACTAACCCGGAAGCCGTCGCCTTTTATAAGCGCCAAATTGATGAATACCTGGATGTATTTCCCTCCAAGTATTGGCATATGGCAGGGGATGAGTATATGTACCGTTCCGCATACAAGAATTACCCGGTATTTGGACCTGATGGAGTAAACGGTCCCAAACTGTTCGTAGATTTCATTAACGATATTAATAAGCACGTGAAATCTAAGGGTAAGACTTTGCGAGTTTGGAATGACGGACTAAAACAAGAAAATATTGATTCCCTGGATAAAGATATCGTGATCGATATGTGGCAGGGGGGTCTCAGTCCGCAAACCCTGATTGATAAAGGACATAAAGTCAATAACACCAATTACGATCTCTATTTCTCCCGAGAAATGGGCTGGCGGATTCAAAACAGTGGCGCAGCCGCTATCTACAATGACAAAGGGTTCACTGCTGGTACTTTTAAGAGCGGAAAAGTAGCTGATGACAATCCTGGAAACCTGGGGATTAAACTCTCGATATGGCCAGATACTTCCATATATCAAACCGAAAATGAAGTAGAGATGGAAACCTTTGAGGCTTTCCGCTTAGTGTCCCAGCTAGGCTGGCAAGGCTCGCGTCCCTGGAAAGACGGCAAGACTTTTGTAGACTTTGCAAAGGCGCTAGGACATGCACCTAACTGGGAAAATGTTAATCGGCGTCCCTTAGAGAACGGGGTGTATGCCTTCACTAGCTCCGGGTTACGCTTAGATGCTTCTGAGAATCGCGAACCAGACGCAATTAGTTATTCATCCGATCAATGGCAGATATCCCACACCTATGACCACTACTACCAGTTGAAGTCGGTAAAGAGTGGTAAATGCCTCAGCATGGATGTGGGCAAACAGCGTTTCAATGGCAGTGGGCGGCAATACGCCACTGCAGATTTGAATGTAGTTAATGAAGTTGGTGCCCGCCCCGCCTTGGTCGAGTGCGTAAACGATATTAACCAGAAGTATCACACTGGAAAATGGAAGAATAACTCTTCAACCAGTAAACGCAATAACCAGAAATGGCAGATTATTGACGACGGAAACGGCAAATATATTGTGCGCCACGCCCTGACCAATATGGATTTGGCTATTTCTACCGGCGAAGAAAAGCACGTTGATTTAGGGAACGTGGGAGATTTGGATGACAACACCAAGTCTAGGCCGATGGAAACAGATTTAGTACAGCTACCTAGCGATATGACCGCTACTCGCTGGACAATTACCAAAGCCGACCAGTCCGCCCCGGCGCAAATGCGCGCTCCCCACGGAACTGTTCCCGTAGCCAATTTGGACTGGTATCCCGGTAGCAGTATCGGTTGGGCAGATGACGGTCTGATTCGGGTAAACCGCACTTTGAAGGGCAGTCCTCTCTTGATTGAGGGAGAAAAATATCGCGGCGGTATTGGAACCCACGCGTCCTCGAAAATAACCGTGCATTTAGGAAAACAATGCTCAGTATTCAGCGCGAAAGTTGGCATAGATGACACCCAAGAAGCTGGGAAATCATCTTCGGTGACTTTCAGAGTATTGGGGGCTGACGGGAAAGAACTGGGCGCGTCCAGTAAAGCATTGACAGCTGCCGATAAAGCTGAAGCCATGAAAGTGGACATAAGTGGGCAAGAAAAAATTACCTTATTTGCCGATGCTGGCGAATCTAGTGCCAATGACCACGCTGACTGGGCAGATGCCATGGTTACCTGTGAACAGATGGATGCCGATAAGTATCAGCCTTCCTATCAGGACACCGAAGCTAAAGCCGGTAAAACCGCTAGCGCAGCCGCTCCCAGTTTTGCCCCGGCAGCTGGAAAGGCTAGGGTGCAAAAGTTCGAGCTGGTAGCACCGATTCTTGCTGGGATGAGCATTGAAGATGCTACCGGGGTGGTAACTTGGCAAGTGCCCGCAAATCAGCAAAACGGAACTGTAAGTGTAGACGTTAAAGTTACCTATGAGGACGGGTCTAGTGAGATAGTGCCCGCTAAGTTTAAGGTAAGCGGCAGCGCTCCGCAGCCACTTCCGGAGGTAACTCCGCAAGCCCCGATTTTTAACGATAAAGACAACACCTATACGATTCCGCAGGTTCCGGGAGTGGTATATCTGCTTGATAATCAGGTAGTTAAGCCCGGGACTTACCCAGTTAAGGGCGCGAGGAAACTATTGATTACTTCCCAGCCGGCCACTGGTTATCACTTTAAAGCGGGGGTTACCACCCAGTGGGAGCACCAGTTCAAAGTAGAGACCAAGCCGAGCAAGCCAACGACTAAGCCGGGTGGAACCCCAGGGGCTCAAGATGGACGTTCTGGGCAAGCCCAAGCTAAGCCGCAAAAATCGTCTGCAGGATTGGTATCTACGGGTGCTGCGGGGACAGTAGGGCTAGTGGCGCTGGTAGTCATGGGAACTGGGCTAGCGATCCGTCGCTTTTCCAGAAGACAGAACGTTATTAGTGAATGATGATGGTTTTTTCTTAAAGAAGAAAAGGTAAGAAGTAATGCCCTTAAAACATAAAACTATCTTGACGGTTAGTGCCGCGTTATCCCTGGCTGTCGGGGGACTGGCTACAGCTCCGATTGCGGCCGCGGAAGCGGTGTTTACCCCGATACCACAAGCGCAAATGAAAGCCGTGTGGACTGATTCGGTAGAAACTGGTGGTGAAGGAGCTAACGGTCCGCTAGAGAAAGTGCTTGATGGGGATACCAAATCCTACTGGCATACCATTTGGTATCAAGGTACAGGCAATAATGAAATGCCGCATAGATTCATTATTGATTTAGGTAAAGAAGTTCCAGATTTAGGGCGGGTAACGTTAACCCCGCGGCAAAGTTCCAATGGCTCGGGAAGGGTTCACGAATATCAGATTGTCAGCTACACCGATGCCAACTGCGCCGATAAATCCAAAGCGAAGGATTTAGCCCCGGCTAAAACCTTAGCGGCCGGTGAGTTCGAAGAAAATCATGGGGATTTAAGCGCCAAAAATATAGATTTTGCTCCGGCGGCTGCCCGCTGTGTAGGGGTAATTTATAAGAGCGCTTGGGGCGGTCAAGCTGGGAGCAGCGAAACCGTGGGTTCTTTGGCTGAGTTCAATGCCGCTACCGTCAGCGGATATCAACCGCCAGCTCCCCCCGCAGCTGAACCAGAAGTTAAGATTCCTAACCCTGGCGATAAAATCACCATTACCGATGGCTCTTTATCAGCCGACTTACAGGCAGGATTTCCCCAAGTTATCGCGTATCACCTGCAGGGAAAGACCCTACCGGCAAATGTGGGGCCTGTTCTGAAACAAGTACGCATCAATGAACAGATGCGAACAGTCTCCCTGGTTTCTGCCGCGACAAAGACCGCTGATAGTGCCACCTATAAGCTAAAAGTTGGTGGCTTAGAAGCTACTTTGACAGTAAAGATTTCCTTGGCTAAAGGTAATCTTCGCTGGGAAGTAACCGCGATTGATGATCCCAAGAATCAAGTAGATCGCCTGGCAGTGCCAGGGCTGAATCTGGTCAGCGTTGCCGGTGCTAAAGATGGAGCCCTAACAGTTGCCGGCGATGGCACTAATCGATTGGAAAACCCCGACACTACCTGGAAAATCGCTAAGCAAAAAGTAGGGCGCGCCAGTGGATATATGGCGGCGCTCAGCAACAGTGAACTGGCTGCCGGGTTGGTCTCGAATGCGGTCAGTGACGACTATGCCGCCAGTAAGCAAGATGGACGCGGAGCAACCCGCTGGGTAGCAACTACCGCCCAAGAGAAGGCCGATACCGCGGGTAAAACCACAATGGTAGGCTCGCTTACTCCCGCTTCCTGGGTGGTATGGGGCACTAATACCCGCAGCGGGAAAATCGGAAAAGATCCCAATCCGTTTGCCCAGGTACGTATTGTAAGTGACGTAAACGGCGACAGCGCGGTAGACTGGCAAGACTCTGCCACCGCTACCCGCGCCCTCATGGTGGAAAATAAACTACCCAATGGTTACGGCGATACCAAGAACCGGGTGATTACCCGGATTCCGTTCAATATTGTCTCCCAAGCTACCCATCCATTCCTACGCACTCTAGACGATACTAAACGCATCAGTTTAGAGACCGATAACCTCGGACAACACGTATTGCTCAAAGGGTATCAAGCAGAAGGGCACGACTCTGCCCAAGGAGACTATGCCGGGCATTACAACGAGCGGGCCGGTGGTTTCACCGATTTGGTGACCATGACTAAAGGCGCGAAAGACTACAACGCCGACTTTGGGGTACATATCAACGCCACCGAATCCTACTCGGAAGCTAAGTGTTTCAATGATGGTACCAACGCCGCTACCGTAACCGATGAATCTTGCGTTATAAAAATGCCTCCCCAGGCGGCTTGGGGCTGGATGAATCAGGCATACTATATGGATGACAATGCTGACCTAGCGCAGGGACGGGTAATTAAGCGCTTCCAGAAGTTCCGGGACGAACTAACTGCAGCTGGGATTGCTGACCGTTTCGATTGGCTCTATTTTGACGTATTTTACGGCAAAGGATGGCGTCCTCAGCGTCTGGGAGCAGAGCTGCAAAAACAAGGCTGGGAAATCGGCTCCGAATGGGCTTGGGCATTCCCGGATACTTCTTTATGGTCCCACTGGGCAAACGATGAAAAATATGGGGGAGAAAAACAAAAAGGTTTGAACTCAACCTTAATTCGTTTCGTGGAAAACAGTTGGCGAGATTCCTGGAATCCAAATCCGCTACTAGGTAATGCTAATGTCGTGGAATTTGAAGGCTGGACTGGTCACACCGATTATGGCAAGTTTATTAATAATGTGTGGCAACGTAACCTGCCTACCAAATTCCTGCAACAATCAGACATTAAAACCTACCAGCTTAGGCAAAAAGCCACTTTCACCAACGGAACCGAGGTTGCCTCTAATCGTGCCAGTATCAGCGGTACTGATTTAGGTACCGACCGGGTAATAACCTATGACGGCGCTACCGTATATACCGGCGGAAAATACCTGTTACCGTGGGGTGAAAAAGATGGAATCGGGGCAGCTAAATCTGCCGGAGACAAGCTGTACCATTACAACCCCGCAGGAGGCACTAGCACCTGGACACTGCCGGGTCACTTCCAGGGCGTAACCTCCTTCCATCTATATGAGCTCACTGCTACCGGAAGAGTAGATAAAGGAACCGTAAACGCAAGTGGGGGCAGTATTTCCCTCTCGGCTAAGGCTGGTACCGCCTACGTCCTCTATCCGCAGAGCGCGCCTAGTCAAGTCGACCCCAACTGGGGGCAGGGTAGCGGCATTAAAGATCCCGGGTTCTTCTCCGGTACCTTAAAATCCTATGACACCAGTGGAAACGTTAGTGTTGAAACCAGTAATCGCGGCAACTTCCAGGCTCTATTAGGCGAGGGCGCGTCCTCCCTATCCCAAACCCTCACCTTGCCTAAAGGCGACTATTCCATGTGGGCATGGGTAGAGGTACAACCCGGTCAAGAGCGGCAAGTAGACGTGAGCATCAGCGGTAACGGCGTTAAAGCTGTCGGTAACCAAAAAACCATTGCTGGGAAAGTTGCCACCAGAATCACTAAATCTACTGCCCCTAACAAGACGGCTTCGGATGAAAAGTTCCAAACCTACTTCCAGCGGGTACGGGTAACTTTCCACAGTGAAGGCGACCCGGTTACTTTCCAGGTGGCAGCAGGGGACGGAGCCGCAAAAGTACGTGTCGATGATTTGCGAGTAGTTAAATATAGCGCTCCGGTAGATAACGAAAAAACCGCGCAAACCGTCTTCTTTGATGATTTTGAGGACGTAGACACTGGTTATTGGCCTTTCGTTACCGGCGCTACTCAGGGAGGAGACGCCCGCACCCAGTTAGCAGAGCGTCACTCTCCTTATTCCGATGCGGGCTGGTGGGGAAAGAATAAGCAAGGTCAAGTTGTTGCCCACGGTAAACAAAGCGACAATGTGCTCGCCGGGAAATGGTCACTGCTGGCGCATGAAGAAAATGCGGGGCAAATTCTGCGCACTATCCCAGCTGCAATAAAGTTTGAACCAGGGCATAAATACCGGGTTTCTTTCGCCTATCAGCAGGCCTATGCGGGTGAATATCAGTTTAGTTTAGGCCGGGACTGGCTGGCCGACTCGCAGATTAAGAGCTCTGCGGTGCAAACTAAAGATATTCCCGAAGCGAAAGGTAAAGGAGTAGGGGGCAAAGGAACCCAAATCTTTTCCACCGAATTTGTTACCTCCACCGTAGGGGACTACTGGATTGGTATTAATAAAGTCGGCGGGCTTCCCGGATCGGATTTGACCCTAGATAATATCCGGGTCGAAGACCTAGGGAAAGCTGAGGTGTTGCCCGGTAATGCCGATCCGGCAATCCAAGCAGCCCAGACCGTATCTGAAGGGCAAACCTTTACGGTACAAACCAATACCGAGTTCTTCGAACCGGGTAATCCTGGAAAAATTACAGACCTGAAAACTACTCTCAGCGCTCCAGATGGCTGGAAAGTCACTAAGCAGAGCGAACCTAGTGGGGACAATATCGCCCAAAATTGGGAGGTTAAGGCTCCCCAAGGGGCTACAGATGGAGTATTAACCTATAAAGTCTCCTATCAGGTTGATTCCGATGGCACGACCAGGGAAGTAAGCGTAGCCAGGAAAGTTAAAGTTCTCCGCTCGGTTCGCGACGGTGAAAACTACCTATCTGATTTGCCTTGGAGCAATGAAGAGAACGGTTGGGGTCCGGTCGAAAGAGACCAAGAAAATGGAGAACAAGGACGAGGCGACGGTACCCCAATCAAGGTGGGAGGCAAAGAATACCCCAAAGGTATCGGTGCCCATGCCCCAAGTAGCATTACCTTTGATTTGGCGGGTAAATGTACCCGGATGAACGCAATCGCCGGGGTAGATGACACTCAACAAAATGGCTCCGTGAAATTCATGGTTATCGGAGACGGGAAGACCTTATTTGAATCCCCGCAGGTAGTTACCAAAACGGGAGGAGCAAATAAAATTGACCTTGATATTACCGGGGTGAAAACCCTGATTCTAAAGGTAACTGACGGCGGTAACGGTGTAGGTAATGATCACGCCGACTGGGCAGATGCCAAAGTTACCTGTAAGGTTGAGACTCCCGCAGTGCAGCCTCCCAGCTTAAAAGAGGTAGTAGCAGAGGCTAAACCGGATACGGTTGCCACTTCGGATGCGCCAACTTTCGTTGATGAGGATGGGGACACCGTTACCCCGCCGGCGGGCGTGAAATTCAGCTTCGCGAATCTGGACAGTCAGCGGCACTTGGTGCAATCGCGTGAGGCGGTAAAAGCTAATGGTGATATCTATATTGATAGCGCCACTGGGCAAGTAACCTATCTTCCTTTGGCTGTAGAAGCCGGAAAGTCGGTGAAGATTCCGATTCAAGCCAGTTATCCTCAGGGAGATAAAACCGTAACTATCCCGGGAACCGTAACCTTTAACGTGGCGGCAAACGAAGAAACACCCGGTAAAATCACCGAGGTGACTCCGATAGCACCGGTGGCAACCGATCCGGGCAGCTGCGAGAAGAAACCATTCGTGGAGATTCCCGTAACCAAAGGAGTCCAATACCTGCTTGACGGCAAAGAAGTGGCAGCCGGTAAACACGAATACGCCTACGGAAAGCAAATAACAGTTACCGCCAAGGTTTCTGATACCAGCAGCTATCGTTTCGCTGCGGGGGCAGTAACTAAATGGACTTTCCAGACTATGGCTCCGCAAGGATGCGAGGCTACACCGGGCAATCCGGATAAAGATAAGCCGGGTACCGGAAAGCCGGGAGGTACCGACAGACCGATAGCGCCTCCTACAGGTAACCCCGCGAAACCAGGTAATTCTGATAAAGCGGGGACAGGAAATAAGACCGCTAACTCGCGCGGTGGGAATCTAACTAGCACCGGCGCTTACGGCGGAGCATTCGCACTAGCTGCATTAATACTGATAGTTGCCGGCAGCAGGATTCGTAACCGTCGCTTAGAGTCTTAAGACTAAAGTGTCTACCCGATTCTCCTAGTAGCAGCGGCGGCGTGGAATCAATGCGAAAGCATAAAAGAAACCGCGCCGCCGCAGTAGCTAATGACTACCGCTAATAGTTAATAACCGCAGATGCAAATAGTTTGGGGGTCTGGATTAATCCAGACCCCCAAACTTCTCTTTTCTTTAACAGTCCCCGTCCGCAACTGCAAATCTATAGACGTATAGGTTCTAACCCTTGATAGCGGCATTGAACCAGCTAGTAATACTGGTGGGATGGGTAATCGCGGTGCCGACTACTACCGCCCAGGCGCCTGCGTCCATGACTTGTCGTGCCTGTTGCGGGGTGTGAACTCGTCCTTCACATAGCACCGGAAACTCTGGGAATTCCGCAGTCATTTGGGAGAGTAGTTCAAAATCCGGTCCGGCAGTTTTGGGTCTATCTCCCGTGTACCCCGCCAGCGTAGTAGATAAAATATCGGTTCCCGCCTCAGCTGCTTGTCGGGCGTCCTCGATACTTCCGCAATCGGCCATCACCAATATGCCCTCATCATGCAGGGCAGCAACAGTTTCACCATAAGTTAGACCATCGGGACGAGGACGGCGGGTAGCATCTAGTGCCACAATATCGGCTCCTGCCATTGAGCAGGCGCGAGCGTGACGCAAAGTTGGAGTGATAAACACGCCCTCGTGCCCCTCTTTCCAAATCCCCAAAACCGGGATTTCAACCTGTCCTTTAATCGCAGAAATATCTGATAAGCCCTGGCAGCGAATCCCAACTGCGCCACCTTGCTCAGCGGCTAAAGCTATCTGAGCCATAGTTTCACTGTGTCGCATCGGTTCGCCCACATAGGCTTGTACGCTAACAATTAATCCCCCTTTAAGGGACTGGATTATTTGATTCATGATTATCCTAGATTCGTATTTGCCCAAATAGCTGCACCTACTAGGGGGGCATTTCCTCCCAGAGTGCCACTGATTAGGGGAGTGTTCTTTACGGGGGTGAGAGCATCGGCTTGGAAGCCAGCTGTTACTGCCTGCCACCATGGCTTACCGGAATGGGTAACCGACCCGGAAACTATAATGGCCTGGGGATCGGCCAAGTTGCAGATACCGGCCAGGGTTTGACCTAGAGCGTATCCAGAGTCATAGATAACCTGGGTTGCCCACGCTTCTCCTTTTAGAGCGCGTTCGGTGATTTCGCGTCCGCTTTGCGCCCTCGGGAGATTAGCCGGTTTATCCCGGTTATAGAGTTCTACTTGACCGCTGCCGGAAGCCACGGTTTCGATATGACCTTTGGCTCCACAAGAACAGGTTAAACCGGCAGCTAACGGGTGGGGCAGATGTCCAATATGACCGGCGGCGTAGTGCGCGCCAAACTGGACTTGACCATCGATAACTAGCCCGCCTCCCATACCGGTTCCCACCGCTGCGGCCAGGATAGAGGAATAGTCTTTACCGGCTCCCAGGGTTGCTTCCCCGAGGGCGTGGGCGTGCACATCATTGAGGACGAAAACTTCCGTGTTGAAAGCTGCCTTTACCTGTTTCGCTAGTTCGGTTCCGGCCCAGCCTTTAATTAAATCGGTAGCAGAAATAACCGTTCCCCGCTGGGGGTTAATCACCCCTGCAGCAGAAATGCCGATTGCCTGGATTTGGGTTATGCCCTCGGCTTTAGCTGCGTCTTTAGCGTGACTTAATGCTTCGATAATGGCGGCTACTACTGCCACGCTACCCTCACTGGCGGGGGTAGGACGCGAATAGTTCGCCGCTACTGTCCCTTCGGCGGTATTAACTACCGCGGATGCTATCTTAGTGCCGCCCAAGTCGGCGGCGAGGATATAGGTCATTTTAAGAGCCCTACCTGCTCAAGTACGGCGCGTACTCGTTCAACATTTTCCCCTTCGAGGGCTTTAACCGGTTCGGTAACCTGGTTGGTGTTGAAAACTCCCAGCAGTTGCAGGGCAGTTTTGAAGCCCCCTACTCCCGCTCCGTAGCCTTGAATGCCGCTCGGTACTGCGGTAATCCGCATTAGGCGAGCTAAATAGTCTTGTTCCTTCCGTACGGTTTCCCAATCCCCGTTCTGGTAGGCGCGCCATTGGCGGACGTAACCCGCGGGGTCTACATTTCCCAGGCCGGGTACGCATCCGTCCGCCCCGGACATATAGGCGCCATCAACCACGACTTCGTGCCCAGTTAGGAGGGTTAAGGGGTGACCGCAATCGCGATTCTCCTGGCAGAGGAAACGGAAAGAAACATCGTCACCGGAAGAGTCTTTTACGCCGGATAACACCCCGTCTTTACCGAGGCGAATAATTAAATCTACCGGCAGTTTAACGTGTACACATACGGGAATATCGTAAGCGAATAGGGGCAGGTCGATGGCCTGGTGAATCAGGCGGAAGTGGCGTTCGATTTCCGCTAGCCCCCCAAGAGCATAGAACGGAGCGGTAGCAACAATCGCATCTACCCCGAGTTCTTTTGCTTCTTTGGCGTGTTCAATAACCCGCATAGTTTCGGTATCAATACAACCGCCCAGTACTGGAACCCGATGATCTACGATTTCAACCGCTGTTTTCAGGACTTCCCGGCGCATTTGGTCGGTTAGGAAGGCGACTTCGGAGGAAGAGCCGAGGACGAATAAGCCGTCTACTCCGGCTGCAATCATCCGTTCCAGGTGGCGCTTATAGGATTCTTTATCGAGTTTGCCGTCCTTGGTTAGCGGGGTAACTACCGGGGGAACGATACCGGAGAAATCAGTCATTTCTTTTCCTTTTACTTAGTGGATTTATCTGTTTGTAGAGTACTCGCGTGGGAAGAGGGCTGCTTAAGCAAGATTGTCACAGTAGAAACATCGTTGCCTCTTTGTGGGTGGTAGGTTCTTCCGCAGCTCAAATCCATCGTTAGTTGTCTGATACTTTGAGCATAAGTCATTGGTTTGGCTGACGCAAGGGTTTTGGGGGTGTTCTTTATATTTCCTTGTTAATAGCTATTTAAGGGTCAAATGCTGGTAGGCAGGAAAAATATGTTGATGTAAATTGTCAGATAAATTACTATTTTTTCTATGTACACGTTGAAGTCGCAACGGTAAAGTGACACTCGTAACTCAAGTAGCTACCTAATCCCAATGACGAGAAAGCTGTAATTAAATGAAAACTGAATTTGGTACTGCGAACTGGATAGTTTTAATTGCATACCTAGCGGCAATGTTGGCGGTAGGTGCTTATTTCACCAGGCGTGCCAGCAAAAATACAGATGCCTTCTTCAAAGCAGAAGGAAAAATCCCGGCCTGGGCAGCGGGATTCAGTATGTATGCCACAACTTTGAGCGCTATTACTTTTATGTCCACTCCCGAGCAAGCGTTCAACAATGACTGGGCTTACGCTATCGGATCCTTGAGTATCATGATGCTGACTCCGGTCTTTATCAAGTTTTATATTCCTTTCTACCGGAAACTTAAGGTAACCACCGCATACGAGTATTTAGAGGAACGATTCAATCCGGCGATGCGAGCTATTAGCTCCCTATTGTTTATGATTTACCATATTGGTCGCGTGGCAGTGGTCATCTACCTGCCTATTATTGCAATTACCTCTGTTTCCTCTATTAATCCCATCGTCGTGGCGGTAATCGTTGGGGGACTGTGTATCGTTTACACCTTCTTAGGTGGCATTGAGGGCGTGGTGTGGTCCGATGTAATCCAAGGATTCCTATTATTAGGGGGAGCTCTCCTGGTGTGCATTATAGGCATATCCGCACTTAATGGTGGGTTTGGCGAGTTAGTTACTTCAGCTGCCCATGACGGAAAGCTACTGTCAGGGCAGAACTTCCAAATTGAACACATGGACAAGTTTGTGCCGGTGATTTTGCTAGGCCAACTGGCTAACACGCTCTACCAATACACCGGAAGTCAAGATGTGGTGCAGCGCTATCAGGTAACAAAATCTATTAAAGAAACTGAAAAAGCCTTGTGGACTAACTTCTTCCTGGGGCTAATCACTATCCCGATTTTCTTTGGTATGGGCACAATTCTTTGGTCTTTCTACGCCGATAATCTCCCAGAGATTCTAGAAAAGAATACTGCTGGTCTGGTTCCCTATTTCGTGATTACCCAACTGCCTGCCGGGATTGCTGGCCTGGTAATCGCCGGTATCTTTGCGGCTGCACAATCAACTATCGCATCAAGTTTGAATGCTATCTCCAGTTGCGCGGTGACTGATTTTAAGCAGCGTTTCTTTGCTAACCGATTAAAAGGTCTCTCCGATGTGGCACTAGCAAGGATCATTATTGCGATTTCCGGGTGTTTCTCTCTGGCGGTGGCGATCTATTTCCTATTGCATGATGCGAATGAAACCTGGAATATCTTCCTTACAGTTTCCGGGCTGTTCGGGGTGCCGGTAGCGGGGATTTTCTTTATCGGAATCTTCACTAAAAAGGCGAACTCAATAGGCGCTATAGCAGGGCTTATTATCAGCGTATTGGTGGGAGTAGGAATGAAATTCTTCCTGCCAGAAGGGTCAATGTTTTCTTCCGCGCTGATGATAGCGTTTATTGCCTTCGTATCTTCTTTGGTGTTTTCCTATCTGATCAGCCTAGTATTTCCGAAAGCCAATAAAGAAGTTACGGGACTTACCTATGCCACCATCGATGAAGACTATGTTCGTCCGGTGGCCTAGAAGCTCCACTAATATTAGCTATCGATTCAAATAAATGGAAGCAGATAAGTCTTAAATGCTTTTTAGTGAAGACAGCTAGTCGGAATAGTTGTTGGCAGTGCTCTGCTTTTCTTCGGCTCATATCGCCAAGAAAAGCAGAGCACCATAGCAAGGAGTAAAAATGCTTAGTTATCTGGTAGCGGGAAATCCTACTCGCCCTCTAATTATTTTGGTTCATGGAGTAGAAGACTGCGCGATTGCCTGGGCGGATTATATTGACCATTTAAAATCCCGTTACCTGGTGGTTTCAATAGACCATAAAGGACACGGATATTCGCCTCGATTTACCGACCAAGAGTTAGAAGATCCTTTCGAGGCTTCATTTTCTGCCTTGGTGTACGCGGTGCAATTTATCGAAAAAACCTTTGGTAAAAAAGCTATTTTCGTGGGGCATTCCATGGGGGGCGCCCTCGTTACGAAACTGGCGGCGCGCTACCCGGAACTGGTAGCAGGGGCGGTAGTAGAAGATCCGGCGTGGCTGTCGCAAATCGACCGTCAAAACTATGTCACTAATATTCCGACTGCTCTTAGCCAACTTGAGTCCTGGCAAGACCCAATGGTGGCCTATAACTGGGGGAGAAAGCGGCGTCCCTGGTGGTCGGGGGATACCATGATTGGTTGGGTTTTTGGAAAGCTCCGGGCGGATTCGGGACTGATAGGAACCGGGGTGGTTAGTTTTAAGGAAAAGTGGCAAGACTTGGTGCAAGAAATTACGGTTCCCCTGGTGGTGGTTTCTTCGGATCAGGAATCAGATATCGTGGGGAAAACCGGGTTAGCACAAACCGATGCATTAGCTAATCAGAATGTGGAAACAGTTTTTATTCCCGGCTGTGAACATACGCTGAGGCGTAACAAGCCCCAAGAATTCAATCGGTTAATAGATCCCTATCTGTTGAAATGGGCGGATGCGGAAGAAAACCGTAGTTAGGGGAGGGTCTGGTAGCCGAGACTCGCTCTCATGGCAGGAAATAGAAAACTGGCTTAAGCGGGCAGAGCCTCAATGGATTCTATTAGAGGCGAATAGTGGTCTTGTACCGCGGCCATGTATCCCAATGTGTCTCCCGCTTCGGCGGCTTTGAGCATAGCTCCATGCGCCTTGGCAGTTGCTACCATATTTTCTTTCCCGGCAGCCGGCAAGACAGGAAGTACCGACATGTGCACCAGCCAGAGGGAGTTCATTAGTTCTTCCAGCAGGATGTTGTTCAATTCGGACACTAGACCAGTGTGAAACTCTATGTCCTCAACTAAGAATTCCTGACCGTTACGAGCTTTTTCCACCATAGTGTCAACTAGCTGATGTAAGTGAGTCAGCTGCTTTCCAGCCACTTTCATTACTATTTCACGGGCTAACCCAATATCAAGAGTTTGGCGAACTTGCACGACTTCTTTTAAGGAAGTCAGGCTGGTAGATTTTAGCGAAGAACGCAACACCATCATTTGGGCAAAAGGACGTAAAGACATTTCTCCCACGTAGGTTCCGCGTCCTTGGTGAACGGTAACAATATCTAAAGCCTGTAATTGTCTTAAGGCTTCGCGCACGGAAGAGCGGGAAACCCCTAATCGTTCACACAGTTCATTCTCCGTAGGTAGCGGGTCTCCGGGTTGTAAATGCTCTTCAAGTATGAAACTTTCTATCGCAGCCAGGGCACCTTTAGACCGTGAACGAGGATTCTCCAAGCTCTTTTTGTCATGTAGTAAGCGCCGGTAATCGTCCACTGTGGAGACTGATTCGGGGGTAACTGTCTTGTCCATATGATTCCTCTATCGCAACTACCTTGTTTTCTAGATTACCATTCCCCATTGAACGATAGTTGTCTGATGATAGCTATGTTATAGGGCATAGCAGAGCGATGTGATACTCTTTCGTTTTGTAATGTAGATAAGTCAAAAACTGCCTATTTGTTTTGTAGGTTTGCGCGAAAAAGCTGATGTTACTAGCTCTCGATTGCTCTAGTAATTTCAGCTTGACCTAACGTTATGTTAAACTTGCCTGGTATCTGAGTTTCAATCAGATGTTCGGAGTGATGGTGCTGTCCGGTTCTGTTTAGAGCAGGACATTATCTGGAGCAGTCGATTCTACAAAAGAGGTAAATCGTGAATTCATCAGATGAATCAAGTAAGCAAGCGAATAAGGTAACAAGTAAACGAGTAATTTGGGCAACTTTAGTGATTGCTCTGGGAGGGCTGCTTTTTGGATATGACAGCGGAGTCATCTCCGGTGCTCTTCCCTCGATGACGAAAGATTTTAACCTGGACGCTATTCATTCAGGAATGGTGGTTAGCTCCCTGGTAGTAGGGGCTGCCATTGGGGCGCTTAGTGCCGGGAGAATATCTGATCGTTTCGGCAGGCGACCGGTATTAATTGCGGCATCTGCAATCTTCGTCTTGGGGGCGATCATCGCGGCGTTCGCCCCCAATGTTCCGGTAATGATCGTGGCACGGGTAATTCTTGGTTTAGGGGTAGGTACTGCTTCCAATATCGTTCCGGTGTTTATTTCGGAACTAGCTCCCGCCCATATTCGCGGACGCTTGGTCTCGCTCAACCAGCTGATGATTGTCACCGGAATCATGATTGCTTATATCGCGAACTATGCGCTGCACGGCGTAAGTCACGATTGGCGCTGGATGTTCGGGATTTCGATAGCCCCGGCGCTGCTATTTGGTATCGGTATCATCACTCTTTCGGAGTCGCCGCGGTGGCTGGTGTTAGATGGGCAGGTCGATAAGGCACGGCAGGTTCTGCAAAGCGTTCGGGAAAGTCAAAACGTAGAGGACGAGCTAACCGAAATTAAGGCTTCGATTGGCGGGGAACAAGGAAACGTAGGCTTTAGCGCCTTGGGGGAGCGCCGCTTGCGCCGAGTATTAATCGCCGGAATCGGTCTACAGATTCTAGGACAGCTAACCGGCGTGAATGCGGTGGTATTCTATGCCCCCACTATTTTTAAAGGAGCAGGGCTAGGCGATAGCAGCGCAATTCTAGCTACCGTGGGTATGGGGGCAATTAATATCGTTGCCACCTTTATCGGTATGGCACTAGTAGACAAGATTGGACGTACCCGGCTGCTGGCCAGCGGCTCTTTCCTAATGACCATCTTCCTAGCTGGGTTGGCGATTGATTTAGCTATAGGCGGTCAGGGAACTACCAGTGCAATTATTGGTTTAATTTGCGTATTTGGTTATATCGCGGCAGTTGCCTCCACTTTGAACGTGGTAGTGTTCATTATTGCTTCCGAGCTTTACCCCCTGAGCGTTCGCGGTACCGCGATGAGCTTAACTATCGGCGTGAACTGGACTATGAGCTTTATCGTCTCTCTAACTTTCCTTAGCCTATTTGAAACCTTCGGTGGCCCGGGAACTTTCGGGGTCTACGCGCTGACCTCCGCCGCGTTAGGGATTTTTGCGTTGAAAGTTATCCCGGAAACCAAAGGTAAAACCCTAGAAGAAATTGAACGCGACTACGCCAGCTAACGCGCGAAAAGTTAAGGTAAATACTATGGAAAAGACAATTCCAGAAGGTCAGATGCTGGCCTACACCATGGCGGGAGCTGCAGATAGGTCACTAATTATCGCTACCCACGGGGTTACCGATAATGCGTCCTCGTTAGCAAGCCTGCAAAAATACTGGTCAAACGATTACCGCGTAGCCTGTGTAGATGCACGTGGGCACGGGCTGTCACCACGTTTTAGCCGCGAAGCCCTGCTTGACCCGCTAGCTACCGAAGTCGCCGATATGATATGCACGATTGAGCACCTTAACGCTGGCGAGCCCGCTATATTAATCGGGCACTCAATGGGGGCAGCGGTAATGAGTGCGGTAGCGTTCTGGCGACCAGATTTAGTTAAGGCCTTGATTTTGGAAGAACCTGCCTGGTTAACGCCAAAGCAGGCTACCCGATACAAAGAAGGCGCAGCGGAACTGGTGAAACGAATTAAATGGATGAGAGCCGAACCGGCAGCGGCATTAGCGGAAAACCGCAGAGACTATTCCAGCTGGTCGCTCGCGGAAGCTTGCGGCTGGTTACAGGGGAAGCTGCAAGTCGATTTAGATTTTGTTGCCATCGGTGAAGTTAGCCCGAGGCAGCCTTGGGAACAGATTGCCCGCTCGCTCAGCATGCCGACCTTGCTGATTACCTCCGATGGTGAGGACGTGTTGATAGGGCCGCAGCGGCTAAAAGAAATCGAAAACCTGGGCAACAATAACTTAAAGACGGTGATTCTTCCGGGAACCCGTCACTGCGTACGCCGTGAAAATGAAGCCGAGTTCTATGCGCTTTGTGACGATTTCTTAGCCGGTATAGATCATTAGAGTTTCAACGGAGAAGAGAATAATGGATAGCAAAATACTTTTAGATTCCGAGATAGCCGCGGTTCTTGACACAGTTCCACCCCAAATGGCGTGGGATCCGCCGGCAATGCGGGCAGCGGGTGAGGAGATGCTCAGTGGCGAGATTGCGCTACCTGCCGGTATCACCCGGGAAATAGTGCAGGTGGAAAGTAAAGACGGTTACCAGGTTGAACTGCGAGTATTCCACCCAGAAAACCGCGAACCGCAAGGGGTTATCTACAGCATTCATGGTGGGGGAATGATTGCGGGGCAAGCTCGCTATGATGATGGCTGGAACGGACAGCTAGTGGCAGAAACTGGCCAGTGCGTTGTTAGCCCCAACTATCGTCTCGCCCCGGAGAATCCCTATCCTTTGCCATTACAGGACTGCGTGGCGGGCTGGCAATGGGTGAAAGCGGAGCTTCCGTCGCTCCCGAGCGTAATTTATGGAGATAGCGCCGGAGGTAATCTGGCGGCAGCAGTAACCTTATTCAGTCGCGACCAGGGGATAGCACTTGCTGACCGAGTGTTTCTAATTGAGCCAGTTTTAGATGATCGGCTGGAAACAGTCTCTATGCAAGGCGGACAAGACACTCCGGTATGGGATTTGCCTAACGCTAAAGCCAGTTGGAAAGCCTATCTTGGTGGAGGGGAGGCTGATATTTATGCGGCTCCCGGCAGAGCCACTGACTTATCGGGATGGCCGGAAACTTTTCTGGTAGCCAACCAATGCGATCCCTTGCGAGATGAAGATATTAGATTTGCGCAGACACTAACGGAAAGTAATGTTCCGGTGCGCCTAACGCTGCTTCCAGGCACCTGCCATGGCGTATTAGGGCTGCAAGGCCCGGCGATTGCCCAGCAGGCACGCGAACTGGTGATTAACGCGCTAAAATCAGCGGGGATTTAGCCCCTAGCGGCATTTGCTCTGATTCTAAAATCGCTCAAACCTAGCAGCCCTAAAAGTCAGCCACTCTTTCAACGCCATAATGGGAAAAGCGGTGGAAATCAGAACTATTGTGGTGTCTCTTACTTTTGCCTAATCTGGTTTGACCCGTGGACGTAGGGGCGGTAACTTTGTATTCGTTGCTGAGCGACGAAGCCGGCGGGAAGCGAGTTTTCCGCCGATTATTTTTTGCTCGCGACGAATCCTGACCGGCCAGTTTGGTTGGTTTGTGGTTTGGTTGTTTGTGTTCTCGATAGTGTGTTTTTTTGTTT
>OENY01000067.1_pt1 | contig 48404 bp, 48 predicted proteins | sample 1539391 | NCBI WGS metagenome assembly OENY01 (sample SAMN03777356, study PRJEB22549) | human gut metagenome | biome: gut; feature: infant; material: feces | host: Homo sapiens | collected 2013-11-24 | reverse complement strand
TTTTTCTATTATTCTACCTTATTTGATAGTAGATTTAAAACTTTGCAACAGAACCCTGATAGCTTTGTATCAAAATGAAGTGTAAAATAGCGAAACATTGGTAATGTAAATAATGGTACTTCTAAAGCATGCAACATTTTTATGCATGAAACAGATAATGGTGTCGAGGCAAACCCGCACAATCCAATTCGTACACACATAATGGTTACACCTAATAACAAAGTATTTCGAACCCCTAATTTTCTCATAATGATTGGAACAATTCCCATCATTAACGCTTCACAAAATACTTGAATAGCATTCAATGTCCCATATATTTTTTCACCATTAGCTGATGTTGAAAACAAACCAGTATAAAATCCCGGAAACATTTGTTGATCGAATACCGTATAAAATGTCCATGTAAAAACAATAAAGATGATTATCGTCCATAATTGAGGCAGTTTCATTAGATCAAACATTTCTTTTAAAGAAGGAATACTATTTGATTCAGCTTGTTCTTGATTAAAATTTTGATTTGCTTCCCGTTCAACTTTAGGGTTCCAAAATAATAAATTTAACAATAGTAAAGAACCAAAGAAAGATCCCGCCCAAAAGTTTAAATGAGGATTTTTTACAAATAAAAATCCTGCCAAAAGCGCTACCAAGGCATAACCAAATGATCCCCACGCCCTTGCTTGTCCATATTCAAAGCCAAATAAACGACTAAACCTTTCTGACACAGCTTCAAAAACTCCTACAGAAGCTAAATATCCAGCTGACAAAAATAGTGCTCCCATAATAATGCCTAAATTAAAATTGTTATCTAGCAATGGCCCGTATATCCATATAAAAAATGGTCCAACAAGTGTCGCTAATACAGAAGCAAAAATTAATAAATTTCGTTTAATATACAATTTATCTTGTAATGTTCCATAAATAAACATCAAAATTAAGGTAACTAACGAATTTGCCGAGAATACTGTTCCTACAGCACTGCCAGATAACCCTAAACCATTTGATTCAGATGTTAGCCAAAGTTGAAAAAATGACCACCAAACACCCCAAGAAGCAAAAAATAGTAATAATGTAGCTGAACTTTGTAAATAGGATTGATTTTTAAATACGTTAACCTTTGACATATTTTTATCCTCCAACGATATATTTGTATCCCCTTTCATGATAACCGGTTAATATTTTTAGAAAAGGACTTATACTCCTAAAATTATAAAAGGAATCCGCTTACATGTCAACCGGTTATTCTATTTGGATAATGCCATATAATGTCACAGGATATGACTTTTATTGGTGTGTCACTTTTCTTTTTTAATGGCACTATTTTTTATAAATAAATGTCAATCCAGAAAAATCAAACGATTATGACATTAAAAATATATTTTACGAATTTTCTAGTATATAACTTGATTTATCTGTTAAAACTTGTTCAAAAAACTTTTTCTATGATTGGGTTTCGAGGTTCAGATAAGGACGGAATAGCCATTGATAACCCAACTAACGACTTAACTGTTACTTAAAATTATTTAACAGTTTCTCCATTACTTACTCGAGCAGCTTCTAAAACGATACGAGTGACAGGAATGATGATTTTTGATAAAGTTGGCTGGCCTTCTAGATCTTCTCAATAACGAAATTGGACAGAAAAAAGTAATGGTTATTGGTATTATGGAAAATTATATTTAAAAAGTTATAAATCAGCTGGAAATAATTGGATTGCGACTTATTCAGGAACCTTAACTAGAAAGTAGGTATTTTTTATGCCAGAATTTGTGAATACACCATTTTTTATCAAGATAGTGATATTCTAAGTAAAATTAATTTACCGAAAGAAGAATCAGCTTGACATAGAAGCGCCCATTACTATTAAAAAAATTTTTCAAAGTGTCTCAATGTTTTTATCTAGATCTAAAAAGTTTTCATAAAGAAAGACCACGAGCAACTTAATTAGCTCGTAGTCTTTGCGCAATTTTTTTAAATCAATCAGGCAAATAATTTAAAGAAGCCATCTTTGTAGTAAAAAAAGAAGCCAAAGATTTTTAAGTTTCTGACTCTTTTGAGTTCTAATTATTTCTTCCAGAACGAAGAATGTTATCTGCTTTATCTGCAATTGATTCTGTTAGAAGGACTGAAAAATTTATGCCAGCCCTTTTGCCTAGCTTATCCGCCCATTGAGGAATTGTTAAGGTTTTTTTGACAAGTTCTGTGTCTTTCAAATATTTGGCAACATCTACACGAATTAAAGTAGTAAAAGAATCATCTTCAACAGAAATCTTATTGATTGGTGTTGGTTCTGGAAGTAGATCTTCATGCTCAATATAATCTGCTAAAACCATACCTAACACCTCTTGTGCCATAGCAATTCCATAAGATATATCGTCTTCGTTAATTCCTGTGTAAGCACCTTGAACATCAGGAAATTCAATAAAGTACCCACCACCTTCTTCTGGGCTAAAAATAGCAGGATAGGTTTTTGCTAAAGGCTCACTTAACATTTCAGTCAATCCTTTCTTTAATCGAATGCGAGATTATTTCAATCCCGCATCCTTTAAAATTTTTTGCTCAAGTCCTCGGCCAAGATCTTGATTGGCATGAACAGGAACAGTGATTCTAACACCATCCTTATAAAGATGATGATGAGATCCCTCTTGCCTTCGCTCAACCCAGCCATTTTTTTTCAATAACTTAAGCATTTCTTTTCCCGTAAGTGGCATTGTGCACTATACCTCCTTACAAAATAATCATAACACGTATCGACACGTGCGTAAAGTGCTATCACTTTTGTTTCTTCAAATGAAAAGTGACGTCACTTTTTGAGTGCTGGTACATCAAACCCTGCTTTTTCTTGTGCAATCAATAAATCTAACGCAATACACATAATCCTGGATTCACTTTTGCCGTACTTCTGTTTGAGTTCCTGCAATTCTTTTTGTCTCTTTTCATCCAACGTCACGGGTAAACGTTTATTTCCTATTGCAATTGGCATTAGTACTCTCTCCTTTCATCGAAATAACCCTATGAAAAATATGGCTGCAATCATCTTGAATAGTAGACTCACAAGGGCTAATACAAATCGCCAAAAGATCAAACAAAATACCAGTATTCCTAAGAATACTACGAAGTTTAAATGTACAGCTGCAGCATGACGCATAAGTATCTCGCCAACAAACAGTACGAACAACAGAGGAATGATTTTATTCATATGGATTTCCTTCTTTCTCTTAGGTTATCGGTCGTTGCCCGCTTATTTCGCACCACCTGAGCGGCGGGGGCGGTTGGAGCGATTGGTGCGAAATAAGAACCATTCCCTTAATTTCAAGGTTTTTTGTTCTTATTTCACACATTCTCACTTTTCGGTATAAATGGTTATTGACCTTTTTTCCTTTCAAATCGTTGATATGGCATTCGTTTACAGTCAAGCTCATTTTGGATTTCTTCTGTATCGTCGTAAGTGTAGGTATCTAAAAAATCAGTTAAAGTCGTGTACCAGTCGTCGCCTGGGTTATCTACTTCTTCTACATATTCCCTCAAAAATGCTTCGGGTACAGCGAGTTCATAATCCATTCCCATTAACACGATAGATTCCGTCCCACACGTCAGAAATCTAGTAAATACAAGGTAATAATCGTCTACCGTCGCATTTTTGCTGTTTAGCTCTTCCATTTCTTCTTCCATTAATTCCATGCTCTCAAAAATTGAATAATATTCTGATTCTGAGTAATAGTGTTTCCTACAAATCGTGTAGCTGACAAAGTTTTCGACCAGCTCACTCCTTTCTAGGTACACATTCATGATGTATTTTTCTGTTTCTAGTCGTAGAAGCTCTGTTCCTTTTTTTACCGTTTCAGGACGACGTTTATACACGTCTAAATGATTATGGCTGACTGTGACCTTCGTTTGACTCGTTTCGCTTTCCATATACAACTGTTCTTCCACTCTTTGAATAAAGTACTTCATTTCTTCCATACAACTAAAGTCTTTTTGAATCCGTCTGACTACTTCATTCAAATGTTCTTTGTTTGTTAAAAAGTGAGAAACATCTTCCACTGTTAGTTGATAAACCACATTACTCATTTTCGTTGTCCTCCTTTTTCATGATGTAACATGCGCCATACTTGTTGACATTTTCAAAGTAGTCCAACCATTCACTTGAAACAGTCTTGGCTTTTTTCGTTTCGATAAATTTTCCATACGTTAGTTCTAAAGCTTGGTATTCAGAAGGTTTGATTGTGCTTGGTTTGACGCCTGCTTCCAAGCATAGTAAGGCTTGGAAAAACCATTTTCCATTTTGTTTTTTCAGTTCTTCCAATGTTCGATAGTACGTCGCAATGAGATTCATTTCGACACCTGATTCAATCATTTCTTCCACTGCGACTGACAATTTTTCCTTGTAATGTTTTTTGGGTACACGTGTTTCATGGTATAGGAACGTCATATCCTCCATTTTTTGTGCCATTTTATCCAAAGGTAATTTGACAAATTCGTCATAGTAATTCTGAGCCATATTTTTTCTCCTTTTTAGTTCTCTAATTTGGTTAACCAATATTCGTTTTCATAAGTTTCCAAGTTTTCTTGATAATGCAGTTCATATCCTGCAATCTTCACTAGGTCTTCAAATAGCATAGTCGGTGCGTCCTCTACTAAAGGGGTTTCTATCGTCCAGTACCGCGGAATAAGTAAAGCTTCTGCTACTTTTTCAGAAATGACTTCTTTTACATTCAATAATTTGTGTTGTGTTTTCATCAGCGTTTCTTTCCTTTCTCATCAATCAAAATGTAATCGCCATAAGACAAGGTATATTTTTTCCCGCATGTTGGACATTGATACAAACGATAGCTTTTGATACATTTCGCTCTTTCTCCACAATCGCATTCGACAGTATGTGGTGCATGATAGTTTGGGAATAATTCGCTGAAGGGAACACCCCAATAATCAAATTTCTTTCGCATGATTGATTCTGCCTCCTCTTAGGAAAGGTTTTACTTCCTTTCGTTAGTTCTTTCTTTATTGATTTGTTGGCCAGAATGAATCAACGAAAAGCGACAAGGACAAGGGCGCGCAGCGTGCCATTTACCCTTGTCCTTGTCGCTTTTTGGTGATAAAAGGCAACTTGTTGCCGGTCTGGCAAATCAATAAAGAGATAGCGAACAGGAACGAACCTTTTGGTGAGAGGAAGCTTTTCCTATTTTGTCTTGCTTTGCAAGACACCATATCTTAGTGAACGTGCAGCGTTCACTTCCTTTCTTCTCGAACGGCGGTGGCGGTTGGAGTGAGAGAAAGGTTTTTTAATTGAGAAGGCGCTTGTGCCTTCCTAAACAGGCCTTTTCCTGTTCCCGTTTCTATGTAAAACAAAAAGAGCTGCAATCCTCATTTAGGACTACAACTCTTCTTTTATTTATATGCCCATCGATCGTGTAAAATGATCGGGATTTCTAACATACATGCTAGCAATAACCAGCTGATTTCGTTTATTGAAGTGACCTGTGACGGCAATATTGTATTTTCCATCATCCATAATTAGCAATTTATCGATAATTTCAATATCTGCAACTACACAATTAATCGATTCATGAATCGTTTGTAAAGTAAAGCGAACCAATAACGGTTGCGTTTTTATTACTCGGATTTTATCAAGCAAACCAACATATTTGTTCATCACAATCACCTCGCTAAAATTATAGCAAAAATCCAATCATTTGGATATTTCAATTATGCTATAATAGTCTTGCTGTCTGCTACCCCGGCCTAATCTGGCAAGGGGAGGAGGTTATAGGTTTGAAAATTCTTTTTGATTTTGTTTTTGCAATCATGGCAGAAGTAGCCGCGCACTATATCTGCAAATGGCTTGATTGTAAATTTGCCAAGAAAGACAGTAAGCCTACTCGTTAATTCTTATAATAGAAACGTAAAAGAAAACCACTAGCCCGCCAGCTAGTGGTTTTTGGTTATAGATTGAAAATTCTTTTTGTTGACTAAATTATAACATAAACCGTAGCAAATGCAACCAATAGAAAATGCTACTTAAAACGGTAGATCATCATCGCTAATATCGATTGATTGTCCACCAAATGGATTCTGTGAAGCGTTCAATCCATTGTTGTTAGGCGTCGCTGTATCCCGTTGTTCAAAAGTGGTGGTGCTTGGACTCGTGGACGATTGATCAGCGTGCGCACGGCTCTCTGTCGCTGCTTTGCTTTCTAATAGTTGGAAGTTATCAGCTACAACTTCTGTCACATACACACGTTGTCCTTGCTGGTTGTCATAAGTCCGTGTTTGAATCCGTCCGACAACGCCGATCAAGATGCCTTTTTTAGCTAATGTCGCCATCGTTTCTGCTGGTTTGCGCCAAATCACGCAATTGATAAAATCAGCTTCTCGATTGCCGTTTTGATTCGTGAAATTACGATTAACGGCTAGGGTAAAAGTAGCCACTGCTGTGCCACTTGCGGTATAACGTAAATCTGGATCTTTGGTTAACCGTCCTACTAAAGTTACATTATTGATCATTTTTATCTCTCCATTTCTCTGTTCATCTGTTGGTGTCTTTGATAAGCTATTTTTCGCTCTTTTTCTTCGACGTGAATCACTTTTTCCATCAAATTACTAATCGAATCCATTGTCTCTTCGTACGTGATCGACGCAGCATAAGGATTGCTTTTTTGATATTTCTTCCAGGTATCTTTTAGCTCATGACTATTTTTCAGTACATCCATATCCTTTTCGTAATAAATCTTTAACGGATCAGTTTTTCCTCGACGTGTAAATGTATTTCTCACACTATCTTTCAAGGTCTTCTCATCGATCTTTTCCATTTTAGGAATAGTATAGAGATCATAAAAATCTTTTCCTCTCGAATTATCTGTTAAAAAATCAAAGGTTGCACTTAATTTTTCGGCAATAATTTGTTCTGTAGGATAAGATTCCAAAGGAATCGTTCGATTTTCAAACATCAATTTATGACTGTGAGTGATCGTTGCAGGATAGATCGAGTCACCTGTCGTCACGTCTACCTTAAAATCTGGCCGCATGTTTTCCAAATGTGCCAGTACACGTAAGCTAAACCCTGGATAATAATCAGCTTCCCTTGTTTCTTTCATTCCTTGAATCTCAAATTGAATGCCTTCTTTCGTCGGCGTTGAAAAAATATCGTTTAGAACCGTTGTCAATGTTTCTTTGGTTACTTTCATTTCCCGTAAAGTCGTATCAATGTCTTTTGTTGTTCGATTTTCAATGCCATACTTTGAGCCAATTAAGAAGCCGCCTTTTAACACAAAATTTTCACGATAAGGAGACTCTGAGATTTTTTCCAAGAATTTTTCCATCATAAAATGTCTTAAAACAAGCTGCGGATCAACTTCTTTTTCTCTGGAAATATTCTTCACTTTTGCTTTTAATTGCGTAGGTGTCATGTGTCTTCTCCTTTAATTTAAAGCCATAATATAAGAGCGTATCGTTTTGTCTGTAGGCAAAATTCGTCGATACTCATTCAATTTTCTAAGATTTTTTCTGTCCGACTCCATGTAGTTTTTGATTGCTTTTACTTTGATTTCATCCTCAACGTTGTACCAGGGATTCCAAATGTCACACAAGGTTCTTTCTGGATCATAAGCTATAACAGGATTCCCATAACGACTCTTTATTTCGATCTTACCTAATTCATACCATTCCGCTTTTGAATAGTGTAACTCAACTGCGAATTCTTTCAACCCCTTTTCAGAAACGTGATAACCGTAAGGTACGGTTAGATCGATCTGTCTAGGGATCATATCCGTTAAATCATATAAATCCAACGCGGTGATATGCGAAATAATGCCGCGCTCATATTTCTTTTGTGCCATAAACAATTCATCAGGAAATTGACCAGGTAAGGTGAAAAAACCTGGATACTCACGATCCAGCTCTCCACGATCTACCATACGTTTGATCGTTACAGGAGAAATGCCCGCTTTTTTGGCATCCTTCAAAGCCAAAGTTCCGTTAAATTCTTCTAGCAGCTTGTAAACCATTGCTTTTGTCATTTTCTCCCTCCTTTGTATACGTATAAACTTATAAATATAGTATAACATAAGTTTATGCGTATACAATAGCCAGGAAGATTTTATCGATCTAATTCAATTTCTTTTTGAATCCGTTGCTGGTTCTTTAATTGCTGAAGTCTTCTTTTACTGGCACGTAATTTCTCTTGTTCTGAACGAATTTTTGCTTTTTGATTTTCGATTTCTTGTTGTTTGTGTGTTGTATTTCGCATAAGATAACCCCTCCATTATTTTGTAGTGCGGCGTGTTCTTTTCTTATAGTTCGTTTTTTTCTTTTCAGAAAATTCAAAGCTCGTTGTGAAGTCTTCTTTTAGAACAATCGTTGCTTCAAACGAACCCTTTTGACCTTTTAATCCTTTCACTGGCTGGCTTGTTCGGCCATTTTGAATGATTTCCTTCAGCTGTGTCGCTGTGAGTTTCTTTTTGGCAATCGTTGTCCATAATCTAAAATCACAAGCTTCAGACGTACATGCGGCCGCCTTATGATAGAGTAAAACTTCTTGTTCCTGGCATTTTGGACAAATCCCTAAATGACGCGCGGCTTCTTGCTTTTCACTGGCTGCTTTCACCTCTTGTAACGTCGATCCAAAATCAGTGGATTGGATTTGTCCTGGTACGACTTCCAACAAGTGAGAGACAAATTTTTGGATATTAGCTAAGAAAGTAGCTTGTGTTCCTTTCTGCTCACCAATCTTTAATAAGTAACTTTCCCATTTGGCGGTCATTTCGGCACTTGTTAGCAGCGGCTCTTTTTCCACGGCTTGGCAAAGTAAAATCCCTTTATTTGTCACCACAAGCTTATTTTTTTCTACCTTGATATATTCCTTTTGTTTCAAAGTTTCAATAATATTTGCTCGTGTTGCTTCTGTACCGATTCCTTCTACTTCTTTCAATATGGATTGTGCTTCTTCGCTATCCACGGTTTTTCCAGCTGTTTTCATCGCTGTGATCAACGTACCTTCGGTATAAGGTTGTGGTGGCTTCGTTTCTTTTTCAAGGACTTGTAGATCTACCGTCACCGCTTCTCCTTTTGTCACTTTAGGAAGTAGCGGTTCTTCTTCCTTTTCTTTTCTGTAGCTCTCTTTGCCAAACAGCTTTTTCCAACCTAGATCTACTGGTACTTTTCCGACTGTCTTTAGCTGAAGCTGCTGAACTTGCGTCAAGATCGTTGTTTCTTCATAGGTATACTTTTCCGCAAACATGGCCACCGTTGTTTTTAACACTTGTTCATAAATAGCCTGCTGCAGTGGACTTAGTTGTTCAAAAGCCGCTGCTGTCATAACCGTTTTTGTAGGAATGATCGCGTAATGTTCCTGGACTTTCTTATTATTCACATACCGACTATTCGGTGTATGAATAGGAGTCGGAATCGCTTCGGCTTTTAAAAAATGCTTGTATTCGTCTAAGTGATCCAACAGATACGCATATTCCCCTTCCGTAATATAAGGGGTATCCGTTCGCGGATAGCTTAGATATTTTCCTTCATACAACCCTTGCATGGCTTCCAAAGTATCTTTGGCACTAGCTTTCATGAGCTGATTCATTTTAGATTGAAGGCTGGATAGAGAAAAAAGACGTGGACTTGCCGCACTTTTTTTCTCGGTTTCAACTTGGTGGATCGTACCTGGCTGTTTTCCCAATTGAACCCCCTTTTCTTTTAAATAATCTTCAAATGCTTCTTGCGTCGCTTGGGTTTCATTCGGATCAAGCTTCGCATCAAATGCGCCATTTTGAGCGATTACTTGGGCTTTTCCTTCAAAATATGGTTCTTTTTGGAAGTTTCTAATCTTTTCCTGTAATTGATAAATCATGTAAAGCGTTGGGGTTTGGACTCTGCCTAAGGAAAAACTTCCTGGTATGCCTTTTTGCTGCAAGAGTAAACTATACAGTAGGCTACCGTTCATGCCGATCAACCAATCGGCGATCTGGCGTGCTTGTGCTTCTTCAAATTTTGGGTAGGTCTCTTCTGCATCTCGTAACTGCTGGAATCCCTGATAAATGGCTTCTTTTTCTAAGGAGTTGATCCAAAGTCTTTTAAATATCTTTCCATGATCGGCGCCTGCTTGTTGAATGATCGTCCAAGCGATCAGTTCCCCTTCGCGATCGCTATCTGTCGCAATAATAATGGTGTCGGCCGATTGAAGTTGCTGTTTCACCACGTTGAATTGCTTTTTCTTATCTTTAGGAACATGATAGTGATAATGTGTAGGGAAAATAGGTAAATGTTCTAATGACCATTGTTTCCAATTTTCATCGTACATATCGGGCGAATCTAACTCGACTAAATGACCAAAACCATACGTAATCACAGTTTCACCAGGAAACAATCGATCTTGGATCTCAAAATACCCGTCTTTTCGGGTGGCTTTAGAAAAGCTATCGGCATAAGCCTTCGCTTGTGACGGTTTTTCTGCTAAAATGACAGTTTTCATCGTGACGATCTCACTCCCTTTCTTGTTGTCTGCCTTGTTGAAACAACATCGCACGTTTTTGCTTTCTAATTTCTTGTTGCTGGATCTCATGCTTCAATTGATCGTTCCAATCCTTTTTCACTTCAGGTACAAATTCATGTTCATGCTTTTTATAGCCTTTGTAGTATTGTTCTGCTTTATAAGAGAAAAGAATCTGAGCATTAATATCCCCTTTTCCTTGATAAAAACGATCAAAATCGTACGTACCATTCGAGCGTTCACAAGCTTTTAATTCTTTTGCGACTTCTCTACAAATATCTTTCAAATTAATAGCTTCTATTGAATCGTTAACAGAAAGCTGCTGACCAAAAGACGCATTTACTTTGTGAGCGGAAACCAATTGGTTCGTTAATTGCAGATTGTTTTCTGTCTTGTGTATGGCCATAATAGCTTCTGGTGTGATCTTTTCTTCTTTTGCGACTTCTTCATAAATGACTTTGTATTCTTTTGGCACTTGCCAATCATTAGCGATTCCTCGTTCACAACGTACTTTCTGATTCGTAAATGGATCAACTGCGCCCATTAATTGTTCTTTTTCGTAGAAAATATGTCCTGCACGGTCATTATCCACACAAATCTCGATGGATTGAGGAAAGGCTTGTTTCTTTCTCAATTCAGATACTGCCTCACCAAAATAATGACTGATCACATGGTGTTTTAACCCTTCCATCGAAACTAACCACGTATCGTTTAACTGATCACGATTCAGTGCAGCATAGCTAAGTAAATCAATACTACTCTCAAAAAATTTTAACTGCTTAGGGTCACCGATCTTTAGGTTAAAGCCATGATTCGCTGTCGAATTTTTATCTATATGCTTATATGTGCCTCTCTCACCAAAACGTTCATAATCAATGAACGTTCCTTGATAACTCGCCCCTACTGTCTCATTTGTCTGTGGATCTTTCCATAAAAAGGCGACCGCATGATCTAAACGATCGTCTCGAACTAAGAAATTTTGCCGTTCATGTTTTGGCTTTAGTTCGGCAATCAACCCTTCTTTTTCTGCATAATCAATCAGCCACTCTGGTAGTTTTCGTTCTTCCTTCAGATAATTCCTTCCTTTTTCTGTGAGTGGTTGATAATCAACGGGGTGATCTTTGTACTTTTCTGTCTCAAAATGAAGATTTTCTACTCGTTCTGTTTTGTCTTCATTCTTTAGAATAAAATCTGTGGCTGCTTTAAATTGTTGCTTAGAGTCTTGGATCTCTTTGTCTATGAAAAAAAGTTTAGCTAATTCAATAATGTCGCCACTAATATTTTGACTGTTCCAATAAAAACGTTGTTTTCTTCGATCAAAAACAAATGAATCATGGTCTTCTAAGCGATAGTCTCGTCCTTTATTGACTACAGCCATTCCATTGTTTCGAGCAAAATCCACTATATCGATCTGTTTACATCGATCAATAAGACTCATTTTTTTTTCGGTCATTTTCAAACCTCCCAAAAGAAAAAAGACTATCCGTTTTTCAGATAGTCTTTTTTACTTGTTTTATACGCGTTCTTTTTGTGACAATTGTTGTTCATAATAGATTTCATTTTTTCGTTTGGCCACTTCTGACACTGTTTCAAGTGAAAATCGGAATGGATTTCCTAGCGAAAATTCTTCTGAAGGTAACGCCGTTTGAATCTCTTTTCCATAACTTTTTCCTTTTAAAATCACTTGATTATGCTGCGGATCTTCAATAAACGCCGCATCCTTCAAATGTAACGTTCGACCCGTATCTTCTTCCATTACTTTCCCGTCTTTCTTGTCGATCCAAAGTGAACCAACAGGAACAATATTCTTTTGTTCTGCCGTTTCTACAGTATTTTTATGCTCCTGCTTCACTTCTGCTGGTTGGATCTCTGGTTCTCTTTCTCTGTATTGATTGATTTCATTAGAAATGGTTTGAATGAATTCATTTGCGACACGGCTGACATCATTCATGATTTTCCCACGTTCCGCAGCTTCCTTATCATCCAACGTCTGACCATTCTTCGTCCATGCTGCAATATAAGGAATAGCTTTCTCCGACGTGTCCATTCCAAAATGTTTGCACACAATATAAGAAGTCATTTCTGCCTGCAATTCTTTAGTTGCGGTATCTAATTCTGAAAATTTGTGCATTCTTGCATGGGCTAATTCATGAATACTTGTAGCTAAATGCTGCGTAGGAGTATTTCGAGTATTCATGACGATTTCTTCTTCGCCAGTAAATTCGTTACGAACGTACGCCCCACGTGCTTGTCCTAATTCTCTTTGATAGACTTCACTTTCTGTCATATCTCGAATTTGAATTCCAATATTTTTGGCTACCGCTTGAATCCCAACTTGAAGTTCTGTCTGCCCTGTTTTATCCAATTGAAAATCAAAGACGCGGTTCGGGAAGATTTTCGGATAGTCTTCAGGCTTCAATTGTGTTTGTGTGATATCAAACACTTTTTCAATCGTGTAGTAAGGTTTTTTGATCACTTCAATTTGACCACTTTCGATTCGTTTTTTATCTTCTGGTGTAGCTTCTGTTTCTCGAACAAAGCCACGTCCTTTCTCATAAAATCCTTTGACCGTTTTTCTGACAAAGATCTTGTTCCCTTGTTCCCCTTTTTTGATATAGATTCCTTCTTTTTTCAACGCGGCACGACCTAAACATGCCGTTGCACCTGGAAATTGTTCCTCAATCAATAATTGATTTCTAAAGGATCGTTCTGGAAAACGAGACATAAAGTTCAAAAGTTCTTTGACGTCCTCAGGAGAATGGGTATGCTTTTTCACCGCATCCAGTGCCTGTTGCGAAAGGGATTTAACTTCTTGTTTAATCTCTTCTGCCGTTCGTTTTTGATAGCCCTTTTGTTTTGTTTTTGTTTCTTTCGACTGCATTTGTTCTTTCGTAACAGGTTCATTTTTGACCGATTGTTTTTGTTCCTTCTCAGGTACTTGTTCGCACAATTTTGCTAACTCTAAATAGATGGGTTGATTACTGTTGACGCCATCCCCTAGATCCATTCGGATCTGATCGACTACTTCTCCGTTCTTCACTTCTTCAAAATAGAATTTATAATAACCTGATTCTGCAGCGTATTGGTTATCCAACGTTTTAAGTTGATCGATCAACTCTAATGTTACGATCTCCCCACCATAACTTTTCAATCCTTTTTCTGGATCATTTTCGTTGAATTCTACTCGATAGAAATGATCTTTTTCTTTCTCCTTCAGAGAATCAGTTGGTGCAGCCTCTTCAAGTAATTCACGAACAGCTGCTTTTTCCTCTTCCGACGTGGCTTGGTATTTTTTTGATTCCTCAAATCCCCCGTTTTCATTCAGTTCTAAAGCAACTTTTCGATAGCCTTTCAAAAAATAAATGGTTGGATTTTTTTTCCATTGCGTCACTCGTCCGCTGTCAATGATCGCTTGTACTTCAGGGAGGATATTTTCTTTTCCTTTTTCTGATTTTTCTTTCAGCTGTTCTAATGTTTCCAACTTCCGTTGGTATTTTCGGATCGTGGCGGCTGAAAAAGTCGATTCACCTTTTTCAAAGCGTTCGATTTCTTCTTTGATTCTTGGAATATTATCGATCGTCATATCCAGTCCGCCGTACTTGTTATAGCCCATTTCCTTTAGCTCTTCTTGTCTTTCAAGTTTTTCTACCTGTTTTTCTTGTTGCTTGATCTCTTCTCTCAGACTATGCACTTTATTTTCGATTCGCTCTTGTTGCCTAAACCAAGAATGCCCATTTCTCTTATCGTTCATTGGTTGACCGTTGGTCTTTCTTTGGTGTTCAAACATCTTTTCAATTTGTTCGTTTAATTCATTTTGCAATCGTACTAGTTTTCTTTTGGATTTTCCCAAACGACTATTGTCTAGTGGTTCTTTTTCTTCTGCCATGTTCTTTCCTCCTCGTAAAATATCATTTGTCTAATAGTTTTTATTCAAAATGTTTCTAGATTATAAAATTTATTGAATAACACATTCCTAACGGAATTTGTTTCGATATTGTGTGATTTCTCAGAGTACAATGGATGTATGGAAAGGATCCAACGGGAATTTGCTATTTCCTCCTGTAGCGTTTGTCTACCCTGTTTAGTCTGTTACCCGAACCACTGTTATCACTACCAACTCATTAGCTGTTTCGATAATGGACTAGACTTTCAAATAGTAGTTTGGAAGGCAGCTTCTAGCTCTTTTATCACCGTATTCTATTAGGCGAGGTTGTGGCTATACAGTGAGTTTCTGGGAAATCCCACAGTATCGAAGCATTTTCCAAAATTTATATCGAAAGGAGGTCCTTCTTCCATGAAATTATTTGTCGGTATTGACGTTAGCTCTGAAAAACTAGATGTTTGTTTTTTAACAGACGACAATCAATTGTCTATCTTATCTGAAATCTCTGTTGCCAATGACATCGAAGGTGCTTCATTCATACGAGAAACAATTCTTGAATTCAATGACAGCTACCACTTTGATCAAATTGTGATTGGCATGGAGTCAACGTCCATGTACAGCTTCCATCCTTCCATGTTTTTTCATGAAGATGAGAAACTAAAGAAGCTCAACACACTTGTAACGATTGAAAATCCTTTTCGGGTGAAACAATTTAGTCGCATGTTTGATGAGAATAAAACTGATCGAAACGATGCATTAAGAATCGCTGATTTCTTGCGTATTCAACGATTCACAACTTCCCCTATCAAAGAAGAGAAATACATGGCCTTACAGCGTTTAACACGTACTCGCTATCAACTTATTAAGCAATTGATTCGTACAAAGCAACATTTTCTTGAAAATCTAACGTACAAATGTAATACGCTTGCTCGAGAAATGCGAGACGAATCGACGAGTCTTTTTAGTGCAACCCTCATTTCACTCATGACGGAAGATTTCACATTGGATGAACTTGCTGAGCTTCCTTTAGAAGCTTTCTGTGATTTACTTCAAGAAAAAGGAAAAGGCCGTTTCAAGCAACCAGAAAAAATCGCTAAAGCAATTCAACGTGCAATTACCATGAGTTACCGCCTAGGTGCTCTTGCACAAGAATCAATTAATGTTGTTTTAAGTGTTCTCGTACGAGAAATACGAGCACTTGAAAAAAATATCAAAGAATTAGATAAAGCCATCGAACAAGTAATTGTTGTCATTCCAGAATATCAATGCTTAACCAGTATTCCAGGCGTTGGTAAAGTCTATGCTGCCGGTTTAATCGCTGAAATTGGTCAAATCGAAAGATTTGAAGATCAGACAAAATTGGCAAAATACGCTGGATTAAGTTGGAAAGTGAACCAATCTGGAAACTATCAGTCGCAAAATACACCTCTGACAAAACAAGGAAATCGATATTTTAGATACTACTTAGTTGAAGCTGCCAACTCTGTAAAAAATTATCTTCCTGAATACAAAGCTTTTTATCAAAGTAAATATAAGGAGGTTCCAAAGCATCAACACAAACGTGCACTCGTCCTAACCGCAAGAAAATTTACGCGTCTGGTGGATACGCTACTACGTAAACACCAACTCTATACGCCACCAAGGAGTGTGATAGAGAAATAACAATCCGTTATTGACGCAAATCCTTGAATCAACCCGAAAAAAATTTGATTTTGATCGGGTCTAGTTTCGTGCGCTTCAAAACATATTACTCAATAAAGAAAATCTTAAATTTCATCTTGACTTATCACCATTAGACTAAACAAATGGATAATCTTCTGCCGCATCGACGAACGTCTTCGTAGTCAGATTTAACGTTAAAATATCGCCACTTTGATACGCTTTTGCCGCTTTGTCTGTGACGACAAAAGCTCTGCCCGTTTGAATTTCTGTCACAAAAACGAGATTGTCTCTGCTTTTTTCAACAACAACTCCAATCGTTGAATAAGCCATTTCTTCTTCCTCCCTTCTCTTTCTTTTGATATAATGTAGTCGCAAATCGCACCACTCATTGAATTGGCGGAAAACAATTCATTGAAAAAAAGAGTCCTGGACAATTACGTTCAGGACTCTTTTACTTCTTTTATTCACTTAACAACTAACATTCTGTGAGTGAAATAGACTCTTCAATGCTTTTACACGGGAAGTTATTGATCCCCTCTTCATTCATTTCCCAAGTAGTATAATAAGGCGCTAACTTGCCCTCATATTCTTGAATGATAAAATATTTTTCACCCTTCACATGATTACAACAGTACACACCAGTAGCTGAGTACTCAACGACTAAAAATTGATTTGGATCAAACTGTTCGTTTCTCAACATTTCTCTTATCTGAAACAAATGCTCTTTTTCTAAACAATCGGGAAGTTGTTCGATTCGTTCTTCTCTTAATGATCCTTCTATAACTTTCCATTGATCTAAATATTGTTTCATTGCTATTCCTCCTACTGTCTTTCTTGTTCCATTTGAATTCTTCGTTGTTGCTCTTCGTATGCTTTACTTGCGTGGTATTTTTCTTCATGGGCATTAATCGTTCGATTTAATTGACGCAAACTCCGTTGCGTGACAACTCTTTGTTGGAATTGTTTCCTGCGCTTCATGAATTCTTCGTAACTATATTTGTATTCATTCGTTGGCAACTGTTTAAGTGTTCGAAAGGATCGTTCATTGTAAATAGATTGCATCTGATCCATCCTTTCTATTAAAGGTTTTATTTGACTATCCTGTTTCTTCAGTTCTGTTAGAATGGCATTTCCTGTGCGCTTTTTTAAATCAAAGAGAGCATTTTTTTCTGCATCCTTTGATTCTCTCTTGCTTTCCCCATAAAGACTTTTTGCTTCTTCTTTCAATGCTTTTGAAATCTGTATATATTCTTGATATCCAGGTTCTTTTGTTAACACATATTGGGTTAACTCATCGAGTTTCTCTCTTGTGTATGGTGAAAGTTTGGTTCGATTTTCATCCCCGTAATGCCATTCCGAACGCTTTTTAGGTAAGTTTTTATATACTTCAGTTAATAAGCTCATTGCGTGTCGATCATAACGTACTGGCTCTTTCACTACTTTGGTTAAGGTGTTACGCAAATCACTTTTCCGTGTCAATAAATTTCGTTTCTCCATACCCATTCGATTTTTTTCATAAGAAAAACGTTCTAACTCATGTACATAATTAGTCTTCATTTCGTCTAATGTTGCTTGCCTTCTCTTCCCTTTCGGTACGATATAACTCACACCATTTTCAATCTCAGTGTATGGTTTACGCGTATTTTTTTTTTCAACAACTGCAAAATGAATATGGATATGTTTGGTATTTCGGTGAATCGTTGCCATCCAGTAGCCTGTTTCATTCAGTTGCTCTTTCTCGAACAATGTCTCCATCATTTTTCTTCCAGCTGCTTTTAAACCTTCTTCATCTAAAGTATCTGTTTTGGGATCGTACAATCCTATTTTTTCAAGATACGAATGATCATGAGAGACAACATCTTGATAAATGATTGAGCCTTTTTGTTGTCCTCTTTGGAAGGTTTGCTTGATCTCCTTCAGATCACTTCCTTTCACTTCGTCTGAAGCCATAGAAAAAACTCCAGGAAGATTTCCTGAAGCTTTTTTGTGTGGCTCTGTTTGATATTTTTTTATTGCTTGGTTCAAGCGTTGGTATTCTTTTTGTTCACTATGCGTCAGTACTTTCTTTTGTTCTAACGCATAGTGACGTGTCATATAAGAAAGATATTTGGTAAAATCTTGTTCTTCTAACTTGTCAAAATTGATTCCATGTTTCATCAACGATTGCGCTTCATTCGACGTTTCGCTGAATTCTTTACCCGTCTTACTCTCCGAAAAAGTTTCTCCTTCAGGAATATAAAAATCCTCTAAAGCATTCTTGATTAGACGCAGTTCCTGTTCTTCCTCGGGCGTACGTCGTTCCTTTTCTTCCAGCGCTTTTTCTCTTGTCATATAATCAATGTATGTTGAAAAAGATTTTTTATTGGGCAAGGTAAATTGACAAGTGAGAATGACTGCAGGTGATTTACTCATCACATTCTCCTTCTAATTTTTATCGTTTTAAGAACCTTGTTGGATCAAATACTTCACTTTTTGTAGTCACTGATTCGCTTATTGTTTTCTTTATCTTAGGAGAATATTTCTTCGTTTGATTTGCTTTTATCTTGCCTTCCACACGCTCTTTTGCTTCTTGGTAAACAGTTGAATTTGTACCAATTAAAATCCCTGTATCTTTCAAATGGAGATCCGCAAACTCTGAAACCATTTCGGTTAAAATAGAAATTTCTTTTCCCATTGCATTCAACTTTGCTTGATTGGAATTTACTTTTTTCTCCACTTCTGAATCATAATTCATACATAGAAACCGAACGGCTTCACTATAGTTTTTAACCTCTGCATGAGTTGCAATAATTTCATCTAGAACATCTATATGTGTTTCATAAAAATAAATATGCTTGTCTATAACTTTGGCCATGTTAAACTTCTCCTCCTCTACTTTGTTCAATTAAAAGTTCGATAATTTGATTATTCTGACAAATATATTCTTCTAATACTTTTGTATTATGACTTTGAACAAAAGAAAATTTATCTATTAACTGATTTAATAATTGATCAAATTTATCTTGTTTATATTCCATCAAAGGACGATCAAAATCATTTTCAACGAGTAGCTTTAAATAATCGTTACGACTCCATTTATTACCCGTTCGGTTACTTAGTTCGTCACATCTTCGATCAATTTCTCTTACGATTTTCTCATCTACATTTCTTATTCTTACTTCCATATTAATTCCTCCAATTTAAAAAGGATAGCGAAAAGGAGCCTATCCTTTTTGCTATCCTACTACCCTCCTTTTACTATCCTTCACTATCCTTTCACTATCCTATTTTTAAATATTTTGTTCCCACATTTATTTTTGAGAAACGTAATAGGCACAGCCTATTGGAACACTTTTTTTAAAAAGTGTTCCCACGTTTCCTTATGCTCTTTATAAATTAAGGTTATTTGTGTATTTAGACAATAAAAAATCCTTCTAACTTTGTCGATTAGAAGGAAATATTTTGTCATATGAAAAATGAATTTAAGAAAAAGTGTATGCTATAATTGATACGCTGTCTTCCTGTTTGGTTGAAATCTTCAGCCAGAAAGGAGGAGTGTTAAATGTTTTATGTGCTTGATGTTTGCGTTAGAATCGTGGTTAATGTTTTCTCCCATCTCATTAACAAATGGTTAAGGTGATATAGCTGATTCATAAGCATTTTTTATATACTTTTTTCACATAAAATACTCCTGTTTTTTATTTGTTATCAGCTGTAAAATATTTTTTAGCAGCTACATATAGAGCTTCAAATGATCTGAATTTTAAAGTATCTAAATTCTTTCGACCATTCTTCAACTCAGATATTGTTGTATTAGATAAATTCACTTCTCGACATATTTCTTTAGCTTTTACAACTTTGAGATAGGCTTTAATCAATACTTTCTGCTCAGCGAAAGTATCTTTGTCAGCCAAGTTTGTTCGCTTCATTTTTTCACTCCACCTGTCCTTCTAAATCTTTTCTTTTGTCATACGATCAATTTTTTCTTGAAGTTTTTGAATGATCTCTTCTTGATCTTTCATTTGCGTTTTCGATGTTTCAATTTCTTGCTGGTAGCTATTAATCTTGTTTTCAGTATTTTCCTGATCATCTGCGACTTGATAAGGCAATTGATCTTTTAGCTTCTTCACTAATTCTTCATTCAAATCAATGGTTGCTTGGAAGGATTCCATTTGTTTTTGTGCTGCTTTTTGTTCTTTTTTGTATCCTTTCACTTTGTAATTGATCGCATGTTGTTCATAATCTTCATCTTTCACTTGATCTTTAACCTTATCTTCGTGAACGTAATAAATCAGATCTTGTGGTTCTTGCATATCCACTTTTGGATCAATTTTTTCAGGAATAATGGTTAAACGCATGGCGATATATTCTTCTGGTACATGTGCTAACTTCACTACAAAATAATCATCAGACACCTTGATCACTTTGGCTTTTATTGCTTGATAATCCCCTTTAGCTGTCTTTACTTCTACACGATAATTAAGATTAGCTAGTTCTTTTAATAAGCTCTGATCTTCATCGTCGATCGCAAATTCAAAAACTAATTGCTGGTTCGCTCCTTTTTCTTTTGAAACCATCGTCAGTTCCTTCGTGTTTAAAAATGCGTTCGTGCTTACTTCATCTGGTATGTCTACCTTTTTATGTGTGTAAATCGGACTAGCAAGAATCAAAAAGCCGAGAATCATAAAGATCCCCAGCCATCTAAGATAACTTTTTCGTTTTTTAAAACGTTGTCTTGCTCCTTTTTTCTTACTCATTTTCTTCCTCCTAACGAGTGAAATAACTAAAGTCTGTGACTTTCCATTGACCATCTACTTGTTTTTCAGTGACAGTTAATCCACCTTTTATTTTTTGTGGTTTGACATCTTTAAATTGAGGATTGCCGATTGTATAATCAACAAATACGACAAAATTTTGTTCCTCTTTTACACTGCTTGTTTGAGCGTAAGTTTGCACGTCACCTAATGTAAAAGAGTAACTTCCGTAGTCGTCATGTTGGTGATCATCGTCTGCAGGACTTAATTTGTCGATCACTTCTTGGGTTGCGACATCTTTTAGTTTTTCCGTTAATTCATTTCTGCTTAATGATTTATCAATGGCCAATTGACCGAACTCTTCTGCCGTCTTTCTTTGTGCTTCAGTTACTTCCTCTTTTGCTTTTGTGCCATCTTGTTGCTTCAGCTGATCGATTTCTTGGTTTTTCTCATTGATGGTTTGATTTAACTTGTCGATCTTCGCCTGTGCCTCAGAAGAATTTTTTTTGAGCTTATCAGACGCGTTTTTAGCCACTTCTTCAATTTTATAGGTATTTGTCTCTTGTTCTTCTTTAAGCTGCCAAAACAACGCAATATTGCCGATTAAACTAACGCTAATTGCAGCTGTTAAGACGATTTTTAAGGTTTTATTTTCCATATTTTTTCTCCTGATCTATTTTTTGCTGCTATTCAAAAATGGTAACGGATCGATCCATGTACCATCATCAATGAATGCATGTCCTTGTGCTTGACGCCAATCCATTCGAGTAAATCCTAAATGCAAGTGTGCTGTATCTCGTATCCCAATTACTTGACCAACTTTCACTTGATCGCCTACTTTCACTCGAGAATTTCCTGTACTATTTGCAAATTCTTGATACACCATATTCAAGCCATCGTAATTAATCACGATCACACACGCACCCAAACCTGAAATACCAGGATTGCCAACGTACACGACTTTTCCGCCATGAACCGCATGAATCTCACTTCCTGGATGATCGACTGAACCAAAGTCTAGTCCATCATGGAACCCGTTAGGTCGGAATTCTCCTCCTGGATTTTTCCCAAAAAGTTGTCCTCCACTGAACGAATTTTTATCTAAGCTACTTCCTGGGAATGGATTGCCCCAGCTTCCTGTAATCGTACCACCAGTTCCGCCGCCTTCTCTCCAGTGTTTAATCGCAAACTCATCGTACTCCATCAATTTATTTGTATTAATAATAGACATACAATTTTTATAATAGGCACTGTCTTCAGTAATTCCTGCGGCGGCATACCCTCCTCGTCCTAAGATCAATAAGCTTGCGCCAGGGCTTTTATTTCCGACACAAGCATTAAAATTTGATTGTGTGGCTACCATAAAGCCGTAATAGGAGAAGGCAGCTTTTGAGTTGGGAAACTTCATGTACCAGCCACCTTCAATGCCACCAATTCCACGCGCAGTTCCTTTAGGAAACAGACACCCATCAAACCACGTAATCCCAAAATAATTGAGATCATTTCTTGCGGACGCCGACGTACCAAACGCTGATTCATAACCGTATTGCGAAAGGATCACACTTGGTAATAATTTATACTTCACTGCTGCACCTACAGCATATTGCGCAATCTCATCAGAAAAAGGGCCTCTTCCTTTGATTTCTTTATAAATGGGTAAGCCTTCCGAATATTCTCCTGTAAAAGCTTCGCCACCACTACTTGAATCAGAATTATCAATAGAACCTGCCGCAAGTATTAGAAAAAGGGTCACAAACACAGTGATCAATATAGTAATCAAACCTGCAGAAGTACCAAACACCCACAAAAATAAGCGCCGCTTTGCACGACGCTTAACATACTGTTTGATTAAACTTTCATTTTGGTTTTCCATTATTTTCCTCCATCAAACAATTTTAATTGACGTTTGTTCGGACTAAAATGAACACGAATGGTTTCTTTTGAGCCAAAATTGATCACAGCGTCTCCTTGATTTTGTTGAGGAATGGATTCTAATTCTGAGTTCGTCATTGATTTACCAACTAATCCTTCTATATGACGTAAAATAGATTCATCCATACGCATAAAGATCTTCGTAGAAGAAAATTCAAAGACTTTCTTCAGTTTCGAGAAGTTATCAGAAGACATATTTTCTGGCACCATTTCTTGTGGGGATTGTGTAGCTAAAACAGTCATTGCTTCTACTTTACGCATTTCTCGTTGGAAGTTTGTGACATAATTTACCGTTTCAATGAAATCTGGATTAATCGCATTATGGCACTCATCAATCATCGCCAAGAAGCGTTTGAAGTCTTGTTCTTCCATTTGTTTTTCTTTAATTAAGCGTCGTTGTCTTCGTCCTTGAATCAATGCCTGATTCCAAATCAACGTCATGGCCATGTACATCTGACATTGTTGTACCCCTCGATCTAAGCCTGTAATAGAGTCAATGTCAAAAAAGACCAACTGTTGTTGGTCAAGGTGTCGAATCGTACTATGACCATCAAAAATCATGCCATACGTCTCACATAAGGATTCTACGATGGATTCCATTTCTTCTTTTCGATTCTTTTTCTCTTGGGAAGCACCTGGTAATTCCAGTTGTCCTAAAAAGTCTAAAAATTCTTTGAACGTCGGATAAGCTTCTGGATCTTTACCTGTGACTTGCGTCTCCGTATTTGAACGCGAATTTGAGGAAGTAAAGCCGCGTGGTACTGTTCCATACTCTTCATAAAAACGATTTAAGTAGGTCTTAAATTCTGCTTTCATCGTTCCTTTTAGCTGAGGACTCACTAACTGTACCTGATAGACCACTTTGTCTAAGTGTGTTTGATAGGACGCTGCTTCATTGATCTTCAAATCTTTGACTGATCCATCGTCATATAAACTGGATGCTTCATCATACGTCCGTGTGGCAAATATCTCTAAAGGATTGATCATTCCGTCAGATCCGTCTAAACGCACCATAATACCGTTATATTCCTTTAAGAAAGGAATAAAGTCTTTTCCCTTTTCAAAGCCCCAAATAAAGTCTCCTGCAGCTAAATGGGCTTCCGCGATCATTTTAAGAACGGTCGATTTACCAGCTCCCATCATTCCTAGAAGCAAGGTATTAGTAGACAACCGTACACTATTTTTATACGTCGCATTCCAGACAAATGGGCCGCCTGTCATGGTTTCCCCATATTGTGTCCCTCCTGGATCTTTTAGCGTTTGGTGGTGGAACGGGAAACCTCCGCCAATGTTTAACGATGGTAGTGATTGCCCTTTGATATTTCCGAACCATTCAGCTTGTTCATCGAACATGGTAAACATCGATTGCCAATCTCGTTTGGTTTTATGCAGATAAGTCACCGCACGATAATCCATCCCTTTGAGATTTTCGATCAGTTCCTGCGCTCGTTCATCTACTTCTTGAATCGTGTTTCCGTAAACATGTACTCTCACTTTGACTTGTTTAGAAATTTCCCCATTAGAAGTCAATTTTCGGGCATATTCCGCTAATTCCAGGTATTCTTCCGCACTTTTATTTCGGTCAGTCGCTTTTCGTTCATTATCTGATCGATCATTTAATTCATCTAATGCGCGGTTGATTTGATCAATCACTTTTTGCTTTTCATCTGTGCTAACATCGAGTGTGGCCACTGTATGAGGATTGTTCATGAGATTGGCCAACCAAAAAAGCGTAGGATTTTTTGTGTAGTGATAAACTGTCACACATCGTGAATAACCATTACCATACGTCACATATTCTTCATCAAAATTTAACCCACCTTGTGGCATCACTTGTTTTAAAAAATCTAAATCATACCCTTTGGATTTTAAAATTTCTATTTCCCGATTTCCTAGTTGCTTTAATGGATCAAGTACTTTTTGATCATTTTGTGGTGAAAAAGCTGTTTTAATTGCTTCTAACATGTACAGTCACCTCTTCTTGTTTGATTCTTTACTTGGTTAAAAGATTGCCCTTTTCCCAACTTACCCAGGCTTAAAGTGTGAGGAAATTTTCTAGTGGTCTCTTCCTTCGGAACATCTTTTTCTAACCATATCAACGGATATTTCATTCTCTCTTCTCCATTCCTACTCATCATTCATATTGTTCATTCGATACAGAATCTTGATCAATTCTTTTTTGTAGAGTGGTTTTAACCCTAAAATGCCACTAGATCGCATTAACTGACGGTTTCTGGTTTGTAAATCCTTGATTGTCTTTCCTTCAATGACGAAAAAGAAGCTTAAGTCAGGACGTTCTTGTTCTGCTCGTTTCAATTCCTGGATTTCTTCGACTAATTTCTTTTCATATTTTTTTAATCGTTGTAGATTTCTTCCTAAGGACTGTTCCATACGATTTTTATCTAATAATTGCCGCTTTTGCACGATTTGTTCCGTTAAATCCGTCTCTGTGGTCAAACTAACTAACTTAATTGTTGGCACATACGTACGCATGACGGTGGTCAACTGATTCATTCGTTCTAGTTTCTCTTGTTCATTTAATCCTTCCACGTCTGTAGAAACTACACGATAATAACGTTGAAAATGATCTTCTTTAGTAACTAAGACTCCCTCTTCTGTACAGGATTTATAAGGAAATAAATCCAAGATAGATCGTTCTTCTGGTTTTCCAAACTGAAAAATGGATTTCTTATCAACTAAATTTTGTCCTTTGACTCGCATTTATTCATCCTCCTTATACGTACCATGATAATTTCGGTTAGGATCTAACGCATGATAATGGTTCTTGTCCGTAAAAAAAATAGACTCGATAATCGCAAAAATTTGTCGTTGACCTGGGTTATTATAGGGTCGCCAAACAATCACTAGAGCTATCGCAATCCATAAGCCATAATTCAAGAGTGCAAAAAAGAGTGGTAAATGGACAAGGTTATTGACTATTTTCGCCCAAAAAAAGCAACCACCAAGCGTTAATAGATCCAAAAAGAAAAAGGCGAAAAACTTCCATTCCCCACTAAATCTTGGAGGGTTTTTCATGTTTATATATTTATCCATAATTGATTTCTCCTTTTCATATAAAGAAAAGGCCTAACTTGTAGGCCTTTTATGGTTTGATATCCTGTTTGATATCCCTCAATAGTTGTTCTTTCAATGCATTGTTCCTGTTTTTAGTTTCTCTTGTCACATTTATTTTTGTTGGTGCAGTAAATGCCACATTTGCTGGCTTGTAACCTGTATGAACGTTTTGAATAGGTTTTGGTGCAGCTTCTCTTGTCACAACATTTTGAACGGACGCATTCCCTGTCTCACCACTTTCAGATAAATTGTAAGAAACAGTTGTCAGATTTCCATTTTCAGGCAAACGACTTGGTTTCATTTGAACAGTACCTGCAGTTGATTGGTGAACAAAGCTTTGATCATTCTCCTTGAATTGATTCAAACGACTATCTTTCATTGGTAAATTTTGTGCCTTAGGTAAACCAATTTTCGTTGATTTTTCAGTTCCAACTTCGATTCCATTATCATTTGGCAGAACGATGGAATCCTCATCCGTTTGTACTTCTTGATTTCGTTTTGGTAAATCTGAAATGCGTTTTTCATTTTCGGAGTTAACAGATCTATACCGATATTGTTCTGGATCAGTTTTTGGTAACTGTCCCTCATTTTCTGCTTTGTCTTCTTGATTTACTTTTGATAAATCTGAAATTCGCTTCTCATTTTCAAGGTCACTGTTAGGTTTATAGCGATATTGTTCTGGATCAGTTTTTGGTAACTGTCCATTTTTTCCTTCTTCTGAATTTCTTTCTTCTATGGAATTTTTCTCTTCAATCGAATTTTCATTAGAGTGCAACGCTTCTTGGTGATCTTTGACTGAAGGAATCACTATACCTTCTTGATTTTCTTTTTCGGTTGTTGTATTAGCTTTTACTGCTGCATTAACTTGTCCTTCACCATACGCATCTTTTAGTCCTTCTTTGACTTCTGAAGCTTTTTCTTTTTGTTTTTCTAGTGCTTCGGATGGATTCTTCACAGCTTCAGCCAATTCTTTAGCTCTCGTGCCGTCTAATTTCTCTTCTAAGGTGTCTTTGGCTTTTTCTGTAAGATCTTCAGCTGTTCCTTTTAACCCACGTTCATTGACGTAACCAAGACCTTCTGCGGCTTTAGAAACACCATTTTTCGCTTTCCCGAACATTTCGGAAACTGTTTTCTTACTATTAGGTACAGTTGTAGCTTTATCGTCTGATTGTTCTTCCCCGTTATCAGGGGTAACATCTTTTCGATGGCCAAATCCATTTTTACGAATATCATTTAAATGGCTTAAACCACTCTTACCAGCACTTGCAAGGTTTTTAGCTCCGCTACCCACATTTTTCGCAATATTTCCTAAGGCAAACATGCTAAGAAGAGAATTACTGCCGTTTTTCAGACTCGTATCAACACCGAAAATCTTCGTAACCGATTGAGAGCCTTTGAATAGCGCAATAGTTAGCACAATTAAAGCAACAACATACAAGAATCCATTGATCTTTCCTGCCGCATGCAAATCACCGATACCTGAAAGCATTAATGTATAGATTCGTAATTCTAAAATCGTAAACGCCAATAACAAGAAGGATTGAGAAATATCTTCTATCGCACTTTTCATCCGTTGGCCTGTCTCAAAGTCCGTTGACGCGGCAATCACTAAATAGAATTTTTTAAATACCAGCTCAATAATGCAAGTAACGATCGTAAATAGGATAAATAAATAGGCCACCGCCAAAGAAGATTCACCAGCTAAGATAATACCTGGTTTACTACTGTATCGACGATACCCTGAAGTATAGACATATTTTGCTAAGCCTTCGTCACTAATTTGAACAGGAATTTCTTTCCCATTATCATCTAGTTCCAATCGGTATTGTAATGCCTTTAACCGATCCTTTTGTATATCTGATAACCCACTTTTATCATTACCTGCCATACCTTTAGCTTGTTCAGGAGTAATAATCCCATTGATATTCGCTGTTTTAAAATTTTTCGCTGTTAAAGCATTTCTTTTATCTGTTGGTAGGGATTCTACTTTATTCGGGTCAGTTGCTAGTAACGTACTGACATCGATCACATTATTTTGAATAATTTGAAAAGCAGGTGATCCCGTTTTATCTGCTTTATTTGCTGCAGTGACGTCTCCGTAAAAGCTTTTACTGATATTTAACCCTTCATCGATTAAAGAACTACCACCAAAAATCAAGATCATGGCCATAAATAAATTAACCAAGATATTTTTGACTTTTGGTGGGTGTTTACTCATAAAAAATTTCAAGCCTAAATAAATTAATGTGACGACACAAAAAAGAGCCAATACCTTACTAATCAAACTTTGAAATAGTGCATTTACCCCAGCGGCGTTCAATAAGTCTTTTAAATCAAAGCTTTGATAAATGGTTTTTTCTAGTAAAGTATTGAGATTATATAATCCTTTAATCAATCCCCACAGAAAAGTGTTCCAAATCCAACTAAATACATCTTGATACTGCAGATAATTACCATAATCTTGTAAGACTTTCGTTACGGTTTTGGGGTTTGCATCCCCATCCCCAAATAAGCCTGACCACCAGTCGGCAATGCCGGAAAATATTCCTCCAATGATCATTCTTTCACCGCCTTTTCAGCTTCTAGCAAAAGTCGTTTCCTTATAACCTCTGTAATTTCTTCATTTTGACGCAATTTTTCAAGGTATTCTTGCAAACGATCTATTTGCTTCTCTTCATAAAATTGAATAAGTAACTTTTGTGCCGTTGAGTTGTCTAAAGATTGAACGATTTTAATAAAAATGTTTTCTTTAGCTTCCTCTTCTATTTGATCGTGCATATTGTGATAAAGTCGACGTGCATAGATATCAGGTAGAAAATAATCGTAATCAATTTGTAAAGCCTTAAGATCCAAGTCCGCATGTGTACAATGTATGTCTATATCATTGATATCCCACGATGGATTGAAATCTTCAATATATTGATAAGCATAAGGAAGATTCGTTTCCCCATGATTAAAAATAGGATACGGCCGTATTTTATGACCTTTCAAATCTTGTCGTTTTAAAGGAGCGAGTACAATCGTTTCACCTTCTAAAAAAGTAGAAATTCTTTCAGGAGTTAAGATGCGATCTGAATCAACATTGCGATTGATATGAGTATTCATACCTAATGAATTGATGGTACTGTTCTCTTGTTCAACCGTCTTATTCCCCACTTTTTTGGAAAATTCTTCTATGGTATTATCGTCTGTCGACATAATATAAATATGTGTCTGACAATTTTCTTTGATAATCGCTGCGTTTTGTTCCCCATACTTCGCATAAAGTTGCTGATAGGATTGGATAAACAAATCCCACAACATGTTTCGGCCAGCTGTGACCGTCATGATTCCTTCCATATTATCCATTGGTGGCATATTCCCAAATTCATCTAAAATAAAATGAATCCTGCGGTGACATTTATCTCCTTTAGTCTTAACACATTGCGTAGATAATTCTTTATATAACTGACTAAGAAAAATACTAACAATGATATGGTTAGATGGATCATAATCAGGTGTAAGCATAAAAATAGCCATTGGTTTATCGGTATAGTGCATCCGAATAGACTCTACTAATAAGTTACTTTTTTCCTCATCTAATGTTAGAACGGCTTCTTTTTCTAATTCTGGCAAATGGGTTTCTCCTCGTTTTTTCCGATAAACGATATTACCCTCTTCGTCTTTCAATACTCTTTGAGAAAATTCATACCAAGCCACATATTCTTTTCCTTGATGATCGTATTTTAAACAAACTTGATCACCTGCAACTAAATGACAATCAAAATTGATTTCACAAAATCCTTTATAGCCTACTTTGACACGTTCTTCATGAAATTTCTTTCCCTTATGATAAAATTCTACTACGACTCGTTGATTTAAAAGACTTTCATGTAATTTCAAATCTAAGTATTTTGGAAACCCAACCGATTTATAATCAATCGTTGATTGAGAAGTCATCTTTGCAATTTTCGTTAGAGTAAATGGATTCAATCCCGTGATTGCCGTTGATAAAATATTTCCCTTCGCTTTATCAGATCCAATTTTCGTTGCCCCATATTGTTTTTTTGCAATGTTTCCAGGTGGCAACTGATTCATAAATTCATCTAAGGCATTCAACTGTTTGAATTCATTGTCTGGATCTGGATAATAATTAAAACCGCCAATCTCAGAAAGAAGCTCAACGAGATTATTCGGTGTCAATTTGGAGTAATCTCCTGTTTGATCAGCTTGTTCTAACAACGCAAAAATAAGCGCATTGACAGCTTTCTGCGCGTTTTCGTTAAAGTATTTGTTATCTGAAGCGTTGGCATCATAATAAATCGTATTTGTGAAAGTATTGGTTAACTGTGTTGCAGTATCTATGTCTCCTCGTTTCCAGTATTTCACGATGAGTGCCAATGGATTATCACTCATTGATTGCAGTGGATCGGTGATATTAAAGGCATATACATCATACCCTCTAGCTTCTAGTTCATCTTTACTACCAACATATAATTCTGTTTTTGGATCATTAACGACCATTGAACTTTGTTTTTCTGCACGAGATAAATTGTCAATGGTGGCTAACACTTCAATCTGACCTTTCCCTGATCGAGAGGTACCAACAATACACGTATTAACAGTATCTGTTTGAATGTACCAATATTTTTTGTAATGTGTGATTGGAATACCTCCATAACCTGGAAAAGTAGTTTTTGTTTCAGGTATTTGCGGATAAATCTGTTGGATTTCTTTTAAGGTCATTAATCGATTATCCCCTTTTTGTCCATCTGCTAGAGGACGAAACCACATGTCCATTTTCAATCCCATAAGTACAGCTGGAACCACACAAACTGTCGAAATTGCTAAACGTGTACCCAAACTAGTTGTAGGAGTAAATGGATTCCAAAAACCAGCTGAATCAAAATGAAAGACCTGTGGCATTTCCTGTAATTGAAACAGATTTATTCCTTGTAAGCTTCCCTTAACAATTTCCAATCGGTTGAAAACTTCTGGTACTCTTGTTACTAAATACTCTAAAGGGAGGTATACAAGTCCACTATAAAAAATCTTTTTCGAAATGCGTTTGTCATGTTTTTCTGGTAGCTCTTCTCCTGAGGGAGTATAGCGATAGAAATGAGAAAGATACCTATTCTTTTCTAAATTGAATCGTTTGTCTTTTCGCTTCGTTGTTTCTCTAACACGCATTATTTCACCTCATTTGATTCTGAACTTTCGGAAGTGTTTGATTGTACAGTTGAATCGCTTGATCCTTCTTTAGCCTTACTAGAATCACTCTCTTTGCTATTTTCCATGCTTGACTCTGTTGTTGACTGATTGGTACGATTCAATAATTCTTCTAATTGTTGTTCATACTCTTTTCTTGCTTGTTCTTGGGCTTCTTCCTTGATTGACGTCGTTGTGGCCACAGAATCAGCCTGTGAAGATTGATTGATATGATTAAAAGCAAATACTGTTCCTCCACCTAGAAGCAAGCTTAAACTTGCAATACATCCCACCATCCATCCGTTAAAGGAACGCTGTGGTGAAGGAGTTAGATTTGTTTGGTTGTTCATTGGGGTTTGAACAGCAGCTACTGAAGGCGTTGGTTGAGGTTGTGCTAGATAATTTAACTGAGCTTGTCGCAATGTATCCATTTGTTCTTGACGTTCCTTACGAGCAGCTGCTTCTTTTTCCTTTTCTTGGTTTAACCGTTGTTTTTCTATTGCCATTTGTTGTTCCGCAAGATCCTGTTCACGTTTTTTTAGTTCTAATTGTTCGCGCTCTTTTTCTTTTTGCCGTTGTTTTTCTTCTTGTTCTTTCAATTCTTGTTGTTGAATTTCATACTCTTTTTTCCATTTTGGAATTTGCACTTGTAATTCTTGCTGGATCTTTTCGTATTTTTCCATAAGAACTTCAGTCGTTGTTTGATATAGCTTATTCAGTTGTTCATTTAATTCTTTGCTAATCTTTAGCTTATCTGTACGCAAACCTCGGTAAAATTCTTCTTTTCGTTCTTTAATACGTTCTTTTAACAAGTTTTCTTTTTCTTTCGATAACGCTTCTTGATTCGTCTGAGTAAAATTATTGATCTTTGCTACACACAAGGAATACGCATTGTCGCGTTTCTTTTCGTATCGCTCTTTAATTTTTTGTACTTCTTCTTCAATCACTCGCTGTTCTTCTTTATTTAGTTCCTCTTTTGCTTTCTCCCAATTAGACGACTGTTCCGTCGCATACTCATTAATTTCTTGATCTGTTTCTTGTTGACGTTCTTCAAAGGTGGCTAATAAATCTTCTTGTGCAAGCTCATGCCAATTTGTTGATTGGACAGACTCTAACTGTTCTAAAAGTGTGCCTTTACCCTGTGAGATTAATTCTTCTTTACTCTCTAAAAATGCTTGATAGGTTTGGGGTAATTGATATTTCGAATAAAGCTCATTTAAAAATAATTTGTTTTTTTCTTTCATCCATTCATGCTCTGGCGGATATTGATCCAAAATATAATCAAATACAGTTGCCTTTTGTATCTCTATTTCGTTTTTTTCTACTTCTTCACTGATAAGTGGTTCAATATATTCCTGAGAATCCCCTTCAGTCCATGTTGACTCTTCATTCGCTTCAACTGGATCAACTTCTACTTCGGCCGTCTCTTCATCCTCCATTGTTTCTTCAAAGGGATCTACCTCCAATTGACCCATCACATCGTTCTCTTCCTCAAATATCGATTTCTGAGTCGGAATATCAGCTTGTTCGTCAACATAGACTGTCTCTTTTTCTTTTGACTCCTTCTTTGGAAATATTGGTCGTTCCCATGGTACTTCTTCATTTACTTCGACTTCACTCCCTTGATTCACTTTTCTTTGGTCGCTCTCTAACTCTTCTTCTAAAACTTGTAAAAGTTTTTCGTTTCGATAAGACTCTTCCACACTCATAGTTTCATCCGTTTCTTTAAACACATCAAGGCGGATTAAATCCATCAATGTAGGATAGAAACCTTCTGAAATTTGATAATCCAGTGGGCCAAAAACGTATTCTGTACCAGCTTTCTCTATTTTTCCTTCTGTGTCATGTAACGTGAGAGTCAACTTAACAGAAGATCGACTTTCGTGTTCCAGTACTTTCCCTAACACATGTAGCTGTTCTTCCGTTTCAATGACAGAATATTTAATTGTTTTCGGTAAAAAAGAAGTACGCTTTCCTACTTCCTTCGTTGCTTTTTTTATTAACTCTTTATCTGTTTTGGTATTGCCTGCAATCGTAAAGTACATGAGTATTCTCCTTTCATAAAAAAGGAGTAAAAAGTATCGACTACTTCTTACTCCTACTTTTTTACTTTCTTATAATCCTTGAGGTGTTTGTCCAAACAATCCAAATAACGAAACCACAATAGAAGCTGCTGCTAAAATAACTCCTACCCCCATCAATACATAGCCTACGTGCATCTTCCCATTTTCAGCTCCTCTTCGTCCAAATAGGAAGAAAAGACCCCCAATAACAATGGAAGCAACGGCCGCAGCAGCAGCAAAAATCATCAGATTGTTTTTTAAACTAGTTGCGGCAGTTTGTAATGCTCTAAAAATATCAACCGCAGCTACTACTTTCGGTTGTGTTAAAAAATTCATTGTAATTGATTCAAACATAAAATTGTTCGCTCCTTTTAGTGTTTAATAATTTCATCGAAAACAAGCTTTTCACGTTCACGTTGATAGATATATCCTTCTAAGTCCTTGTCTTTTCCCCGTAATAGGTCAAATTGTGCTTTTTCAAGGACTTCTTGTTTCCACTGTGTTTCAGATACACCGCGGCGTTCTAAGATTTTAGACGCGGCTTTTTCAAATGGCGTTTTAGCTTTTGCCACTGTGATTCCTCCTTCAGGACAAATAAAAAGACTAGCAATCACTCGCTAGTCTTTTGTAACTTATATTTATTGGATTGTGATCCATCGTGAATCAATTTCTCTTTCGTTCGCTTTTCATCCTTGCTAGATCCAAGAAAAATTATTTTTTTTACGCCATTCTTCTCATAGGGAACAACAATAAATAAAGAATCAGATTTGTTTATAAATTCCCTAACACCAGCTGAATCTACTATTTTGTATCTTTCTAAACCTTTATAGTCTTTTTGCCTCTTGACTGTTATTTGTACAGGATCTGGATGCCATACACTCTCAGAGTATTCCCAGGTAGTCTCGTCTATAATTTTCAAATTATAAACAAGACCACCTACTTCTTCTTTCCACATAGTTCCTGATTTCAATACGCCATTATCTTGATTAGTTTGTTTATTTTTTTCATTACTACATCCGACTAAAATAACAATCATGGCAATCAAGGAAGTAACTACTATTATTAACTTTTTCATTTTATTCATTCTTTCGTTTTTTTATTTTAAATGTATCTCAGAACCGCATAACTAAAAGTTGCTAACACAAGTAATAGTAAGCTGACCGCTGAAATCGTTACTAAATGTGTAGAACCTGTTTTAGGAACAATGACCTGTGGCAAGTTAGGATCAACCCCAATTGTCACAACATTTGTTTTATTAGAAACATTATCTACTGCTACTACGGCTTGGTTATCAATATTTTTTTCTGATTGTAATGGAGTTTTAGCTGTAAATATCAGCTGAATTTCTCGTCCATCTAAAAGATTGTTACTTAAGAAGTCAGCGGAAGCTTCCCACTTCAGCGTTCTTGAATTGCTATCATAGGTTAGTGTGCCTTCAGAAGTAATATCTTTTCCTTTACTCTTATCTATTACTTGCGCAGAACCTTCTTTATATGTCAAACGAGCTTCAATTGGATCTTGAATACTAAATTGTTTGTAGTGATCTGACGCAGCGTCTACGCCTTTTGTGTGCCATTTTTGTGTGACTAGATATTGTACTTCAGATCCTGCGTTTAAAGGAGCTGTCGGCGTACCCTTCTTACCGTCATTTCGTCCGTTTACATCTTTTCCATTTTGTTGTACTTCTTTCACTGGAATTTTAGGGAAATAAACGGTAATGATATTTGTATCCTTTTCTACTTTATTAATGATCGACGTTCCCTGATTTTTGGCTACACTATTTTGATTGGCCAATTCATTGACTTTTACATTGATCACTAATTCGTAAGTTTCGCCGTTATACTTCATTCGATTTTTTAATGTATCAGCTTTCGCTGCATATTTTACCTGGTGTTTTGTTTTGTCATAGGTCACTTCACCAGATACATCGAATTTTTTATTTGTACCACTTTCAACGTGTGCATCGACGTAATTTACTTCTTTTGGTAAATTATCGATTAACTCAAATCGATCGTAAACCGCTAGTAAATCCACTCCTAATCGATTCACCTTCTGTTTGATTCGATATTGAATCGTGTCTCCTACTTGCAACATTTTATCGTTCACGTTATTTCCATTTTTATCAACCCCTGTTTTTTCAGGTTGATCAGGAACAACACTAAAGATTGTCGCAGAAGATAAAGTAAACCAGGTTTGAACATTAGAAGAACCAATCACAAACGTCGGATTTGCTTCAGATATTTTAAAGGACACAGTACCTTGACCAAACTTCGGATCTCCTAATTTATCATGCAAATTATTGAAATCATTATCCGCTTGTGTCAGCTTAGAGCTTCCTCCTGGGTGGCCACCTACCACGTTCAGATTGTTGTAGAAAGATTTAAATTCTGAAAGAACCGTATCTTTTCTGACATACCAATCTGTCGTATTCATTTTGTCATAGTGGGCATATTCTCCTTTAAGATCCGTGCTTTTTCCTCCTGCAGGGTTCAAAGAGTTAAAACTGATAAATGTATCTCCTGAAAATTGAACGGGGCTACCGTCCTCATATGTGGCTACTAGCTGCACATTCATTTGTGTTGAATGGTAAACAATTCCTGAGAAAAGATTGTCTGAGATCCAAAGTACTGTTCTTTTTTTAGATTTACTCATTGCACCATTCGTATTTTTATAGCCATCGTCTCGAAAATGAGTTTTTGTATAGTTGTTATCTAGTAGATTCCACGGCAACGTATCCGAGTATAAGTGAATATTAGATAGAACTAGCTTGATATTGACTTTTTTCCCGTTATACGTACCGATTTTTCCATAGTCAATATTGACTTTGGTGTTGGTTGTTACGCCTTCTAAAACAAGGTTTGTTTCACCGTATTCTTTTTGGAAAGAAGGATAGCGTATATTTTTGTTTCCCTCCACTAATCCTACGTAGTCGTCTGTAAAACCACCTTTGTTGGCATCAACATGATATTTGTAAACTTTTGACGCTCCGTTTACAGTAATATTTGTTTTTGCATTAGGAACATCTTTTGGAATAATAAAATTATTCTTTACGTTCTGGATTGGATTTGACGGATCGACAATAACTTTTTCAGCAAAGACATTGGCTGTTTTTAACCCAAACAATGTACCTAACATCATCATTATGGGAAAAACATATTTTAACCGTCTTGTCCACGAGTGTTTAAAATTCATCCCTTCATCCCCTCTTTTTTATAAATGACTAGTGAAATTCCGACAATAACGATCAAATTGATCGTAGTAAATAATGGATTCCTAATGAGCTTTTCCATAATATCTAGCGGCATGGAAGCAGCTGGTATGTTTAAAATCCTCATTAGGTATAGTTGGTAGCTTGGCAAAATAGATAGTTTAGAAAATAATAAACCGCAGTACAAAAAGACTGCGGTTAAACAAGAAAAATTGAATAATAATAATTTGATCAGTTTCATTTTATTTCTTCCTTAATCTCTAGAAAACAAGTGAGTAACAAAATCCCAACAATTCTCAAAGAAGTTTTTCTTTACGCCAGTAGAAACGATTTTTTTTACTTCTTCTTTAGGTTGCGAAGCTTCTGATTTAGGATAGATCCACACATCCTTTAAGAATTCACCGTTTTTATCAGAAACAGGTGTTAATAGCAAAATATCCTCGCTATTAGAAATGTTTTCAGGACTTGATTCATTGACAATATAATAAGCTTGTTTCTGATTTGCCTGTACTTCTACCGAGAATTCAAAGACACCTGTTTGTTGATCAATTGTCTTTGTTTCTCCATTAGAAACTAGCTTCAATTGATCACTGGATAGTTTTTTCACTCGATTTTTTAATTGGGATTCAATTTGGTCAGTAGTGAGATCCTTAACATCCATCTTTTGTAAAATGTCCGATACATCATAAACAGAAAACTTCGCGCCATTTACTCCTTCTTGTTTTTCATGCCCCTGGTTGTCTAATTGTTCTGAAGAAATAATCTTTTGAACGTGAATGGTCTGTTTGACTATTTGATCGTCTTCAGCAATTTTAGGTTCTTCTGAAGAATCAACTGTTGACGAATCGACGGTTTCATCGCTGCTTTGAATCGTGCTGCTATCTGACGTTTGGATTGTTTGTTCTGTGCTATCCGTGCTTTCTTGTCTGTCTGCAAACGTCAACTGTGTGTAGGCAGTGAAAGAAAAAAGAGCGGCTGCACAAACAAATAGCCATTTTCTATTTCTCATGTTGGTTACCCTCCTTTATTTTTTCTTTTTATAAACAAATAGCGAACCAATGATCATGACTGAAAGAAAAACAGTACTTCCTAAAAGCCATTTCCAAGATAATTTTTGTTTCTTATTTTCTTCATCTTTTAATTCTGATTTTGTAAAGGTTACTCGCTTCCCATACACTAGAAAACGGTGTGTGTTGATCCCCTTAGGCGTACATGTCATTAGCGTTACTCGATCTTCATTGGGATTTGATTCTAAGTAAGTGACAAAGTTTCTTTGTAGTTCGTCTTTTTGCACTTCCTCAATCCGATCGATTTGATAAGCGTGCTGCTCACCATCAACTTTGATATAAAACTTTTCTCCCTTTTTTACTGAAGGTAAATCATCAAAAAGATTATCTTTATAAAGTCCACTATGACCTGCGATTAAAGGATTTTTACCGTTTCCTCCTGTAATATCACCAGTTCCTTCCGTAATACCTACACCATTTTCTAAAATTTTGTCGGACGTTCCGTCATAAATTGGTAGTTTTAAAGAAATACTTAGAATTGTAAGAATACCAACAGGATCGCCTAACTCAATCTTAGCAACATCCAAAGAAGAATCCGTTTCTGCTGCCGTTCCTGTTCGATCGATTGCGGCAATCTGCTGATTTTGTTGGTATTTCGCCACGCTCGCTTCAGCAGGCATCAAAAGTAAGACACCTACAGCTGAAAGTAACCAGAAAGCAATGATCCATTTACCCATGATTCGCTTTTTCTTAGGCTTCCTGATAATCATTGGTTTTGATCCTTCTAGGCTTTCTTCTTAAAGTAAACAACTGCAGAAAGTGCCCCTGCTCCTAGCAACAAGCAAGAGATTAATACATACGTTTGAAAACCGTTGCTACCGGTCATTGGTACGGAAGCTTTTTGATTGTTTTTGATCGTGATTCGGTTTTCTTCTTTGTATGAATCTTTGTCTACTTTGAAAGAGATCTCTTTCGTTAATTTTTGATAGTTTTCAGGCGCTTTTGTTTCTTCCAGTGAATATTCACCTTCAGTTAAACCAGTGATTTCAAAGTGACCTTCTTTATCTGATTTTAGGATCGCTGCATTTGCTACATCGTCTACCCATACTGCTTCTTTGACACCGTCTTTATCCGTATCAACTAATCCACCATAATATTTTCCTTCTGCGTTTTTAGCAGCAAATTCTGCGCCTTCAAGCGGTGTTGCTTTGATTCCTGTTCCAAATAGTCCGCTATCGACTTTTAAGAATTTTGCACCATAAGTCACAACGTCAGCTTTCGTTTTTTCGTGGTGTTCTTCCTGATTAAATGGATTGTTGTTATAAACGAAATCCACGCTATTTGTTAATGGATTGGCAACAGCTGCGCTGTCATTTACATACATGTTATAAGTCATTTGAAGATCTTGTCCGTGTAAACTTGCTACAGTATCACTTACTTGGCCATTATTCACGATAAAATCGATCACAAAGCCATTTTCTGAATTTTGGATTTTATAATCTGTATTTTCTTTTAATACCACAGATCCATCTTTATTTGTTACTTTGATATTTGCTTTAGCAGCGACATAAGAAAGTCCTTGTCCTGCTGTATCCCCCCATTTAAATACACTGTAAGGAGAAGTTTCGCTTTTCACTCCGTTTACTGTGATACCGTCTGCTCCGCCTGCAATGTCTGTTGGGATATGAATCGTTCCTTGATAATTTACTGCGTCACCAATTTGGAAAGAATGTTCTTGTCCTGTTCCATTTGTTACTGTTTTATCGATCACTGGTGCTTTATAGTTTACGTATGAAGCTTTTAAGTCACTTGTCACGCCATCATTCGTAATTTCAAAGGTTAATTTATTGTGCGCATCGTTGCGAGCGTCTGCGCCTAATAAATATTGATCGGCTGTTGGTTCTTTATCTGATCCCACTACAACTTCTGAAGGAACTTCCACAAAATAGTATTTTCCTAACGTCAAATCAGTAGCAGTCAGCTTTCCTTGATCATCCGATACAAGATCTCCTAATTTTGTTCCTTTTCCAGGTTCGCCCTTGTATAACTCAAATTTTGCCCCTTTTAAAGGTGTTTGTTTGCTTTGAGCTGTGCCATCGTCACCAAATTTCGTTAATTCAAAACTCAACTTAGAAACAATATTTTTAGGATATAAGTGAATGTCTTTTAAAAAACCTGAACCTGTATTATCAGTCATTGGCGCAATCACAACCATTGGTTTTGCTTTTTGTGTGACTAATCCAGCAGCGGATTTACTTTCATAAACCACATATACATTCCCTTTGGAATTGACATAGGCTGGTTGATCAGCAAAAGTGATCTCACCATTTTCATCTACAGCTGAAGTAATTTTGTTGGTTGCATTCTTGACGTACTCACTGTTAGATCCCTTGTCTTCTACATCTTTAACGATTTCGTCCACCTTCGCGTTGGTTAGATCAGAATCTTCAGTCGGTAATACTTGATCCGTAATATTTCCTAACGTAAACTCAACATCACCATAATCTGCCTTGTTGTATTTCGTTACACCTGTAGGATATTGATCGTGCGTATAACCATCGTTTTTGATCCCGTCAATATCAACATTCAATTGCGTTCCTTGATCGTACATTAATTTATGAACCGTGATATTGACCTTCTCTGGTGGCGTTTTTTGCGTGACATCTTCTGCATATGCTCGATATCCCTGAAAGCAGCCTGCAATGATTCCTAACATTCCAATAAGCATTCCAGCTTTTTTTACATACCGATTTATTGCCATTTTTTACTCTCCTCATTTCATATTTCAACGACTCACGTTGATTAAAACCTTGTTATTGTAGTTCTCCCTGTACCACGTATCTTTCTTTTCCTTGTGACGTATAAACACAAGTAAACAACGTTAATAAGGGTTTCTCTCCTTTCTTTGGCAAAGACAAGAAAGAGTTCTCTTCAGGAACGCCATCGATTAATTTAAAGTACTCAGGTACGATAAATTTACGCGTTACCTTGTAACGATAGACGCCATCGTTACTAACTAAGTCCATCACCTCCCCTAATGACAACTTTTGAATATCAGAAAATAAAACACCTGGCATTTCCATGTTATGACCTGCTAGGACATAGTTTCCTTTGCCCATTTCAGCATCTTCATAAAAATAAGTAGCCGCTCCAAGACTCAAAGTGTATTGATTTGCCCCTTTAAAAATTGGCAATGCTAAACCAAGTGCAGGAATCTGAATTTGTGCAAATACTTGTTTATTGACGCCCATTTCGATTGCTTCTTGTTGTATGGACAACATTTGCCCCAAAGACATATCATTATTGACGTTCGTTGCATCCTCCTTATAACTCTTTGCATGTGCATTGATTTGATCTACGGGCATCTTTTTTTCTATATTTTGCTTAAACACCTCTCCTTCATGTTTTTGGTAGCTAACATAGCCAAACACACTGCAAAAGACGATTAAAGCGACTCCTAAAAAACCAAATAACCATTTTCTCATCCAGCTACCCCCTTTCAGACAAAACAAAAAATCTTTTTCTCATTTCCATAGAAAAAGTTTTAAAAATGAATTCTATTAATGAATGTCATGAGACTTCTAACAATAGTTGACAATTAGAACTTGTTTTCACATAAGTTCGTCTCAACTGTTCAAAGTTTTTCATTGAACCTAACAAACAAGCTTTCTCTTTTCCTGTTATCTGCATATCATTGATATATTGCATGACAGATAATCTTTTAAGGTGTTTTTGTTTCATCGTTTTTAGCAACTTTTCTTCCATTTATTTCGACACTTTTTTTCTGTTTTCGATTTCTTCATAATTCATGAGTTTTCCTACCTTCCTTGTTTTTTGCAAAAATAAAAAAGCCTATGATCACATACGCTCTACACTTCAGTCTTGGGTTATCTTTTTCTTTCGTTTAATTACTGGCCGTGCTGGTTTCAAATCCTTGATTCCATTATGGGTTCTCCAATAATCGAATTCTTTTCGTAATCTTTCTTTTTCCATATCTGTTCCTTTAGACAGGGATTTGAATACATCTTTAGGTGAATAACCACGAGCTAACAGCTGTACATACCTTCCTTTTGTCAAAGTATCCATATCCATCGCCTCTAAAACTGGTCGCGCCATCTAATTTTCCTCCTAAATGAATTCCTTACTCAATGCCTAAGGTAATACTACCTTTTTATTATTCGTCGTGACTTCTTCTAAGCCTTTATCTGTAAAATTTATTCCTCCAGTTTTTATTCTTCTTTATCCGCTACAAATTCAATGATTTCAACGCTGACAATATAATCACTCAAATATGACCAAGTATCTTCAACAGATAATTCGTCTCCATTATCATTCGTAAGCGTCATTTTAAACCATTCATTACCTTCATCATCTTCAGGTAGCAAGCCGAATCCAATTGGATTATCAGTCAATTTTTGATAGTATAAATCATCCTCGTCTAATGCTAAAACATCTAATCCTTTACAATTTCCGCCTCTTCTAAACGTCACAAATCCTTTGTAATCCCAACGTTGGAAAGAAACCTTAATAGTATGTGTGCCCAATCGTATATTCGGATCATAATTTTTCATTTGTCATTCCTCCATTACGTAAATTTCATTTTCTCTATGTTTTATATCAATTTTTTCACTTTATTCAGGACTCGTTCATATTTTATCGTTTTTCGTTTACTTAAAAATACATAAAAAATATCGACTCGTTTATGGCGTCCGAAACGAGAAACCCTAGTAGAAATCGGTAAATGCTCGATTGATCCAATGACCAACGTCCTCGCAAGTATCTACATGTACTGCAGCACACGACACAATTTCTTGTGCGTCCTCCCCATTACGAGAAGACCTACTCCTTATTCCATGAGTTTGCGTCAAAGCCTAGATCCCTTAGTAGCTGCTCATGATTAATCTAGGCGCTATTCTAACTTGTCTAACTTCTAAATTCCCTCTTGTTTACTCTGTGCATATTATTTACACAAATTCATTTCACCACTATCCAAACAAGGGCATTTACTCGATTGACCAATTTTTTACGTTACCAATCGTAAAAACCTACCCCGTCACCCCCCGAAAGGAATTGTTGATAGATCAAGTCTACTCCTTATTTTTCTAGTAATTCTAAGTTCTTTTAGAAGTCTCGACAATATTTTCAAGCAAGCGAAAAACGATAAAATACAAGTTATGAGAATGATCAATTCAGCTGATTAAACGCCCCATCCCTTTTGCGGTACAACGCAAGACTCCATTTTTTCTTCGACCAATCAGTACACCGTTTTGGTCATAAACATGTTTGATTGTTGGATATAGTTCTTTTAAAGGGATAGGATCTTTTAAAATTATTTGTTTTTGTTTACCAGCGTAATAAATCATTTCCTCTGAGACTTTGTCTTTCTGGATTATATATTTCTTACACTGCACAACGGTTTTACTTTGGCCAGTTGATAGTTTCTTCGTGATTTTCTCTGTAGCGGTACACCGTTTACCGTAGTGACAAATATCTTCGAGACTCAAAATTCCTGTATATGACATAAAATAATCCACCCACTTACTTTAAATATTTTTAATAAGTTTTTCTTGTTATTTTTCAAAAATAGAGAATTGATTTTCGTTCATGACAAACAAAAAAGAGGGAACGCATCCAAACATGCGTTCCCTCTAATTTCAGCGTTCGTCATACGGCAAAGAGCCACACGGACATTTTTATAACATTATGCTTAGGCATAGATTCATCGTAATATCACGTATTTTTAACCTTAACACAGCCAAAAAAAGTGGTATCACTTTTGAATATCTGTTATACTAAATCCGTTGCGGGTAATACCGTAACACTGAAAGGTAAACGCATTAAGGGATTAAAGGTTGTCTTAATGCCACCTGTGGACGTCGACGAAGGTTACCAGCCTTCCGAGTCTCACAGGGCCTTTCTTTTTTTTGTATTTTCAATTGTCCAAATTTATCGTCCAAAAGTGCAGAACGAAAATTAATTCATCACAAGCGTAGCAGACAATTAAATTTAAAACAACTAAATTTATACAAAAAAATGTAAGCGAATAATATTCGTATTGCCTGAAAAGAAGTAATATCAAGGTTTTTAGCTTTTTTAAAAAATGAAATTACCTCTCTTCGCGTATTATTATAACTAAAAAACAGCAACATGCAAACGTTTGTTCTCTTTTTTGTGTTGGAAATTAATTATTAACTATTAACACTTATGACGTAAAAAGCTACGTTTGTGATTTTTATCATAATATTTTAACTCATAAATTCTATTAAAATAGCTATTTCTTTGTAACATTTGTAATATAATTAGAATAATAAAAAATTTTTAATTTTAATGCTACTCCATGAAGCAACAATCAATTTGTCAGTGAAATTTCACTCTAACCAGTCTTTCGTAATAGTTTTTGGGAAGCTTTCAGAATTCAAACGTTTTTCACTTGATACTTTAGCAGCTATTGGTTTTTCGATAAACCAATTTTTTACATAGACAAAAATCAGGTTCTGGATATTTTCAACTTTTTCGGTTTTTAATTTTTGATAGGCTTTTAACAGTGTCGTGTATAATTCTTGTTCTGCATTGACATAATAACTATCGAGTTCTTCAAAAATTATTGAAATACCACTTTCTGTTTCGGCTTTTTTCTTTGCATTATGAATAGTCTGGACAGTTTTTTGAGCTTCACTGTAACTTGAAGAAAATGTTTTTATTAAATTTAATACTCGTTCAGGGATAAACGTAGCAATGCTGTCGTTTGTCATAATTGTCTCAAAATTGTCTAACAACAATTGATCTTGTAGGCGGTCTTTTTCAGTGTCTATATTGTGTCTATTAGTGTCTAATATATTATTATTAAGTTCTGGTATGATTTTCATACCCTCTGATTTATCAACGTTTTGGCACGGTATGATTTTCATACCCTCTTGAGCCCCAAGGGATTCAGCGTCTGATTTTTCGTCGAGGGTGGGTATGATTTTCATACCCTCTGATTTATCAACGTTTTCCCTATTCTCTCTATCAAATTTTTCGAGTAAGTAGATATCATTTTCTGAGACTTTTAATTCTGCTAGATATAGTCTATTAGGATTATTTTTCCCTAACTGTTTGTTAAATCCCATCTGCTTTTGTAATAATAAACCAAAGGATTCCAACTCTTTTTTGATTGCTATCGCTTTTTGTTTTTGGCAGTTTAATACGCTACATAGTTCATTTGTCGTATAAGTAAAATAAACATTACCTTCTTCATCGATTTGCCGTTTGCTGATTGCGATCTCTAATCTTGCTTTTAAAAGCATATAGGCAATCTTAGTTGAATCTTTCATTTTTTTGTATTCGTCAGAAACAATAAAGACTTTTGGAAATTGATAAAATAATTCGTTGTAAACTCTATCCGCCTTAAAAAAATTAAAATCAGTCATTGTAGATCCTCTACTTTCACATTGTTTTATTTATGTAAAATTACCTACTCTTTTCGAAAATAGCAAAGATAAATAAAAAATGCAAACGCATTAAAACTGTTTTTTAATTAAATACTACCTAAAATCAGAAATAAAATGAATTATGTACTACCTTTAAAGTCATTAAGAACTACTTTAAATAAATATTATTTATAATTAAATACTACCAGAAGAACGTATGAATAAAATTTAGTTTTAAAATTAAAGATAATTAAGTACTACCAGTGTCAAAACAAAAAATAAATTAAGAACTACCTTATGCATATAAAACATACTACCATTACTAGTAATATATACTACCTTATTTCAGTAGTATATATTATATTCTTCTTATAAGACAAGGCTTTAGGCTAGAAAACAATAGATTATATACTACTAAAAAATACAATAAGTACTACCAATGTCAGATATATATAATAATTATGTACTACCATTAAAATTAACTTATTTAATAAGATACTACTGTGTTAATCTGAAAAAAATTACTTTAAAGTAGTTACATACTACCTGTTAAATTAGATACTACCATTAATACTTAAATTAGATACTACCTATATTTATATTAAGTACTACCGTTCTAGGAATAAGATAATAAAAAAAAACTACCAAATTGCAATTAAATACTACTTAAAATGTAAAAAATAAGAACTACCCAAATTAGGTAGTTCTTAATAAGAGAATATCAGATAAATTTGTACAAGTCATAAAAAAATTAATCTTAAATTTTTAAATATATATACCTGTTAATTATAAACTACTTTATTTAGGTAGTACATAATTAACAGATAAAACTACATGCTTGTAGTTTGTCTAGCTAATGAGTTGCATATGATTTATATAAAGGTGTGCAGCATAACTTAGTTGAAGTTAAGAGAATAGAATAAATATTTTTTGTTTTGCTAATAATTAAACACTACCTAAATATGGTAGTGTTTAATTATATAATATTCATTTTGTTACAAATAATCGTATTATAAAAGCATAACAATTGGGATAACTATTTTTTAGATTATTTAAGTACTACTTAAATTAGGTAGTACTTAAATTTTGGTTTAAGGTAGTAGGTAATTAAGAAATAATATATATCTTCTTTTATAATAGAAGGGGAGAGGCCTAGTTAAAAGCAGCGACAATTAATAACAATGTATTTAATGCTTCACAAAATCCATTTGGTGGACAATGCATTGTTATTAGCGATGATCTACCGTTCTAAGTAGTTTTTTCTATTGGTTGCATTCGTGACTAATTATGGTATAATTATGAGTAACAAAGAGGTATTTCATTATATCATCAAACCCCATCAGCGTGTAGGCTGATGGGGTTTTTTTTACGTTTCTATATTATAGAATTAACTGGTAGGCTTACTGTCTTTTTTGGCAATTTTGCAATCAAGCCACTTGCAGATGTAGTGTGCAGTTACCTCTGCAAATGGCTTGATTGCAAAAACAAAATCAAAAAGGTATTTCATTATATCTCCTCCTCCCCTTGCCAGATTAGGCCGGGGTAGCAGACAGCAAAACTATTATAACATAACTGAAATACCTAAATGACATATACAGATATGATAATTTATGTATTGATTTTTCTAACAAAAGCACATATTTTAATATATACTACCTATTTTAGGTAGTATATATTTTTAGATACAATATCGATCAGTTTTGAGGAAATGAAATTCTAGATATTTTTTGCTACATAGAGTTACTTTCAATATTTTTTAACGTAATTAGGCAGAAGTCACTCATCCTCTATAGGTTTGTGATGAAATTGCTATTGATCCATTTAAGTAAGAGCAAAAAACTGGAGGTTTATCAGGTAATTGGTCTAATGGATTTAAGTATGCGGTCACCGTGTATAGAGTTGCTTATGAGATTCAAGAAAATAAAGTTATTCCAGTATTGCTATATGGAACACATAACAATTTTTATGAATTAGCCGAGAACACTCGCAACTTTATTCGTGTAGATGAATCGGCTTCGGTTGAGTTATAACTTTAGCTATATCAATCAACCGACCGACATATGTTAAATCTATATATAATAAAAATACCTACTTAAATGGATGTTAACGGAAGTGTATGGTGAGTAGTTCACTCGTATTTTGATATCGTTTGTATATGTTTTCAGCGTTCTAAGTGGCTTATTTTGTCCAATAATAATATGGAGTGGAATCCCTTAAGAAACACCGTTGGCAATTGTCGTTATAACATGTTATAATTTATTTATCAAAAACTAAAAGAAGTGTGATAACATGGGAAAAGAACTAAAGGTTAGAAAGATCGGCAATAGCGTGGGAGTGATCCTTCCAAGCTCTCTTGGATTAAAAAGCGGAGACACTATCCAAGCCAAACAAGAAGGCAACTTAATCATATTAGATACTACTCAAATAGCAAAAGAACACGATCGCAAATTGATTGAAGAAAGTTTCCAAGACTTTGAGAAAGGTTTAACAGTTTCAGAAATTGAAATGGTAAAAGCTTTCGGAAAATACGGCTGGAGTGAATAGATGAAAGAGTACACGCTAGTTTATTCTAAAAGTTTCCAGACCAGCCTTGAAACGATAATAGAAGAATGGGAAAATGAGCTTGCTCTTTCTCCAGCCAGCATAAAAAGATTTGTAGGTGCGATCCAGAAGGCTTTAGAACTAACCAAAAATTTTCCAACTATGCATGAGGAAGTTTCCGAAATCTATGGAATGGATATCCCAACATATCGGATCGTGATCGGCAAAAGCTATGCCTTATTTTATCGGATCGACCATGAAAAAAAAGAGATACTTGTAGGACGTATTTTCCAATCTAAACAAATGAAACTAGGCTTTTAACAATAATTAGGCAAAAGTCGCTCATCCTCTACAGGTGGGTGATTAATGCCGCTCGATATGGTTGTTAACCGTCGGTTACTCGAAGATTGATATATAAGACTTAGTACCTTTTTATTTTGCTCCATGTTATGGCCGAAGGTCTAAAGATACAATCATTAGTCTAGAGAAAAATTAAGAACCGTAGGAACTACGGGGATCGCTTGGTGAATAAGAGACACTGCTATTAGTGAAAAAATAAGATATCAAGTACGCTCTATTCCCAAAAATTTCGTGACTTTACTCATGAGAGGTTCAAGTAGTATATTTTTAATCAAAATTGACGTAACTTTTAATAAATACTACCTAAATAAGGTAGTATTTATTTTTGTGTTTTAAAAGAGGAAGTCCAATATATCTATGGGAAACTTCTTAAATATTATGTTGGTACATGAAAATATACATCCCTGCTAGACTATTTACAACATTTTACTTTGTACGTATTCTTGTTTTAAAAGGAATGGGATAAAATATAGGTACAATAACTATTTGATGCTAAATATAATTAATGGAGGAGAGATAGTGAACATACTTAATGAAAAAAGATATGTATGGTTTGCTGGTAAAAAATATATTACTACTTTCAAAAGATTATCCGAGTTAATGCAGCAGACTGTTAAAAGTGCTATGCCTGAAGGATACAAGTTTAATTTTGTTTAATCTTCAGTATCTACTGAAAGTATCTATTTTTCAATTCTTTCTGAGAGTAGGCTTTTTCATTTTAGAATAAGTTCTCATGTAAAGAAAACTGATGTTGATATATATACGTTCCGTACAAATAATTATAAAAATTTAAATGATTTGAGTAGAAGGGTTCTGTTGCAAAGTTTTAAATCTACTATCAAATAAGGTAGAATAATAGAAAAA
>OENY01000066.1_pt1 | contig 51338 bp, 45 predicted proteins | sample 1539391 | NCBI WGS metagenome assembly OENY01 (sample SAMN03777356, study PRJEB22549) | human gut metagenome | biome: gut; feature: infant; material: feces | host: Homo sapiens | collected 2013-11-24 | reverse complement strand
AGGGTAGGCTGCGGGCGTTAAATCCGTGAAAATGCCAGAGCATTTTCCGGATTTCGGGGCGCGAGGCAAAATCCACCCCTCCCGCCGGAGGGGAATCACACCCTAACTCATTTGGAGCTTTTACCGAGTCAGCCCCTACTAATCCTCAATAACGATAGCGTGGGCGGTTTCGCGGTCGATGCGGCCGAAGTTATAGAACGCGGCACACGCACCCTCGGGGGAAACCATGCAGGTACCGATGGGTTTTTCGGGCGAACACGCAGTGCCAAAGACTTTGCATTCCCAAGGTTTAATCCGACCAGTGAGCACCGATCCGCATTCACAGGCCGGGGGATCGGGAACCCGCACCCCCGGCACGTTGTACAGTCGCTCCGCGTCCCAGGCGGCGAATTCCTCGGAAATCCCCATCCCGGAGTAGGGCATCCACCCTAGGCCACGCCACTCGAAAGTGTCGCGGGTGGAAAATACCCGGTCAAGAAGTTTTAGGGCAGCCAAGTTACCTTCGGGACGTACTACTCGCGAATACTGGTTTTCCACTCGCGCCTCACCGCGTTCGACTGCTCCCGATAGGTATTGGTCGATTAGCATGGCTACCGATTGTAGAATATCGAGCGGCTCAAAACCGGTTACTACCACCGGTTTGTTGTACTCTGTTGGCAAGAATTTGAAGGCGTCTGAGCCGACGACGGTGGCTACGTGACCGGGTCCTATAAAACCATCAATCCGGGTTTCATCCGCGCCTACGATTGCCCGCAGTGGTGGCTCGATTTTCACGTGGTTAGAGAACACGGAAAAGTTCTTTACCTGCTGTTTCTTAGCAGCTACCAGGGTAACAGCGGTCGAGGGGGCGGTAGTTTCAAACCCGATAGCAAAGAAAATTACCTGCTTATCCGGGTTTTCTTTCGCAATTTTGAGGGCGTCCAGGGGAGAGTAGACGAAACGTACATCACGTCCTCGCGCCCTCGCCTGTAGTAGGGATTCTTGAGAGCCGGGTACCCGCATCATGTCTCCGAAAGTAGTCAATATGACGTCCGGTTGATTAGCCAGCCAGAGGGCGTCATCGACCCTTCCCATGGGGATTACACATACCGGGCAGCCGGGACCATGAATAAACTGTACGTTTTCTGGTAAAAGATGCTCTAAACCGTGCCGGTAAATAGTGTGGGTGTGTCCGCCACAAATCTCCATAAACGCTAGCGGGCGCTCAAAATGCTTAGCCTCCGCGTTGATACGTTTTACCAGTTGGCGTGCAAACTGGGGGTCACGGAATTCGTCAACGTACTTCATTTGTTCTGTCTCATTTCACGATCAAAAGATTCTTTAGGTAAGGCAGGGACGGTTAAACCGAGGTGGTCTTGAACTGTTCTAGTTCGTCCTCGAACTGTCCTAACTTTTTTATCTGCTCCAAGGTGGTGGCGGCTTCATCGGCATCAATCTGAGACATTGCAAATCCCACGTGTACCAGCACCCAGTCGCCAACTTTCAAACCTTCGTCTGCCAGTAAATCCGTGGAAATCATGCGCTCGACTCCGGATAGTGAAACTTTGGCGCGGCCGCTCTCGGTTTCGTCGAATGCTACGATTTCAGCTGGTACTCCCAAACACATATGAATCTCCTTCAGCAAGCTTCTTTTCCAGATTACTGACATTTAGTTGCGCTATCAAAAGATGAAAATGACACCCCATTGTGCAATTATCGATATGTGGATCCGAAAAACCGGCTTAATCAAGACGAAGCAAAAGTAAACTCCAATATTGCCCGGGTGCGCAGTCGCGGCATGAAACTCAAAGATGATTACGTGACGCTGTCGCATGGGGCAGGAGGGAAAGCTTCGGCTGCGCTGGTGGAACAGGTTTTTGTGTCCGGCTATGGTAACCGAGTTTTAGAGGAACTAACCGATGCGGGGGTGCTTCCCTTAACGGAGATTCTCGGCGCCTTTGCCGAGGGCGAGGACGCGCTAGCAGATTTTTCCGGCTATAAGTTGGCTATGTCTACCGATTCCTACGTGGTTAATCCCATCGTCTTCCCCGGTGGCTCTATTGGGGAGTTAGCGGTAAATGGGACCGTGAACGACCTGGCAGTTTCGGGGGCTATCCCCAAAGTGATTAGCGCCGGTTTTATTTTGGAAGAGGGCTTGCCCATCGCAGATTTACGCCGCGAGGTGCAGGCGATGCGCGAGGCTGCCGAGAACGCGGGGGTAAGAATCGTTACCGGCGATACCAAGGTGGTTCCCAAAGGCAGCGGCGACAAACTTTTTATCAACACTGCCGGAATCGGGATTGTGCCGCCTTCGCGCCAACTGGGTGCCAGTAAAGTGCAGCGTGGTGACCGGATTATCGTTTCGGGAGCGATTGCAGATCACGGAATGTCGGTGATGATGGCACGCGGGGATCTGGCGATTGAAGCCCCGATTAAATCTGATACTCGCGCGGTTAATCACCTGGTGGAAGCCTTAATGACGGCAGTTCCAGATACTCGCTGGATGCGGGATGCTACTCGCGGCGGGCTGGGAACGGTGCTGAACGAACTAGCGGTGGCGAGTGGCTGGGGGATAGCTATCGAGGACGAATCTATTCCGGTACACGATATGACCCGCGGTGCCTGCGATATGTTGGGGATTGACCCTATCTATGTGGCGAACGAAGGTATGTTCTGTGCAGTAGTTCCCGCTGACCAGGTAGATACCGCGCTGGAAGTACTGCGGGCACTTCCGGGTGGGGAAGAAGCCGCCAATATCGGACGGGTAGTTTCCAAACCGGAGTCATCGGTGGTGATGGTGACCGCTTTCGGGGGAACCCGGATGATTGATATGTTGGTGGGCGATCCGCTACCGCGAATCTGCTAACTATCCAGACGAACGCGTCAAAGGTAGGACTCTGCCTAGTGGTATTAGCCTTCGCTTGCCCCTAGAATTGCTGCCCACGCCTGTCCTAGGCTCAGCCCCCCATCATTTGGGGGCACGGTCTGGTGAGTCAAGACTTCATAGCCGCCTTCGCGCATAATCCGGATAAAATGGCTGCTAAATAGGCGATTCAGGGCAACCCCGCCGGTCAGCCCCACGGTCGTGATCCCCGCTTTTTCGGCGGTTTCTGCGGCTTGGAGCCCCAGTAGTTGTGCTAGCCCCAGATGAAACTGCCAGGCGCGCTCACCAACTTCCCGTCCCGGTTCAACTAACATTTCAAAAAGCTCCCGGTAACTACCAAAGCGTTGAGCCAACGCCCGTACATGCGTATTGGCCCAAGTGGTGGCAGCGTGCTCTAATTCCATGGCCGCTTGCGCCTCGTAGGTGACCGACGTGCAGATTCCCAAAATGGCGGCTGCGGCGTCAAATAATCTGCCGCAGCTAGTGGTGGATACTACTCCAAATCCCGTGTTTAACTGGCTTTTTACCAGTTCGACCTCGGCATTGTTTCCCTGGCGATCGCCAATTTCGCTGCTGATTACTTGGGTAATCCGATCCAGATTCCAATCATGGGCTATCCCTAAAGCGGCTCGCCAGGGGTAACGCACTGCCCGGTCGCCTCCTACCAAGCTAAATGAGGGCAGGTGAGCGCGGCGTTGCCATGTGTCTCCCGCAATCTCCAGGATTTCTCCTCCCCAGATAGTGCCATCGGTTCCATACCCGGTGCCATCTACTGCCACGATTACCGCCGGATCCAAGTGAGAGCGTTCCGCCAGGAGGCTATAGGCATGCGCCACATGGTGTTGGATCTGCAATAACTCGATGTCGCGCTGGTCGGCAAAACGGGAAGCCCAACTGACCGTGGAATAGGCAGGGTGCAGGTCACAAACCACTTTTTCGGGCTGGGAATGCTGGAAATTCAACATCTGGGTTACCGCCCTGTCTAAGGCCTCCTGACTGGCAAGAGTGCCCATGTCGCCAATATGCCCCGACAGATGTGCCCAATCCCCGCTGGCCAGGCAAAAAGTATTTTTTAGCTCCCCTCCGATTGCCAAGGTAGGTGCCGTGGCTGCCTGCGGGAGCGCCACTGGCAGCGGTGCGTAGCCGCGCGAACGCCGGGAAGGAATAGTTACTTGCGGGTTAGCTAAGAAAACCGAGTCCTCCATCGGCAAATAAATATCCCGGTCATGGAAAACAAACCCGTCCGCAATCCGGGTCAAACGTTCGCAGGCGTCCTCGTTAGTAAAACACAGGGGTTCTCCTGCCAGGTTCCCCGAGGTTGCCACCAGTGCCATGTCCGAGCAGTCAGCACTCAAAAGCTCTAAGTGCAAAGGAGCATAGGGCAAAAGTATCCCCACGTCCCCCAACCCGGGAGCCACCGCGGGCGCTAGATTATATTCGGAGCCGAAAGGAGCAATTATGATGGGGCGCGCCGGGCAGGCCAGCTCTTTTAACTGGGAATCACTTAGCCGTGCCAGCCGGTTAGCAGCCTCAATATTGGGAGCCATCACTGCAAACGGTTTCTCTCCGCGATTTTTCCGTTTGCGTAACCGGGCTACTGCTTCTTCATTACGGGCATCACACATTAGATGAAAACCGCCAATACCTTTCACCGCCAGGATTTCTCCACGTAGCAAACGTGCCCGAGCCTCGTTTAGGGCCTTGGCGATCAAGGGGCGGCGATCTCCCGAGGGAGGACGCAGATTTGGGTTGGCAGTATCGCTTACCCACAACACTGGGCCGCAATCAAAACAACTCACCGGTTGCGCGTGGTAGCGCCGATTTTTTGGATCGGTATATTCTGCCTGGCAAGCCGGGCACATCGGGAATTTAACCATAGTGGTGGTGTCCCGATCATAGGGTAAATCACGCATAATCGTTGCTCGCGGGCCGCAATTTGTGCAGGTAGTGAAAGGGTAGTGGTAGCGTCGATTATTTGGGTCGGCCATTTCTTGGCAGCAATCGGGGCAGGTAGCGGTATCGGAGGGAATCAGAGTACGCGCGCCAGAACGCCGCCGCGAAGACACAATCCTAAATCCGCTTTCGCCCTCAATATCGGCAATATCGCAGGCAGCGGTATGCAGAACCTTAGCTAGGGGAGGGAGAGTTGCCAGCATTTTCTCCATGAAGTTATCAATATCGCTGGCGGCGCCTTGGGCTTCGATAAAAACCGACTCGTCGTCGTTTCCCACGAAACCGCTTAAGGGAAAACCTGAGGCCACTTTGGCTACGTGGGGGCGAAAACCTACTCCTTGCACCACGCCTTTCAGTCGATAGGCTCGCCGCACCTGGGTCCTCCTCATAGAAAATCAACAACTTCCACCCTAGCGCTAACCCGCGTCAAGGGAAGCGGGTAAGGTTAAGAGGGTTCCGCTGTGAGCGGCAAGTCACGAACTCAAGGAGGGTCATGCACGAAGTTGCGCTTTCGCGTCAACTTGCGCGGATAGTCTCGCGGAACGCAGATGGACGTGAGGTGCTAGAGGTCGAGTTAGAGGTAGGGCACTTACGGCAAGTGGTTCCCGAAGCTCTCCATTTCGCCTGGGGAGCGGTTCGTAAGAATACTTTGCGCGGGCCGGCCCGGCTCAATATCACTGAGATACCGGCGGTGGTATGTTGCCGCGAATGTAAAGCCACCACCGAATTGCGGGAAGTGTTGGATTTTCGCTGCCAAGAATGCTCCTCGCGGGATCTGCAGATAATTAGTGGGGAAGAGTTTAGAGTGGTTTCTATTGAGGTAACACCCTTAGGGAAGGAATAAAATGGGACGTTTTCATCGCCACGATGATGGCACGGTACATTCACACGATCATGGGGATCATACCCACCATCACGATCATGGTGACTATGTAGCTGATCCGGAGGTAATCGGAGATCACTCGGGATATGACACCGAGAAGGAACGCATTGAAATCCTAGAAGATATTTATGCGGAAAACGACCACTTGGCAGAGCATAATCGCCAGGCGTTCGCAGAACACAACGTGAAAGTGGTTAACCTGATGAGTTCGCCGGGATCGGGGAAAACCACTCTGCTGGAGCGCACCCTGGCTGAACTGCAAGGAAAAATGCGGATCGGAATTATTGAAGGCGATATCGAGACTCCTTTGGATGCCGATCGCCTCCGCGGTTATGGCGCTCAAATTTCCCTGCTCAACACCGGCCAAGGCTTCGGGGGTGAATGCCACTTGGATGCCCCTATGGTGCATCACACTTTGGATGGTTTAGACCTCAGCCAACTTGACCTGGTGATTATCGAGAATGTGGGCAACCTGGTGTGTCCGGCAGAGTTTGACGTGGGGGAGAACGCCAAAGCGATGGTGTTCTCTATTACCGAGGGCGAAGATAAGCCCCTAAAGTATCCGGTGATGTTCCGCTCGGTAGAGATCGTGGTGGTTAACAAGATGGATCTGGCGCCCTATCTTAACTTTGATATGGATCGCTTCCGCGGATACTTGAAGCAGGTCAACCCGGGGGTAAAAGTGGTGGAAGTTTCCGCCGAAAAAGGGCAGGGGATTGACGCCTGGATTCAGTGGCTACAACAACTATGAATACGCTAATTATTTTTGCGTAATATCAGTGGACGTATTAGCTGGTTACCCTGATTTGTGGGCGGTGGCTAGATATAATGATTTCGACAGACGTTGTGGTCTAACTTAAATACCAGTGAGGAACCGGAAATGAGTTATGAGATAAAACCGTGGCGGGAGGGCACCCTCGCCGATAACCTCGCCAGTGCCGGGGTCAGCCGACGAGATTTCGTAAAATACTGTGCTGGCTTGGCAGCAATTTTTGCTGTGGGTACTCCCCAGATGGCGCATGCGGCTCCAGCCCAAAAAGCCGCCGAGGAGCTGGCCGATAAACTAGGGGCGATCACCAAACCCAATGTGGTGTGGCTCCAGCTCCAAGAATGTACCGGTTGTATGGAATCGGCTCTGCGTAGCGGGGGAACCACGGTAGAAGAAGTGGTACTGAACTTACTTTCGGTTAACTACAACGAGCTGCTGATGGCGGCCGCCGGTGAGGCTGCGGAAAAAGCTTTGGCTGAAACTAACGCCAAAAAGCATATCTTAGTGGTCAACGGTTCTATTCCCACTAAAGATGGTGGTATCTACTGCACCATAGGTGGCAAATCTGCAGAGCAGGTTTTGCGCGAATCTGCTGAGAACGCAGACATTATCTTGGCAGTGGGTGCCTGCGCCGTTTACGGTTCGGTGCAAGCTGCTAAGCCTAACCCCACCGGAGCAGTGGGGGTAGATGAAATTATTAAAGACAAAGCGGTTATCAACGTTTCTGGTTGTCCTCCGATTGGGGAAGTAATCACCGCCTCCCTAACCTATATTTTGACTCACGGCGAGCCTCCCGAAGTTGATTCCGAGGGACGTCCCCTCTTTGCTTATGGTCAGCGGATTCACGATTCTTGCCCGCGTCGTCCTCACTTCGATGCCGGCCAATTCGTGCGTACCTTTGACGATGCTGGCGCACGGGAGGGATGGTGCCTATACGATGTGGGCTGCAAAGGCCCCTCGACCTTTAGTCCCTGCCCGATAGTGCAATGGAATATGAAATCAGGGTGGCCGATTGGTGCCGGTCACCCCTGTATCGGCTGTACCGAGCGTGACTTTTTCGATCGTTTCTCACCGTTCTACCAAGTCTTGCCCAGTGTTCCGGGATTCGGAGTGGAAGCTACTGCCGAGAAGGTAGGATTGGGCTTTACCGGCGCAGTGGCGGCAGGAGTCGCCGTACATGCGGGAGTTACCGCTGCTAGAGCGGCAGCGGATCGAAAAGCCACCCGGAATTCTCCAATGGCGGCTTTTGGGGAAGCCACGGATGTTGATACCGAGCCGCCCTCAACGGAAGAAAACCCTAACGCAGAAGTTCCTGAGGCCAACGAAAAGAACAGTGAGGCGAAATAATGGCTGAAAAAGTAGTTATCGACCCGTTAACCCGCATCGAGGGACATCTGCGTATAGAGATGGAAACCGAAGGCGAGCAGATTAAAAAAGCCTGGAGCGTGAGCACCCAGTTCCGAGGAATTGAAACTATCGTTCAAAATCGCGATCCTCGGGATGTTTGGGCTTTCGTCCAACGTATTTGTGGGGTTTGTACCTCGGTTCACGCGATTGCTTCCATTACTGCAGTAGAGGACGCTATCGGTTCCAATCCCCCAGAAAATGCGCGGTTGATCCGCTCGCTAGTGTTAGGATCGCAAGAAATCCAGGATCACGTGATCCACTTCTATCACTTGCACGCTTTGGACTTCGTTAATGTCCCCAATGCCGCGAAAGCAGATCCAGCTAAAGCGCTGGAGTTCGCCCACTCGATCGGTTCTAAATGGCGGGGCAATAACCTGAAACGCTTCACCGAAGTTCGGGACACGGTAAAGAAGATTTTGGATTCCGGGCAGCTGTCGGTGTTTACCGGCGGGTATTGGGATCACCCGGATTACCGCCTTCCTCCAGAAGCAGATTTGATGTGTGTGGCTCACTATCTGGACGCTTTGGAGTTCCAACGTTCCATGATTCGGATCAATACGGTATTCGGGGGCAAGAACCCGCACCCGAACTTCCTGGTAGGTGGCATGGCCTGCTCGATTGATCCGAAGTCCTCAGAATCCATCAACCAGGTGCAAATGGATCAAGTAAAAACCTGGGTTGAGGAGATTAATGAGTTTGTAAAGGATTGTTACTACCCGGATATTTTAGCCTTGGGCGGGGTATACAAAGACTACTTCGATATTGGTGCTACCCATCCAAACTACTTGGCAGTGGGACTGGCAGGATCGATGTTTGCGGGTGACCCGAATAAATCTCGTCTGTCCTCACCCCACACCGCCATTAAGCCGGGTGTGATATTCGACGATGACCTCACCAAGGTTCATCCTTTCGATCCTAACAAGATTGAAGAGTTTATTACCTCTGCGTGGTACCAGTACTCGGTGGGGGACAAGAAGGGACTTACTCCCGATAAGGGCGAGACCACGGTAAACTACACCGGGCCGAAGCCCCCATTCAAATGGCTAGGTGATCGCGATAAATACACTTGGTCAAAGGCTCCTCGCTATGAGAGTAAACCAATGCAGGTCGGACCGGTAGCGCGGATGTTGTTGGCGTACGCCCAAGGATACACACCGGTTAAGAAGCTCCTTGACGGGGCGATCGCTACCTTAGGTATTACTCCCAAACAGATCAACTCTACGATGGGACGTACCTTTGCTCGGGCAGCGGAAGCGGTAGTCTCCGCAGATTTAATGCGCGAGGATTACAACGCCCTGGTTAACAACATCAAGAAAGGCGATATTGAAGTTTTTGATGCCAGTAAGTGGGATCCGAGTAGTTGGCCTACCCAGGCGCAAGGATACGCCTTTATCGAAGTTGCCCGCGGAGACCTATCGCACTGGGTATCGATTAAAGATGGCAAGGTAGAACGCTACCAAGCAGTAGTGCCTACTACCTGGTTGGCGGGAGGACGCGACGCCCAAGGAGTTACCGGCCCCTACGAAGAATCCCTGATGGGAACCGGAACTCATCCGCTGGTAGATCCGAAAGCGCCCCTGGAGCCCATGCGTACTATCCATTCCTATGATCCCTGTATGTCATGTGGGGTTCATATTCTCGATCCCGATGGTAATCTCCTGGGTGAGGCGGTGACGTCATGAACGACAAAGCGGGAACGCCAACTGTAGAAGTATCGAAGAAATCCTCTGACAAAGCTTTAGCGAAAGCGAATAAAGATCGCCAAATTGAGTTTTTCGCTCAAGATAGCGCCAAAACCGAGGGGATTGAGGTTGGGGGCGGCTTCAGCTGTTCGGATATCTCCCTGCGCCGCCTGCTGGTAATGGCGGCAGTGTCTCCTAAAGGCAGCACCGATCCGGTCGATGTAGCGCTCAAAGAGTCACTGCGCTACCGGTTCCGCCATGGCGCACCTAATGTTGAGATTCCTGCCAAAAACTTTGATCCCCCGGTGGATCGCCGCTACTCGCTGGCACGCATCAACGATATGAAACGAACCAAGACCGGGGAGTCTCGTAATACCATCATTGCCCGGGGGGATCTCGAGTCGGTGATGAATGTCGCTGAAACCGAGCGATCGCTGCGAACCTTGCTCAGGAAGAACGCGCAGATGGCGGGGTCGCGCGGCTATCGCTGCCTGGGGGTGGCAACCGCCACCGTGGACGAAAATGGCAAGATTAGCCCCTTCACTATGGAAGGCTTCGTAAATGTGCGTCCGGTGGGTACCGGTTTGCGAGGCAGAGATCTTACTCCCACCAGCGAAGACTGGGTAAGGCTGAGTGTCTGGTCCGCTAGCTTGCGTTTCCTGCATTGGTTTAACGTTTTTCTGATAGTGACCCTTTCCGTAACTGGCTACTACATTATGGATCCGTTCTTTGGGGATACTTTCTTTCGGGGAATTGATCCCGGATTCCTCATGGGGATCATGCGTTTCATCCACTTCACAGCAGCATTTGCTTGGTTGGCGGTAGGGGCTGCCCGGGTGATTATTGCCTTCATCTCCAAAGACCGCTATATGAGATGGGAAACTTTCTGGTCATTTAAGAAGAAGCAAGACTGGATCAATTTCAAAGAGACCGTAGGTTTTTACCTCTTCCTACGGAAAGAAAGCCCTCTCTATGTGGCGCACAATCCGTTGCAGCAGATGGCCTACACCTCTATCTATATCCTTGGGGCTTTCCAGATGCTTATCGGAGTAGCACTGTATGCATTGCCGTACAAAAATACCAACCTTTTCTGGCAAATATTGGCTGCTCCCAACGACTGGCTGGGAATCCCGATGATGCGTTTTATCCACGCCATGATCATGTTTATGTTCTGGGGTTTCGTTATCGGGCATATCTATCTTGCTTTCCGGGCAGATTCTCTTGAGCGTCACGGCGGGATTTCTTCGATGATTTCTGGTGGGGTTTGGATGCGGCGTACCTCAAAGCCCTACGATGCCCCTGAACTGTAGATAGAAAGGAATAGATGTCGGCAAGTGACCTGAATCCTGCGGGGGGCTTTACCCCGCAGTTTCCTGCGAGTTTACCAGCGGAAACTCCCTTAGGTTCAAACAGCAGCGATAACTATTTACCCCTTCCGGACACCTCGCAGGCTGATGGTAGTGCCTGGGAAGGAAGCCGTTTTACTGTCTTGGCAGTGGGAAACCCGATCATGGGTGATGATGGCATAGGCTTAGAAATTCTAGCGGGATTACAAGCATTAGTGCCCCAACGCCCTGCTTGGCAGGCAGCGATGGCCAAGGGAGAGCTTTCACTGATAGAAGGCGGAACGAACGGTATGGAACTGGTTCCGGTAGTTCAAGAGGCGGAACGGCTCTTGATTCTAGATTCCGTAGCTCCCGGCAAGGGGCGCCAGCCGGGACAAGCATTGCACATGAGCGGGGACCATGTGCCCCGTTTGCTTTCGATGAAGATGTCACCGCACCAGGTGGGACTGCTAGATGTGCTAAGCTCCGCCCGCCTTACCGGAAAAGAGCCCGCAGTGCTAGAAGTGGTAGGAGTAGTTAGCGAAAAAGTAGACCTCCAGTTAGGTTTAACTGCTACCGCGGCGTCGGGAATAAAACCAGCGGTTGGTTATGCTGCCCAAATCCTAGATTCGTGGCTTAAATAACTCCCACCGTTAGCGATCAGCAGCTTGCAATCGGCCGATCGCTAGACCTGGCCTAGAAAAGGGCCTTAGCTCTGATCCCACTCCACCCAGGAAATTTCAAACTCGCGGCCGTGAGTGAGATTGCCAGTTGGTATGCCGCATTTTGGGCATAGCAGCGCGAAAAATTCGTCAATTTCTACGTCTTCAGCACAGCTGGGGCAGTAGACGCTAGCGGGAATAGAGTTGACTTCCAGCTCGGCCGTGGCACAAATGGTGTTGTCGCGAGCTATTGGCCAGGAACCATACAAAGCCTGCGGAATGGCGCCGGACATGGTACCGACATTTAGCGCGACCTTTTCAACTCGGGTAACCTGATATTCAGCGTCAGCGGCTGCTTTTTCCACCGCCGCCACTACTGAAGTTAATAGCCCAAGTTCATGCATATATTTATTTTCCCAGGAGAGTAATGAAAATCAACTTAGATGAAATCATTGATCCGATGCAAGGACGGATAGTGATATCCCCAGACTCGCAAGGGAAATCGCATGCCCATTTCGATCTGCAAGGTTTGCCGCGGATTGATGGAATGTTGGTGGGAAAATCTGCCCTGGAAGCATTGAAAATGACCGAGCATTTGTGCGGAATTTGCCCGGTAGCCCACCATTTGGCCGGAATTCGCGCCCTCGACGCCCTCAGCGGCAATACTGAAATCTCCCGGGAAGCGGAGCTTACCCGCCGCCTATTACATTACGGATCGGTGGTGGAAACCCATTCCCTACGCTTCTTGCGCCAAGACCGCGACAGCGGGGTGCGGCTAAAGAAAGTTTCAAAACAAATGCTGGTAGTGGCAGGATCGCCAGGGCATTTCCCAGTTACCGCCATACCGGGCGGGGTTAGGAACTTGCCGAATATCGAAGATTTACAAAACCTGCAAGCAGAGCTACCGGCAGTGATAGCAAGCGCCGAAAAGCTATGCGAACTCGCTTTCAACAAGCAATCCCATGCCGAAGTATTCAGCCAATTTGCCGGGGCAGATTTAGCTTTGATTAACGAGGACGGCAACCCCGATATTTTTGGAACCAGAGTTCGGGCAGCGCGCGCCGGGTCGACCTGGAAAGAGTTTGACTTCGAAGAATGGAACCAGCAGGTAGCGGAAGAAAATCCGGGTGCCCCTGCACCGCACCCCTATTTGCGCGCTTTGGATCCAGTCCCGGGACGCTATCGGGTAGGCCCGGTCGCGCAGCTTTCGGTGGGGGTTTTACCCAGTGAGCTCGCAAGCAAGGCGCAAGCACGCTGGTTAGCGGGTGGCCGGGATGCTGCTAGTGCGAGAGCTATCATTACTTTGCATGTCCTGGAAAAAACTGTCGAGCTAGTTTCTGAGCTATTATCCCTGCTTGAGCTAGGGGAGCTAGAAGCGTGCCCACCACAAGAGCAGGTACCTTTCCAAGAGGGAGTTGCGACCGGTCTGGTGGATGGTCCGCGCGGACTGCTGGCTCATACTTACCGCAGCGATTCCCAGGGGATAATTACTTCCGCCACGATCCTCACCCCTACTGCGCAAAACGAACCCTGGTTGGCAGATTTATTAACCGAGGCGATCGACAGGGAAGATGTCGGCAGGCAAGCGGCTCTAGAGCAATCAATCCGCGAAGCGGATCCCTGTTTGCCACTCAGCTCGGCGCCGGAAGGGCAAATGGGGCTGCGGGTTGATACTCAGCATTAGTAGTGAGGGGTATCCTAAAGTGAGAGATTCCAGTATCCCAGCAAGAAAGGACTAAGGCCATGTGCGTGGGAGTGCCCTGCAAAATCTTATCGATTGAGTCAGGTGTGATGCCGATGGGGCGCATCGATGTAGCTGGACAGGTTCAGGACGCCTGTATGGCATATCTTCCCGAGGCGCGCGTGGGCGACTATGTCCTCATCCAAAATGGTTTTGCAATGAATCTTTTAACCGCCGAGGAAGCCCAGGAATCTCTAGATACCTGGCGAGAGCTGGGAATGCTCTCCTAGAAGCGGGCAGACTCCGATGGCAGTATTCTTTTCGCAATCGGATTATTTGTTAAACTCGATAGCAAGCTCATAGATAGTCGAAGGAGTTATCATGGCATGTTTTATTGTTCCTGCTGCTGAAGCAGCGGCAGTAACGGTAGCTAAGAAACAGATCGCAAGGAAAAGCCGCAACGGCGCCACCCCGGAAAGCACCGAACGTTCTTTAAATCTAGTTCGCAAGCTGACCTGGCTAACCAACCTGTTATGGGGCGGTGCGTTGCTGCTAGCTTTTGAGCACCTGTGGCATGGGGAAGTGATCCCATATTTCCCGTTCCTGTCTGCGCTTACGGAGCGTTCCACCACCCAGCAGATGCTATTTGAAATGGGTACCGTGGGTGTCGGGATGGCAGTGCTGGTCACCGCAGTCTGGGGGATTGGAGTAGCCCTGATTCGCGCTAACGAACGGCGTACCAACCCTGCTCCTGAAAAGATCGAGGCGTAAAGGAATAACCATGACCCTATTAATCACCCTTTTTGCGGCAATCTGTTCCACCGCCTGGTGGTATGCGCACGCCCCCCAATCAAAGATGCGGGTAGATTTGCTGTGCTGGATGTATTGGGGTGCCTCCTTAATGTGGATAGTTGATTTGGTCGCTGAATATATCGAAGAGGGCGCGGATGTTTTCGTCCCCCCAGTCAAAGATATGCTCAACGATGCCTACCTGGGTCTGTTCGTGGTAGCACTGGCCGGCATTGTCTGGATCGGTTACCTGATCGTTAAGGATCCGCGGGGAGTGCGCACCCAGATGGCTAGGCGAGAAACTGGTCTTGACCGGGATGCCAACGCCGGTGCGAAAGATTTAGTGGCTTCTCATTAAGGCAAACATTAGTTCTCCTACCAGGTAAAACTTTCTGAATAAATACAACTAATGACTGCGCGGGCAGATACTGAGAAAAGTATCTGCCCGCGCTTGTTATATCTGCAGTAGCTCATGAACAGGCACTAGCTCTAATAAACGCGGGGAGTTCATTTTTCCTCTCGCATTGGGTCGGGTCGTAAAAGCGCTCGGGGCCCCGGTGATCCTCGCTGCGCTCGGCTCAAGTCCCCTCTCGCATCTTTTACGGCTCGACCCTTACGTAGGTGGCACCAGCGAGCGCGGGGGATAACTTTTATCCGAGTGGGTGCGGTGGGCATAAGAATTCGGAAAACGTCGCTACGTTTTCCGAATTCTTGGGCGGGAGGAAAAAGTTATCCCCCGCGTATTCCGGGATTAGTCGCAAACTAGGCAGGGGAGACGGCTAACAGGCGAAAACCTTTCTTGGAGGCCAGGCGGCGGGTGGGGAACCCTTGCGCGCACAGCCACTTTTGCATCGAATCTGCGCCTAGATTCTTCCCCATAACTAAAATCGCTTCTCCACCCGGATTTAATAACGGCAACCAGGTGAGCAGTAGCTCTTGAAGTGGTTTTTTCCCGATCCGCACCGGGGGATTAGACCAGATCAGATCGAGTCCTCCGGCAGCTTTTGCGGCCGCGAAAATCTCCTCAGGCGAGCCTGCCTGCAGGCAAACTCCTGCTCGCTGGGCATTCGTGCGGGTGAGATCTCGGGCGCGTTCACTGACGTCAACTGCTAGTACCTTCGCCTCAGGCCTGAAGATTCCCAAGCTGATTGCTAGCGGACCCCAGCCACAACCTAGATCCAAGAAAGTACCGGCTTCAGGTGGGGCAGGTGCTTCAGCTAATAGTACCGAGGTGGCTTTATCTAGCTGGCGAGCAGAAAACACTCCCTGCGCGCCCTCTAAGCTTAGTTTTTTGCCAGCCAAAGTCACCTCGATAGGGGTGCGTTCTGCCGCAAGTGCGGCGGGTTGATCCGTGAAATACTGTTCCATCACTTCTAGAGTATTATTTTTAGTTTCCTCGTGCGTGTAAGCCATAATATAGGGCTAAACCGATAGCCTAGCGATCTAGCCGGGACTACCGGTGGCAGGCCGTGAGCGAAGAGAATAGGAGGTGCGATTGACTAACGAGGTTAAGCAGATCGATAGCGTACTTGATCAATACGTCACCGCCTATGCCCGGATTGACCCTTTCAAAGCATCCGAGTGGGGAATCTCCGGATATGACGCTTTCTTGCCGGATTATTCGCCTCCGGGGATTTCTGAACGCTACAATCTGCGAAAAGACACTTTAGAGCGGGTGGCAAAGACCCCAAAGGGATCAGCTCGTGAGATCCGAGAAGCCCAGGGATTTACCCTTTGGGCACGCGCGGAACAAGAAAAGTTCGAATCTGGGTTTTTAACTTCCGAGATTAGCGGAACCAACTCGCCGATCCAGGTGTTTGCGGAAACGCTCAAACTAATGGATGTAAGCAGCGAGGCAGCGGTGGGTAATCTTACCCGCAGATTCCTGGCTCTTGACCAAGCGTTTACGGGACTAAAAACCACGATGAAAGAATCTAGAGATCGTGGCTGGACGTTCCCCCGGGAAGTCATGGAAATGATTTTGGGGCAGGCAACCATCCTGGCGAATCCAGAGCATGATATTTATGAATGTAAACGCGCGGAGATGAGCAATACCCGCCTGTCGCAAATGAGTAAGCGGGCATTTGAGCGGGGAGTTTCTACTGCTCAAGGCGTCTTTTCAGAGATTGCAGATTATTTGAAACAGGAAATTCTGCCGGCATGTTCGCCCATTGGTCCGATTGATCCGCACTCATATTTTATTTCCTTATCGGGCATAGGAGTCACTGAGCCCAATCCGGGTGAGCTTTTTGAAACAGCTAGTCAAGATTTGGCGCGCCTGCGGGCTTCCTGTGACCAGTTGGTTAGCGAGTTGGGGGATAAGCATGCCTATCGACTCTCTGATTTAGAAGTTGCAGATGGCTTTAACGTACTAACTTGGGCGATGGAAGATGCTTGGGAAGGTTTTCACTCCCAGGTGGATGCGGAACTATCCGAGCTGGTAAATCCCGAAATCTTTCCCTTGAAATGGGAAAATGATCCCCACGGTTGCCTGGTACATCCTTACTATTCAGCGGGAATCGGACTGTCAAAAAACAATCGGGTTTTACCGCGCAAGTGCGCTGTCAGCAGGGCTCCCTATTCCTATCAAGAAACCGAGAACCCTACGGTTACTAGTGGTGAAGCCTTCGACTCTTTCCTAGAAATTGATAACCGCTACTTTGCGCTAGCTGCTCTGGAAAAGGGCATTCCTGGCTCTCATCTCTACTCGCGAGCGCGTGAAGCTTTCGGCGCTAATCTGTTTACGCGGATAGCTGCACATTTGCCAGTATCCAATTTGGGTTGGGATCTTTTCGCCCTGGAAATGGCGCCGAAACTTTGGGATATCCCTAGTGAGATCAGTTTGAAAATCCAGGAACGCCTTACGAGTTATGTAGCGCTGGCTCTAGCGGATCTGCAGTTATACGGAGCGCAAGGGGAAGGGAAAACTTGGGGACTACCGGAGGCTGTCGCATACCTCCGCGATACCGTATCGCTCCCCGGGAGCCGGGTGCTGTTGCGTCAACGATACCTAGGGGTCCCCGCGTTGAGTGTGGCTCCTTGGTACGGATGGCGGCGTTGGAAAGCGATTTATCAGCAATTCCTGGCCTCTGGGGGCAGCGGCTTTGCGGATTTTGTGCGGAAAGTAGCCCCGGCCGGAGCAGTTAATTTTGAGGTACTCGCGGACGCCGCTTCCGATTAGACCAAGCAGTTACTGCCGCAGTCACCTTGACCGAGTCGGGAAAAGTGATTACTTGCCCGGAAAACCTTAGGTTCGAGCTATTTATGTTGCTCTCAGCGAAAAATAAGGATTATTTCTATTAATTTTGGCAAATCAAAAGCAATCTGCCCAAAATATCAATTAACAGTAATAAATCAGTATTATGAAAGCTAACCATTCCGGTTTTAGAAAGGCTAAGACTATGCGCAGTCGTTGGCTCCCCCTAACAGTCCTAGCAGTAACCATCCTAGCTGCTGGAGGTCTGACCGCTTGTAGTAACAACACCCCAGCAGATTCGGTTGATCGGATACTAATTAATGGCGAAGAGCCGGCTCGCGGACTAATCCCGGCAGCTGCCGATGACGAAGCCGGAATTAAGATTATTGATTTACTGTTTGCCGGTTTAGTCACCTATGACAAGCAGGGGCAAGTGATAAACGATGTGGCTCAAGAAATTACAGATTCTTCCGACCATAAAACTTGGACCATTCAACTGAATACTGATCGTAAATTCTCTGATGGCACTCCGGTGTTGGCGAAGAATTTTGTGCGTGCCTGGAAGGCCTCAGCTGCGCAAAAATTGGGGGCGACTACTGCTTATGAAGCAATCGAGGGTGCTGAAGAAGATGGAACCGGTAACCTCAGTGGGGTCATGGCTAACGGTGACGACAAAATAACTATCAAGTTGAAACGTCCGGTGGCTGACTTTTCTAATCGCCTGGGGATCAATGGTTTTTATCCGCTCCCGGACAGCGCTTTTGATAAACAAGGGAAAATTAAAAAAGAGTTTGGGCAAAAACCGGTGGGCAACGGTCCCTACACGCTTACTAATTGGGAGCCTTCCAGTCAGATACTACTGGATAAATCCACTACCTATCGCGGGCCGCGCGAGGCAAAAAACGCGGGACTGGAAGTTAAAATCTATGCCGATTTATCGGCTGCTTACCAGGATCTTTTAGCCGGGAATTTGGATGTGCTTGACCAAATCCCGGATGGCGAATTGCCTAATTCTAAAAAGGATTTGGGGAACAGACGGATCAGCGCGGTGCAAGCCGGGATGCAGACCTTAGATATTGACTACCAGACGAAACACTTCTCAGGTGAGGAAGGAAAACTGCGGCGCCAGGCGATATCGCAAGCTATTAATCGGGAAGAAATAATAAAAACTATTTTCTACGGCACCCGTAAGGTGGCTACCGATTTCATACCCCCGCAGATTTTGGGACATATTGAGCGGGGCGCCGAAAGCAACAAGTTGCTGGAATTTGATGCTGTAGCTGCCAAACAAGCCTGGGAAGCTGCCGATAAGATCCATCCCTGGCAGGGAGAACTAAAAATTACCTATAACTCCAACGAATCTAATCAGCCGTGGGTAGATGCAATTTGTAACCAGTTGTCGAACGCTCTGGGGATTAAAGCAGTCGGTGATCCTAAACCGGATTTCAAAACTTTGATGGAAATGATGGATCAGCATTCCTTTACCGGGCCTTTCCGGATGGGATGGTCAATGGGGTATCCCTCTCCAAATAACCTGCTCGCCGGACGCTACGTAAAAGGCGGTAATGGTAATAAAATGGGATATGACAATCCCGCGTACGCCGAGCTTTTGACGAGGGCGCAGGCGGCAGATACAGCTTCAGAGGCTAGAGAACTCTATCAACAGGCACAAACTCTGCTGCTAGCCGATCTGCCTTCGATACCCCTATGGTCTCCCAGCTCAAACATTGGATTTAGTCAACATGTGGGCAAAGTGACTACAGATTGGAAAGGTGAGGTAGCTTTTCATAAAGTTACTAGAAAATAACCATCTCGGAGGATGCCGTGGCCAGTAGCGAAATTTCTGACAGTAATCTCGAATTATCCCAGGCAGAAGGTGCCCAGTTGCATCGCAAATTAAAGGCACGACATCTGAATATGATCGCCATCGGGGGAGCGATCGGTACGGGACTGTTTGTGGCCTCCGGCGGTACTATTACCGGTGCTGGCCCCGGTGGTGCCCTAGTTGCCTATGGCGCGATCGGCATCATGGTGTTCTTCCTGATGCAATCCCTGGGAGAGATGGCTACCTATTGTCCCACCTCGGGTGCTTTCGAAGTTTTCGCTACCCGCTATGTATCCAAATCATTTGGTTTTGCGCAAGGGTGGAACTACTGGTACAACTGGGCAATCACCGTAGCGGCGGAGCTAGTTGCCGCTACTATCGTGATGCAATACTGGTTTCCAGAATCGGTGGTACCGGCCTGGATATGGTCACTGTTATTCCTGGTAATTCTGTTTGCCCTTAACGCCTTTACAGTTCGTGGTTTCGGCGAATCTGAGTTTTGGTTTGCCTCTATCAAAGTAGTAACCGTAATCGTCTTCCTGGTACTAGGGATTTTAATGGTGCTCGGGATTATGGGGGGAGAATCTCCAGGATTCACTAACTTTACGCGGGGAGATGCTCCCTTCGTTAATGGATTCTGGGGCATTATGGGGGTCTTTATGATTGCCGGATTCTCCTTCCAAGGTACCGAGATGATCGGGATAGCGGCCGGGGAAACCCAAGATCCGGAAACTAATGTTCCCCGGGCTACTAGGGCGGTATTTGTGCGGATTCTGCTGTTCTATATCGGCGCGATCGCGGTGATTGCCTTCCTGATTCCCTATTCGGATCCCGCCCTCTTACAGGGAGCGAGTGCTGATTCTGATACTGCCCAAGGCTTTACCGAGGCCGTTACCAAGTCCCCCTTTACTCTGCTTTTTGAACGAGCCGGGATAGCGGTAGCTGCGGGCGTAATGAACGCGGTTATCTTAACTTCAATTCTGTCTGCCGGTAACTCCGGAATGTATGTTGCCACCCGGATGCTCTATTCCCTGGCCAAAGAAAAGAAAGCACCGGCGATTTTCGCTCGGCTGACCGGTCACGGCGTACCTCTAATGGCACTAGTGGCTACCAGTTTGGTAGGCGCACTTTGCTTCGCCACCTCGCGCGTAGGTACCGGTCAGGTCTATGTTTGGTTGGTGAATGCTTCCGGGCTTGCAGGCTTTATTACCTGGATGGGAATCGCCTGGTCTCATTACTGTTTCCGGCGCGCTTATAAAGCCCAAGGAAAATCGGTAAGTGACCTGCCCTACAAGGCTAGTTTCTATCCCGCAGGACCGATTATTGCGCTCCTAATGTGCGCGGTAGTGATAGTTGGTCAGTCTTTGGATGTGATTAGCGGGGAAGCCTCGATTATGGACTTCTTGGCAATTTATATTGGGCTACTGTTCTTCTTGGCTCTCTGGGGAGGACATAAGCTAGTTACCCGCACGCCGAAAGTAAAGCCGGAAGAAGCGGACCTATCCCGTCATATCTAGAAAGACATATATTGCTCGAACGGCGGGCGACATCGGCATCATCGGCTTTGGAGGTTCCCTGTAGATTCCCTAAGAATCTCTGCTAGTTTTCTGAGTAGTCGGTATCCTACCAGTTATCGGTTCATCAAAAGCAAGTCGAGAAAATCTTGGGATTTTGTAAAAACTATAACTAGGAATGCTATATTGGCTGTGATCGTGTCAACAATTCTGCTGATACATCAGCTTTAGTAATGTAAGCAACAAGCTTGGAGGCAATAGTGAAACGACGGGGCGCATTGGCCCTTGCATCTGCACTTGCTCTTTCCCTTGGGCTCGCCGGTTGTTCAAATGGGGCTGGCGACTCTTCCGCAGCGAAGGCAGATGACAAAGGGATTATTACTGTAAATACCGTAGAACCACAAAATCCCCTGATTCCGACTTCTACGAATGAAACCGGTGGTGGACGCGTTATAGATGCGCTATTCTCTGGCCTGGTCTATTACGAGCCTAAGACAGGAGAGGCCAAGAACGAACTGGCCGAGTCGATTGAGTCTAAAGATCAAGTAGTTTGGACGATTAAACTCAAGAAAGACGCCAAGTTCTCCGATGGTTCACCCATTAAGGCCGATAACTACATCAAGGCCTGGAACTACGGGGCAAACCCGAAGAACGCGCAAATGTCTTCCTCTTTCTTCGAGGTTATTAAGGGCTTTACCCCCGGTCCCGAAGAAGAAGGAGCTCAGGCACCCGATGTTCCGGAATTGGCCGGCTTGAAGAAGATTGACGATTACACTTTTGAAGTAACTTTGAACCAGCCGACTTCTGACTTTGCGCTGCGTTTGGGCTACTCTGCCTATGTGCCGCTGCCGGATGTGGCTTTCAAAGATATGAAAGCTTACGGTCAGAACCCCACGGTTACCTCTGGTCCTTATATGCTCAAGGACAAGGGCTGGCACCACAATGAATCTATTGAGCTGGTAAAGAACGACAAGTACGCCGGTCCGCGCGAAGCTAAGAACGGTGGAGTCACTTTTAAGATTTATACCAAGTCTGATGCGGCCTATGCCGATGTGCAGTCTGGTCAGCTGGATGTACTCGATGATGTCCCCGCTGCCGCTATGAATACCTTCCAGTCTGATTTCCCGGATTCTAACGCGAATATACCGGTAGCAGTTTTCCAGTCCTTCACGATTCCGGATCGCTTAAAGCACTTCGGGATGGATGAGGAAGGCCGCCTGCGCCGGCAAGCGATTTCTTACGCTCTTGACCGGGCAAGCATTTGTGAGAAGATCTTCCAGAAGACCCGCGTACCGGCGAAAGACTTCACTTCTCCGGCCATGCCTAACTACGACAAAGTTATGAAACAGGTTAAAGGCGCGGAAGTATTGAAGTTCGATAAAGCTAAGGCTAAGGAACTGTGGGCGAAAGCTGATGCGATTTCCAAGTTCGAGGGCAAGTTCACCATCGGTTACAACTCTGATTCTTCCCATAAAGACTGGGTAGATGCTGTCGCAAACCAGCTCAAGACCAACTTGGGTATTGAGGCAGTCGGCGATCCCTACCCGGACTTCAAAGGCTTGCGCGATGCTATTACCCAGGAAACCATCAAAGGTGCTTTCCGCTCTGGGTGGCAAGCTGATTACCCGGGTATGAGTAACTTCTTGGAGCCCCTATACTCTAAGAACGGTAACTCCAACGACGGTAAGTACAACAACGAAGAGTTCAACAAACTGATGGTAGAGATCTCCAAGCTGCCGGTTGGTGACGAGCAGGATGCGAAGTTTGCGGAAGCGCAATCGATTCTGTTCACCGATCTACCCGCCATCCCGCTGTGGTACCAAAATGTTCTGGGTGTCTGGAATAAAGACAACGTTTCGAACGTGGCCTTTAACTGGAAGAGTGAACCGGTTTACTACGAGATCACTAAGAACGCTTAAAGACAGCGAGAAACAAAAGATAATCCTGCTGTAAATGCAGGTGCGGAGGCGGGTCTCAAGGTAGAAAATGCCTTTTGACCCGCCTCCGGTTTTTTGCTGGGCGCTGTAACGCGATAAGGTTTAACACAGCTTATAGTCAAGGAGAGACCAATGCTCAGATACATAGGGCATCGTCTACTGCAGATGATCCCGGTATTCTTTGGGGCAACGTTCCTGATTTTCGCCATGGTGTATGCCATGCCGGGTGACCCGGTGCAGGCACTAGGCGGAGATAAGGGACTACCCCCCTCGGTAGCCGCGCAAATTCGGGCGGAATACAACCTGGATAAACCGCTGTGGATGCAGTATTTGCTGTATCTAAAGGGAATCGTCACCCTAGATTTCGGGAAAACCTTCTCGGGTAGGGAAGTTACCGAAGTGATGGCTACTGCCTTCCCGGTAACGATAAAACTGGCTTTTATGGCGATTATCTTCGAGGCCGTCATCGGAATATTCTTCGGATTTTTCGCCGGACTCAAAAAAGGCAAAATTTTTGATTCCACCGTGCTAGTGATTTCCCTAGTAGTAATCGCGGTGCCGACTTTCGTTATCGGTTTCTTATTGCAGTTCCTATTCGGAGTAAAACTGGGATGGCTCCCTACGACTGTAGGGGCAAACGTTAATTTCCAGTCCTTACTGATGCCGGCGATTGTGCTAGGGGCAGTTTCCTGTGCCTATGTCATTCGGCTTACTCGCCAAGAGGTTTCCGAGAATCTGACCGCCGACTTCGTGCGCACTGCCCGGGCAAAAGGGATCCCCGAAAGCCGGGTGATGACCCACCACGTCTTGCGGAACTCGCTAATTCCAGTGGCTACTTTCCTAGGTGGCGACCTGGGGGCTCTTATGACCGGCGCGATTGTGACCGAAGGTATCTTTGCGATCAACGGTGTGGGCGGCACCCTTTACCAGGCTATTTTACGTGGTGAAGCCGCCACGGTAGTTTCTGTTACCACCGTCCTGGTTCTGGTCTATATTGTCGCTAATCTGCTAGTAGACCTGTTATACGCTGTACTAGACCCGAGGATTCGCTATGAGTAACCAACTACTGCCTGGACAAGATCATTTCGTAAACAAGGTCGATGAAACCGGCCTGGGCGCTGTGGATGCCGTAGCCGATGAATCGGCACCCTCCTCGGTGTGGGGAGAAGCCTGGAAACAGTTGCGTCGCCGTCCCCTCTTTTGGGTAGCGTTGGTGATCATCATGCTGTCAGTACTGATGGCCGTAGTGCCGCAGCTGTTTACCTCGCAAGATCCCACCTACTGCACCCTGGAAAACTCCCTCCAAGGCCCCACTAAGGGGCATGTTTTCGGTTTCGATAAACAGGGCTGCGACCTCTATTCTCGGATCATCTATGGTGCTCGTGCCTCAATCGCGGTCGGGATTTTCTCGACCCTAACCGCCACGATTATCGGCGTTATTTTCGGGGCGTTGGCCGGCTACTTTGGGGGAATTCTAGACGCGATCCTTTCCCGGATCGTGGATATCTTCTTCGCCATCCCCATGGTGCTGGCCGCCATCGTGATTATGCAAATGTTCAAAGAACACCGTTCCATCTGGATGGTGGTAATCGTGTTGGGGGTCTTTGGCTGGACCCAGATTGCTCGTATTACTCGCGGCGCGGTGCTTTCGATTAAGAACGAGGAATACGTAACTGCAGCTCATACCCTGGGCGTATCTAACATTCGGATTTTGCTGCGCCATATTCTGCCGAATGCGGCGGCTCCCGTGATTGTTTATGCAACTGTGGCGCTGGGAACCTTTATTGTGGCGGAAGCGACGCTATCCTTCATGGGTATTGGCTTGCCGTCCTCTATCGTTTCTTGGGGCGGAGACATCTCTACTGCCCAGCAACAGCTGCGCACCGCTCCGATGGTGTTGTTCTTGCCTTCGATCGCTTTGGCGCTTACGGTACTGAGCTTCATCATGATGGGGGATGTAATCCGTGACGCGCTCGACCCGAACCAGAGGAAACATTAATCGTGAATCAAAATAACCAAAAGGATCAGATTATGGCAGCTGACTCGGATCAAAATGATGCCGTCAGCAAGGCAGCGGCAACCAGTGAGAACGCTTCCTCCGAGCCCTTACTGGAAGTAAAAGACTTGGAAGTTACTTTCCAGTCCACCACCGGGGTGGTTCCAGCGGTTCGTAAAGCTAATCTCACCCTCTACCGCGGACAGACCGTGGCGATTGTAGGGGAGTCCGGTTCCGGTAAATCCACCCTGGCAATGTCGATAATTGGTCTGTTGCCGGGGACTGGGAAAGTTGCCGGCGGATCCATTAAATTTGCGGGACGAGAACTAACTACTCTTTCGGAGAAAGAGATGCAACAGGTGCGCGGAGCCCAGATCGGGATGGTTCCGCAAGACCCGATGTCGAACCTGAACCCAGTTTGGAAAATTGGATCCCAGGTAGCTGAAGCGCTGAAATATAACGAGGCTACTAAAGGCGGAAATATCCATGATCAGGCCATGAAGGCCTTATCGGATGCCGGCCTGCCCAATGCTGAGGCGCGTTCTAAACAGTATCCGCACGAGTTTTCCGGGGGCATGCGCCAGCGCGCGCTGATTGCCATTGGTTTAGCTGCCGGACCGCAGCTGTTAATCGCTGATGAGCCCACTAGCGCGCTGGATGTCACCGTGCAGCGGCGGATTCTGGATCACTTGGAAAAAGAAACCCAAGAGCTAGGTACCTCCACCCTGTTTATTACCCACGACTTAGGGTTGGCAGCAGAACGTGCCTCCCACCTGGTGGTTATGCACCGCGGGCGGGTAGTAGAGTCGGGACCTGCCCGCGAAATCTTGAACGATCCGCGCCATCCCTATACTCAGCGTCTGGTTAATGCGGCGCCTTCGCTGGCGTCTCGGCGGATCGAAATCAACTATTCTCCTTCCGAAGACGAGGCGACCAGCGGTACTATTGACTCGCGAACCTCGGCAGATGTGAATCTGGCGGTGGCGGCGGCCAAAGGCTCCGGGCAAAAAGTTATGGGCACCAATGTTTTGGGCGAGCCTTTAGAAAAACATCTCGGTGAAGAGGTTATCCGCGTAGAGCACTTGGTTAAAGAGTTTGAAATCCGCGGGCAAAAGGGTAAGAAGAAGGCTTTCCGGGCGGTTGACGACGTCTCCTTCCAAGTGCGGCGCGGTTCCACTTTGGCTTTAGTGGGGGAATCGGGTTCCGGCAAATCCACAGTCGCTAATATGATCCTTAATCTGCTCGATCCGACTTCGGGCAAGGTCTATTACGAGGGTATTGACCTGTCTACTTTGCAGCGCAAGCAATTATTTGCGCTTTGTCGCAAAATGCAGGTGGTTTTCCAGAATCCTTACGGATCTTTGGATCCTATGTTCTCGGTATATCGCTGTATTGAAGAACCACTGCGCACTCATAATATTGGTGACCGGGCTAAGCGAGAAAAGCGGGTCGCGGATTTGTTGGATATGGTGGCGCTGCCGCGCAGTGCTATGCGGCGTTTCCCGAACGAGTTGTCGGGAGGGCAGCGGCAAAGGGTAGCGATTGCGCGCGCCTTGGCGCTGCGCCCCGAACTGGTAGTGCTGGACGAAGCAGTATCAGCGTTGGATGTACTGGTGCAAGATCAGATCCTGCATTTGCTTAACGAGCTGCAAGGCCGGCTGGGCTTAACCTATCTGTTCATTACGCACGACTTGGCGGTGGTGCGTGAAAACGCTGACGATATCGCAGTGATGGAACAGGGTAAACTAGTCGAGTATGGCAAGGCTGACGATATCTTCGCCAATCCGCAAACGGAATACACCCGCGAACTCATCGATGCGGTTCCCGGTGGGGACTTGCTGAAAGCTCGCACCGGTTACCAGGCTGGATAATCCGCAGTTTTCTCCCCGTTAGGGCGCGGTAACCAGGAATCGGGAAGACCGCCGGGTGTTTTATACCCAAAAGCTAGGAATTCCAAAATGTTTTGCACTCTGAGATGAGAATAAGCGTTTCCCAGGATCGGCTAGGTGCTCTGTTAAACTCTAGATGTCTTGCAGGTGGGTAGGGAGAAAGATTCCAAATGAAGTTGAAGAAAACACTGCTAATGCTAACCAGCCTGATGCTGGCACTATCGCTTTCCGGATGTGCAGGTGGCTCAGGTTCGGCGAATGCGGATAAAGCTAAGGGTGACGACTTCACAGTGGGTTTTGACGCCAACTTCCCTCCTTACGGATATAAGGATAAAAGCGGAGAGTATGTCGGTTTCGACTTGGATCTTGCTGCTGAGGTTGCCAAACGGAACGGTTGGAAGCTACAAAAGCGGGCTATTGATTGGGACTCCAAAGATATGGAGCTCAAGTCAGGTACTATCGACTGTATCTGGAATGGCTTCACCATGAACGGGCGGGAAAAGCAATACACTTTCTCTGAGCCCTACGTAGATAACTCGATTGTGTTCGTTACCAAAGCCGGATCGGGGATTAAAACCCCGGCGGATTTGAAAGGCAAGACCGTGTTGGTGCAGGTAGATTCATCTGGTCTGGCTGCGCTGCAAGATAAGAAAAACGCGGATTTGGTAGCCAGCTTCAAGGAAATGACCCAGGTACCGGACTACAATAATGCGTTTATGACCCTGCAGGCCGGGGCGGCAGATGCGGTCGCGGTCGATATTGGGGTAGCTGACTATCAGCTGGCTCAGCGCGGCAAAGACAAGTTCGAGATTATGGATCCGCCTTTCCATACCGAGCAGTACGGTATCGGTTTTAAGAAGGGTAACCAAGCTTTGCGCGACCAGGTACAAAAGACTCTGGATGAGATGAAGAAAGACGGTACTTTCCTGAAAATCGCGAAGAAGTACCAGCTAGAAAAGTCGATTGTTACCAAGTAGCTGACTGCGCCAATTTTTTAACGCTAACGCAGGGAGCTATGGGTAATGGATTTATCGTTTTTGCCGGAACTAGCCGGCGGTATGCTGCAGACCTTCATCATCTTTGCACTCACCCTGGTTTTATCACTGCCTTTAGGGTTGGTGGTTTACGGCGGACGGGTGAGCCGCTTTAAACCGTTGGCCTGGCTTATCCAGTTTTATATCTCGGTGATGCGAGGTACCCCCTTAATGCTGCAACTATTGGTGGTGTATTTCGGCCCCTTCTTCCTTTTTGGAATGCAGATCGGAGCTGCCTACCGTTTCAGCGCCGTGATTATTGCTTTCGCAATTAACTATGCTGCCTATTTTGCGGAAATCTACCGCGGCGGTTTCCAGGCAATTCCGGTGGGGCAGTCGGAGGCCGCCTTTGTACTGGGGTATTCTCCGGCGCGCACTTTCTTGACCATCAAGTTGCCGCAAATGTTCCGCACGGTGTTACCTTCGATTACTAACGAGGTAATCACCCTGGTAAAGGATACTTCTCTGGCTTTTGCGATTGCCTATGCGGAAATGTTCACGATCGCCAAGCAGCAGGCAGCTGCTAGTGCTTCTATGCTGCCCTTCGTAGCAGCCGGGATCTTCTATTGGGTGTTCAACCTGGTGGTAGCGGTAGTGATGGAACGGATTGAAAAACGTATGGGAAGCTACAAGATTAGGTGAGGAAGATGGAAGCGCTACGGATTACCGGCATGGAAAAAAGCTTCGGCACTAACCGAGTGCTAAAAGGAGTGTCTCTAAGCGTCAATACCGGTGAAGTGCTTGCGGTTCTTGGTCCTTCAGGGTCTGGAAAATCGACGCTTTTGCGCTGCTGCACTTTCTTGGAAGAAATGGATAGCGGGGAAATCTGCTATTTCGGGAAGCAGGCACTAAAGAAAGAGGACGGCGTTAAGGTTTCTACTGAGGACGAGCGCGAGTTCCGGCGTGACTTTGGGTTGGTGTTCCAAGACTTTAACCTATTTCCCCATTGGACAGTGCTCAGAAATCTCACTGATGCCCCGATAAAAGTGCAGGGGAGAGAACGGGAAGAGGCCCAGGAAACAGCGCTGCAGCTGCTCACAAGGATGAACCTCGCCGATAAAGGGCAGGCCTATCCGGCAGAGTTATCCGGCGGACAACAACAGCGAGTGGCGATTGCGCGAGCACTGGCGTTGAAGCCGAAAATACTGTATTTCGATGAGCCCACCTCCGCCTTAGACCCGGAGCTGACTGGAGAAATCCTGCAGATTATTCGCTCGCTGGCAGCGGAGAATATGACGATGGTAATCGTAACTCACGAAATGAACTTTGCTGCCGAAGTCGCAGATCGCGCCCTCTTTATTGATAACGGAGTGGTACTGGAATCTGGGGATGCCAAGCAGTTAATCCGCAATCCTTCCCAAGAGCGTACCCGCCAGTTCCTTAATAAACTACGCGGACAAAACGCTTCTGCAGATTAATAATCCTTGGTCTAGGAGGCGGGATTTTCATTAAGACGCGCCATCCAGGCTTCTACGGCCTCAACAGTGCGGGGAATATCTTCCGACAGGCGCCGTACGCTGCCATCTGCTTCCACTAGCACATCGTCCTCGATCCTAACCCCGATGCCTCGTAGTTCCGCGGGTAAGAGTTCATCATCCTGGTGGAAATAGAGTCCCGGTTCAATAGTGAAACACATGCCTGGCTCTAAGGGGGCCTCCATATACATATCCCGAGCAGCTAAGGCGCAATCGTGGACATCTAGACCTAGGTGGTGAGAGACTCCATGCGGCATCCAGCGCCGGTATTCCCCGCCATCCTGGGAAAGGGTCTGCTCGGCGCTAACCGGCAACACCCCCCAGGCATCCAGATGCTTAACTAGAGCGGCAACTGCCGCGTCATGGACATCTTTGAACTTGCATCCGGGCTTATTAGCTTGCGCCAAGCCGGCCTCACAGGCATCGAGCACCGCGTTATAGACCTTGGCCTGCACCGGGGTGAACTTGCCATTTACCGGCAAGGTGCGGGTGATATCCGCGGTATAGAGCGAATCGGCTTCCACTCCAGCATCAATCAATATCAGATCGCCTTCGCGCACCGGACCGTCATTGTCGATCCAATGCAAAGTATTGGCGTGATTTCCCGAGGCCGCGATGGTGTCGTATCCCAGACCATTGCCTTCTTCGCGTGCCCGAGCCTGGAAAGCTCCCTCAATCACCCGTTCACCGCGATGGTGCTGGGTGGCGCGGGGTAGCGCTCTAATCATGGCTTCAAATCCTGATTTGGTAACGGAAATCGCGTGCTCTAGCTCCTTGACCTCGGCGGCATCCTTTTGCAAGCGCAGCACTGAGGCAGCTTCTTCCAGTTTTTCGTCCAGCCCTCGCGCGTCCTGCCCGGTTGGCAGCCCGGCTTCGCTACGTACCTTCTCTACTGCCGCCTGCACCGAGGTGTCGACCTCGCGAATAACCCGCAGCTGTACTAGACCGGCATCTTTAGCTAGTTGATCGGGCAAAGTATCTAAGGGGCGTGCCGGGAGGCCAGTGACCGCCTCCATCTGGGCAAGCGTCATCCGCGGTCCCACCCAAAACTCGCCATAGGTAGAGTCGGCATAAAATTCTTCGCTGCTGCGCGGAGCTTGGGGACGGAAAAATACGATTCCCCGATGGGTAGCTGCGCCCATATTTTCGGGGGCATTTTCTAAAGGCGTGCCTTCTTTATCGGTTAGTGGTTCCAGGACTAGGGCGGCGTCCGGTTCTAGCTCTCCGCCTAACCCGGTCAAATGAGCAAATGCGGAGTGGGCGCGGAAACGATAGTCGCAATCATTGGACCGTACCTTGTAATTGCCTGCCGGGATCACTAGGCGTTCCCCCCGGAACTGGGCGCCTAGTTTTTGATAACGAGCAGCCAGGAAGTCTCGCGCATGACTGGGAATAGGATCGGGATCTTTGCGTTCGCCCCAACCGCTGCCAATAAATTCCCGAAACGCGGGACTGCCAATGCGGCGAGAACGGTTATTTACCCGGTCTTTTAAGGGCTGATCTTCTGCTGCTGCTAAGTTTTCTTCCATACTTCCATCATGCCACGATGACCTAAAATAGTCCTATGGCGGCGATGCGAATCGATTTACACACTCATTCTTCCTGTTCAGATGGTACTGATAGCCCAGAGCAGGTAATGGTTCTGGCCGCGCAAGCAGGTCTAGACGTCATCGCCCTCACCGATCATGACACCTTCGCGGGGATAGCTGAGGCCAGTAAAATGGTGCCGGAATGCGGGGTTAGTCTGGTTCCGGGGGTAGAGATTTCTACCTCCCATCAGGGAATTACCGCTCATCTGCTGGCGTATTTACCGGATCTTAAAAGCCAGGTGCTACCGGATTTATTTGAAAAAACTGTGCAGGCACGCCAGCAGCGGATGCGAGAGATGGTGCAGCGTTTATCCGCGGATTTCGAGATTTCTTATCAGCAGGTTCTCGCGCAGGCGGGCTCGAGCCCCATAGGGCGGCCGCACGTTGCTGATGTTTTGGTGAAAGCCGGTTATTTCCCGAATCGCTCCGCTGTATTTGAGCAGGTGTTAGCTACTTCCAGTAAATACTATGTGCATTATCAGGCTCCCGATACTATCGAGGCGGTGGAACAGGTAATAGCAGCGGGGGCAGTTCCGGTTCTGGCGCACCCGCGAGCCGGAGGCAGGCAGCGTCGATTTTTATCGGTAGACGCTATTGCCCAGCTAAAAGAGGCAGGATTGTTTGCCCTGGAGGCTTTTCATCCCGAGCAAAACCAGCTTGAACAGGCAGAAGTTAGGAAAATAGCGAAGCTGCTGGGGCTGGCCGTTACCGGATCTTCCGATTATCACGGCTCCGGAAAGCCCAATCAATTGGGAGAGTGCCTGACTGCTCCGGAAGTATTCGCGGAAATCTGTAGCAGGGGAGCGGGAGAACTGCTGCGCCCTTGAGACCGGAGAAGAGGCTGCGGATGCTCACTTTATCGCTCGGCGGAGATTGCCACTAGAGTAGAGGCTATGACCGTAACTTTTCGAGATTTTCGTCCCCAAAATATCGCCCCGGTTTCGCTAGCACGCCTAGTGGAGGGGTTTGCCACCCAAATTGATCCCGCCTGGGAAAAGGTTCAGGTGCAGGGAGTTTCGATGGCTTCCGATGAGATTTTAGCCGGGGAAGCCTTTATCGCTGTGGGCGGAGCGAATGTGCATGCCGCCAAGTTTGCCAGCGAAGTGGAATCCCTGGGGGCAGCAGCGGTCATTACTGACGAAAAGGGGGCGGAGCTTGCTCGCTCTCAGGGGGTGAAAATACCGGTAGTAACGGTGCCTGATCCGCGGGAAGCGGCCTCGCCCCTGGCGATTAGAGCCTTCGATAATCCGGCCGGAAAAATGAGAACCGTGGCGGTAACCGGAACTAATGGTAAAACCACCACCTGTTTTGCTGCCAAATTCGCTTTTGAGGCGGCAGGGCTTTCCACCATGATTCTTTCCACTGCGGAAACGCAGGTGGGGGATTTGCGGATTCAATCTTCGCGCACTACTTTTGAAGGTCCGATGTTGCAGCGTATTCTGGCCTACGGGGTAGAGCAGGGGATGCAAGCCGCAGTCGTGGAAGTATCGGCCCATGCACTATCCCTCGGTCGGGTAAAGGGAATGAAATTTGATGCCACTGCTTTTACTAACCTGCAGCATGATCACCTGGATTATTTCCACACGATGGAAAACTATCTGGCCGCTAAAGCGCGACTATGTTCTAAAGAATTTACCGATTATAGCGTGATCAGCACCGATGATAAGTGGGGGCAGCAGCTGGCAGCCAGTTGTGACACCCAAAGCGTCACGGTATCTGCCTATGATCCGGATGCCTCAGCCGATTGGGTAGTGACCCAAAAAGTTAACAATATAGCCCACGCTGCCTGCGATTTTATTTTAACCGGGAAGCGGGAACCGCATGTGGGGCGCGAGGAAAAAATCACCGTTGCCCTGCCCGGAGAGGTTAATGTGCAAGACGCCGCGATTGCCTATCTAATGGTCACCGGAATCGGGATTCCTGCCGAGGCGGCGAAAGCGGGCTTAGCGAGGCTAGCGGTTCCCGGACGCCTGGAAATTGTCAGCCGGCGTAATGAAGGTACCCCACTGGTTATCAATGATTACGCCCACACCCCGGAGGCTTTAGCTTCGATTCTGCGCACTATGCAAGAGTTCACCCCCGGAAAACTACACTTGGTATTTGGTACCGATGGAGATCGCGACGCGACTAAACGGGTGCCCCTAGCCAAGGTGGCAGCTAAAGAGGCAGATATGCTCTGGGTGACTGACGAGAATCCGCGCACCGAAAACGCAGAAAGTATTCGCGCCCAGCTGCTCTCGGGGATTAAAGAAGTGCGCCCGGGAATGGAGAAGGTATGCGAGGTTACCACCTGCCGGCGGGACGCAATTCGTAAAGCGATTTTGGCGGCCGGCTTGGACGACACAGTAATCATCACCGGCAAAGGCGCGGAGCCCTATCAAGAAATTGAAGGGGTTTTCCACGCTTTTAATGACACTCCGGTGGCTCAGGATTGTTTGGTTGCCTATAAGAATCGCGCGCATATTCAGGGGTAATGCCTGCTAGGATTGCAACCCTATTTCCCGCGCGGAGTATCTGACGAGGACGGGGGCAGATTTCTCCTGCCCCCTGAGAGTTAATCCCTAATGGCGCGGTTATTCTGAAACTAGGTCAAAGTCGTAGCTGGCGCCATCGTCTAGGGTATGGCCGACGGTGCAGTATTTATCGATGGCTTCCTGGGATTTTTGTCGTAACTGCGCTACTTGCTCCTCGCTTAGTTCGGCGAGGTCAGTGACCATTTCTACCGTCAAATGCGAGTAAGAGTCGCGGCGCTCATCCTTTTGTGCTGCCACCCCTACAGAAGCGGCAAAATCCTTCCCTAAAGCGGCAGATAATACGTGATCGGCGGAAAAAGTATGGCAAGTTGCCAGAGCTAGTTGCAGTAGCTCCCCGGGAGTGAATTGGTTTTCACCCATCCCGATTTCTACTTTTGCGCCGCGCTCATTTTGCCCTACGTAGCTCTTCTTGCCTTGGCGGTATGCCCACAAAATGTTACTCATGCTCTTATTGTGGCAGGAAAAAGCGGGTCGTGTAGAAAAACAAAAAATCCCGCAACCAAAGGTTGCAGGATTTTTGCTAGTAGCGGGGGCTGGATTTGAACCAACGACCTCCGGGTTATGAGCCCGGCGAGCTACCGAACTGCTCCACCCCGCGTCGACTTGTCTATGTTAAGCAGGCAGGGTAGCTAAAGGCAAAAAAATTCACTGTAGAAGAAGTCACGTTAAGAGCTATAGAACCTAAAATAGCATTTAAAAGGGGATTTAGGGGGGTAGTAAGGAAGAAAAATGAAACCGCAAAGCTGGTAGAGCAGGCGCTCGATACTGAGCTAACCCCCCTTAGTGTCAGGAAGTGATCGGTTTATAGCGCCCGCAAGACGGTAACGACTTTTCCTAAGATCGTGGCATTATCGCCGGGAATCGGTTCAAATGCCGGGTTGTGGGGCAGTAGCCAGATGTGACCTTCCCGCCGCGCGAGGGTTTTAACGGTAGCTTCCCCCTCGATCATGGCAGCCACGATCTCGCCCAATTCGGCAACATTTTGGCGCCGAACTACCACCCAGTCACCATCGCAGATCGCCGCTTCGATCATCGAGTCGCCGTGTACCTTGAGCATAAAGAGTTCGCCATCGCCGGTGAAGCGGGTAGGGATAGTGAAGACGTCCTCTATATCTTGCTGGGCATCGATGGGGGTGCCGGCAGCGATTTGTCCCACTAAGGGAATCGCATGATGGTTTAAGGGGGTTACTTCCCCAAGCTGGGAAGTTGCGGTTTCGACAGCCGGCTCATCGGTCGAAAGTGGCGTAAATTGCGGGTTTACCTCAAGCGCACGGCTACGTCCCGCAGCGCGTACCAAGAACCCTTGACTGACCAGATTGTCTAGGTGATGTTTGACGGTGGACGAAGAAGACAGTCCCACGGCTGCAGCAATTTCCCTAACCGAGGGCGGGTACCCCTGGGTGCGAATACCAGCGCAAACTGCCTCGAAAATAGAGCGCGCGCGCGGACGTAGTGTTTCAATATCCAAGGAGTCGTTTTGGTCTTTATTCATGGTTCCCTCCCACTGCCACTTCGATCATAAGAAATTGTGACTCATTATGCAAACATTTGTTCGATAAATTTGCGTATTTCACTTGCTTTTGCGGCGCCTACTCGTTACTATATCAAACAGATGTTCGAAGAACATTTGTTCGAGAAAGGTGCAGTCATGTCCACACAACTTTCTTTCAATCTGGAAGAACTAGCCCAAAAACGGGTAGTGGGTTTGGGGAGCTACCAGTTGGCGAAGCTTTCTACGCCAAAGCCTAAGCGTCCTCACCTACAGTTGGTCGACGCCACCTATATAGAACGTGCGCGGGCTAAGTCCCGTCATCCTGCGGGCTCAAAAACGCCATGCCCGCCCGCCGTCGGTAGGGAGAACCGCTCGGAAGGGCCGGCAGCAGCTTTTGACTCGCTTCCCCAATGGGCGCGCCGAGCGCCTCGCATCGCGCGGGTAAACCCAGCGCCGCTGGTAGCGGTTCCTCCCGCTGCCAAGGCTGGAAACCTAGACAGTGCGCGGCGCCCGGCTCCCCAAAAACCATTGCCTAATAAGCTTATGGTTCCGCGGGTTAGCCATAAATTATTCCAAGTATCCCTAGGGCTGCTGCTGGTGGCGGCAGCGTTAATCTCCGGGGTAGGTCTTGGCGGTTATTGGGATGCGGCCGCCGATGGCGCCAGGGAAACCAGCCAGATTTCTAGTGAGCTAACGGCAGAAACTAGCCAAGCTTCCTCGGCGGATCTGCTGTTAGGGCGGTAATCCTAACGGCAGCGAGCGCAATGCAAGGACGGGTCTGCCTTTCCAAAGAAGTGGCTAAATCGGTCGCTACCGCTTTTCGTTGTGTGGAAAAATCCTAGCTATGACTGGGGATTCTGGCTATGGATCCCATTCTTTCTTCCGGTTTGATTCTCTTTGAGGGCGTTGATGCAAGAGTGTCAAATGTTGCGATAAGCTAGACCTTCAGGATGCTTATTGATGGGGGAAAAGTTGCACTGTCCGTTTTGCCATAATGATGATTCGCGGGTAATCGATTCTCGGACTGTCGAAGAAGGAAATGCTATCCGTCGGCGACGCGAATGCACCAAATGCAATAAGCGTTTTACCACTATTGAAACTGCAGCTTTATCCGTGAAAAAACGCTCCGGTATTTTGGAGCCGTTTTCACGGGAAAAAGTGATTAGTGGGGTTCGAAAAGCCTGCCAGGGGCGTCCCGTCAGTAGTGATGACCTTGCACAATTGGCACAACAGGTAGAAGAAAATCTACGGGCGAGCGGAAAATCGCAAATTGACTCCCAACGCATTGGGCGGGCTATCCTGGAGCCGCTCCGAGAACTAGATGTGGTCGCTTACCTGCGATTTGCGTCCGTGTATTCCAGTTTTGACGATCTAGAAGACTTCCAAACTGCCATCGACGAGATTAGATCGCAACAAAAAGCTAGCGCAGCTGCAATACTCGCAGACTAATAGTTTCGGGCATTGAACGGATTTCGGCAACTGCCGATACTGGAAGCTCCGAAGCAATATCAGTTAGGGCATACCCTACCTGGCCTTCGGTACCTAAAATCTGACCGTTAATGTTCACACTTTGGTTGGCGAAAACCTGGTTGATGCGCCCCAGTACCCCTGGAGTATTGGTGTGCATGAATGCTAGTCGGTACCAAGAATCCGGATGAGAATTGAGTTTCAAGTTTGGCATATTAACGCTCATCTCGGTACTACCTCGGTGCCAGTAGTCCGCAATTTTATGCGCTACAAACTGACCGATATCAAATTGTGCCTCCAAAGTTGAGCCGCCGATGTGCGGAGTCAAAATCGTGTTAGGCAGTCCTAGTAGCGGGGAATGGAATTCGTTCCCGTTCTTTTGCGGTTCCTCGGGATACACATCTACCGCAGCGCCTGAGATTTTTCCGGAACGAATGTTTTCAGCTAAAGCATCGACATCTACTACTATGCCGCGCGAGAGGTTAATGAAAATCGCGCCCTCTTTCATCTGTTCGAACTCGCGTTTGCCGATCAAGCCCTCATTCGATTTGCGCCCGTCCACGTGCAGGGAAATAAAGTCGGCAGTTTTTAGCACTTCATCCATGGAGGGCAAAGCGCGGGCATTACCCATTGCGAGGCGCTGGGCGGAGTCATAGAATACGACATTCATTCCCAAGGCTTCAGCTAAGACCGAAAGCTGGGTACCAATATTTCCATAGCCAATAATCCCCAGAGTTTTTCCGCGAACCTCGTGAGACCCTGAAGCACTTTTATTCCAAATTCCGCGTTGTAAATCCTGGTTGCGGGTTTCCACGTGACGCGCCAGGTTGATAATGTGCCCGACGGCCAGCTCTACTACTGAGCGAGTGTTGGAGTAGGGGGCATTAAAGACCGTTACTCCCGCTTGGGTGGCGGCTGACAAATCTACCTGGTTAGTGCCAATACAAAAACAACCGACCACTTTTAGGCGAGGGCAAGCAGAAATCACTCGGGAAGTTACCTGGGTTTTTGAACGAATCCCCACGATATCGGCATCCTGGAGGCGTTCGATCAGCGCGTCGTCTTCCAGGGCGCCTTTTACTCGCTCTACTTCAATGTCGTAACCGGTAAAAACTTCATCCGCTACCTGGTGCGGATCCTCAAGTAAAACTGCCTTCGTCATGCCTCCATCTTTTCAGCGCTAACCACGCTTGGCAAAACCGTCCGTTCTCCGGTATTTAAACCCGGTATTCCCCGTTACTTCCACCCTGCTGGCAGCTGCTGGGTGTAGAGAGTAACTAGCCGACGGGTGGGGCGAGTCATGGACACAAAGAGATTACCAACGCTTTGGGCAGATATATTAACCGGTTCTAGCAAAATTACGCTATCGAACTCTAAGCCCTTCGAAGTGACCGCATCTATTACACACACCCGATCACTAATCGGATCGCTCCCCACCGGGACGGGGAGCTTGCTGGCAAGCTGCAAAACCGTAGAATAATCACGCTGCGCGCAAATCAGGGCAATGCGTCCTCGTCCCGCTCCTAAAACACTTTCTAAATAGCTGATCTCGTTGGAAACTGTTTCCTGCAAAGCAGAGATGTCAAGGACGGCTACCTGGCGGGTTATCAGCGAGTTCGGATCTTGTCTAACCGCTTGAACCGGATAAGGGGAGGGGCGCCCAGCGGCAGTGGTAACCGCCTCCGCTAAATCCATGATTTCTTTCGGGGTGCGATAACAAACCGTTAAATAGGCTTCTTCCTCCAGAGCATCTCCGGCAGGCCCTAGCAGCTGGCGCCAAGAAGATCCCCCAGCGGAAATCCGCTGGGCTAAGTCACCCACTACGGTAAAAGAACGCGAAGGGCAGCGCCGCAACAGGCAGCGCCAATCCATCGGGGACAGTTCCTGAGCTTCATCCACCACTACGTGTCCATAGGTCCAGGTGCGATCCTTATAGGCTTTCTCTGCTAGGGAGGACTGTTCAATGTTTCCAGCGGCGCTTGTGGCCAGCATGTTAGCGGAGACAATTCCGTCTCCCAGTCCTTGTCCCTCGATCGCGGCTTGAGCCCGTGATAGCTCTCGCTCGCGGGCAGCAGATCGGGAGCGACGAGAAGTAGGAGAGGTAGTATTTGGTGCCTCTCCCAGCAGTTCCGCGAGCTCATCGAGTAACGGCACGTCAGCAGGGGTAAATGGCTCCTGCTTGGGGCGATAAAGTATCTCTTGCTCTTCGGAGCTGAATTCACTGGCAAAACGGGCAAGAAATGCTGGGTAAGCGTAAAGACGCCGTAATAGATCCTGCGCCGAATAAGGCATCCAGCAAAGGTTGATTGCGCGACGCACATTAAGGTTGGAACGCAGATCTTCGCGCACTAGGGCGCGTTCAGAAAGTGCGTCGCGACTAGTTTCTATTTCCCCTAAGCCGGCCTGCCGAGCGGCGGCAGTTAATTCTGCTTGTTCTCGGCGGGTTTCGCTATCCAAATATTGGTCAGTTAAAGAATCTAAAACGTGGGCAACGAAGAGTTCCCGTGCCTGGTTATGCGGCTTGCCACTAAGACGGGCGCGGCGAATCGCCTCTTTTACTATTCGCGGTCGCAGGAGCAGTTTAGTAGCGCCTACCGTTAGCGGCTGATCAGAATCGGGAACCCGTTGCAGCGATCGTACTGCCTGCTTAATTAGGTTTGCCCAACGTAAATCTCCCTTTAAAGCCGAGACTTTCGGATGTTCTTTACCCGGGGCTCTAGTTCCGGGCAATAGATTACCCATGGTGGTGGAAACCACCCCGGTTTCTCCTAGCGCAGGTAGTACTTGCTCAATGTAGCGTAAGAAAGCGGGGGAGGGACCTACTATTAGCACCCCGGATTTTTCTAAGCGTTCGGCCTGTTCATATAGTAAATAGGCCGCGCGGTGCAGTGCCACAGCGGTTTTACCAGTGCCCGGTCCGCCCTGGATTACCAGGATCTGAGAAGTGTTCGCACGGATTATTCGATCCTGCTCACCTTGGATGGTGGCCACAATATCGCCCATATGGCCAGAGCGTTCTGCTCGGAGCGCTGCCAATAGTGCGCCCTCGCCCTGGAGCTGGATCCCTTCTTTACTGCTGTGAGATAAATCGAAGGCTTCGTCCTCTAGCGAAATTACCTCCCGGCGATGCAGACCTATATGGCGCCGCCTAGCCATTCCCAGAGGGTGGCGGGCAGTGGCTTGGTAAAAGGCAGTAGCGGCGTTAGCCCTCCAATCCATTAACACCTGAGCGTGATCGCTATCTTGCAGTCCTACTCGCCCGATATAGAAATCTTTCCCAGTCAGGGGAGTCAGTTTTCCAAATACTAAGCGTTCTTCTACCCGTTCCAAGCGGGCGGCTTGGTCTCCCAAATGAGCTGCCATTACGTCGCGTTCCGAGCGGTTTTGGGGAGAACCGGTGGCGCCAAGGGCTTGAACCTGGCGCTGGCGCTGGCGGTAACGAATGCGGGCATCATCTAAAACCTGGTAAATGTGGTCTACGGCCTGCTGCTCCGCCTCTAGCTGCTCGGGATCATTCAAGAAGAGCCCCTTCCTTTAAGAAAAAGTAGGCATCTATTCTACCCGCTATCGCTGAAAAGCGCATAGCTCGGGCGAGGGGCGATGCATGCGTGGCATTTGCCGGGTAGGCTGGACTAAAGAATGGAGGGTAGATGACAGATAGCAGCCGTTTTATAATCCCCGGTCCTGCCTACGAGGATACCCAGGCAGAGGTGCTGCTCTACGCCTTTTCGGGGGCAATCGATTCCGGTGATATTGGCGGAATGATTATTGAGCAGCTATTGCATGCCCTTCCGCATGAAGAAGTTGCGCGTTTTTCCCTAGAGACGGTACTGGATTACCGGGCGCGGCGTCCTCGAATAACCATTGAAAACTGGATGATGACCGATATGCGTTACCCCAGTTGCACCCTGGAGCGGATTACTGATTATTCCGGACGTCAGATTTTGTTACTGCGCGGACTAGAACCCGACATTAACTGGGAAGATTTTTCCCTGGCTATTTTCGAGGTTTGTCAAAAGATGGGGGTAAAACAGGCAGTTGATCTGATGGGGATAGCTGCCAATATTCCCCACACCCGGATCCCCTTCATTAACCAGACTTCTCCCAATCCGGATATTTTGCCTCCGCAAACTGAGATGCCAGGTACTTTCATTATCACTGCCTCTTTTGGGCAGTACCTGCAGATGCTATTCCAGATGATTTCCGTGCAAGCACGAGGAATCGTAGTGGGGGTTCCTTATTACTTGGCAGACGGGCAATATCCGCCGGGGGCAGTTAGCGCGATCCAATATCTTTCTGAGACTCTCAATCTGGATTTACCGATGGGAGATTTGGAAGCAGCCAGTACCCAAATGATCAAAGAGATCAGTGCGCAGCTCGAAGAAAACCCCGAAGCTAAAGAACTGATTGAAAAAATGGAGCAGCACTACGACGAGGCGCTAACCCAACCCTGGGGAGAGCTGCATCCGAAGTCTTTAGCCGAATCAGTGGATTCCCGGTCGGGAGAGGCGATTGCAGAGCGCATTGAAAAGTTCTTGGCGCAAGTAAATCCTCAGGACGCCCCCGAAGAAGCCGCGGAGGGACTCTTGGCGGGAAGGGATGATTTGCTGGCGCACTTGGCACGAAAAGTTGCCTCCCGCCAGCTGGGAAATACTAATATGCAGCCCCCGGAACAGGTATTTAAGGCCGTTGGAGGCCGATCCGGACAGTCCTTTTCGCCCACGACGAAGGAATCTCAGCCTGGGAATGCAGGAGAAGTTAAATCCCCCACGGCGGGCGTTAAAGGCAAGACGGTTGCACCAGGTAGTGCCCCGCAGGGTAGGCATTTTCCGCCGCGCCGCTCCCATCTGCGGCCTAAACAGGCAGAAAGAAATTCCAGGGGCTCCGGTTCAGCTACCCCAGCTCCGCCGCCTCCTCCCCGTAGTCAGGGAGAATCTCTAACAGATCAGCAGCGCAGATTAGAAGATAACGGGGATAGCGGAAAGAACTGACCGGTGAGTAAAGCTCCACAGTCTGCCGCCGCCAAAAAAGATTGGGGCACCGATGATAGCGGAACCAATATTCTGCATGTCGACATGGATGCTTTTTTCGTGGAGGCCGAGATTCTGCGCGACCCTACCTTACGGGGCAAACCGGTAATCGTAGGAGGCAAAAGCAATCGCGGAGTGGTTTCTTCGGCTTCCTATGAAGCCAGGGCACACGGTGTACATGCGGCGATGCCAGTTTCTCAGGCCAAGCGAATGTGTCCCCAAGCGATAGTGGTCGCCTCCGGGCATGGCTACTACTCGCAGCTGTCTAAGAAAGTCATGAGAATTCTAGGGGAAATCACCCCGGTGATGGAACAAATATCGATTGACGAGGCTTTCTTAGAGGTCTCCGGAGCGCGCCGGAGACTGGGAACCCCTTTAGAGATAGCTCACCTGCTACGTAAACGGATCCGAGAAGAACTTTCTTTACCGGCCTCGATAGGAATCGGGGCCAATAAATTAGTCGCTAAAATCGCCTCTGCCCATGCCAAACCAGACGGGGTGCTACTGATACCCGCGGACAAAACCAGGGATTTTTTGCAGATTTTGCCAGTGGGTGCCATCCCGGGGATCGGAGCCGCAGCAGGCGCCAAACTTGAGCGCAAGGGAATTGAAACCGTCGGGCAAATGACCACTTTAAGCATTTCCCAATTGAATTCCCTATTTGGGAAAGCCTTGGGAGTGCGCCTTTATCAATTATGTCGGGGGCAAGATTCGCGCCGAGTAGGCGCCGGGAGCAAAGAAAAATCCATCGGAACCGAGATTACTTTCACGCTCGATGTCCATTCGCGAGAAACTATTGCGGCAACTTTACTGGATCAAGCGCACCAATGCGCGGCACGGCTACGCGCCAATGATCTTTTAGCTGGCAATGTCACTATTAAAATACGAGCCGCCGATTTTCGTACCTGGACTCGTTCCCACACTCTGAGCCAGCCCACCGACGTTGCGCGCGAGATTGCGCGTCAAGCTTTGGAGTTGTTTGCGAAAGAGCATATGCCAAAGGGAGGAATTCGTCTGGTAGGAGTCACTACCAAAGAATTAATCTCTGCCACTTCGGGGGTACAGCTAGCGTGGGGGAGTGATAGTCGCGGACGCGCCACGGAAATAGCGATGGATAGGATTCACCAGAAATTTGGTACTATTTCCCTGCGTCCGGCTACGCTAGTTACGCCCGGGAAGAACTCTGGGGCGCCAAGTTATGAAACTGAATCTGACTGAACTAGGTTTTTGTTTTATGCTGGAAGAAGCATTTACGCGGAAAGGAGAGAACTACCGTGGGACTATCTGAACAAGAAAAACAGATTCTCGCAGATATGGAACGCCAATTCTCTGATGTCCGCGTGGCTGAAGCTCCGGTTGCTAAAAGCGCTGGGTCAGAAAAGTCGCAAAAATTGAACTTTTCGCCCAAGCTGGTCGCCACGATGACGCTACTAGTCCTGATGGGGATTGCGCTGCTGGTCGTGGGGATTTCAGTATGGACAATCTCTAAGTTTTTATCGATAGTCGTAGCGGTCGCCGGGTTCATAGTGGTGCTTTTTGCTGTGACCTTACCGATGAATTCGCGGTTTTCAAGCTTCGGAGTAAATCCCAATAAAACTGCAACTAATAACCGGTCTGCGGCAAATATCCCGGGCTCGAAGCGCTCTTTTAAGCAGCGTCAGGAAGAGAAATGGGATCGCCGCAATGGTGAGCGTTAGTTAGCTAAGCTTTCACTCTTATTCAAATCTTGCAATTATTTTGTTTAAAAACTTCTGGGACGCTTATTGATATTTCCGCGCCCCTTTGGGAAATGGACGGTTGCCGCCCTTGCTGCGACCGATAGGTTTTTCTCTTTTCTGATATTTAAGTATCAGCTCTCGTACTTCCGGTTACAAAAACCAGAATTAGATTTTTTTACTCCACTTTGATTTGGCACTAATCCGCGCAGGTAAAACTGGAAATTGTTGCCATTATGTTTCTAGAAACACCACTATTGCGCGCCAAAGTGGAGAAAAATGGGGTAAAGTGGAGTTATCTGGTTGGAAAGGAGGTAGCGCCCATGTTTTTAGGTTCCTATGAACCCAAAATGGACGATAAAGGACGCTTGATTCTTCCAGCCAAATTCCGGGATCAATTAGCGGGTGGATTAGTAATCACTCGAGGTCAAGATCGTTGTCTCTATGTTTTTCCGGTAGCCGAGTTTGAACGGATGTACCAGGAACTACGCCGGGCTCCACTTTCCTCCCGTCAAGGTCGCGACTACGTTAGGGTCATGCTTTCCGGTGCTTCTGATGAAATCCCGGATAAACAAGGCCGGATCGTGATTCCACCCCAATTGCGCGCCTATGCAGATCTAGGTAAGCAGCTAGCGGTAATCGGCGCCGGATCGCGAGTGGAAATCTGGAACGGCCAAGCTTGGAACCAATATTTAACCGAGCAGGAAGAAGCCTTCGCCCAAACCGGAGAGGAAGTGATTCCTGGAATGTTCTAACTTGGAGAACCCGGCCTCTTCCCGAATGCTCTGATGCCTCTTCCCCGGTAGCAGATCGTCGGGGAGAGCCCTGGTTTTCCAAAAATTTTTTCCCACCTGTCCCAACTTCCAAAAGGAAACCATGTTCCCAAACACTGTTTTTACTCATCAGCCGGTGCTAGCTGCACGCTGCATCGAGCTTTTGGGGCAGGGGATTGAGCAAGCGGGAAAACAAGGACGCGCCCTGGTAATCGATGGCACATTGGGGCTAGGAGGGCATAGCGAGCTAATTTTACAGACCTACCCCCAGGTGCATTTGATCGGGATCGACCGGGACAAACAGGCGCTCGCGAGAGCCAGTAAGCGGCTGGGTGAATACTCTTGCCGGTTTACAGCGGTACATGCAACCTACGATGCGATTGGGCAAGTGGCGGCGGCATATCATGACGAAGATTATCCCTTAGGTGGCATATTGATGGATCTAGGAGTTTCTTCGCTGCAGCTCGATGACACGGCGCGTGGTTTTAGCTATGCCCGAGATACCGATCTTGATATGCGCATGGATCAAAGCAGCGGTAAAACTGCGGCCGACTTGTTGGCAGAGCTCTCCGACGTGGAGCTTACAAAAATTTTGCGCGAGGCCGGAGAAGAAAAGTTCGCTGCTCGCATTGCCCGGGAAATAGTAAAGACCCGAGAGAAAACTCCCGTTACTTCCTCTGCGCAGTTAGTAGAGATAGTTCGGGACGCTATTCCCGCTCCGGCGCGTCGCACCGGGGGTAACCCTGCCAAGAGAACCTTCCAGGCATTGCGGATAGCAGTAAATCAAGAGTTAAGTATCCTCAAACGAACGATCCCTGCCGCTCTGGAAAGCCTGGCACCCGGTGGGGTGATGGTGGTGGAAGCTTACCAATCCCTAGAAGACCGGATAGTTAAACAGGCATTTTCGCAGGTATCGAAAGCAGCGAACCCAGAGGGGATTCCGGTAGCAGAGCCAAAAGCTTTCCAGTTGCTCATTAATGGAGCCGAAAAAGCCGGAGAAACCGAAATATCCAATAATCCTCGTGCCGCATCGGTGCGGTTACGGGCGATTACCAAGTTAAGTGAGCCCGCAGAAAGGACCCGAGAGTACCATGTCTAATTCCGCCGCCCTCAGACAGACATCGCCCACTCGGCGTCGGCCGGTTCGCGCCGGAAATACGACTCGCTTACGAGTCGTCGGCGAGGAGCAGACACTTAAAAAACGCTCCCCCCTAATGGCAAAAATTGTGGCTGCTGCACTACTTTTAGTTGCCCTAATTGTTTCCCCGATGCTGATCAATACCCAATTGGCGGTTATTTCTTACCAGATTCATGACGACCAGGTGGAACTAGCGCAAATACAAGAAGATAACCAACGGGTGCAGTCCCAGGTTAATTTAAAGTCTAGTCCCGAGAAAGTGCGTAAAGCTGCCCTGGATGCCGGGTATGTCCCGGCAGGAGAGACCGGATACGTTACCCTAAAAACAAGCAAGATCGAAGGAGGAACTCCTCCAGTTCCGGTAGCTAAGGAATAATAGGCATCTATGGTGGGGAAGAAGCGAAGGTATTCGCCGGGAGAAAGCGCTTCTTCGCTAAAACAGGAAACTCTTTCTAACCAGAAAGATTCTCGAAAGCGAGCGGGGAGAGACTTCATTTCTAAGGAGAGCGTAAACAGCCGGGGAGCAAATAAGGTAGCCGGCAAGCGCGGGAGGCTGCTACTGGTGGTAGTCGCCTTTCTGCTGGTGCTGTGTAGCGCGAGGTTATTCGATCTACAGGTAGTGCAAGCCCCCGCTCTTGCGGACGAGGCCAGGCAGGCACGCACTGTTTCCGCGGAAATTGTTTCCAAGCGAGGAGACATTGTAGATAGGAAAGGGACGGTGCTCGCTACCTCGATAGAGGTTTATAACGTGTCTGTTAACCAGATATTGGTCAAAGATTATGTGCATCATGAGATCGTTTCCCCTGACGGCAAGATAGTTACTGATAAGACTAAACTTCGCGACCCTCGTAATCAGAAGAAAGTAATTGGCACCGGCGCTGCTGAAGCCGCTCGGCAATTGGCGCCAATTCTGGAGATGAACCCGGCTGTACTCGGGGGGAAAATGGTGGGAAGCAGAGGCTTCGTCTACCTTGCTAAAAATGTTAGTGCCGAGAAATGGCGGAAGATCCGAAAACTAAAAATCGATGGTATCGATGGAGAACTGCGTTACCAGCGGCAATATCCTAATGGCGCCACTGCCTCCTCGATTTTAGGTTTTACCGATTTTGAACAAGTTGGGCAAGCCGGTATTGAGGCCACACAAAATAAACAGCTGGCAGGAGTTCCGGGCAAGCGGGTGGCAGAGATATCTCCTTCCGGGCAGGTAATCCCGGGGGGAGCCGATGTTCTAAAGGCAGCTACACCAGGTAAAACTGTCCGCTTAACGATTGATGCGGATCTGCAGAACACTGCGGAAAGTTTGGTAAATAAACAGGTTGCAGATTTTGGGGCAGCTTGGGGAACCGCGATCGTGCAGCGGGTAGGTACCGGTCAGATTCTGGCTTTGGCAGATTCGGGTAACGAGCCTCCCGAGCAAGTCCGCAAGCGAACCTCGGGAACCACGGGATCGCGGGCGGTGCAATACACTTACGAACCGGGATCTAGCGGCAAACTGGTAACTTTTGCTACTGCCTTGGAACAAAAGAAAATCACCCCATTAACCCCGGTGAACTCGTCAGATAAGATTACTATCGCCGGTCAGTCGTTTAGAGATTCCCATTCCCACTCGACCAAGAGATTAACTGCCTCCGGGGTATTGGCCGAATCTTCTAACACCGGAACAGTTCAAATTGGACAAATGGTTACTGATCAGCAGCGATATCAAATGATGAAATCTTTGGGATTGGGGCAAAAAACGGGCATTGAAATGCCGGGTGAGTCAGCAGGAATAATTGGTAGCCCGAAGAGTTGGGATGCCCGTCAGCGGATGACCACTATGTTTGGTCAGGGGATGGCTTGTACGCCGCTACAAATGTCGGCGCTGATTTCTACTATCGCTAACCATGGGGTGTATGTTGCCCCGCGGATGATTTCCGAATATGAAGATTCCCAGGGAATTCCCGAAAAGGCAAAAGTTCCGGCAGCTGCGCAAAAGTTAGATCAGAACGCCGCAGCCACTTTGGTGCGGATGATGGAGTCGGTAACCAGTGATGAAGGAACTGCAAAGAAAGCACAGATTCCTGGTTATCGAAGCGCTGGTAAAACTGGTACCAGTGAAATAATTTCGGGCGGAGGAGGCTCTCGGGGGGTTGTTGCTTCTTTTATTGGTTTAGCACCCGCGGAGAATCCCGAGATCGCAGTGTCAGTGATTATCTACCAGCCAAAATCAGGAATTTATGGTGGGGTAGTAGCCGGGCCAGTATTTTCGCAGGTAGCGGCTCAGGCGTTAACCTTACTGGATGTTCCGCCTTCCAGTACCAAGCCGCAGCTTTATCCGATTGAAGCTCACTAGCTATCCTTAGAAAGAGAACTTTTTAATAGGAGCGAACAAATGTGGACACTGGGTTGGATTGCTGAAGCTCTGAACCGGACGTGCAAAAATTCAGACACTATTATCGCCGGGCGGGTAGTTACTGATTCTCGTGAGGTTGCACCGGGAGATTTATATGTAGCCCGCGTCGGGGAAAACTCTGATGGACATAACTACCTGGAAAACGCCTGGCGGGCAGGGGCAGCTGCTGCCTTAGTAGAACGGCAAGAACCTGCTGAGCAGGTAGGTATTCCCTATGTACAAGTTACGGAAGCCACCCGCGCCCTGGGATGGTTAGCTCACTGCCATTTAGCGGCTTTACGGCGCAAAGGCCACGGAAAAAGACCAGTTTGTATCGGGATCACCGGGTCAGCCGGTAAAACTACCACCAAAGATTTATTAGCCAGCCTGCTGCAGCTACAAGGTCAGGTAATAGCACCTGAGAAGTCCTACAACAATGAGGTCGGGGTGCCCTTAACCATTTTGCGCGCTGATGAAACTACAGATTTTTTGGTTCTGGAAATGGGAGCTTCCGGACCGGGACATCTGGCGCTGCTAACTGAAATTGCCCCTTTGGATATGGCGATTGAGCTGATGGTAGGCCATGCGCATTTGGGCGGATTCGGCAGCATTGAGGGACTTGCGCAAGCCAAAGCAGAACTTCTTTGGGGTTTAAGAAACTATGAAGGCACACGCTATTGGCCATTAAGCGCGCCAGCACAGCAAGCCCGGCAAGTTTTTCAGCAAGATGGTTACCACGAGGAGGAATCCGCGCAAAATGCTACTCCCTCGCTAGCCATCTTGAACTGCGGGGATGAAAAGGTACGTCAAATGGCTTCCGGAGCGCAGATTCGCTACTTCGGAGAACTTAAACCAGAGGGAACCGGGCAAGAAACTGAGGTCAAGGGAGTTTACGCCTCCCAAGTCACAGTAGGTGGTGATGGCCGACCCACATTCTGGATGACCCGCGGGTCAGAAACTCTCAAAGTGAATTTAGGACTGGTAGGACGGCATAACGTGGCTAACGCCTTGGCGGCAGTTACCGCTGCCACCGAGTTGGGGGTAAGCCTTGCCCAAGCTGCGCGCGTCCTCGAGAATGCCCGTCCCTTGTCGCAGCACCGCCTAGACGTTCGGGAAATCGAATCTGAGATTACGGTGATCGATGATTCCTATAACGCTAACTTGGATTCGATGCGTTCGGGGATCACCACCTTAAAGACCCTGGCGCAAGCTAAAGGAAGAGGGCGAGCAGTGGCCGTCCTGGGAGAAATGTTGGAGCTGGGAGCAGATTCCGAGACTCACCACCGCCTGGTGGGTAAGGCCTGTATCGAAGCGGGAATAGAGGTAGTTGTTACGGTGGGGCAACAAGCCACCCCGATTTACCAGACTGTTTTAGACCACGCCGAAGCTCAACACTGTGAAAACGCCGAGGAGGCACTTAGAGTGGTTAGGCAGGTTCTAGCTCCCGGCGATACGGTATTAGTTAAGGGCTCAAACGGATCTGGGGTCTGGAAAATTGCAGAAGCCTTAACAGGAGGTAGCGACAGCTAATGGTGCCTTTAGGAATAGCGCTATTAACCTCCCTAGTAGTATCACTGGCAGGAACGCCGGTACTGATTCGGGTATTGCGCAAACACCAGTATGGCCAGTTCATTCGCAAAGATGGTCCTACGGCGCATTACACTAAGCGCGGTACTCCCACTATGGGGGGACTGGTCATCATTTTGGCGACTGTTTGCGGTTGGATAGTAGCGCACATTGCTTCGTGGACATTTCCCTCGCCTTCGGGCTGGCTGTTGATGTTGCTGATAGTGGGACTAGGGCTCATCGGGTTCTTAGATGACTACATTAAAATCTCGCGTCAACGCTCCTTAGGGCTAACTCCCTGGGCAAAGATTGTTGGGCAACTGACAGTGGGAACCACTTTCGGGGTCTTGGCGCTCATGTTTCCCCGCCGAGATGAAACCGGGATTGCTATCACGCCGGCCTCTACCAAGATTTCAGTGGTACGCGACGTTAGTGGATTAGATTTAGCGTTCGCCGGAACTGTAGTGGCGTTTATTCTTTTTGCGCTGTGGTCTAACTTCTTGATTGCGGCCTGGTCAAACGGGGTAAATCTCACCGATGGCTTAGATGGTTTAGCCGCAGGTGCTTGCCTATTTGCTTTCGGAGCCTATACCGGGGTGGCTACTTGGCAGTATTATCAACGCTGCCCGCTGGTGGATGTGGCTCCCAGGGTTGCTTCCGCCTGTTACGAGGTGCGGGATCCGGCAGATTTGGCAATAATCTCGCTGGCGATTGTAGGTGCCTGCTTTGGGTTCCTTTGGTGGAACACTTCCCCCGCTCAGATTTTCATGGGGGATACCGGGTCTCTTGCTTTAGGCGGTGCCTTCGCGGGGCTATCAATTCTGACTCGCACCGAGTTTCTGGCAGTCATCATCGGCGGATTATTTGTTCTAATCGTGATGTCAGATGTGATCCAGGTGGGGGTATTTAAACTTACTCGAAAACGGGTCTTTAAAATGGCGCCCTTGCATCACCACTTCGAGTTAAAAGGGTGGAAAGAAGTAACGATTGTGGTTAGGTTCTGGATTATTGCCGGCCTGTTTGCGATTGTCGGAGTTGCCTTGTTCTACGCAGAATGGGTGGTTGCAATCAAGTGACAAACCAAAACTGGGCAGGCCGTTCTATCTGCATTATCGGTTTGGGCTCATCGGGGAGAGCCTGTTGCGAAGTGCTCTCTACCCTGGGTGCCAAAGTATCCGGGATAGATGGACACGAGGAAGCAGTTGCCGCCTGCTCTAAGGACTACCCGCATGCGCAGTTCTATCAGGGACAGGGGAACAACTGGGAAGATCTGCTAGATAAGATAGCTCCTGCGTTGCTAGTGGTTAGCCCCGGGGTGCCTCCGCGCCATAGCGCGTTCACTTGGGCTAAAAAACACCAGGTGGAACTGTGGGGAGAGGTCGAACTAGCTTGGCAGATCCAAAAAACCGCTACCGCCTGCCCAGATACCCCCTGGCTGGCAATTACCGGTACGAACGGTAAAACCACCACGGTCGGCATGACCCAGTCTATTTTGCAGGCTGCCGGTTATCAGGCACTAGCGGTCGGGAACGTAGGTTCCCCGGTGGTATTAGCCGCTGCCCAGGCTAAGGCGCAAGTGCTAGCGGTAGAGCTTTCCAGCTTCCAGCTTTACACCACTAAAACAGTATCGCCACTGGCTGCAGTCTGTTTAAATATCGATGCCGATCATCTGGATTGGCATGGGAGCGAAGCAGCATATGTTGCGGCGAAAGCCCGAGTCTATGAGCGGGCTCAAAAGGCCGTCCTCTACAATCAGCAAGATTCCCGCACCTTAGATTTAGCTTTAGCTGCCGAGGTAACCGAGGGCTGCCGGGCGATCGGTTTTACTACTGGTACCCCCGATATTTACCAACTGGGCATAGTAGAAAATATGCTGATCGATCGCGCCTATAGCGAAAATCCCTATAAAGAAGCAGTGGCACTGGTAGGCATGGGCGATTTTCACTATTACCACGGTGAACCCGGTATTACGGTGCTGCAAGATGCATTAGCCGCAGCTGGCCTCACCAGAGCCTTAGGGATTGATCCCGAGGCCGTGCGGGACGGGATCCGCAGCTTCATCCCACAAGCGCATCGACGAGCCATTGTAGGTCAGGCAGCGCAGGTTACTTGGATTGATGATTCCAAAGCCACCAACACTCATGCCGCGGCTGCTTCTTTGTCGGGATTGCCTCCTGCCTCAGTGGTTTGGATAGCTGGCGGGGATGCCAAGGGACAATCTTTTGATCAGTTAGTTACCGACATCGCGGCTACTTTACGTGGGGTAGTGCTGATCGGCGAAGATCGCTCCGCTTTGCGTCAGGCATTAGCACAGCACGCGCCTAATGTTCCAGTAGTCGAAGTTACCGCCCATGACGACATGATGTTCTCGGTGGTAAACGAGGCAGTCGCGCTTTCCCGGCCGGGAGACAAAGTGATTTTGGCGCCTGCCTGTGCCTCCTGGGATCAGTTCGCAAACTATTCTCAGCGTGGGGAGGCTTTCGCCAATGCCGTGTCCCGTTTGGAGGGATAAGCATGGCGACGCGGGCATCGACTGGAAACAAGAATAATTCTTCTGAGCGCACGGCAGCTAAAATCAGGAAAAAAATTCCGCGAATCGAAGTAAAACGCGCAGAGTCTTTCCGTTCGGATAACCCGGAAGGCAAACGTAAACTACTTAACCTGTGGCGTTCTGTCACCCATACCCCGTTATTTAACTACCAAATGCTGTGGTTCTTGATCATCGCCTTAGCGGTGATCGGTTTAATGATGCAGTTTTCTGCCTCAGTAATCCTGGAGCTTTC
>OENY01000061.1_pt1 | contig 56743 bp, 85 predicted proteins | sample 1539391 | NCBI WGS metagenome assembly OENY01 (sample SAMN03777356, study PRJEB22549) | human gut metagenome | biome: gut; feature: infant; material: feces | host: Homo sapiens | collected 2013-11-24 | reverse complement strand
AATAGGAGGTGGACGCATGGGTTACATTTCGGTGCGCAATGCACACAAGGAATTTATGAAAGATGGAGAACCGCTCACCATCCTTGAAAATATTAATCTGGACATTGAACGAGGCGAATTTATTTGCCTTTTAGGTCCTTCCGGGTCCGGTAAAAGTACGCTTTTGAATGCTATGGCAGGCTTTGATCTCGTCACCTCCGGTTCCGTTACCATCGACGGCGCAGAGGTGAAAGCACCTCAACTGCGGTATGTAACGGTCTTTCAGAATTACGGACTGCTCCCGTGGCGAACGGTGGAAAGCAATATTGAACTGGGCCTTGAAAGCAAGAACGTGCCTAAGGAAGAGCGACCTGCTATCATCGACAAATACGTGAAAATGGTGGGGCTCGACCATGCGCGCAATCGTTATCCGGCGGAATTGTCCGGCGGGATGCAGCAGCGTGTATCCATTGCGCGAGCGCTGGCGGTCGATCCGGATATTATCTTCATGGACGAGCCGCTGGGGGCTCTCGACGCGTTGACACGTATCAATTTACAGGACGAAATCTCCCGCATCTGCCGTGAAGAGGGTAAAACTGTCGTATTCGTTACACATGATATCGAAGAGGCGGTGGTCCTTGCGGACCGCGTCGTAGTGCTCGCCGCCAATCCGGGACGGGTGCAAACCATTATCCCTGTCAATATTATCGATAGAACGGACAGGACTTCGGCATCCTTCGTCAATATTCGAAACCATATATTTGAACAATTCCAGCTCGCCAAAGAAGACAAAATCGAGTTTTATATATAAATGTGATGTTGTATGCAGAAATATTTGAGTATTAATTTTACATCAAACTTTCAGAAACCGGTACTACTATGAATACAGTAACAGCATAGATTTTATGTAGTGCGTGATTATCGGATATAGTATCACATATCATGATTGGGTACCGTAATATATGGATTGTATTACTATAGGTTTTAGTGTATAAATACAGTATATAAAGACCTGCTAATCGTGATTATAGCATTATTAATTATATGGTTCGGTAGTATAAATTTGGGGGAAATCCTATGTCCTTATTTGCACCAGAGAAAGAGAAAACGCTGTCTTTTGATGAATATATGGCCTCGTTTGATGTGGGTCGGGTAGCAAAAGTACAGCAGTTTGTAGATTGGCTCGGTCAATATAGGGAAGAGCTTGTTCACAATCCGTGGGGGGAGGTGAATCCTGACCTCGAAATTGTTCGGCCCGATTTTGATGCGGCGCAGGTGCGCCGTAACAATTTGATGGCGTATTTGCTGCCGCGGCTGGGACGCTCCAAAATCTTTGTGGTGGCGGAGGCTGTCGGGTATCAAGGCGGACGCTTTTCGGGCATTGCCATTACCTGTGAGCGTATGTTGTTGGATAAGCATAAAACGATTCGGGCGCATCAGATAACGCCTGTTACATTACAAAGAACCAGCTCCCCTGCGAGCCCTATGCTGAAACGGACCCAACAGGAACAAGGGTTTAACGAACCTACGGATACGGTAGTATGGAGTGCCATCATTGAACAGGGAATCGATCCGTACGATGCACTGTTGTGGAATATATTTCCCTTTCATCCTCATAAGGCGGACGAACCGCTCACTAACCGGACGCCGACTGAGTCGGAGCAACAGCTAGGTTGGGAATATACGAAAAAACTGCTGGCATTGCATACCGAATTAGGTGGACCGAAGCCGCTCGTGCTCGCTGTCGGTCAAAAATCGGCGGACACGATGGGGCGATTTGGCCTTTCAGCCATCGGCGTTAGACATCCGGCTAACGGTGGGGCTAATTTATACCGTGAAGGTTTTGCTAAAGCTATAGGCCAATCAATATGGTGAGGCGTTGAGGAACATCGCCATTGACAAACGGTTGGCATCTATTATGAAAGTATCGCCTACGAGTAGCGCTTTCACTACTCGAATTCTCGTTGCATTGCTGGTGAGTGCATATTGAAGGATTTTATAAAAGTATGCCAGATGATAAATAATGAAATGCTTTGGGGCGGTTCGGTTTGAGCCGCCCTTTTAAGTAGCGGTAAAATTTTATGTTACTTTTAATGAATCAAGCTTAGAACTCTTTTGTTTATGTTATTTTTATGTTATAATGAGCACAACGTATGAAAGTGAGGCTTTCATCAAAACAGATCGGACTATATTGCACTGTGTATCGGATTGAGATAAAAACAGAAGTCTCTTGCAGTTGAAGCATCTGATAGTGCACTATACTCATTTGCTATGGCAAATGGCACACAAACTAGGAACGGCAAAATTTGATAGCGCATTTTTGCGCCCATTTGACGAGACGCTAGTATAATAGCGCCTTTTTCTTTGTGTGACATTTTCTCGTGGCATAGATCAATTCAAGTGATAGGTGAGAAAAACTATGTTAAATAAATTAATGAACAAAATTTTAGGAGGAACTGTGAATACAACAGATAATCAGGTTACTGCGCAAGTGAAAGCAGAGCCGACAGTAGCAAAAAACGCTACTCTTACAGCTGTGGCTGAAGGCGAGCAAAAACAAATGCGTCGCCGTACAAATACACGCCGCCCTGCTGGCGAAGGTCGTACGCGCCAACAAACAGCTGGTGAAGGTGAGGGTGCAACACGCCAACGCCGTTCTACAAATACTCGCACAAGTGCGAATGGTGGCCGTACTAATACGACTCGCCGTACAAATACACGTCGCAATGCCGAACAAGGTGAAGGTCAAGAACGCAAAACTCGCCAAACTCGTGCACCGCGTGGTGAAAATACACGTAATACGCGTACTAATAATGGTCGCAATGGCCAAAATGGTCAGAACCGCAATAATAACCGCCCAAATAACCGTTCTACGGGTTGGAATAATCAAGAGGAACAAGTAGAATTAGTCGGTCGTACGCCAAATGGCGCCAACAAGGGCAAATTCCAAATCATCCCACTAGGTGGTCTTGGTGAAATTGGTAAAAATATGACCATCTTCCAATACGAGGACGAAATCATCGTTCTTGATTCAGGGCTTGCATTCCCTAGTGAAGATATGCTTGGCGTAGATATCGTTATTCCTGATATGAGCTATATCATCGAGAATAAAGACCGCGTGAAAGCTGTCGTAATTACTCATGGTCATGAGGACCATATCGGTTCTTTGGCGTACCTTATGAAAGAAATTAGTTGCCCAGTATACGCAACAAACCTCGTTTGTGGATTAATCGAAGGCAAGTTTAAAGAACATAAGGTATCTCCAAAATGTCTTCGTACGATTGCTGCCGGCGATGAAGTTCAAATTGGTCAAGTGACTGTTGGTTTCATCCAAACAAATCACTCCATTCCTGACTCCTGCGCTGTATACTTTAATACACCAATCGGGACGGTTCTTCATACAGGGGACTTTAAAATTGACCAAACCCCAGTTGATGGCCGTTTGATGGATATGCACAAATTTGCTGAGCTCGGTAACAAAGGCGTATTAGCGCTATTGTCGGACTCTACAAATGTAGAAAAACCAGGTACTACTGGTTCTGAAAGTTCCGTAGGTCCTGCGATTAAACAAGCTGTTGGAGAAGCAAAAGGTCGCGTTGTTTTGGCAACATTCGCATCCAACGTATCCCGTATCCAACAAGCTATTGATGCGGCGGTTATGTTCAACCGTAAGGTTGTAGTTATGGGCCGCAGCATGGTCAATGTTACAGAGATTGCCCAAGAACGCGGATACTTGAATATTCCACCAAATACAATCATTGACGTAGATGTAATGCACAACTACACAGATGACCAAATCATGATCTTAACGACTGGTTCTCAAGGTGAACCGATGGCAGGCTTGTCCCGTATGGCTACAAGCAATCATCGTACTGTAGAATTGGCACCGAATGATACTGTTATCATTTCTGCTACACCAATTCCAGGCAACGAAGGTGCTGTAGGTAGAACTATCGATAACTTGCTTCGTTTAGGTTGTAATGTGGTATATGGTAAAGACCGTGGTATTCACGTATCTGGTCATGCGAGCCAAGAAGAGCTTAAAACAATGCTTAACCTTGTTCGTCCAGAATACTTTATCCCAGTTCATGGTGAGTACCGTATGTTGCGTCGTCATGGTGAACTTGGTGTGGCCATGGGCGTAGATCCTAAGAAAGTTCTTATCGGTGATAATGGTCAAATCTTTGAATTTGATAAAGATGGTGGTCGCAAAGGCGGCCGCGTACAAGCTGGCGCTATCTTCGTTGATGGCCTTGGCGTTGGTGACGTAGGTAATATCGTTATCCGCGACCGTCAACAATTGGCACAAGAAGGTATGGTTATCGTTGTTATGGCGATGGACAAAGCTTCCGGTACTATCGTAGCTGGTCCAGACCTCGTATCTCGTGGCTTCGTATACGTTCGTGACGCAGAAGAACTTATGCTTGCTGCAGAGCGCCGCGTAGAACAAGTTCTTGAAGATTGCGAAATGCAACGCATCAAAGACTGGACAACCATTAAGCAAAACGTACGTGATGCATTGGGTAAATTCTTCTATGATAAAACCCGTCGTCGTCCTATGATCTTGCCGATTATTCAAGACGTATAATCTTATATAATACAGAAAAGTACCGCACTTCATGGTGTGGTACTTTTGACATTTTAAAAGAGCAATAAAAACTACCATTAATAGCACTACTATCGCAATTATCTACCACATGGGGTATTTGAAGTTACCTTTTTAAACTGTTATAATTAAAAGATACCAATTAATATATCTTCTTATGTAAGAATGGTGATTTATGAATAAAACAAATACAAGAGCGATGGTGGAAACTGCATTTGTATCGACCATTGTTGTTATGTTAACTATAGTAGGATCGACAGTGCCCTTCCTTAGTTTGCTTGCCACCTTGGTTGCACCATCTGGGATTGCACTGATTGGCATTCGCTGGGGTAGCCGATATAGTTGTGCTGCGTCAGTGGTAGCTTTTGTCCTCGTTTCGCTTTTAGTAGGACCATTAATGGCAATGGCTACTATTTTGGCATATTCTTTGCCGAGTATTTTCCTTGGAGAAGCTTTCAGAGCGAATTGGTCCTTTGGTAAGCTTATCGTTATACCTGCTATTGCACTTACTTTAACGAGCCTTATAGGAATTTTAATTTCTGCAGGCCTCACATCTTTTGACTTATCTCAGATTAGTCGAATGATTGATGTAGATCTTAAGAATGCTATAATTGAGTCTGTAAAGCAGCAACCTATGACACAAGAACAGATGGATGCATATATTAACCGTTTAGATTTTGCGTTTCAGCAAGTGAAACGAATGCTTCTAGCCTATTGGTTTGCAGCAAATGCAATAGTGATTTATATCTTGGCTAAGCTTGTATCGTATATCGGTCGCCGCACAAATAGTGTGATGCGTACGTTGCCAACAATGGATACGTGGCGCATGCCACTTTGGGGGGCTGGTGTACTAGCGGTTGGTATAATCCTTGCTTATGCTGGGCCATATCTTGGCTATACTGAAAGTATTCTTGCTGATGTAGGCCTTAACCTCGCTTTATTTGGTGCTATGATTTGTGGACTTAATGGCATTACATGTTTATTGTCCATCATGAGATCCTATAATTTAGCGGGTATTTTTAAGTTTGCTATTATAGCTTTTTTATATATAATGAGTCCATTGGCACTTGTTATATATGGTATTTTTGATATGTTTTTAGATATGAGAGCACGTTTCGAAAAACGTAGCTCATAATAGAAAGGAGGCCGTTATGAAATCCTTTCAACGGAGATGGAAAGGTTTAGAAATTACCATTGTTGCCGTTCTCGTGTTATTGCTATTATTGCTGGCCTATTTAAATTGGGCTATTGCGATTTTAGCATTAATCATTGTAGTAGCGGCGTATTTGGTTAATTATAATACCCTTCATAACCGGCGTCGTTTAGCAAGAGAACAGTTTAGTGCGATGATGAAAAACGTCACACAGGCTTCTAACTTTGCTTTACAAAATTTGCCAATGGGGATTGTTCTTGTCAATAAGCAAGGCACCTTGGTGTGGAATAATAGTGTTTTTGCTGACTGGGTTAAGGTGGATTGGAATAAGCTCCAAAAAATGTCTGCGTTATTACCTGGTTTCCGTATCGATAAAATCTGGGGTAAGTCCGGATATATGACGGAAAAATATGAAAATCGATACTTCCAAATTATTTATAAATTTATTGATCCTCGGGATACCCGATCAGATATTGATAGTGAAGATGAATTGGCGGAACATGCAGTGATGGCATTGTACTTCAAGGACATTACAGACCTAGAAAAAGCCCGTATTAAAGCCGAAGAGGGGCAGCCTGTATGGGGTATGATTCAAATCGATAATCTCGAAGAATTGACAAAAGGTCTTAGTGATCGTGAGTATACTAGTATTTGGACAGATATAAATAATATCATCATGGATGAAATCGATCGCTACGAAGGCTTTATTCGTAACTTCCAAGATGATATGTATACCTTTGCCATTTCTCGTGGTGCGCTTCATGAGATGGAGGAAGCCGGATTTAAAGTGCTCGAACGAATCCGTAAAGTACCATCTCCGCGTCAAGTACCAGCTACGATTTCTATTGGTATTAGTGAAAATGTAGGTTCTGTGAAAGATGTATCTGGTCGTGCTCGTGCAGCCTTAGATATCGCCTTAGGTCGCGGTGGTGATCAAGTGTGCATTATGGATGGTGAAAGTACACGTTTCTTTGGTGGCAATACGGCAGGCGTTGAGAAGAATACGCGCGTTCGTGCTCGTGTTGTATCTCAAGCAATACATGAGCTTATGATTGATTCTGATAAGATTCTTATCATGGGGCATCAACGTGAAGACTACGATGCCTTAGGTGGTATTATCGGTGTAGCCGCCATTGCTCGAGCACTTGGTAAAGACGTGCGCATTGCGCTTTCAAAAGAAACTAGCGCCATCGATAAAATGGTGAATGTTCTTAATGAGTCAGAGTTCTGGAAAGAGAATATTATCACTGCAGAAGCTGCAAGAGTATGGGTAGATGCGAATACGCTCACTGTCGTGTGTGATACGCATCGTCAGGAAATGGTGGCAGCTCAAGAGGCGCTTGAAATTTCTGAGCGACGCATCGTTATCGACCATCACCGTCGCGCAGCGGACTTTGTAGAAAATCCATTGCTTACCTATTTGGAACCAACTGCATCGTCCACATCTGAGCTCGTAACAGAGCTTGTACAATATGCAGGGGTTCCTGTGAAGCTTTCAAAAGCGGAAGCTACAGGTATTTATGCAGGTATCGTATTAGATACGAAGAACTTTGTTCAACAAACTGGGGCACGAACCTTTGAGGCTGCAGCATTTTTGCGTCGTGCAGGGGCGGATATCGACAGAGTCAAACAATTGTTTATTGAAACTTTCGATTCTATCCAATTGCGTGCTAAAATGGTATTTGAAGCAAGTCGTACTGAGGGAATTGCTATTTCCGTAGCGCCTGAAGGCTTGAAGGATATGATGGCGTTGGCTGCACAAAGTGCGGACATGCTCATCAGTAATGAAGATATTGAAGCTGCCTTTGTATTATATTCCCTAAATGATGGCGGTATCGGCGTTAGTGCTCGATCTAAAGGTAAGGTAAACGTACAAGTTGTAATGGAAGCCTTGGGTGGTGGCGGTCATAGAACTGTGGCTGGTGCTCAATTACAAGGTATGACCATAGAGGAAGCGAAGCAGGCCATTTTGGAGCATGCTCTTGATGCGCTTCATTCCGCAGAACAAGAGGAGGAATAACAATGAAAGTAGTATTGTTAGAAGACGTTAAAAAAGTTGGTAAAAAAGGCGAAATCGTTGAAGTTAGTGACGCATATGGCCGTAACGTGTTGATCAAGAAAGGTCTCGGCCTTGAAGGTACAGCAACTAACGTAAATAATGCGAAACAAAAACAAGAATCTATTGCTCATAATAAAGCCGTTGCAAATGACGAAGCTAAGATCTTGGCTGCTCAATTGACTAAGGTTGAAGTGACTGTAAAAGTTCGCATGGGCGAAGAAGGCCGCGTATTCGGTTCCGTTACTGCTAAGGATATTTCCGATGCTGCTAAAGCTCAATATAAAGTAGATATCGATAAAAAGAAAATCGAAATTAAAGAACCATTGAAAACATTGGGCGTACATGACGTACTAGTGCGTGTTCATCCTGAAATTACAAGTACTATCAAGGTTAATGTAGTAGCCGAATAATAGTATTCACCATGCTCTTGGAGTATGGTGAATTCTTTTATCCATAGTGGTTGTGTGAAGGGGATTATCATGGATGTACGCATTCCGCCGCATAATTTAGATGCGGAAAAGGCCGTTTTGGGGGCTTTATTAACTAATGGATCCAATATGGGCGCCGTTGTAGATACGGTGACAAGTATTCTTAAATCTGAAGATTTTTACCGCGATGCACATCGTATTATTTACGATGCCATTTTAGAAATCGTGCATGCCAATAAGACAGCTGACTTTATCACCGTTGGTGAAGAGCTAGATCGTCGTAAGCGCCTCGATGCGGTAGGTGGTCTTGCTTATATTACATCTCTTGCCAATGAATCGGTGTCCTACAATGTTGAGGAACATGCGAAAATCATCAGCGAGAAAGCTCAGTTGCGTCGCCTTATCGATGCAGGGAATAAAATTGTTGGCATGACGTATGCTGGCGAAGATGAGCCGACGGCTATCCTCAACAAGGCAGAGCAAATGGTATTAGACGTAAGCGGTCAAACCCAGTCTGAATCATCTTTTTCTGCCATTGGGGAAGTGGTTTTATCTAATCTAGATAAACTCAATGCATTGCAACAGCATGATGGCGCTATTACAGGCGTGCCAACAGGCTTTAAAGATGTGGACCACATTTTTAACGGCTTACAAAAATCTGACCTCATCCTCGTAGCAGCTCGTCCTGCCATGGGGAAAACAGCTTTCACCTTGAACATTGCTCAAAACGTAACGATGTTGTATGACAAGACGGTGGCGTTCTTTTCCCTAGAAATGGGCAAGGAACAGCTTGTGGGCCGTATTTTGTCCTCCGTGGCAGGGGTGAGCTCTGAAAAATTGCGTCGTGCGAATATGGATCCTGCTGACTGGGAAAAGGTGATTGCCGCAGCGGACCGCATGAGCAAATCCAAGCTTTTTATCGATGATACACCGGGCCTTACCGTACAAGATATGCGCTCTAAATTGCGCCGTCTCAAGGTGGAACATGGTCTTGATCTCGTTATCGTCGATTATATTCAGTTGATGCAAGGTCGAAATGCTGGTAAGGGTAGCGAAAACCGTCAACAAGAGGTGTCCGAAATCTCTCGTAATCTTAAATTGATTGCTCGTGAATTTAACGTGCCGGTTATCGCTTTGTCGCAGTTGTCTCGTAGTGTTGAAAGCAGACCAGATAAACGGCCTGTACTTTCGGACCTTCGTGAATCTGGCTCCCTCGAGCAGGATGCAGATATCGTTATCTTCTTGTACCGCGATAAATATTACGATGAAAACTCCGAAAAAGGGGACAATGCAGAGGTCCTCATTCGTAAACACCGTAATGGCTCCGTCGGTACCGTGGAACTCCAATTCGTTGGGGAATTAACACAATTTAGAGACGTAGAATTCCGAGACCTAGGGCCGGAACAATAATGAAAACTATCGGGGCGTGCCTATATTGATGGGGCCCCGTGACATAGCTACATTTTAATTAAAAAGAAAGGACTATACTTCTTTGCTCCTCGTGACCTGATGTCGCTGCATAAGTATAGTCCTTTCTTTTTATCACTGTAGTTATGAAGGTGTCCCATCAATATAGTGGCACTAGATAGTTTTCATTGTATTGTTGGGAGAGGAGATTATGATGGGTAGAGCCATAAAGTTTGTTTTGATAGGAATAAATTAGCTATATTTAATAGTGTGTTAAACATATAGGCATCTAACATTAGATTATATATCTAGTGTTAGGTGCTTTTTATTTTTCTATAAAATTACCTTTATAAAAACAAACATATGTTTGAAAATATTCTATATTTTTGTTATACTAATCATAGAAATTTTTGTGTTCTAATTTTTGTAAAAGCCAGTTGTTTAGGGGCTTAGGGGGTGTTTGTATGGGTTCAGGTGATACGGATCGGATGTATATGTGTATTGATTTGAAGTGTTTTTACGCGTCTGTAGAGTGTGCCGATTTGGGACTGGATCCGTTTACAATACCTTTGGTGGTGGCCGATGGTTCTCGTGGCAAGGGGGCTATTACGTTGGCGATTTCTCCTGCCTTAAAAAAGTTAGGTGTTAAAAACCGCAGCCGATTATTTCAGATTCCACCGTATATTGAGTATTTGACGGTGAAGCCTCATATGAAGCGGTATATGCAGGTGTCTGCTGAGATTTATGGAACCTTGCTCAAGTATGTAGCGCCCGAAGATGTACATGTATACTCTATCGACGAGTATTTCATCGATATTACACCCTATTTACCACTATATAAAAAGACGCCTCGTCAGTTGGCGCAGATGTTACTCGATGCTGTGCTAGAGGCAACGAAGATTTATGCCACCGTTGGGATTGGTACAAATCTGTTTCTCGCCAAGATTGCCCTCGATATTTTGGCGAAACATGCGTCTGATTTTATAGGCTATCTTGATGAAAGTCTTTTTAAAGAGAAAATTTGGTATCATCAGCCCTTAACTGATATATGGCAGATTGGTAAGGGCATAGCTAATCGCTTGCATAAGTATGGTGCTTATGACTTACATGGTATTACTATGATTCCAGAGGCGAAATTGTACAAGGAGTTTGGCGTTAATGCAGAGCTCATTATTGATCATGCTTGGGGCCGGGAACCTTGTACAATTGCGGATATTCAAGCATATCGCCCCATTAAGCACTCTATTTCGCATAGTCAGATTTTGTTGCGTAATTATACCTATGAAGAGGCATACGTGCCTATGCGTGAAATGGTAGAGTCCTTGGTGCTAGAGCTTTTACAAATCAAAGGGGTTACGAATCACATTCATGTTCATATCGGCTATGCTGATGAAATGGTGCGTTCTACCGGAGGTTCTAAAAAGCTTAAACAGTACACTGATTCTCTACAAACCTTGACGGCGGCGGTTATTAAATTATACGAACAGCATTGCCGTAAAAATGAGCTCATCCGTCGCATAGGAATCAGCTTTGAGGATTTAGTCAATCGATCCGCCATACCTCAAGAGGTGGACCTATTTAGCACTCTTACTACAAATGAAGAGGAAAAAGAGCGACAGGTACAAGAGGCTATGCTATCCATTAAGGAACAGTTTGGTAAGAATTCTATTTTGCGTGCATCGAGCTTACAAGAGGAAGGCACCATGCGCTTTAGAAATACCTTGGTAGGCGGTCATAATGGGGAATAGATATTATAATGGATACATTGGAAATACATTAGTCGCGTAAGGGGAGGTATAAATTAATGAAACATCGCATGTCTCGGTTACAGCGAGCAAAACAATTTATGCCCTTTGCGGCATTGAGGGGATTTGAAGCGTTATTAGCCGCTGTAGCAAAGCCAAAAGAAAATCGGGCAGAGTTATCAGAGGATCAAATAGACGAGTTAAATACAGTTTTACAATCTGTACGTTGTGGGGAGTGGGTACGAATCGTTTACTACAACAAACGAAAATATACGGAACTTATAGGCGCTGTTGATATGATTAGTGAGCAATTACAAATTCTATCTGTACAAGGAACTGTTATTCCTTTCAGATATATTAAAGAGCTGAACTTGTATGATATATAAATATAAATGATGGCTTTTACTGTGTATGGTAAATAGACTAGAGTTAAGAAATAATTAGGTATACAATAGTATCATGGGTAAATATAGCTTTATAAAGATTTCTTTAGTTTTGTTGACTCTAATATACCTATATAATTTTTCGTGTTTTTTGACTTAGAAAGGCGGTGTATGTAATGCATGATGTCATATCATTACTTATAAATCGCTATGATTTTTTCCTCCAGCTATTATGGGAGCATATAGAAATTTCAGTATTAGCTTCTGTTATTGCTACCATCATCGGTGGCTTATTGGGTGTGTTTATATACGAATATAAACGGCTAGCTGCGCCAGTTATGGTAGTGGTTAATTTCCTATATACAATTCCATCTATATCGATGTTAGGCCTTTTGTTGTACGTATCAGGTGTTGGTAATACGACGGCTATCATTGCATTGGTTATATATGCTTTATTACCGATGGTACGAAATACATTTACTGGTCTTAACCAGATTGATCAAGCCATGTGTGAAGCGGGGATTGCATTAGGGCTCACGCGGATTCAACGTTTGTGGAATATAGAGATTCCTTTGGCTATGCCGACGATTATGGCTGGTATACGGACTATGCTCGTTATGACCATTGCCTTGACAGGTATTGCATCCTTTATTGGTGCTGGTGGTTTAGGTGTGGCGATTTATAGGGGCATTACAACGAATCAAAGTGCTTTGACGATTGCCGGTAGTCTACTGATTGCACTATTAGCCATTACTGTTGATGCGCTCTTTTCTTTAGGTGAAAGAGTAACGCGTATTAGCCCTCATATGAAGCGTTATACGATTATATTTGTTTCGATTATGACGCTAATTGCAATGGGTATAGGTGGCTGGGCTATGTATTGCCGTCATGTGAAGACCGATGTTATTCATATTGCAACGAAACCTATGACGGAACAGCTTATTTTGGGGAATGTTTTAAAAGAATTAATCGAGAAGAAGACTGATTTAACCGTAGAGGTTACAGAAGGTGTAGGCGGTGGTACATCAAATATTCAACCAGCTATGCTTTCCGGCCAATTTGATATATATCCTGAATATACTGGTACGGCTTGGTCTGCTGTGCTGAAACGTACGGATGCGTATGATGAAAGCCTATTTAATGAGCTTTCACAGGCCTACAAAGAGGAATATAATTTTGAGTGGGTCGGCATGTACGGCTTTAATAATACTTATGGCATAGGAGTGCGCAATGAGATTGCTCAGGCCTATGGTGTAAAAACGTATTCCGATCTTGCTCGTATAGCACCATCCCTAACATTAGGTGGGGAGTATGATTTCTTTGGTCGTGAGGATGGCTATGCTGGATTACAACGTGTGTATGGCATGAGCTTTAAAGCTACTAAAGATATGGATATAGGGCTAAAATATACGGCTATTAGTCGTGGTGAGGTGGATGCAATGCCGATATTCACGACTGATGGTCAATTAAGTATTGCACCGATTACGGTGTTACAAGATGATAAACATTTATATCCATCCTATATGGCTGGTAATGTCGTACGTAGCGAAGTGTTGATTGCTCATCCTGAACTGCGGCCTGTATTAGAAAGTTTAAATCATACGATTACAGATCAAGAGATGGCGAAGATGAATTACGCCGTTGAAACGGAACATCAACTGCCAGCTGATGTAGCACATAAATTCCTGGTAGAACGAAATTTGATATAAGGTGAATATAGTTAGAACTAAAGTAAATAAAATTTGATATATATTGAATATGATTTTGTATTGACATTTAAATTCCTTTGATGTAATATAAACATATGAACAGATATTCATATAAATAAAAAATATCTGATGAATAATGTTTAGGAACATATATAACAAGATATGAAACAAGATATGTCTAATAAGTATTAGAAATAGACAATAAATTAACTTATAATACAAGATAGAAACTTTCACTATTATCAAAGGAGATATCATGGAAGAAACATTATTGTTGAAGGATTTGAACTGTCCGAACTGCGCAGCAAAAATTGAAGATCGTATCCGTAAAATGGATGTGGTAGAGACTGCAAATTTCACAATTGCTACACATCAATTAAAATTAACCGGCTCTTGGGAAGACCGTGAAGCGCTTAAACGTGACATTCAAGATATTTGTGATGCCATCGAAGAGGGCGTAACCGTAGCGGATTACGAGCGTAAATCTAAAGCGGCTATGGATGATCATGGTCCTGACCAGGATCGTGGTAGTGATGCTGTAACAATTGTAGTCATTGTAGCAGGTTTGTTATTCATGATTTATGAAGTTTTGTCATCCTTTGTCCCATCCATCGGCTTGCCAGAGAGTATTGAAACTCCAATTTATTATATTGCCTATATCTTACTTGCGTTCCCCGTATTGCGTATCGCAGGTCGCAATATCTTAAAAGGTCAAGTATTCGACGAGAACTTCTTGATGTCTATCGCTACATTGGGCGCTATTGCTATCGATGCATTGCCTGAAGCCGTAGGCGTTATCTTGTTCTACCGTATCGGTGAGTTCTTCGAAGAAAAAGCAACTGATCGTAGTCGTACAGAAATCATGAACGCTGTCGATATGCGTCCTCAAGAGGTGCGCGTTGTAGACACATGCGGCGGTGGTGAAATCGTAGTTATGGCTCCTGAAAAGGTTGAGGTGGGCTCGACTATCGAAGTTCGCCCTGGCGATTTAATTCCGTTAGACGGTACAGTTCTAGAAGGTGAAACTCGTGTTAATACAGCTCCTGTAACAGGTGAGCCTGTACCAGTTCGCGCTGTACCTGGCACTCAACTTATGTCTGGTTGCATCAACGAATCTGGTCGCATTACGATGCGTGTGGACAAGGTTCTTGAAGAATCCATGGTTACTAAAATTCTTGATGCCGTGGAAAATGCAGCATCTTCTAAACCTAAAATCGACCGTTTTATCACGCGTTTCGCTCGCGTATACACACCAATCGTTGTAGCTTTTGCATTGGCTGTAGCTATCATTCCGTCCCTTATTACAGGTGAATGGCATAGATGGATCTACACAGCCTTAACATTCCTCGTTATTTCTTGCCCATGTGCATTGGTGCTTAGCGTGCCACTTGCATTCTTCTCCGGTATCGGCAATGCGTCTAAACACGGTATCTTGCTTAAAGGTGGTCGCGTTATCGAGGCGTTGGCTAATGTGAAAGCAGTAGCTCTTGATAAAACTGGTACTATCACATCTGGTGAATTTAAAGTACAAAACGTAGAAACTGTAGGCTCCCATGTGAGTAAGAATCAATTGTTGTCCATGGCATCAGCTATTGAAGCAGTGTCTACGCATCCAATAGCAACAAGTATCGTTTCTGAAGCAAAGGAACAAGGTATTACTGTAGAGGCTTCTGATTTCGTTCAAGAATTAGCCGGTGAAGGTATGGTGGGCATGGTTGATGGCCAACAAGTACTCGTTGGTAATCGTCGCCTTATGGAACGCTATGCTGTTCAAGGTTATCCAACAGAAGCTACTGAATACGGCACAGAGGTTCTGGTCGCAGAAGGTAATGTATACCTTGGTCGTATCATCATCGCCGATGAAGCTCGTCCAGATTCCGCAGAAGCAATTGCTGATCTTAATGGTCAAGATATTAAAACGGTTATGCTTACAGGTGATGCTGAAGCAAGTGCTAAGTATATTGCCAAAGAAACTGGTGTAAGTGCTGTGCGTGCTCAATTATTGCCACAAGATAAATTGTCTGTTGTACAAGATATTCGCTCCGAATATGGTCCTACCATGTTCGTAGGGGACGGCATCAACGATGCACCAGTGCTTGCTGGTGCCGATGTTGGTGGCGCGATGGGGAGCGGTGCTGATGCGGCTATCGAAGCGGCAGACGTCGTATTCATGCGTCCATCTTTGACTGCCATTGCACATATCCTCGACTTGTCCAAAGCGACCTTGCGCGTTGCTTGGCAAAACGTAGTATTCGCTATTGCCGTTAAAATTCTTATCATGGCGCTAGGCCTTATGGGCTATGCATCCATGTGGTGGGCCGTATTCGGTGATACTGGTGTATCCATCCTTTGTATCTTGAACTCTATTCGTATCTTGCGCCGTTAATTTGGTGAAAGTAATCTTATAGAACCATACAGGAATATAACAAATGATACTATTCTGATCTGACAGAGTAGGATAAAACAAATAGCCTCTATATTAGCGACAAGCTAGTATAGAGGTTATTTTTATAAGATTTAACCTAATGATATATTGCTGATTATTTGTTTGCATACTTACTCACTGTAAGTTTTAGTGGTTTAATCTTTTGGGGGATTTGTTAGTTTAGCAGTCTTATTAATCTATCTGTTTGCTAGATTTTTTGGTAGATTTGATATAAGAATGTTTTGAGATGCTTTTAACATATACAATTGTGCATTGTTAATAGACATAAAGTGATTTATGTATATACTACATAAACAAAACTTTCACAATTGAATTGAATAATAGCTATAAAATAGTATATAATTTATTAGATGATTACTATATGTTCGTTGGAAGGAGGGATAGCATGATCACGGTGTACAAACACATAGAAGAAGAGTTGGTTTCAGACTGCACTGTATCAGATGCCACAAAAGGTTCTTGGGTAAATTTGGTGAACCCAGACCCCGATGAGTTGTCCCTCATCAATATTTTGACGGAAATTCCAACGGACGTTTTAAAGACCGCCCTCGATATGGAAGAACGTTCTCACGTGGAGTTAGAGGACAACTATATTTTCGTGGTTATCAACATTCCTGCGATTCGCGGTAATGATATGTACGATACGGTGCCGCTCGGTATCTTTTTGACACCTGACTTCTTCATTACCGTATGTCTTGAAGAGTCCGAGGTGTTATATCCGTTCATTTCAAACCAACTGTCTACGTTCTATACGTATAAAAAGACGCGGTTCTTGTTCCAAATCTTGTACCGTACAGCTACATTGTTCTTACGTTACTTGCAACAAATTAACCGCCGTACCGACGATATCGAAGTTCAGTTGCGTCATACGACAAAGAATAAAGACTTCTTCCAACTATTGGAATTACAGAAATCCATGACATACTTTACCTCTGCGTTGCGTACGAATGGTACTGTTATGGAACGCCTATTGCGCTTGCGTGGTCACAGCACTTATAGACATTTGCTTAAAATGTACGAAGAGGATGAGGATCTTTTGGAAGACGTTATCATTGAAAATAAACAGGCCATCGAGATGGTTGAAATGTACTCTAATATCTTGATGAATATGATGAATGCCTTTACATCGATTATCTCAAATAACCTCAATATGGTGATGAAAATGTTGGCAACCTTAACGATTACAATGGCCGTGCCAACTATCATATTCAGCTTGTGGGGGACAAACGTACACTTGCCGTTCCAAGATGATCCAGACGGCTTTGTGAAAGTTGTCATTATTTCTGTTATTTGCTCTGCCATCGCCATCTTTGGCATGTGGAAAAAAGACTTGTTCTAATATTTGAGAGTTGTTGAATGCTTAATTCCGTAGCAAATAGATGAAAGCATAATTTGATAGTAAATAGTTGAAAACTTTATTCAACATTAAATACACATGGAAAAAGCTGGCTTTGAGCCAGCTTTTTTCTTACTCTATATTACGTTATTGCTTATTATTGGGCCAATCTGATATAATAATACCGTTATGGAGAGGTGTCCGAGTGGTTTAAGGAGCTGGTCTTGAAAACCAGTGACTCCGCAAGGGGCCGTGGGTTCGAATCCCACCCTCTCCGCCACCAATACATACAACTATCACAGATTATAACAAACCGTAACGAACCATAACAAACATAGTAAGAATAAAGGCTTATAATGGTATTGTGAAATTGAAATTATAACGAATTGTAACAAATTATAACGCAATTTTGCCACCATTTTGCCCCCAAAAGAATAAAATAATTTGCCCCCATTGCATGCAGTGTGCAGTGGGGGCATTTTTCTATTTATGACTAATAGCAGATCCAATTTTATTAATAGCGTTATTCAATTCTGATTTCATTTCATCAGTAACATGTGTATAAACTGCTAATGTAGTGCGTGGTTCATTATGGCCAACACGTTCCATGATTGCTTTTAATGGCACATTAGCCTCTGCTAGAAATGAAATATGTGTATGTCTGAATGTGTGCGAACTAATCGGTTTATGAAAATCAACTTTCTTTAATATTTTATTTACAAAATGTACATCGAATGGATAACCACCATCTGTTACAAAGATGTAATCAGTTTTTGCAAAACGAGGTTTCCATAATTGTTTTGATTTATTCATTGTAATAAAATGATTAATTATTTGTTTGGCTCTAGCATCTAAGGATACTTTTCTAATTGAATAGATATTTTTAGGTGATGATCTAATGGCCTCGCTTTTTAAACTACCATAAGAAGATAAAGAGGCATTTACATCAATTTCGGATTTTTTTTCATCATAATCTTGAACACGCAACGCTACCATTTCGCCAAATCGTAAACCTGTTAAGGATTGAAATTCACACAAGAGAGCAACGGTTGGATTGATAGCATCTAATTTATTAAGCAATAATTTTAGTTCTTTTTGTGTTAAGAATTTATCACGTTGTCGTTGTACTTTCTCTACATTCAGTATAGGTTTTTGAAGTTCTAGATTATCAAAAAAAGAAATATCATGAATAAAGTCCATACGACGAGCATATTTGAAAGCTTGGCGAAGTAAACTAAAGATAGCTTTTGTATAGGAGTAAGAGTGATTTAAAGAAATAGAGTCTAAAGCGTTTTGTAATGTATAGGTATTTATATTTCCTATAAGGATATCTGCAGGTATAATTTCTAAAATCTTATTTTTATAGATCCTATAATTGCGTTGAGTAGCTGGCTTCCTAAATGATTGACGAGAATCAAGATATTTGGTAAGCAATGTATCTAAAGTCATTTCCATAGCAGCATTAGTGTTAGTTGCCTTATTAATTAATGCTTGCAATTCAATCTGTGCAGCCTTATGTGCTTGTCTGCTATTTGTTGCATATGTAACAGATACACGTTTAATCTTACCACTATATGGACAAGTATATCGCTCAAAAAATCTATAACGAATTTGGCCATCTTTTGTAGTTCGTGTTTCAACCCACATATAAATATCTCCTAGGCTAAAAATGGTATAACAAAAAAGCGTTCCAAAATAGGAACGCTTTTCTTTTTATCACAAAGGATAATATAAAGTTAGTTTTGGGATTCATAGCCCAATTTGTACTTTAATTATACGTTCACTATTTGCGATTGTCAATACAATCAGCATCTATATCCTTAATAATATGGGTGATTAATTTATATTGAATATGTGCTAAATCATTAGGGTGTATTTTTATATCATATAGAGGATGAGATTTCTTGATAGGGAATATAATTCTTGATTTACTAACAGTTTTAATTTGATTTATTTCAATAATACTACCTTTAGACATTTTATTTACAAATTCCATAATATCTTTATTATTGGAATAAATTTCATTTACACCAGCTTCAACAAGTTTTGAATGACGGTTAGCATATTCATCCTTACTTAGTGTTGGGGCACTTTTGGCAAGTGCAATAACCTTATCACGAAGTTGCACATATTTGTCACCATAAAGATTGAAATCATTAACAATTTTATCAACTAATAAATTTTTGATAGGATAGCCAATTTCATGTTCCCAATCATTAAGAGTATTATGTTTTGCTTTTTTTGAGGTTAAAGGTACAACAGTAAGTAAATCGTTTTTCTTTCTATCACTAGTATTTAAGACAATGGCATAATGCGGATAACTAAATTCGTGTCTGATGCCACATCCAAAATCAACAAATATAATTTGTCCCTGTTCGTATTTAGGAAGATAGGTTGGACTAAATTTAGACTCATTAGATTTATAAGATATATATGTATGCATCCAGCTTTTAAACCGTTCAAAATTCTTAGCATTAGTACTAGCTAAATGCTTTGCATATAAAATATATTTTCGTATTAATGAAATCAACTTTTTCACTTATATCCCCTTAGTATCATAATATATGATGATAGAAATCTATTTCTTCAAGTAATTCATCGGTAAGGGTTTTACGTCTTACCATATGTTCAATTAAATTAACATGATGATCTAAGTAAAAATCATCATTAATAATATGCAGTAACTCGTGCTTTATTTCATTACGCATATCTTCAATAGACATATTTTTACGAATGTAAATGTTATGAACTCCTTCATCTTCCCCTGTTGATGAAACAGCTTTTACATTAGGAATATCACACTCAATAATATTAATAATCAAACTAACAACCCCTAATAGTATTATTTTTTATTTCTAGATTTGATGAATTCAATGTAATTTACTGCTTCTTGCATTTCTTCTTTAGAAATACCTTTTGATGCGGAAAACAATAAACGAGCGGAAGGACGAGTTCTAAGGTATTCAGCATATTCAGCAGTTTCAGAATCAATATAGTAACCTTGAGGAGTAGGCTCCTTATCCCAACCAATTAGCCATTCTGGCTTTACTTCTAATATAGGAGCTAATCTATTGATAAAATCAATAGAAACACTAGCAATTTTACCAGATTCGTATCTCTGCATATTACTTTCACTAATACCTAATCTTGCTCCAAGGTCAGCTAGCGTTATGCCTTTTTGTTTTCTAATAGTTTTTATTCTTTCTCCGATTTCTTTATTTATTGTAGGTCTTTCATCGATATTCATAATATGCCTCCAAATAAGAATCTCCCTTACAAAGATATATTACAATAAACTTGAATAAAATTCAAGAAAAATTATAAAACTTTTATAAAATCTTGCATGAGGAGGTTGACAGGTTGATGTAATAGGATTATCATGTAATCAGAAACTTGCATAATATACAAGTAAGGGGAGGTGAAATGATGAAACTAGAAAAATTAAAAGGATTATTGGTAGAACACAAAAAAACATATGCAGATTTAGCAGAGTTATTAGGTGTATCTATCACAACGATTAATAGTAAAATGAATGGGAAAACACAATTTGATGTAGTAGAGGCTACAATGATTAGTGATTGGCTTGAATTAGACTGCTCTAGTAGAGTAGATATTTTTTTACACAATAACTTGTATGTTACGCAAGTTATTAATTGAAAGAGGTGAAATCGAATGAAAGAAATTAAAGAAAAACTACACCAAGTAATTTTAAAAAGATTAGATATGGCAATGAATGAAACAAGTTATACAGATCCATATATTGTTCCATACATTGAACTATATGAACGCTTAGAAAAAAAGAGTGCTCCACTACAAGCAGAACACTCTAAATAATCAATTCTTATTAAGTTGTTTGTGATATTCCTTTAGTGCTTCAACGATTGCAGCCGTAATAGCACTTGGAACATCGGTACCATTTTGGATTGTTAGTGCTTGAGCACGAGCAATAGCATCGATTTTTGAAAAGTCGATTTTCATATACTCACCTCCTTTTGAGAAGAGTATAACATGAGAGATAAAAATTGAAGAGGTCATACAAATGAAGAAGATCATTACAAAGGAAGTTCAAGAAGAAGTAAAGCAAATGATTATTGCGAGCGTTAAGAAATATGGATTAACAATTACAAACATACAAGAAATTATGGAAGAAGTAATTGAACATATGAAAGATAATGCCACATTAGAAAAATAGAGCCCAACAAAAATGTTGAGCTCCATAGGTTAGATAAAGCGATAAGAGTATTTAGTATTACCAATAACGATTAAGTACCATCGCCCAATACCTTCAACAGTAATCTTGACAGGGGAAGAAGTATAGTGTCCGCCATAATACTTATAGCTTTCACCACGCTGATATTTTCTGAAGTTATTAGAGTCTACTAAAAAGACATCAGCAGCGTAATCAAGATCAACTATTACAGACAATGTGCCATTACTATCGGCATAAGGAATTTTAACACTCATATGCTCACCTCCTTTTAAGATGAGTATAACATGAAAGAAGTTTATTTAGTAGAGGTAATACAAATGAAAGAAATAAAAATGGCTGGAAAGTTAGAGTGTAAGTTTAGTAGTCCATTACAAAGGCATATGGAAAATATACAAAACAAATTAAATGATTTAGGCGATACGGTTAAAGCAGCAAGAAAAGACGGATACACCATAAATGTTGATATTAGCAAATTAGAGCAAGAAGATTAAGAGGTGAAATTAAATGAATAAAAAAGAGCCACATGATGCGGCTCAAAAAAAATGGATTATAGTTAAATATTTTAATGCCTTGAAATATAAAAAAGACCAATCACTAGAGGCGAGATTACAAGACATAAGATATTGCACAAGAGTTAATTTGGGAATGTTTGTTATTGCAGTAATCCTAACGATTCTAAATATTACGAGAATATAAAGGTTAATATTGCAATTATTATTGTTGTAAATATACCAATGCCAGCTAACCATGCAGCAAATTTACCATATTTAGCAGATTCCTTTGAAATACGAAGACTTTCTTCTGCAAGTTGTAATGCGTGATTTTCTTTTTCCAAGCGCTGCAAAGTATTTAAACCTAAAATGGTCAATTGAAATTCATCAGAATCAGTAAAGTAATAAGGTGCATAAAAGTTATTGGGGACAGTTACTAATTCAAAATAACATTGAGCATAATTTTTTGACTTGAAAGGGCTGTAAAGGGAATCACTTGAATATAGTGGTGGTTCAATTTTCCATTTAGGTGAGTCAAGTAAATAAAGCTGTAAAGTTGAATCGGTTAGGTAGTGGAATTGGCCTTTTAAATCCTTATAGCTCTGGACACCTTTATTAATAAAAAAAATTAATTCTTCTAAATGATCATTAGGTAAATTTTGAGCTGTAGAAGTAAAGTCTTGAACCTTCTTTTTATAGCACTTGTACTCTTCGTCGCTTGAATGAAAATAGTTTGCAGGTGATGACTGTATTGATATTTGATTCTGCAAACCATCTATAGAGCTTTTTAAAATATCCATTTGTTTAGCAAATTCTTTAATATCGGACATAATTTCACCTCCTTTCAAGGTGATTATACCAATTATAAAAATAAGATGAAATAGAAAGGATGATTATAAATGTTAGTGATTGAGGTTGACGGGAAAATAGAAAACATGAAAGATGAAAATTTTACTAAAGCATATGAACGAGTATCTAAAGCAAAAAAAGAACTAGAACAAGGCATTAAAGAATTAAAAGAATTAGGACTAAATGTTAGAGTGGACTATTTAAATATAAGACGTGATTAGAAGGAGTAGTAGTAATGGAAAGTGTTCAACCAAAATACGTGCCTATTAGCGTCCTAGCAAAAATATGGGGGCGCAGTAAGATGTACATTTATAGGCGGATTGATATGATCCGCAATGAAGGTAAGTTTGACCAAATATGCTTGCAATTGGGGCCGCAGCAAACTTTAGTCAATGTAGATAAGTTTGAAGTGTGGATGAAAGGGCAGCATATGAAGTGGCTAAAGGGGGCATAGAAGATGAACATTATAAATCTAATTACAACTGTGCAATGGTGCTTAGGGGTATTGGGACTAGGCCTATATTGTGGAATTGAGCAAGCAGAAGGATGGCAAATATTAATTAATGTAGTGCTAACACTAACAACTGGTATCACAATTTGGATGTTAGAAAGGGTTAAGGAGGTGATAAATTATGATACTCAAAAAAGAAAAAGCAATGGACCTACTAATAAGATATTTAAAGTTCACTAAAGAAGAAGCTGAAATATTGAAAGAGTCTATTACAAGCATAACTGTAAATAACAAAGCTACTAGCATGGACTTTACAATATTGGCCAATGGATGTGCCATATTCTTGAAGCGTAAAGAAGGTAGTTATGAAATACGAATTACAGGGAAAGGCCCAATTAAGGAATATACATTCTATCTAGCTGAAAGAACAAGAGGGATATTGCTTGATGCGGTGTGTAATGAGTAAACATTGCAGTATATGTGATGAGTGCAATAAAAAAGGCCATGCCTACATTCATTGTAGACAGGCCAAAGGAATAATCTGCATGGAACATTGCGATGCATGTCAATATTTAGAAATAGTACAAGGGGACATGCATTGCAACTATCCAAGGCAAAAAGAAAAGGCCACTAATTAAAGTGGCCTAATCAAGCACGTAATTACGTACCAAACCTAACGTAATTATATCACATGGACAAAAAAAAGACTAGGAAAAGCTTATTTAAAGGCTTTTCTTATTAACTAGATATAACATATTAACAAATCAACCATGGGGAGTAATTACGATGAGGAAACGTAAAAAAGTCACATCTAAAAACATGATAGAGGTACTTGATTATCACACATCAAGAACCTATAGAAAGAATGGCAAGCGTGTAAAAAAGAAAAGCATCACACCAGAAGCTATGAAAAAGCAAAATGAAAAACAAGCAGAAGCAATGCTGCGTATGTTGATTGATAATAATTTCACTACAAATGATTGTTACATCACATTAACTTACAAGGAACAGCCTGCTACATGGGAAGATGCAAAGAAAGATATTCAGAATTTTATAAGAAGGCTAAAACGAAGATATAAAAAACTGGATAAGGAATTAAAGTACATCTATATTGCAGAGGGAAAAACAAGAATTCACTTTCACATGATCATCAATAATGCAGAGTTGTATTCAGATGAAATCAATGAACTTTGGACACATGGCATGCATAAGTTGATGTTATATCAAGGTAGAGCAGAAGATGCAGTGAGATTAGCAAGCTATTTTGTAAAAGAAAAAAGGAGTGCTTGTTACTCAGATAAAGAAGATGCATTTAAACGTAGATGGAATAGTAGCAAGAATTTAGAAAAACCTAAAGTTAAAACGGAGATTTTAAAGCCAAGCGAATGGAGAGATTATATCCAACCGCCAAAAGGTTATTACGTAGAAACAGATAGTGTAGTTGAGTCTGTATCAGATGAAGGTTATCCTTACAGATTTTATAGACTAATAAAAATTGAGGAGGTAAGACATGGCACTACTAGGAATAGGAATTGTAATAGGAACGATACTAGGCGTATCAATAATTTCACTATGTGTAATTAGCAAAGAATGTGAGAAATGGGAGGAAGAAGTAAATGATAAACGTAAATGAGGTATTTTTAAGCGGAAACGTAGTAGCAGATGCAGAACTACGATACACAAAAACAGGAAAGCCAGTACTCACATTTAGAATGGCAACCAATAAATATGTAAATGAGCAACAGAGTACACAATATCACAACATTGTATGTTGGGTTGATGCGGAACTTTATAGTGGGTTACGTAAAGGTGATTTCGTTGCAGTAAATGGTGAGTTAAGAACTAGATCATATGATAAAGACGGAAGTAAACGATATATCACAGAGATTATAGTGAAAAATCTTACATATGGACTTAAACAAAATGAAAGCGCAGCAAGTAACTTTGATAATGGGTTTGCAGACAATGATGAGAATATTCCATTCTAGGAGGAAATAAAAAATGAGAAGAGATAGACCAAGAAAGATATGCAGTCATTCATTTGGACCAGCTAAAAGTGGTGCGTTATGGGTGAAGCCATCTTGCCCTAAAGGGAAAACATCAATAAAAGTATTCAAAGGCAAAACAGCAGGCACATTATATTGGCTAAAAAAAGAAGAATGTGAAGATTGCCCTGCATATAGTCCGACAAAGATTTATGCAAAATAGGGGGCAGCATGAAACCATTAATATATAAAGGCCTAAGAAAAAACTTGAACAGGTCAGAATGGGTAAGTAGTGATGAAATAAAGCAAAGCTACTCACAAATAAGACTATTAGCAGTAGAAAATGATACATATGCATGGGTACCAATTGAGGACGGAACACTATGCAGAGGGAGCGAAGCAAAAGACATACTAGGACAAAGAATATACGAAAAGGACCATATAGAGTTTGATTGTAAATCAGTACAAGATACTCCAATGGTAGGGGAAGTATATTACAGTGTTGATAAATTCCAATGGAGATGCAAAGCAATCAACGAGCAAAACAAAGAAAATGATGCGGTACTAGATTTTGACTTAGCATTTGTAGTGAATAATGGAAATGTAAGAGTAGTTGGCAATAGATTAGAGGGATATGAGCATGAATGACAGATACAGAAATGCATGTAAAGCACATGATCATATTGTAAAGTGCCGAACGAAAGAAGCAAAAAAGGTATTTATACCATATTGGGGTTATGTGGTTACTCCATCAGAAGAGCTATTAAAAGCAAGAATCAGAAGAAGCATATATAAGGGAAGCAAAGCATTTAACCAATGGGCGAGGAGTTATTATGAAACCACCATGCAGGGGTTGCCAATTCAGAGAAATAGGATGTCACAGTAAATGTGAAAGCTACAAACAATATAGAGCATCGTTAGATAAGCTTAATGAAGAAAAGAATATGCAGGGAGATGCCTACAAATATGTTGGGGATAATGTAAAAACCATTAGGCACAGAATGAGAAAGTTAAAAGGATATAGCTGCACTGTAAGGGATTAAAATATGAAACTAGATATTTAACAAGATAAGGAGATAAGAAAGGAAGCTTAATGAAAGTAGAATTATTTAATGATAATTTTCAGAACTATAAAAGATATGGCATACCTAAAGCACAACTGGTAATAGCTGATATTCCCTATAATTTAGGGGGGGCAGCATATGCAAGTAATCCTATGTGGTATATAGGTGGAGATAATAAAAACGGCGAAAGTAAGAAAGCAGGAAAAGCATTCTTTAATACAGATCATAATTTCAATATTGCAGAATACTTTCATTTCTGTAACCGCTTATTAAAGAAAGAACCAAAAGAGAGGGGTAAGGCTCCATGTATGATTGTGTTCTGTAGCTATGAACAACAAGCGATGGTAATTGAATATGCCAAGAAACATGGGTTCAAGAATTATATACCAATCTCTTTTATCAAGAATTATTCAGCACAGGCATTAAAGGCTAATATGCGTGTCGTTGGTGCTACAGAATATGCATTGATTTTATATAGGGGGAAATTACCGAAATTTAATAATAATCACAAGATGATATTTAACTGGTTTGAATGGCGTAGGGATAACAAAAACATCATTCCTAAAATCCATCCAACGCAAAAGCCTGTATCAGTATTAAAGAGGTTGATAGAAATCTTTACTGATGAAGGTGATGTAGTAATAGATCCTGTGGCAGGTAGTGGCGCAACATTAAGAGCCGCTATGGAGTTAGGACGTAGTGCATATGGGTTTGAAATATCAAAAGACTTCTACAGTAAGGCTAAATCTGAAATGTTAAGTAATGTAAAAACACAAACAAACTTAATGGAGTTTTGTAAATAAAGGGATATGAGATGTCATTTAAATTTTGATAAAGGAGATATCATGAAAATAGTAGCATTTACATTAGGCACACAGAAAAGAATATCTTTCACAAAAGAAAATAGTAATGGATTTATAGAAGCGTATCAGTTAAATACACGAGATATGTTTAGGCCGGAACTACGAATGGCTTACGAAAAGGCAAAAGATTTTTTATTAGAAGCATTTGGTACGTTTAAATTTGCAAAATCAGATGCACTTATTATTACAGCGATGGGTATTCAATGGGATAAAGACTTCCCATTAATGATGAAAAAGGTAAGATTTAACATAACATTAAATAATAAGACGAAAGATGTTTGTAAAATTCAAACATCATGGATACAGGTAACAGAAAAGAACCAAGCAATGCTAGACCCAATTGTTGATGAGGTAGAAGCGTTTGTAAATGGAGAAAGAGCGCAAGGGAAATTATTTATAGATGATATTAAACCAGTACCAATGGCAACACAGAGACATTTAGCAGAGTATGAGACTGATGAATTTGATGCGGATGATGTGAAAGTATTTCATGTAAATGATATTACGGTAAAAGGGGTTACACAATGACAAGAGATAAACCATTAATTTATGTGGCACACCCATATGGAGGAAATGAAACCAATAAAAGTAAGGTTGATAAAATTATGTCAACGCTAGTTACAATGGATCCTGCTCATGTATATGTATCTCCAATCCATAATTTTGGGATGGTGTATTTTGATAAAGAATATGCGAAGGGATTGGAAATTTGTTTAAATCTTTTAGAGCAATGCAAGGGCATTATATTGTGCGGTGATTGGCAATACTCTAAAGGTTGTATAGGAGAATGGGCATATTCTACAGCAAGAGGAAAGGAAATCTATACTTTATCTGAATGGATGTCAAAACAGAAAATAGGGATAGAGGTTGCTATATGACAGGAAGGGAATACTTATATTTAATTAGGAATACAGATTTAAATATAAGATGTAAGGAACGTGAAGTGTTTAGACTGAGACAGGACATCATGAGTTTACAAGCTATAGATTACAGCAAGGATAAAGTGAGTGGAGGGAAACCAATAACTATAGCAGATAAAGTAGCTGAACTTGATGCGGTTACAGAGGAGCTTATGAAAGAATGGAGTAAATATTTACGTGAACGTGAATATGCTAGATTTTTAATTGAGCAACTAAAGAGTCCAAAGCAGAGAGTTGTGTTGATAGACAGATATATTAATGGATGTACTTGGGAGAAGGTAGCAGAATTAGTAGATTGTTCAAGGCAAAATATTCATAATTTACATAAGCGTGCTATTAGAAATTTTGAAGAAATTTATAAAAAGGTTGCTATTATTTGACACTCAATATATGAGATACTGTATGTGGGCATGGATGAAGAGAACACTTTCAACAAGCCTCTAGAAAAACTACACACTATTAAGGACTACATCATACACAGGTCGCACAACACAGTATGATGCGGTCCTTTTTAGTTTATAAGGGGTATTTGATGAAACACAAAAGAATTACATCAAAGAAAACAATTCAAGAAGTACGGAAGCAATATTGTGAGATATGCGGTCAACGTACAAATATAGAACCACATCATATTAATACACGTGGTAGTGGTGGTGGAGATATTAAGGAGAACTTAATACAACTATGCACGCAATGCCATATTAATACACATAGTGGACAATATCCAACTAAAGATGATTGTCTTAATAAAGTAGCAGAGCGTGAAGGTATTACATATGATGAAGCATATGCAGTTAATCGTAGAGCAATGGGATATGATGTATGACTAGAATAAATTGTAACAGGGGTAGATGCTTAAATAATAAATATGGTATCTGTACTGCAGACACAATTGAATATGAGGGAATATGTCAAAGCTACATTACACAGAATGATGCAAGAAAAACTAATTGCGGATTATGTAGAAGAACACACGGAAAGTTAAAGCGTAATAGCAATACGGTATTAAAGTAGAGGTGATGCAATGCTAAAAGCATGTAGCTATTGTGGAAGAATACATGAGGGCGAATGTCCTAACAAACCAAAGAGGAACTACAAGCAGGAGCATGTAAATGCATCTGATAGCAGAAAGAAAGAACGGAAGTTCAGAAGCAGTGTTGAATGGCAAGACTGCAGAAGAAATATATTAGATCGTGATAAACATCTATGTAGACTATGCTTGCACGAAGATAATTATATTAGTGTAGGGCAACGCTTAGATGTACATCACATTGAACCATTACACGAAGCATGGAAGAAGCGTACTGATGAAAAGAACTTGATTACATTATGCAAGATGCATCACTACAAAGCAGACCATGAAGAATACAAGAGGGAGTACTTGAAAAAAATAATTAGTACCCCCCCTACCATAAAATAATTTTTTTGCGAAAAAGTCCAAGACCGTACTGCTCACCACAATTTACACAATTTTCCCTAATGGGACATGCGTGCGCACGTGAATATATATTTATTTATATAGGGACCATACAAGGATGTTGCAAGACACAGGAAAGGAGGTGGACACATGAGAAAAGCTGTATCTGCAAGGACTACAAAGAAGCACTTAACAAAGGCAGAAAAAGAAAAACGTATGGCTGTAGAAAATGCGTTTGTTGATAATGCGGAAATTGAACCGCCAAGCTATCTAACTAAAACACAATTAGAAGCATTTCATTTTATTGTTGATGCATTAAGGCAAGCTAAGGTATTAAGCAGATTAGACAAACAAACAATCATTCAAGCAAGCGTGGCTATTGACATGTTACATACAGCAAATAAGCGTGTGGCGAAAAGGCCAACACTTGCAATTGATAGGGAGTTTGTGGCAACACAAGAGAAGCTAGTTAGGACATATTTAAAACTGTGTGATGAATTGTGTCTATCTCCACAATCTAGGGCAAAGCTTGGAGTACTTGTAGCTAATCAAAAAGAAGAAGAACAAGATCCGTTGCTTAATGTACTGCAAGGAGGGAGTAGTTGATGAATAAAAAACACCCAGCCTACAAGTACGCAATGGATGTAGCAGAGGGCAAAGTCAATGCACCTAAATATGTCAAACTACAGGTAAAGGAATTTCTTGCTATTGCTAATGGTAAGGATAGCCGTTACATGATTGACGATAACAAAGTGCATACTATAGGCGAACTGCTTAAATTGATGGTAATGCCTAAAGGCTTGAAAGCGAACTCTACTGTGTATGATGCGATGGCTGGCTTTCAATGGTTATTCATCATAGCTATTCTTGGTACTGTAGAACGTGGTAATAAAGACAAACGAAGATATGAAAACGCTATATTAGAAATATGTAGAAAGAACGGCAAGACATTCTTAATTGCTGTTCTTTTTATTTTGCTTTTCTTCATTGAACCTAAATTCTCAAAATTCTATTCAGTCGCTCCAGATGGTTCGCTATCTCGTGAGATTAAGACTGCTATTGAAGAGATAATCAGAAGTAGTCCAGCACTACTAGGCAAGATGAATGGCAAAGAAAAGTTTAAAATACTGCGTGATTATATCCACTGTAATATTACTGAAAACAGATATACACCTCTTAACTATTCAACAGGGCGGTTAGATGGTAAGTTGCCTAGTGTGTTCCTTGTAGATGAAACAGGAGCATTGCCGAATACCTACGCTATTGAAGCTATGAGGTCAGGGCAGTTGACGATACTAAACAAGCTAGGCTTTATCATTTCTACTAAATACCCTACACTTAACAATCCATTTGAAGATGAAGTGGACTATGCAAAGCGTGTATTGAATGGTGCAGTTGATGATGATAAGGTATTCGCCTTGTTATATGAGCCAGATGATACAAAAGGTTGGGCAACTAACGATGAAGTGCTAGAACAAAGCAACCCATTAGCCATTGAAGTAACAGAAATCATGGATGACTTGAAATCTAAAAGGCAAGTAGCTATTGAGATTGAAAGTAAGCGTGAGAACTTCATAACAAAGCATTGCAATATCATTTATAGCGGTGCTGGTAGTGAAAGCTTTGTAAACGTAGCCGATTTACAGAAAGGTGCTGTAGATCATATCGACTGGAGCGGTAGAGAAGTATTTCTTGGGCTAGATTTAGCCATGACTATTGATAACTGCGCCGTGGATATGGTGGCATTTGATGAAGAAACAGAAAAGGTGTACCTTAATTCGGTAGCCTTTGTGCCAGAAGATAGGATAGATGAGAAGTCAAAACTAGAACGTATTCCGTATCGTGATTTTATTAACGCTTGTTATTGTATAGCGTGTGGCAATAGAACTGTAGATTATGGTGCTATTGAACGCTACATAATGCAAATAGAAGACAAATATGGGGTTACTGTGATGGGTATTGGCTATGATAGGTACAATGCCTTATCAACTGCACAAAAATTAGAAGATGCAGGATATACGATGGTTGAGATTAAACAACATTCTAGCGTATTACATCCTGCGACTAAATGGCTTGCAGAATTGGTGGCAGATGGCAACCTTGTTTATGAAAAGGGCAATAAATTACTAGAAATTAACTTTGAAAATGCACGATGCGTTTTCGATACGAACATGAATCGCTATGTAAATAAGAAAAAATCGAGGGGCAAGGTTGATATGGTAGTGGCTGGCATCAATGCGATGTATTTATTGCATCAAAATTATATGCTCAATAGTACCCTTGATTGGGTAGTGCAAATGTAGAAAGGAGGTGAGATATTGAGTTGGGTTAAAAGTTTATTTGGATATGAAGTTAGGGAAGAGCAAGTTTTAAATGAAAATTCATTTATTGATACTGCAGATGATATTGATTTAAATCTTCCAAGCTATGATGCAACTACACGAGTAACAAGGCAACAAGCATTATCTGTGCCAGCCGTAGCAAGTGCATTATTTCTTATATCTGGCATTATTGCTGGTATTCCTGTGAGAATGTATAAACGTGAAGGAAATACAATTGCAGAAATATTAGATGATGCACGGATTAAACTATTAAACATTGAAACAAATTCTATCCTTGGAGCATATGAAACAAAGCAAGCCATGATTAATGATCTAATTATGGAGGGGGCCTGCTATTGTTATATTGGCAAGAATGGAAATTCTGCAGAGTCATTGCAATATTTACCTAAACATAGAGTAAGCTTGTTAGATAATGGAAAACTAATTGATAGGCAAATATATTATCTAGTTGACGGAAGATATTATGATAATTTCAATATTATGAGTGCGGTTAGAAATTGTAGTGACGGAGTTCACGGACGAGGGTTATTAGATGATAATGCCATGCATATTTCTAGCATGTACAATGCACTGGTATATGAGAATGGAGTAATTAGTAAAGGTGTACGGAAAGGATTCCTTAAATCCGAGGGGAGATTGACAGTCAAAGCACTTAATGCACTCAAAAAAGCTTGGAGATATATGACTTCTAAGCTTGGAACGAGTGATGTTATTGTACTTAATAAAGGCATAACTTTTGAAAGCGCAGATAGTACGGCTGTAGAAAATCAGCTAAATGAAAGTAAACAAACAAATGCTGATTTAATTTATAAATTGTTTGGGTTTACAGACAAAACATTTATAGATGAGAAAGCATTTAATATTTTTGTTAAGACTACAATTATGCCAATAGTAAACTGCTTTATTGAAGCTATTAATAGATCCTTACTACTAGAAACAGAGAAAGGAAATTATTATTTCAGCTTAGACATGAACGATTTATTAAAAGCCGATATGTTGACACGCTTCAATGCTTATAAAACAGCACTTGAAAGTAACTGGATTAATATTGATGAAATTCGAAAACGAGAAGATTTATCACCAATGGGCATTGATTTTGTAAGTATGAACTTAGCCAATGTATTCTATTACCCAGATACTAAAAAAGTCTATACACCCAATACAGGTGCATTTGGGGACCTGACTACACTAAAAGCAGAGAAAGGAGGTGAAAATAGTGAAAATTGAGGTACGTAATGGTGCTGCCACTATTGAGGGTTATGTGAATGTAACAGAACGATTGAGTAAGCCAATCCGTGATGTAAGAGGTAATTTTCTTGAAAAAGTAGCACAAGGCGCATTTAATTCTGCCTTACAACGCAATAATAATGTAGAATTGCGTTTTAATCACCGCAAAAAATTAGGGGACCAAAAAGACGGTTCGCTTGAATTGCGTGAGGATAGCATAGGATTATACGCAAAAGCAACTGTAACTGATGCGGAAGTTGTAGAACTAGCAGAGAAAAGACAGTTAAAAGGCTGGTCATTTGGATTTAAGAAGCTAGAAGATGAATGGGAAAAACAGGAAAATATGCCAGAAATTCGCACATTGAAAGAGATTGATATGAGTGAAGTAAGTATTTTGTCTGTAAATCCTGCTTACATTGCAACTTCTATTAGTGTACGTTCTGATGCGGAGGAAGATTTACTAGAATGTAGATCCAATGAAAACGCAACAGGAAAACTAGAATATGATATTGAAGAACGTAAGTCTGATGATAATGAAGAAACCAGCAATCAAAAATATCATGATATTTTAAATAAAATTAAAGCATAGCATCCATTTGTGTGGATGCTTTTTTATTACAAGAAAAGAGGAAAATGTAATATGAAGAACTTTAAAAAATTAATTGAAAAACGTAATACACTGGTTGAAGAAATGAACACACTTGTGAAAGTAGCGGATGAAGAAACTCGTGCATTGAATGAAGAAGAAACAACTAAATTTGAAGAACTTCGTGCAGAAGTAGCGAACATTGACAATACATTAAAACTTGCTAATGAAGAACGCAAATTGATGTCTGAAGGTTCTGATGATAATAAAGGCGAAAATGTAGATGAAAAAGAAAAGGCAATGGCAGAAGAACGTGCATTTGCTAATTTTTTACGTAGTGGCGAAACAACATTTTCTGATGTAGAAACACGTTCTGAAGTGAATCTATCTAAAGGTGATAATGGTGTAGTCATTCCTACAACAATTGCAGACAGAATCATTGCCACAGTAAAACGTGTTGCACCAATCATCCAATTCTCTGATTTCTACGATGTAAAAGGTGATTTGGTATTTATAGTAGAAGATGAATCTACATCTAAGACTACTTGCGCATATGTAGGTGAGTTCCAAGAATTGGAAAGCACTACCAACAAATTCAAATCTGTAGTATTAAAAGGCAATGTTGTAGGTGTACTTACAAAAGTATCTAAGTCCTTGATTAACAACGCTGGATTTGACATTGTAAATTATGTAATTACAAAAATTGCAGAATCGATTATTACATTCCTTGATAATGAAATGCTTACTGGCTCTACTAAAATTCAAGGGTTACTACAAGCTAAACAACAAGTAACTGCTGGCGCAGCATCTGCAATTACTGCTGACGATCTTATTGATTTACAACTTACAATTCCTCAAAAATTCCGTGGCAATGGTGTATTCATCATGAATTCAGATACGTTCAAAGCATGCTCCAAGTTGAAAAATGCACAGGGCGAGTATTTGTTGAATAAAGACTTAACAAATGGCTTTGGCTATACTTTGTTGGGCCGCCCTGTATTTGAGTCTGACAATATGCCAAAAATTGCAACTAAAGCTAAAGTAGCGGTATTTGCAGACCTTAAAGGCTATGCAACTAAACTTAGCGGAGATAGCGCAGAAATTACAGTTTTACAAGAACGATTTGCTACACAATATGCAGTAGGTGTTGCAGGATATATTGAAATTGACGGTAAGATTGTTGATGAGCAACGTTTTGCAGTATTAGCAATGGCATAATAGGAGGAATTACATATGATGTATAAAGCATTGGTTAGTTTTAGTGGGGCAGTATCTGCCTCACAAGACAGCATCATTGAGATTTCTGATGCTGAAATTGCAAATGATTTATTGAATGCTGGATATATTGAAGAACAAAACGAAAATACAGACAATAATAAAGACAATAAAAAAGGCAGTAAAAAAGATAACGATGAGGACTAGGATATGAAAGTTAGTGAACTAACAATAGAAATTGTATCTAACTATATTCGTGTTGATGTTACGGCCGACACTAAACCTATCTTAGACATGGTATTATCTGCAGCAATTTCCTATTGTATGACATATATGGGAATAGCTGATAAGACTACACTTGATGATTATGAAGATATGCCTATTGCCGTATTGAGTTTGTGTGGTGAATTTTACGATAATCGTACATTCACGGCCGTTGAAAATGCGGTGGTAAACCCTACTGCACAGGCTATATTAGATAAGTATTCAATGAACTTATTATAGGTGAAATTATGTATAGAAAAGGTAGATTAAGCACTCTATTACAACATCAAGCAGAAATTCACGCTAACAGAAAATCAACTAATATGAATGAATTAGGGCAATATCCTATAGTTGATACAGTCATTGGCAATATACATTGTGGTATTATTCCACAGACTGGCGGTCTATTAAGTGGTAGAACGGCAGAAACTACACTTGCTAGAACTACACATAAGGTAGTGTGTAGGTATCGTAACGATATTGAGCCTGATATGTGGCTAATTATTGAGGGGCAGAAGTATAACATCTTGTATGTTATGGATCCGTACCTTAATAAAGAGCGACTGGAAGTATTTACAGAGGTAGTAATCTGATGAGTGTTGATATTGAAACAGAAGGGTTGAGCGAGTTTTCTCAAGAGTTGCTAGACATAGCAACTAAAGACTTTCCGAAAGATACAAAGAACTTCTTGCAACGTGCTGGTAATAAGTTAAAGGCTAATGCCAAAAACAACTATAAAAGCAGTACTACACAAGGAACAAAAAACCTTATCAAAGGCCTTAAACGTGATAGAGCGTATAAGTATGGTAAGGATGAGTGGCAAGTAAGGGTTAAGAATACCGCACCGCACGCATGGTTAGTTGAACATGGTCATGTGATGTTAGGTCATGCTGCACAAGGTAAACCTAAGCTTATAGTTGGTAACACAGGGGAAGCCTTTGTTAGAGGGAAGAATGTGATGGGGAGAACTGCAAAAGCCTTTCCGTCAGAATATCAAGGGTTAGCGGAAGAATTTATTGATAAGATGCTTAATGAAAAAGGTTTAGGCTAGTGGTAACTGCAGTTGAAATAGTAAAAGCATTAACAATAAAGTGCAGAGAATTGCTTCAATGTGATGTTAATGATAGAGATATTTCAGAGGGATTTACTAGACCATCTTTTTTTATCGAGGTAGTAGACTTCAATAATGAAGATATAGGCGAAATCATAAGAGGTGATACGCTTAATATCTACATTTACTACTTCAATGAAAAGCGTGAGATTGGCTATCTTAACTTACTCAAAGCAAGGGAAAGTTTGCGTGAGATGTTAGCAATGCCTGTTAACGTAGAAGATGGATTTAGTATAACTGCATCTGATATAGTCGAAACAATCAATAAGGCTGATATGTCATATATCACTAACTTTGATGTAACGATCTATCAAAACAGACCAGAAGCAAATGCACCTTACATGGAAGAGTTGTCAGTCAACGGAGAGTTGCAAAAGTCAACAGAACAATAGTTATAGCACCCACCATGTATGGGTGCTATTTTTAATGGGTAAAGGAGCATAAGATAGCGATTGGCTTACCAAATATTGATATTGTCTTTCTACAAAAAGCAGTATCTGCGGTATTACGTTCCGAACGTGGTACGGCTTTAATTATCGTTAAAGACGATAAACAAACTGAAATCGGTTATGATGTATTCAAATTTGAAGCAGACATTACTGATAAAAAATACAATGCCGATACAATTAAATTGTTGAAGCGTTGCTTCTATGTGAACGTAAACAAAGTAGTAGTGTTACACGTTCCAACTAAAACAACTGCATTTGCAGATATTAAACAAGTATTAGACCGCATCAAGTATAACTGGGCATGTACTACTGTTGCAGAATGGCAAACAGACTTAGTGTCTTACACTAAAAGCCGAAATGTTATTTCCAAAGGTCGCAAAGTTAAATGCGTAGTTGCTAATGTAGCGGTGGCAGATGATAAACATGTTGTAAATATGAAAGGTAATTTTGTACATGAAGCTGATGCGGCAGCTGGCACTAATGTTAAAATGACTGATTATTTACCACGTATTACATCTATTTTGGCTAACTTACCAATGAACCGTAGTATTACATACTATGAATTGGAAGATTTAGACTATGTGGATAACTCTTATGTTACTGCAGAAAAAGATGTAAACAAATGGACAGATGAAGGCTGGTTACTTCTTATCAATGATGATGAAGATAACGTAGTGCGTGTGGGCCGTGGTGTTAATACATTGACTACATTCACATCTACTGATACAGAAGATATGCGTAAAATCATCATTGTTGAAAGCATGGACTTAATTCAAGAGGATTTGTACTCTACATTTAAAAAATACTATGTAGGCAAGTATAAAAACCACTTGGATAACCAATACTTATTTATTTCTTCTGTAAACGCTTATTTCAAATCCTTAACTAAAGTAGTTAATGGTGAAATTCTAGATCCAGAATATGATAATCATGCGTTTGTTGATGTAGAAAATCAAAGACAGGCTTGGTTATCTGTAGGCAAAACAGAAGCAGAGGATTGGGATGAAGCGAAAGTTAAAGAAATGTCTTTCAAGTCCACTGTATTCATTGCTGCTAAAGTTAAAATTCTTGATGCTATGGAAGATTTGTCCTTCCAAATTACTATGGAATAAGGGGGTAAAGTATGGCAAGTAAAGACATTCATAATCAAATCTTACGTGGCCAATTTGGTAAAGTATGGATTGATGGCGAATTATATGCAAATGTTAAATCTTTTGAAGCTAAAATCTCCCTTAAATATGAAGCGGTAGACATTAATGGCGAAATGGGTGTGCATCAACGCTTGGTAGGTTTTGAAGGTGCTGGTACATTAGTACTTCACAAAATCGATAGCCGTGTAGCACAAAAGATTGCTGGTAAAATCAAAAATGGTAGTGTACCAGATATTAAAATTGTATCTAAATTAACAGACCCAGATGTAAATGGTGCTGAACGTATCGAATTAACTGGTGTTACTTTGGACGAATTAACACATGGTTTTGAAAACAAAAAGGTACAAGAAGAAAGCTATCCTTTCAAATTTGCTGATTACAACTACTTAGACTTAATTCTTTAATATATGGGCGGTGCTTAATGCATCGCCTTTCCTTTTAATGTGAGGTGAAAATATATGGCTAAATTACAACTTGAAGATTTGCTTAACCGCAATATGCAAGAGGGCTTTCAATCTAAAGATGTATATGTAAAAGGTTTAGGCGGTGAATTGACTGTAATTCATCAACCATTACCAACTGTGTTACGCATTATGGATGAAATCAAACAGGATGCTACGTTGTCCACAGTGATGGATGCGATGGCACAACTTATCTATGCGTGCGTTCCTTTGTTTAAGAATAAAGAATTACAAGCGAAATACGAATGTGCAGAACCTACCGATGTAGTATACAAAGTTTTAAACGATAGTGTAGAAGATATTACTGCATTAGGTGAAGCTATCTTGGGTATGTATGGTATTTCTAATCCAGTTGAAGATGTAAAAAAGCAATAAGAGCGGACAGGGAACTAACAATGTTCCGCTATTATATGCAAAAAGGCCATACATTATCCTCGTTGCTTGCATTAGATCCATTAGAACGCACTTTTTATAGTGCGTGCTTTGAATTGGATATGGAAGATTTAGAAAGGAGTAATAATGGCTAAAAGTATTAACGTATTACTTAGTCTTAAAGACCAATTTACTGCACCTATGAAAAAGGCTGGGGATAGTGCGAAAGACACAGAACGCAAGATGGTAGCCATGAAGAATAAATTAAGTAATTTTGGTAACGGAATTAATAACAAATTCTTAGGCATTGCTGGTAGCATCGGTAAGATGGGATTAGCTATGTCAGGCTTGGGTGCGTTCGTTAGTGTTGGTGCTATTGTTGATTATGGCAAGAAAGCATTAGAAACGGCAAAAAGTGCAGAGTTATCTCAAACATTATTGCGCAATAGTTTAGCTAATAACAATTACTTGTATGATAAATCTGCACAGTCGCTAGATGCTGCACAAAAGCAATTAAACGATTATGCAGCAAAATGGGGCAAGGTAGGGGTTATCTCTGCTGGCACAATTCGTGCAGGGTATCAAGAACTTAATAAATGGAATGTTCCTGTTGATAAGGTAGACGGACTATCGGAAGCCTTAACGAACCTTGTAGCTGGTAAATTTGGTATAAATGCTACGGCAGAAGATGCTCAGATGGCATCACAGGCAATCGGCAGAGCGTTTAATGGTGATGTGGCTGGCTTAACAAAGATGAAGATACCTTTAACAGAGGTACAAAAGGAAATCATCAAGAATGGTACAGAAGCAGAACGATTGGCTGCTATCAATGAAGTAGTTAATGGTACATTCTCTAAACAGAATGAAATATTAGCTAATACACCAGATGGACAACTAAAACGGATGAAGAACCAACAAGCAGCATTAATGGCTACGATTGGTAAAGGCCTATTGCCTATGCAAAAAGCTTTTATTGATATGGTTAGCACAATCATGCCAATAGTTGCGCCAGTTATTCAAGATATATTTAACACATTTAGCGGTGCTTTCACATGGATTGCACAGGTTATCACAGAAAACAAAGAAACAATTAAGACAAATCTAACAGAAGGTATGAATGTAGTTAAAAGCGTACTATCTACTGTTGGCGGTGTGATTAAGTGGTGTACTGAAAATTTAGGCTTTTTAGTACCAGTGCTTAAAGTAATTGTTGCTGGCTTCGTTGCCTTCAATGTAATAGCTAGTGTAATTCCTATTTTGGTTTCTATATTTAATGCCTTTATGACTGTAATAAAAGTTGTAAGGGTGTTAAGTATGCTAATGATGGCTAACCCTATTTTACTTGCAATTAGTGCAGTAGCAATTGCCTTATACTTGTTAATTGACAATTGGGAAACAGTCAAGGAAGTTGCGTTATCTGTATGGGATGCAATTTCAAGCTATGCCACAGAGTTGTGGGAGTCGCTAGTAAGTGGATGCGTTGAGTTCGTAAGCGGAGTTATAGAGGTGGTTACACCTATTTATAACCGATTTATGGAGATTATGAGTCCTATACTTGACGGTGTTAAACAAATATTCAGCGGTATCATTAATTTTATTGTTGGTGTATTTACAGGCAATTGGGATATGGCCTTTAATGGGTTAGTCCAAATCTTTACTGGCTACTTTGGAATTATCAAATCTGTTGCAGAAAATGTACTTGGATGGGTTCAAGATAAATTGCAATGGGCTGGCGAGAAAATCGACTCTATTAAAGAGGGTGGAGCATGGTTATATAACAATACTGTAGGCCGTGTGGTTGGTGGGCATAATGCAACTGGTACAGAATACTGGAAAGGTGGAGCGACATATGTCAACGAAAATCAACGTGGCGAAATTATTAATCTACCGAATGGATCACAAGTAATTCCACACGATGAAAGCATGAAACAGTTGGCAAGTAGCCGTGCTAGTGTAACAGTCAATGTAACAGTACAAGGCAATGTGATTGGTAATGAAGATTTCATGGATGCGTGCGGTAGACACGTTACTGATAAAGTAATGTTAGCTATGGGCAATATGTAGGAGGTGTAATGTGAATTTTCAAGACGGGGCAAAAAAGATAATGCAGCAACGCATACAGTCTAAACAAGCTGAATTGCAAAAATTAGCAATTACACGAGCTACACAGTATGCTGACAAACTATCACATGGATTAGTTGGTAAGGTCTTAGATTACTTAGACAAGAAACCGACTACAGATATTGTATTTCATTCTGAACTGACAGATGAATACATCACATTACCTGTAGTACCTAACCCTTTACCTACGATTAGTGAACCGCAAGCCAACGAAACTTTTAATGGGTTGCGTGGTGATATTAAGCTAATAGGACCGCTAGGACTTAGAACACTAAGCCTAGATAATATCTTGTTACCGATTAATAAAGATTACTCATTTATTCGTGGCAATGGCAGTGATGGATTACAATGCTTACAATTCTTTCAAGCGCAACGGCAGATGAAAGCCGTGATGCGGATATGCATTATTCAGTCTGATGGAAATGAAATCCTTAATATGCCATGTGTCATTAATGATCTATCATACACATATGATAAGGTTGGCGACATTAAGGCAACAATAGGCATTGAAGAGTATGTATATACTAATACATCAACTACGGCCCAATCTTCGACTGGTGGCGAAAATAAGGCAACAGATGCAAAAGCTACTGATAGTAAGGCGGTTAAAAAATGAAGTTACAGTATACCAACACAACTAAAGATAAAGAGGGTAAAGATGTTACTGAAACTCGTGAAATTACCGCCTATACCAATAACTATCAAAGGTCAGATGGTATTGATACATTAGGCCAAGAATTTACCTTTGATTTAGCAGACAACCCTTTTGATTTTAACCTTATGGGTACACGGCTTGCTATTGGTGGCAAGATTGAGTTTAGCAACCAATTAAGCAACAATAACAAGAGTGCTACAACGCAGCTTAACGAAAAGCAACAGGAACAAGTAGTGTTTCAAGGAATTGTAGTAGCAGAAAAACAAAGCGGTGCTAACAAATATAGTTACACTTGCTTTGATTACTGCTTTTATCTCAATAAGTCAGAGATAGAAATTCAATTCAATGGTGTTAGTGGCCTTGAAGCTATCAAAAAAGTATGTAGTGAAAATAACGTGCCTTTAGGTAATGTAGCAGATATTAAGACTAACATCAAAAAGATATATCAAGGTGAAACAGTATCAGATGTTATCAAGGATATTATCAAGCAAGCCACAGAAGAAACAGGCTATAAGTACCGCTTAGAATACCGAGATGGCAAGATACACGTTGAGGACTACAAAGACTTAGTGCTTGATAAGGTTATTACTCAACCTATCAACAATTACTCAAGAGATTTAAGCATGGAAGATATGCGTAATAGCATTGTAGCTATATCTCAAAAAGAAAAGAGTACATCGGTTAAGTCAACTATTCAAGATGATGAAAGCATCAAGAAATATGGCTTAATTAAAAAGATTGTAAAGGTTGATGATAAGAAACAAGCACAGACTGCTCAGATTGCTAAAAAGACAATTCAAGATACCAACAAGGTAGCTGAAAAGTTAAACCTAACATTATTAGGTGATGATACAGTAAGGAGTGGTCGCATCATTATAATTGATGATTACACAGTAGATATACACGATAAATTCATAGTAGAAAACTGCAAACATAATTATGGAGTTAATCATACTATGACATTAGATCTAAAGCGTGTAACTAAAGAACTTGATACAAGCAAGTATAAAACAAGCACTACTAAAACTGTTACACCTAATGCAACGAATAGTACTGCTAATGCGACACAGGTTGATGCTGGTATGAACGCACTCAACGGATATGAAAGCGTATATCGTGATAATGGGTGCGTAGATGTGGCGGTTAAGGCTGGTTCATATTACAGTCCATTCTTAAAGCAACAAGCGGACATGGGGGTAGCTGATGTACCGACATTAGTTGGTAATGCACAAAATGCTGGATATAAAGTAGAAGCCTTTAATGGTTATGCTAAGAAAGGCGATATATTAGTGTATGGCAATAATGACCATGTTGTAATCTCTGATGGTGCTGGTGGTGCGTTTGGTAATAGTAGTAGTAAAGGTCATGCGATGTTCTACTCTGATGCTAATAACGCATGGCACACGAACGAAGCACCATCTAAAGTAATTAGAATGTCATAGGGGGTATATATGGAAGAATGGCACAGTCAAATGGCATCGATGTTTAAAGAACGTACCAACCCTATACGGATAGGTGCTTGTTTGGGTGAGGTTATCAGTACTTCACCATGGAAGGTAGCTATTAGAGATGGTAAGTTTATGATAGATGCATCTAATGGATATGTATGCTTTCAATTAATTCACCATATCACTACATACTCTTATCGACATAGTGGCCAAATGACACATAAAGGGTGTCCAGCTGGTCCTAAATCTGATTACGATGCACAGGGCGAGGGCAAGATAGTGCTTAATGAATTATGGAAAGCTGGCGATAAAGTACTTGTTATTCCAGATGAAAATGAGCAACATTTCTTTATCGTTGATATTGTGAAAGAGGGGGTATGATGTTTCCTACAGATTACAACTTCACTAATTCCATTCAATCTACAAAGACTGCTACAAACGCACAACACAAGGTGGGGCGGTCATTTAAATTCGACTATAAAACACATCGTTTTGTATTTGAGGATGGACGCAATGTAGAAGATACGCAGATTGAAGCAATTAAACAATGGATTGAGTTATTTATTCGTACTGAAATGAAGAAATACTTAATCTATAGTGATAGCTTCGGTTTAGATCTAACTAAACTATTAGGGTACAGATTGCCACGAGCATATAAAGTATCTGAAATAAAAAGAAGAATAACCGAGGGTATCATGAACAAAGTACCATGCGTTGTAGTTGTCAAAGATTGGCAATTCAATGCTGGTATTTTTTATTTCACAGTAGTTACTAATACAGGGGAAGAGGTGAAGATAGAACATGAATTCGAATTATAGTGTTGATAGCATCCATAATACGATGCTTGAACACATTGACGATGCGTATCAGAAAACAGAAGGCTTTCCAACGTATGACATAACAAGAGGTGAAGCGTTTGCTTTACTTGAACTGTGGAAAAAGGCGGAAGAAATTGAACGCAAACAAAACGTGGATAACCTAACAGGGGATGAACTAACAAGGGTAGTATTCCAACGTAAAGGAACACAACGAAAACTATCCACTAAAGCGGTATGTAACTTGCGTATTGTTGATGGCAACGGCACTATCCATGAAGGTGATTTGTTTGAAAGCGAAAGCGGTATTCAATATGAGTCGCTAGAAAATAAGGATGTAGAGGATAACTCTATTATTAAAATCAGATGTACTAAAGCTGGTGCAGTTGGTAATGTTCCCAAAGGAACAATAACACAAATGCCTATTACTATTGCTGGGATCAATGCGGTTATTAATGATGATGCTGCAAAAGGTGGCGAAGATGAAGAAGCAGATGATGATTTGCGAGAACGCTACTATGAAGAGTTAAGAGAGCCAGCTACTAGTGGTAATGATTATCACTATAAGCAATGGGCAAAAGAAGTAGAAGGTGTAGGCGAAGCTAATGTAATAGCACTTTGGAATGGTAACAACACTGTTAAGGTAGTTGTTATTAATTCAGATAGAAAGGCAGCTAGTACCGATTTAGTTAAGCGTGTACAAGATTACATAGATCCAGATAGTAAAGGTATAGGTGAAGGGAAAGCACCAATAGGGGCACATTGCACTGTAGTTAGTGCAACAGAAGTGCCTATCAATATTGATGTTAGAGGTGTACAACACTCCACAACTTCTACTAAATCAAGCATTACATCTGACATTGCTGATGCGGTTACTGCATACTTAAAGAAAATAGCATTTAAACAGGATTATGTATCCGTAGCACAAATTAGTAACATTATTATCGATAGTACTGGGGTTATTGATTATGAAAGCGTTACTGTAAATGGTAAGGTTAGCAAAATCAATCTAACTAAGGAACAAGTTGCCGTATTGGGTACAGTTAGCGTGGCTTTAAATGACTAATACAGACTTTAAAGAATATGCACTAAAAGCTATCAATAAAATGTATCGTAATGATCCGTGGGTTAGAGAGTTATATCAAGTGGCTGGATTGCAGTTGCAAGATATAGATGAACTACTAGATGTATTACTAGATAATGGCTTCTTTGATGCGGTAGGTGAACGTGGCTTAAAGGTTTACGAAAAAGATTTAGGCATCAATGGTGATGGTACAGTTGAACAACGAAGAGCCATAGTACAGATGCTATGGAATAACAACGGCAAATGTACCCTAGATAAAATTAAGGCGATTGTTAAAACATTCGTTCTTGATGAAGTAGATGTGTTATTTGAAGATGGTGTGTTGAAGTTAGAGTTTAATAATTCCAGCTTTGTATATGCTATTCCTCAAATAAGAAGTAATTTGACAGTGGTCAAACCTTCACATATTGGATTAAGTATTAACGATGTACATAGCGTTGATACTGAACTATATGCTGGTAGTATCGTTACTACGTTTGAAACAACTACTATCAATCCGATGGTAGGCTTTAATTCAGCATTAGACGATGCATCTATAGTGGCTGGTGTATACATTACTAAAGCTAATGTAATTAATTATGTTAATTGTTAAGGGGGTATATAATGCCTAGTCAATATCCACAGAATGTGGTAACTAAAAACGGATTGGCAATGATTGCTGAAAGTGTGGCAACACGTAAGAATTTAATTTTTACACGTGTTGTAGTAGGCGATGGAGATGCCACAGGTAGAAATTTTAATGACATGACGGCCGTAATTTCACCAAAAATGGAATTGCCTGTAACTAGCGGTGTAAACGAAGGGAACGGCCAATATTTAATTACGGCAACATTATCCAATAATACGCTTAATGTAGGCTTCTTCCCTCGTGAAGTTGGGCTATATGCAAAAGTAGATGGTAAAGCAGAAATGCTATATAGTTATACAAATGGTGGAAATAATGTTGGGTATGTGCCAGATAAGACAACACCAATTGATAGCGAAATTTATAAAATTAGAACAGTAATTGGTAATGCCAAAAACATTACTATCAATATGTCTGATAGTACATTTGTTACTAAAGGTGAATTAGATCGATATGTAGCTATTACTTCTGGTGTTTATGTTAAAGATGCGAATAAAACTAATACAGGATTATCTCTAATAAAAGGTGATAACACTTCGAAGATAATTGATTTTATTACTGCTAACTATAGCGATAGCGATACAAATAAAGTATTAAATCTTGGAACACTTAAAAGCCTATTAGGACAAGGTGCTATCGTGGCATCTAAACTCGATGCAAACGCAGGTTTCGTAAAGTTTGCTAATGGTTTCACTATCCAGTGGGGATTAACTTGGTTTGATGCTAATAAGTACTATAAGGATATTTCTCTACCAATTAGCAGCACTGTACTAATAGCCTTAGCTACCGATGACTCTGTAAGTGTTGAAACTTCTGGTGCACAATGCTTTATTACTTGGAATAGTGGGTTCTCTCAAGCTAATAGAAACACCATCCGATTCTTAACCACCAGAGCGGACACAGGTAGTTTTGTTTGGATGGCCGTAGGGAAGGCTTAATATCCAAATGTGTCGGTGATCAGATTATGTTCATTATCCTAGGGAATTAGATTATTCCTAGTGCGAACCAGTAATAAGAAGCAGCATATCTATCACTTGCCGAAAATACGGCCTTAGTTGCGTTGCTCTCTGACACGGAGTTAGCGAAATACCTAGGCGTATCAGAGCCTGACCAGTACGCATCTATAGCGTTCGCCATGAATAAAGTTGTAAATTTGATAGGAAATCGTACCTCTGTCTTAGTTACGTTATCTTGACCACCCACTCCCCACTGGGGAGTTATTTTAATAATTCTATGGCTTTTCGTAGCTCACGAATAGTCTTATGTGTGTATACTCTGGTGGTAATATCGCCTTGTTTGTGGCCTAGTAAAGAACGTAGTGTGTTGGGCGGTGCTACCGAGTCAAGTAAACTTGCAAATGTATGACGAGTATCGTGGATAGTATGCTTACAATTTAACTGTTTCATAATATCTTTGAAATTCTTATGGAATGTTGTGTAACTGATGGTAAATAGATATGCTTCGGTGCTGGTGTATACTTGCTCTATTAGTGGCATGATGCGGTGATGTATAGGAATGATACGGCCTTCACCAGCTTTCGTTTTAGCGTGTCTTACGATGAGGTATGACGATCGCCTATGGATGTCTTGCTTACGTAAATTAAGAAGCTCACCTATGCGGAGACCGGTGTATAGCAGTATTAAAATCATATGAGAGTAAGAAGTATCTACTTCCCATAATTTGTTAATTTGTTGACGAGTAAATACTTTTCTATGAATCGTTGGTACATTGGGACCTAGGTTCAAGTGTAGGGTGTAATTCGTGATAGCGTAATCCTTGATGATTGCGTAATTAAATAATTGATTAAGTAACGTACGGACTTTCTTACATGATGAGTAGGAAAGTCCTTTTGAGTGCATGGAATTAATTACGTTCTGAAGGTGCTGAAAATGAATATTCGTGATAGGCATATCCGATATGTTGGATATGTGTTTAAAAGCAATGTGATAAGACTTGACAGCGCTATCAGAAATAGACTGAGAGTGAATAGGCAGCCACTCGTTAAATAGTTGCCTTAATGTAATGGTATTGCGTTGTCTACGGTTTAATATAATAGCGTAACGGCGCATAATTTCACCTCCGAAAGGATACTACTATGAATCAATATGTATTTGTGTTAAACGAAATAGGCGAACGAATTACGTCCTATGTTGATAATACAGTAACGCAAGAGCAGTTGTTAGCAACTGCAAAACAAGAATGGCCAGATGCAGCGGATTATATTTACTCTGCAGATGGCGATGGTATGTTAGATGAATTTATGAAAGGTAAATTCTATGTAGACGGCAAATTCGTAGAACCGCAAGCAAAGGAACCTACCAAGGCTGAAAAAATCGCCGAAATTAGAAATTACTACAACAAGCGTTTTGAAACGCTGGAACAAATGGTGTTAAGACGCCGATTAATTAACGGCGATATTACCGATTTGCAAGAACAGTTTAAAAAACTCAATCAAGAAATGGTATTAAAAATTAAGGCGGTGAAATAATGGAAGGGTTTGAAGTTAAAAGCGATATTCCTGTAATGCGATTCTGTGAGTGGTGCTATGCAACGTTGAATCAAGACGGTACCTGCCCAACTGAAGGGTGTATTCACAATGATTTAATGGATTTAGAAGAAAGCACAGAGGGTGAATAATGTGGACATGGCAATTTGAGTTAAATGATATTCTAACTACATTATCAATCGTGGTAATCATAGGCGGTGCAAGTTACCGCCTTTTAATTTTGCCTATATTACTTAGGAACAAGGAGAGAATGGATAGGCTAAATGAGATCCTTGTTGAATTGAAAGAGGAAATCAAACTATCAAGAGAACAACGGACTAAAGAATATGCAGAACACGTTAAGTTGGTAACACGTGTTGATGGCATTGAAAACAGGGTTGATGAGTTAAGAGGTGATTTTCATGAATTTACCGCAAAATCTTATTAATTCTGTAAGAAAAATATATACTTCGGTTAGGGTGGCGAAAGTCCACCCTACTTTAGTATGGGGAGCCAGAATACTCATATTTATTATGCTAACACCAATTATATTGGCAACCATGGCTTATGCGATTTCATTTTATTTAGGTGAAATTTCTAGTGCGAACGATAAGATCATAACGATGGGGGCATTCCTAATTGATCATATGTTTGGAGCACCAGGTGTAATCGCATCGCTTACAGGATTAATATGGCTTAGTGTTGATAGAAATGGCGATGGAATACCAGATAAATTGGAGGAACAACCTAAAATAACACTATTACCAAATGTTACAGAAAGGAGTGATAAGAATGAAAAGAGGATTTGATATTTCAGCGTGGCAAGACAACGAAAACGGAACACTTTACTATGATGAAATTCATATGCAACAAGCTAAAGATGAAGGCAATGAATTTGTAATCATAAAACTAGGTGAAAATTATAACGTTGATGATTTCTTTGAGCAACATATCACCGCAGCATTAAATGCGGGCCTTGAAGTAGGTGTATATTATTTTAGCCACGCATACGATGAGGCAACCGCAGTACAAGAGGCGGAATGGGTGATTAACACGCTCAATAGTTATGGATATACTGATTACCATTTGCAAGCTGGTATTTGGTATGACTACGAGGAGCATCGCCAATTACGTAATATGATTAATGCTGGTGCATTAACTAGCCAAGGAATGACGAATTGCATTAGTCGGTTTGTTAATACATTATGGAGTGCTGGATTTCAAAATGTAGGTGTATATAGTGGTTATTCTTTATTGTGGGATGAAACATATGCATATAGTCAAATGCCAAGCGTTCCTGTATGGTGTGCACAATATGATCCACAATGTGATTATCCAAATGTCAGAATTTGGCAATATAGCGATTGTGGAATGGTAGCTGACAAAGAAGTTGATGTCGATTACATGTATGATTAGGGGGAAGTATGAATGACAAAATCAAAAACTTTATTCACGCTCATTACATCTCTATTCATGTTTGTATTGTCCTTTGTATCATTGCCTGTATATGGCTCTACGCCGACAGAGCAAGTAATATTGACACGACAGGAATACAACGAGCTACTGATGAAGTTCGAAACGCTCAACAATACAATCAACGAGCAGTTGAAGATAATAGACGAGTTAGAACAGCAATTGAACGTAGCACAGATGTCAACGAGCGAATCGAAACAAGAATTAATAGAATCGATGAACTTAATCAAAGAACAGAGGGAGCAATTACTAATAGCCAAGAACACATTAGAGCAGCAAGAGAAAACGCTATTAATGCAAAACGAATCATTAGCGAAGGTGAACGCATACTTAGAAATGCAGATGAGAGAACTCAAAAGAATCAAGATTCAACAACGCAAAAGTAAGTTGTTAAATATCCTATTAGGTGGTACTGTTGTATACCTAGTAGCCAAGAATTGAGGTGATCCATACATCTCCATAACGTGTAATGGTGGATACACGTAAAATTAATAGAAAATGTAAAAGACCTTACTGAGAATATAACTCGGTAAGGTCTTTTTTGTTTATAGGAAGCCGTTGCAGACTCATTAAAAATATGGTGTAATTAGGATTAATAGGAGGTGGGAGAAATGCTAAAAGTATTTAATAGAAACCCACATTTTATGAGGGATGCGGTAATAGTGGATAGCTATGCTGATGCATGGGATATAATATGCTCCATGCAGGAGAGGATAGGGCAAAGAATATTACTTGTTGGAAGAGAGACATGGGGAGATTTGGGCTTCGCTGAGTATTTCCCTAATTTTGTTTGGACCGAGGATGTGAAGGCGGTCTATATTAACAGTGATAAAAATATACTATTTCCTGCACCATCGAAGTATAATCGAGCTAGTGTTTTAAAGTTAATTAAAGCTTTTGGAATTAACTATTCTATTCGAGAAATCGGATAGTTATAATAGATTGCCACTATTTTGCCACCTTAAATGATAGTATAAATCAAATCAATTGTATTATCTATGTTTACTGTGTTCGCCCCACCCTCTCCGCCACATTAGAAAGCCCTTTAGGTTATGATATCTACCCCCTTTACTGGATAACCAGTAAAGGGGGTATTTTAATGAGATATAGTTATGAATTTAAAAGAAAAGCAATTGAATTATTCTATCTAAATACAAAACTTTGGGATACAATGGTCTTATTAATAAATCTAAAGGGTAACCATTATTAGCAGACTTACTAATTGCTAACTGCTGTGCTTTAATCGCAGAATATTCTCCTTCAACGCGATTTAATTCTCTTGCTACAGTAGAATGGTGAACACCGATTAAGCTAGCAATTCTGCGAACAGAGTACTATGAGCCGGAATGTGGAAGATTTATCAACCAAGATCCGATTGGATTGGCTGGTGGTAGTAACCTCTATTGGGCTTTACAAAACAGTCAAATGTGGGCTGACCCATTAGGGTTAAGTTCTAAAAAATCGCCTGGAACATGTAATGATCCATGTGCAGGACAAGATCCTGCCGGTGAAGCGGCTGGCTGGCAAGGAAGTAAGTAAGGACTATCCAGGTGTAGATAATTGGAAAAATGTTGTCCTAGAAAAAGGGACAATATTGTTTACACTGTATCCACATGGGCCGGCAGGTATGGCTTCTGCCCCTGGGAATTATTTTGTTCGAGGATACGCTGTACGTTCTGCAAGAGGAAATGCCAGAGCATTTAACGATTCTGTATAGGTGAGACATAGTGGAAATGCTACTGCCGCACGTGACATGAGAAAACAATTACATATATTTGTAGTAGAAGAAGATATTTGCGTAGGAAAATCAAAAGCAAAAGCAAATAAAAAATATGGCGATGGGGGAGCAACCCAATATTATATTCGAGATATGGATAAACCGAAATTAACAAGTACTGGCAAACTTCGATCTTTCAGGAGGTAAAATTACATATGAATCAAATTAAATTATTTATACAACAAAAAAACATTGTCATCAATAATCTCTCCTTAAACTTTAATGATATTAAAGACATTAAAGAAAAAACTAAATTAATAAATTTTAAAAATATACAAGAAGGTATTTATTTATTTCAAGAAAATATTTATTACCTTGGAGAAGAAGGAAAAATATTTATTGACATATACAAAAAGGAAATTGATATCTTATTTAATGACTATTTTTATTTAACTAAAAACATCTTAGAATCAAAAATTATTCAAAATTTTCTTAATTTATATCCTCCTTTAAAATCATATTGTGTACTAAAAAGTGCTCCAGTACTCGAATTTAAAGGACCTGAATTGGCATGGAATTCCCTTTTGTTCATCTATGACTCCAAACAGGCGTCAATAAGGCTGAATATTTCATTCTAAAATACTACAGTAAAATAATAAGAAGTATTTATGAAACAACCATACGAAATACACTCAGATTTTTTTTAGAAAATGATTGCTTTAGGCTGGTATGAGAATAGAGAAATTATTTTAGATTCTCTACCCCGCCATTTAGAGGAGTTACCTGATAATGTAAAAAAATTTATAAGAGAAATATGGTATTTAACAATTAGCTATGACGCTTATTATCGTAGTAATGGACGCATCTTTCTATCTACGGTACTGCATAACTTTGGGGAAACTACAAATACCTTACTTGACTACTCTATAGATGATAAAGATTATATTTTTTATCAAAAATCTATTGGCAAAAAATTAAGAAATTTCGGCTTTGCAGATAACCAAGAAATCCTTATTGATGAACTGGGAAGAATTAATGGTTAATTCTATAAAGAATATGACTAAGGTTTAACTTAAGAAAGTGCGAATTGTTAAGTCAAGATCCTACAGTAGGTAGCAAGGTTATATGAGGTAATTAAAATGAAAAAGCTTTTTTTAAATCTAGAAGTAATTGATGGTTATCCTCCAGTATCTATGGAAAGCATTTGGGCAGAAGAGACCGAAGAAGGCTATCTTAAAATAAATAATATTCCTTTTTATAGCAAAGAAATCTCTTTAGGTGATATTGTTAGCGTAATACAAACAGAAGAAAATTACTTATTATATGATAAAACTATAATTCATAGTAAAAATAGTACATTGCGGATTGTTTTCTTCAATGAAAATCAGAAATTTAAAGATAAAATATTAACTAAACTACTAGGTCTTGGATGTGAGTCTGAAGCATTTAATGCAAATTTCCATGCAATAAACATACCAATTCAAGTAGATATAGAAGAAATATATATTTTCTTAGATGAGTTTGTGGAAACTGACGATTTAGATTATGACACAGGGTATTTGGCACAATAATTTGTGCAAGCTATAACTTGCGTAATATCGTAATATGTAGAAAATTCTAGCATTGTTTATGTAATAGAAATTTTAAGACTATGTGAAGGCAGCCACCTGTTACAAGAAGTCCACCCGAACGGAAGATATACCTATATCTACACCCATAAGCTCGTTTAAAATAATTTTCAGTCGACTTCAAACCTTCATCAAGATCTTTGAGAGATTTGTTTTTTGACAATCTCATTAATAAATTAAATGGTAAATAAATTATGAAATCTATTTTAAATTCAATTTTATCTCTAATAGTTTCCTCCTCTTCTAAATTACCTTATGTTTCACATTACTCGTATGATTTTCAACATGGCTGGTTAAATATAATTGTATCAGAATATAATAGTCAAAAAACTTGTGGAGACATAGGTATAAGTAATAATGAGTTACAATATAAGCTTTTTTGTGGGAAAGAAAATGGAAAAGGAAGGATTCCGTTAAGTAAAATAAAATTCAAATATGAGAAAGGTATTTTTTCTGCTCAAAGTATTATAAGTGGAAAAATATTTTTTTCAGTTAAATGTACACAAGAGCAATACAGATATATAGAAAAATATATTAAGAAATAAACAGCAAGCAGTAGCCCGAATGAAACTTCTTGAGGTATTACGAGCCTGAGGCCGGGCGGTTTGTGAATCAGGATCCGATTGGGCTGTGGGGTGGAGAGAATCTGTATCGGTTTGCGCCGAATACACAAATCTGGGCTGATCCGCTGGGATTAACTTTAGATCCCTATGCTTTTTTTGATGAAGCAATCCAACGACAAGGAAGTATTCAGAATGGCTCAGCTTATCCAGCAAATTTCAAGTATTCTTGGATGGGTTCTGATGGGTTGAAATATACTGTACGAGCTCATCCGGCAGATCCAAATTATGGGAAAACAGGAAGTATTTTTAGAGTTTCTGCACAAGAAATTGGGAAAGGGACTAGTTATTTGGGAACTGATGGTAAGTGGTATCATGAATCAACTTTGAAGCCTGGGAAAAAAGGTAATATCAATCCTAACTATAATAGTACTGCTGCCAGAGATACACATATTCAGATTGATCCAAATAAAAAGGTGGGTCATACACTTGGATCATGCGGTTCAACAACTGAAGATAAAGATACAGAGGGGAATAAATATGAAAGAATCCATAACTTATGAATTGATGAAATTCAATAATCACGTCAAAGAAAACTTCGATTGGTTAGACTTTCAAGTTACATTACTTGATTTTACAAGGATGAATATTATTGTTAGTGATGATCCAAGTTATTATTTTAATTATGAAATCAATTTGTATGGAGTTAAATATTTATCTGGAAATTTAACGTGGACTATTGATATTGATGAAGATACTTGTGTTGTTAAAATTATTGATGAAATAGATTCAAATATTTTACCAAGTTTACGAGAAAATTGTTTTTATTTAAGGTTTAATAATACTGATTTAGATACGCCATCATTTATTATTATGGCTGAAAATATTGTTATTTCTTATGAAAAAAAATATTTTAACCAGCTGTAGCCTACATGAAACTTCCAGTTTCTACGCTAGGTGTGAGTAGAACATACATGGTATCTGCTTTTTAAACAATATTAATGTTTTAATTGAGGTCGTCTGAAATATTCGTACTTTAAATAAATAATTCTAGATATTGCTAGATGATGGTAATTGCGCCAAATTACTTGCAGAGTTAGGGAGATAATTATGAAGGCATTAAAAATTAATAAATCTCTATGGTCTCTTCCATTAGATTTTTCTTTTGATAGCAGTGAAATCAATGAATTAATAAAGGTAATGGATATTGAATTACAAGAAGTGGTTATAAGCCCTAATGCTGATATGTGGTATTTTTTATTTATGAAAGAAGAATTTATTTTAGTTAGTGATGTAGATGACGGCTTAGATATTCGATTTTTCAAAAAAGAGAATGAAGATTTAGCTAAAAAATTTATTAATAAAATTACTTCTATTGTATCCTTTAAATAAATAAAATAAAGCAAGCCGTAGCCCGCACAAAACCTTCAGTCCCGACGTAGGGTATGTGCGGAACGCACGCACGCGGTTTCTGTTTTTCAGACGACCTCGAAAACCAAACCTACTTCATTTAGGACGGTAGCCATCTGTTACAGGAGAAAAATTCAGACGGCAGATATACCTATCTCTACACCGATCCCGATATCTACGAACCTTTGGCACAGGTACACACCTGGACCAACATGGTAATAAATACTCTTTAAAGAATGCACATAAGAAGGAGAAATTATGTATTTAGATCAAGTAAATTATGAATTAAACAAACAAATCAATGATTTTGTATGTAACTCAAATGATGCTACTACGCCGGAGGAACGCATTGATATTCTGAATCAAGCATGGGAACTTTTACCTAAACCAGCCACTCAATTCGTTGAGCCTACTTCGGCAATCGCCTGTGGTATTTCAGGAAGCTATAAAAAATTAGGTGATTATCCCAAAGCTCTTGAGTGGATACTTATTGCGCTTGAGGCTAGAAAAACAGTGCCTGATGGCAGCCCATTTTTATGGGCAGGTATTATCTATTACGAACTAGGTGATATGGAAAATGCTTATAAATATTTTGACCTAACTTATAATGAGCTACGTTACACACCTTTCTCTATGGAAGACAAAAAATATTGGCAATTTTATAAGCAACGTAAAGAAAAATTAAATCCTAAGAAAAAAACCAAAAAGTAAGATTCGATATTTTCAGACGACCTTTTTTGTCCCGTACTTAACCGCCGCTACGCCTACGACCTGGATGTAGTATAACTAGAGGGAAATATACTATGAAATATCATATTGAAGATTTAAGAGACCAATTACATAACCATAACTGGATTGTTTTAAAAGAATCAGAAGGAAATGATTTAGATATATCAGAATATTGGACTATTCGTCATAGATACCAACCAAACAAAACTTGTACTCTAGCTTTTGAAGGAATGGATGACTTGGAAGTTTTACCAATCGAAAAAAGTTATGCATGTTTTTTATCTGAAGAGCCAGCTATATCATTATACTTTTCTAAGAGCATTAAGTTATGGAAGAGAGATTTAAATACATTCATTTTAAATCTGAATTCTTTTATAATTTGCTAATTTTAAATCCTTCAAACTATATAAAGCTAATCAAAATCCAAATAACTGTAAATGTTTCTAGCAAGCGTAGGTTGGGTCAAGACCCAACAAAATATCAAGGTCGTCTGAAGGTTATTTCAGACGACTTTGCCCTATACGCTTACCCTTACCTGCTTCGTATACAACGAAAACGGCCAGCACCAATGGAAAGTGCCGTCTAAAGAAGAGAACGCCCGAAACGGTTTGCCTGAAACCGACTGGCGCGATGCGCAGTACGATATGCTGTACCTGCCCGTTCAGAAACCATCCGCTACCACTACGATTTCAACGGCAACCGTACCGCTACCGTCCTGTCCGACAGCAGACAGATCAACTACCTGTACTACGGTAGCGGGCACTTACACCAAATCAGCCTCGACGACGAAGTCATTACCGAAATCGAACGCACACAGGGTAAACTCGCCAGCCGTTACGAACTCGATCCCCAGTTCGCCTAAAAAACGAAGAAGTTTCAGACGGCCTCGAAGAGGAAACTGGATTCGTTTGGGTCGGCAGATATATCTATATCTACACCGATCCCGACAACTACGAGCTCTTGGCACAGGTTCGCGATTGGACAACCGAAGACGAAAAAGGCGTCCAACAAGCCACTACTTCCACTGCGATAAAATCGGCATTCCGCGTGAGATGACTGATAGCGAAGGCAAACTGGTTTGGTTCGGGGATTATTACGGCTGGGGCAAACTGAAGAACGAAACCAACACATCCGGAACTGCTCACCAACCCTTCCGATTGCAAAACATCCTTGTCCGCACTGGTATGTAGCTACTGCCAAAATGGAGAGAAATCTTAGTCAAAAAGAAATAATGGGAATGGTACATTTTCTTGGAGTACTACAAAGATAATGTAACCGTACAACATAGGAAATAGTATCATGACAACTTTAGAA
>OENY01000058.1_pt1 | contig 60688 bp, 54 predicted proteins | sample 1539391 | NCBI WGS metagenome assembly OENY01 (sample SAMN03777356, study PRJEB22549) | human gut metagenome | biome: gut; feature: infant; material: feces | host: Homo sapiens | collected 2013-11-24 | reverse complement strand
TTTTATCCGAGTGGGTGCGGTGGGCATAAGAATTCGGAAAACGTCGCTACGTTTTCCGAATTCTTGGGCAGGAGAAAAATCTACCCTCCGCGCCTAGCAGTATCGGGTCTAAAACCATCAAATTTCGCCAATTCCATCAGCGAAATGGCGCCAAAACCACCAGTCAAATCGCGCCAATTCCATCAGCGAAATGGCGCCAAATCCACCAGTATGAGCTATACTTGCAGGGTGCAGTACTTTCAAAGACTTAGCGACCATCAGCTTCAGAGTGCGTTGGAATCAAGTGGAGCGGTTTTGATAGAAGGACCAAAATGGTGCGGAAAAACTACTAGTGCGGTTCACCATGCTGCCAGCGCCCTCTATATGGCTAACCCTCGTGATCTGGAACAGAATTTAGTGGCGGCAGATCTCGACCCTACTGCTCTTTTAGCGGGGGAAACGCCACGTCTTTTGGACGAATGGCAGGTAGCTCCGCAGCTTTGGGACGCGGTTCGTTTTGCGGTTGATGAAAGGCAAGCGGCTGGTCAATTCATCCTGACGGGTTCGGCCACTCCAGTTGAGCGGTCTAAAATGCTGCATTCTGGGATTGGGCGGATCGCAAGGATGCGGATGCGTACTATGAGCCTGTTTGAATCAGAGTGCCCTCAAGAATACGTCTCTATAAGTGACTTGTTCTCGGGAAAGAAAATTCCGGTTCTTAAAAATAACTATTCACTAGAGCAGGTTACCGAGTTGCTATGCCGTGGCGGCTGGCCGGGGGCGGCGACCCATACCGGAATGGATAATCGGCAGGCAATAAATTACCTGGATGCTTTAATAGCAGAAGAAATTCCCCTCAACAGTGGAAATGAGCGTAATCCTGACAAGATGCGCGCTTTCTTGCGCAGCTACGCCCGACATAGCGCCACCTCCGCCACACTGGTTAATATCGCACAAGATACTGATATTAGCGAAACTACGGCTCGGGAATATTTGAACGCATTACAGCAGTTGTTTGTGATTGAAGAACTGCCAGCCTGGAACCCTAATCTCAGATCAAAAGCTGCGATTAGAACTACCGCGGTTAGGCATTTCGTAGATCCCTCTTTGGCGGCAGCAGCTATGGGTGCGGGCAGTGGGGTACTGCTGCGTGACCTGCGCACCCTAGGTTTACTGTTTGAGACCATGTGTATTAGAGACTTACGTGCCTTCGCCAGTGCGTTAGATGCGCAGCTATATCATTTCCGCGACAAAAGCGGGAATGAATGCGATGCAGTTATGGTGCAACGGGATGGACGTTATGGGTTGATAGAGATAAAGCTAGGAGGGGAAGACTTAGTTAGCCAAGGGGCTGATTCTCTAAGTAAGCTCTCCGGTCTTATCGATACTACGAAAATGCCTGCCCCCTCCTTCCGTATGGTGCTAACCGCCAACAGTACCTACTCTCTGGTTCGTCCAGACGGAGTTCTGGTGGTTCCGCTACCTCTGTTGGGATTATAAGGGCGGGAAACCTAAAGCACTTTGGAGAAGAAGTCTTGGGTGCGGGGGTTCTGGGGGTGGTTGATCACCTGGTCAGGGGTGCCCTGCTCCAAGATTTTGCCTTCATCCATGAACACCACGTGGTCGGCAACTTCCCGGGCGAAACCAATCTCGTGGGTAACCACAATCATGGTCATCCCTCCGCGTGCCAAATCCTGCATGACCGACAGTACTTCCCCTACTAGCTCGGGATCGAGGGCGGAAGTGGGCTCGTCAAACAGCATCAGTTCTGGCTCCATGGCGAGGGCGCGGGCAATCGCGACCCGCTGTTGCTGTCCACCCGAAAGCTGCGCCGGGTAATGGTCAGCGCGATCTGCCAGCCCAACCCGCGCTAACAACTCTACAGCCTGAGCTTGCGCCTTCTCTTTGCCGATTCCTTTCACCTGGGTAGGCGCTTCCATCACGTTTTCTAGCGCCGTCTTATGGGGGAACAGGTTAAAACGCTGGAATACCATGCCCACTTGGGAGCGTTGGCGCGCGATTTCCTGATCGGTCAAGCGGCGCAGCACGGTTCCCTGCTCGGTAAGTGAACCGCGGCGGCGATCCAAATACGCGCGGAAAGGATTTTTCGAGGGCGCGCCCTCTTCCATCCCCAATAGTTCTCCGTTGAGGTAAACGCGTCCTCCAGACACCTGTTCTAACTCGTTTACACAGCGCAGTAGGGTAGATTTGCCCGAGCCGGAGGGTCCTAGCAGCACGCACACTTCACCGGTAGCTACCTGCAAACTTACATCCCGCAGTACGTGGAGATCCCCAAAAAACTTGTGGACGTGCTGCATATCCACCATCAGGGGTTGATTTTCTGTTTGTGAGGTCATGGGGTGTACTCCAAGAAAGGATCGTCTTTGGTGGTGCCGGATTCGGCCATGGCGCGCATTTTACGGGATCCGGCGGATTTCTTATCTCCACCGGTACGTTCGTCGAAACCCCGACCGAAGTAACTTTCGATATGGCTTTGAATTACCATCAAAATCGAAGTAATCGTCAAATACCAGATCGCTGCCACCAGCAATAAGGGGATCGGCAAGAATAGGCGCTGCCCAATGGTTTGGGTGGCGAAAGTAATTTCCAAAGTAAACGGAACTGCCAAGACCAAGGAAGTGGTTTTCAGCATGGAAATGGTTTCGTTGCCGGTGGGGGGAATGATTACCCTCATAGCTTGGGGCAGAATAATCCGCCGCAGAATCTGACTGCGTCGCATTCCGAGGGCGCGGGCGGCTTCTTCTTGCCCGGAATCTACCGCATTCAAACCGGAACGCACGATTTCTGCCAAATAAGCGCCCTCGTTAAGTCCTAACCCTAAAATGGCTGCTACCGCTGGGCTAATTACCGTGTTGGTATCAAAAGTCAGCAACTCTGGGCCGAAAGGAACCCCTAGTGACAGGGTGGAATAGAGGGTGGGCAGCATTCCCCAAAATAGTAGCTGCGTGTAGATAGGGGTTCCGCGGAAGAACCAAATATAGGTCCAGGAAACTCCTTTCATAATCGGGTTAGGGGATTGACGCATAATCGCCATAGTCACCGCGAGGATCACCCCGATAAGCATGGAAACTACGGTCAAAATCAGCGTCCACATGATGCCGCGCAGCACCGTGGGGTGGAAAATGTAGGTGGCTACCTGATCCCAACGGAACTTTTCATTACTGACCAGGCCATGCACCAGCATGGCGGCCAGAATCAGTACTACAACCGCACTAACCAGGCGGCCCGGCGAAAACACCGGGCGCGGCCTGGTCAGCATGGCGCCATCTTTCAATTTTTGGCTATTCATATTTAAAGGTTATGTCCTAGGGAGTTACTCGGAAACTTTTGGATCAATCTCAGCTTTTTCGAGAATGAAGCTATCGGCACCGTAAAGGGCGAAGATTTTCTCCAAAGTTCCGTCATCCATTAGTTTTTGTAGAGCTGCCTGTACCGCTTTCGCCAGTTGCTCGTTATCTTTATTAACCACTACGCCATGCTGGGCGGTTTCGAAAGCTTTACCGACAATTTCCAGTTCGCCACCACTCATCTTGACTGCGTATCCTACGACTGGCGAGTCGGCGAGTACCGCGTCATATTGACCCCCGGTAACCTTGGGGACAATCTCAGTCTGCATTTTGTGTTCTTTTACGGTGACTGCAGATTTTCCATCCGCCTCACACTGTTTAGAAATCTCTTTAATGGTTTCCTGTTGGGCAGTGCCGGTCTGCACCCCCACGGTTTTGCCGCAAGGGTTCTTCGGATCGAACTTCTTGGGGTTGCCTTTAGCTACTCCGTAAGAGAAGCCGAGTTCCGCATAGGAAACCATTTGAGTCTCGGCTTCCCGCTCCTTGGTGATGCTGAAACCGGAAACTCCGATGTCATATTTGGTTCCAATTTGCGGAATCAGGGAGTCGAATTCACCGTGAGTAGTGGTGCCGTCTTTTAGTCCCATCACTTTGGCAATGGCTTTGACCATGTCAACGTCGTAGCCGGTAGGGGTCTTATTGTCGGCTTTCATGTATTCGGCGGGGGCGTAGTCTACCGAAGCCCCGTTCTTGAGAACTCCGGCTTTCTTGATCTCTGCCGGCACCAGTTTTTCTACTGCGGGATCGGCTTTAATAGTTGATACGTCAAAGCCTTTTTCACCCGGATCGTCCGTGGGGCCGGTTGCCTCACTACCGGAGCTGCAAGCCGCTAATCCTAGCGAGGTGAGGGAAATGGCGGCGAGCGCCGCAAGTGTGCGTTTCATGATATCTCCAATCAGTAGGTCTGTAGAAAGTATGCATTGTTACGAATAATTATGCAAAATCCTGCGGGAGGTCTGTGGTGGGTATCTCTTTGCGGCTGATTCTTGGCTGCAATATTGCGGCTGCCTCAAGGCCTAAATTTCTTCGACGGGCAACGCTCTGCGTGCTCATCGCAGCAAAACCCCGATATGCTGGGGGCGTGAACAAACACTGCTCCCGCAGGTCTGGGCGGGTCATCTCCCTATTGTTGATTGTCTTGGTGGTGACCCTGATCTACCCTCTTAACGCACAGGCGCGCGAACATCCTCGCGTCCTCGTCCTTATTTCCTCCGGTTTATCGTGGTCAGACGTAGATCCGGCAGAAAAAGAGGGTAAGGAATTCTTGGACACCCTAGGAACAGCTAGGGTAGCCAACTTGACGCGCCATAACGCGGCTAAAACTACCTGTCCCTTAGATGGGTATCTAACTTTATCGACCGGCATGCGAGTAACCCCCACTAACGCCCGTGCCCAGGGACATTGCCCCGAAATTCCTGCTTTTGATGACGGTGTTTTCTCCGCAGTTGAGCTAAAAGAATGGCAAAAAGATGCCGCTCGGCAAAACGAACAAGCCGTTCCCGGGACATTAGGGGAAAGTCTTGCAGAACAGGGTAAAAAAGTGGTGGCTATCGGTCCGGGAGCCAGCGTGGCCGCTATGGATAATGCTGGAAAGGTAGCTAACTATCGTCCGCAAGCAACTAGCGAGGGGCTTACTTCCCAGGTAAAAGCGACTTTGGAGGACGCCGAAGTCACTATTGTCGATGTCGGAGCGGTGAGCCCGAATAGCGCTATTAAAGTTTCCTCCACTTCGTTAAACGCCACTCCCGCCGATGGGTTACCGGGAGCAGATAGAACGGACAAACCCCGCAGTAAACAGGTCTTAGCCTCTCTTACTGCCGCCCTGAAAGCCGCTCAAGATGCAGATCTGGTTTTTGGTTTAGATGTTGCCGATCATTCCGCCACGCCCCATTTAGGGATGGCGTTTACCCGCGCACCCGGGGAAAAGCCGGGAATAATTCGTTCCTCCTCTACTCGACAGTTGGGGTTAGTCTCTACCGTTGACTTCACCAGTCGCATCCTCGACGCCACCGGTGCTGATGCTCCTGAATATCTAGTGGGAGGAACCTTTAGCGACGCGCGCGACTATGGAATAGCCGGCAATTTAGACTGGCTGCGCAACCAAGCGCTGCGTTCCGATCAGGCAAGTATTCTACAAGCGCGCTTTATCGTGTTAACCGGGATTATTTTATTAGCAGCGTTGGGGCTTTTGCTATTTTTGCTGCGGCGGGAATATTTGGGGTTCTCTAGGCGCTCCCGCAAGGTAATCGTGCTGTTGTGTCTGAGCGCCAGCTTACTGGGGCCGGCCAGTTTCCTGGCGGCTAACATTCCGGCGGGTATCTTGGGGGGAACTGGCGGGAACTTTACTGGTAACGCCCTACAAATGTCGGTTCCCCTCCTTACCGTGCAATTTTTCTTGTTACTGATTGCTATCGCCGCGATTTTGGCGGCGTTTTGTCTAGCCGCCGGAAAGGTTGTTGCCGGGCGCTGGTCCGGGCTGGAATTTTCAGCTCCGGTACTGGTTGCTGCAACTCTCGTGCTGATCTGGTTGCTGGTTAGCTTGTTAACGGGATCCCCAGATCAAATCTCTGCTATGTTCTCTTCTGCCGCCACTGCTGCTACTCGTTTCTACGGCCTTAATAACAATAAGTATTCTTTCTTATTCGCCGCGGTCTTAGCCCTAGAATGCCTGGTTTTAGCACCCGCAGCGGCCAGGTTCCCGCAGCGGCGCCACCGCTACTTTATCTACGGTTTCACTCTTCTGGCAGTAGCCGTAATCCTAGATGGTTTCCCCTGGCTAGGAGCCGATGTAGGCGGGCCACTAGCGATGGTCCTCGGGGTAGGGATTACTTTGAACTGGGTGCTAGGTAAAAAGGTGGGGCCAGGAAAAGTAATTGCGCTGATAGTCGCCGCGTTTATTGCCTCGAGCTTATTTGTATTGGTAGACAAGCTAGCTAGTCCCCCTGCCCGCACTCACTTTGGGCGTTTTATTTCCGAGGTCGCGAACGGAGGCGGCGGAATTATTGTGAAGCGTAAAGCCGAAGCCATGATAAATACCTTCGGCGGCCCCCTCACCTTCACAGTTTTGCTAATCCTGGGCGCAGGGGTAACTATCTGGTACCTCATTAAACGCAAACGAGGCGTCAGCGCAGACGCAAGTCGTCCCCACGCGCGGTTGGGTGGAGGCTTGTCGGCCTTGAATCGCATTCCGGGGGCAGGTTATTTTGCTAAAGGAGTGTTGCTTACCTCCATACTGGCGGCACTAACCAATGATTCTGGGGCTCTGATCCTAGTTTGCGCGGGATTATTTACCCTTCCGGCTCTCGATGCCATGCTGATCTTAAGTGCCAAGGAAAAGTCGCAACTGCAAAAAACCGAGAAGCTAGAGGCTAAATAATCAAAATTCGGTGAAGTCGGTAACTTTCCTTCCTAGAGTTTTTGTATGCCTAACTCCGTTTGATAGTCTTTTGGGGTGCCTGAGTGCACGAGGCGGGTTACCCAAGCGGCCAAAGGGATCTGACTGTAAATCAGCCGGCGTAGCCTTCGGGGGTTCGAATCCCTCACCCGCCACGGTGCTAGGTTTTCGGACTTAGCGGCAATAAGGTAAACTGCTAGCTGGCAGGACAGAGTAAAATCTATTTAACCAGCAGGTATGTTTGCTGTTGCCCCGATAGCTCAGTAGGCAGAGCGTCTCCATGGTAAGGAGAAGGTCCAGGGTTCAAATCCCTGTCGGGGCTCTAGGGTTTGTTTTCACAGATCCTCAAGCGGCGGGGTAGCTCAGTTGGTGAGAGCGCACGACTCATAATCGTGAGGTCGCGGGTTCGAACCCCGCCCTCGCTACTTTTCAATTTCGGTTGAAAATAGGTAATGCCGCTAATCGGGCGGCCCGAGACATAGAGGTAAATAAGAATGGCCAGCAAGTCGTCCGACGTACGTCCTAAGATCACTCTGGCGTGCAGCGAATGCAAAGAGCGTAACTACATCACCAAGAAGAACCGCCGGAATAATCCGGATCGTCTGGAACTGATGAAGTACTGCCCGCGTTGCCGTAAGTCGACTTCGCACAAAGAGACTCGCTAAGCGCGGGATCGTTTAGCTAGCTGCTCTCGGTTCCTGCGGCTTTATCGCGTATCTGTGCTCTCTATGCCAGATCATTAACTTGGAATAGTAGCAGATGGACAGGGAAGCCGGCGGAATAACCAGCTAGAAATGAAGATAACCGCATAAAGTTTAGGCATAATGCCAAACGTATAGGCTTAATAGTAAATGGTTGGGGGTCGCTGCTAAGCGACCCCCAACCATTTACTATTTCAGTTCGGCGCTAGGGGTTGGGGTAATCCCGCGATTGGGATTACCCCAACCCCTAGTAGTTAGCTCCCTATCCAGCCAGTTTTTGCAGCGCCTGCAAAGACTTTTGGGCATTGGCTTTCGGGCCGCCACCGGCCGGAGGTTCCTCATCAATCATGATGTCTTGTTCCAGCACGTAGTAGCCGTCAAACCCGGCTTTGTCCAGTTCAGAAACAATGGTACCGAAATCAATGTCGCCCTCTCCGATGGGGGCAAACATGCCGGCCTTAACACCTTGCGACCAGGTGATTTCGCCAGGCAGCAACTTGTCAGTCATTTCCTTGTGTACATCTTTGGCGTGCACGATCACGGTGCGACCCGGGTATTCCTTAACGATTGCCACTGGATCACAGCCACCACAAATCATATGTCCGGTATCCAGGCATAGGGCTACCTTGGATTCATCCAGCATCTTGCGGATCTCGGAGTCATTTTGGATCATGGTTCCCCAGTGCGGATGCACGCAGGCTTTTACCCCGGCTTCTGCACAAACATCGCTGATCCGATCCAAGTTCCCGAACAGAGTCTTCCATCCTTCGTCATCAAGTACCGGGCGATCATCATAACCGTCACGGCCGGAATCAGCTGCCAGAATCAGGTACTCGCCACCGGCAACCTTAAAGGCTTCAAGCTCTTTCTTGACCGCCGGAATCGGGTCAATTTCGGGGTCATGCATAATCGCCAGGAAGAAAGCCCCCACCGGCTTTAAATCGTATTTGCTAACTTCTTCGGCGCGAGCGGCGGCCTCAATCGGCAACCAGCCCTGGGGGCCGAACTCAGTAGCGGATAAACCGATTTCCTTCATCTCGGTCAACACGCGCTCAGGGCTCATCTGGTATCCCCAGCCTGGAACCTCACATACACCCCAAGAAATAGGAGCTCCCGCAATCTTCATATTATCCTCCATTGGTATTTATACAGGTAAATAGGGTTGTTCTACCTGTTTGCTTTTTTGTCTATTTTTATTGCTGTCTGATAAGACGCTCCTGGTTATCGGCGCGTCTTCCTTAATATGTATTGGATCCCTGCCCGGTAGCCTATTCGCCAACCTTCACCGGGCGTTGCTCGCGAGCGGACTTTTCCGCTGCTTCTGCTAGCAGCAAAGCCTGCGCACCATCCTCGATAGAGGGGGTAGGCCTGCCACCTTCCTTAACTATGGAAATGAACTGGTTTAGCTCAGCCGCATAGGCGTCGGCGTAGCGAGTTAGGAAGAAATCCAGGTACGGTTCGCGGGACAGAGAATAGCTGTCTTTAGAAAGCGAGACCGTGGTAGGACGCTGGTTATCGGCGTTTAGTTGTCCATCATGGCCGGTTACCTCTAGGCGCTGATCGTAACCAGTGGCACAATGACGATTATTGATAATGGTGGCTACTGCTCCCGACTTGGCGGTTAGCACAATCACCGCGGCGTCATAGTCGTTGCAAGCTGCAATTTCGGGATCTAGGTTCTGCGGGATGGTAGTGACGGTGTCAATGTCTCCCAGCAAGAAACGAGCCATATCGAAATCATGGATAGTCATATCTTTGAAGATTCCCCCGGAAACTTTAATGTAGTCCGCCGGAGGAGCCGCCGGGTCGCGCGAAATAATGGTTACTTGCTCAATTTCACCGATCTCGCCCTTATCCATCAGCTCTTTTACCCGTGCAAAAGAGGGGTCAAAACGGCGGTTGAAGCCCATCATCACCGTGGGATCTAGCCCCTTGAGCGCCTCGCGCAGTTCTTCAACTTTCGCAGTCTCCATGGCAACAGGTTTTTCGCACAGCGCAGCTTTACCGGATTTAGCAGCAGCGATGATATGAGGAACATGCAGCGGAGTGGGAGAACCGATGATCACGGCATCAATATCGGGGTTATCCCAAATTTCTTTTTCGTCGGTTACTCCGCGTCCCCCGTATTCTTTAGCGAGTTCGTCAGCCGCTTCTTGGCGGATATCAAAAACTACTTCTAGAGAAGCATCGGGGTTGGCCGCTAGGGTTTTTGCGTGAACGTGCCCGATTCGTCCGGCACCCAGTAATCCAAATTTCAACATAAAACAACTCTGTTCTCTGCAGGGGAGTAACTAGCTCCCATTTCTTTGTCCTTACAATAAACAAGAATAAAGGAATAAAACACGAATGTAAATACATAAACAAAAATATTTCGGTAAAACCGATCACCAGTTTGCTATGTACAGCGGCACCCGTCGCGCTTACGGAGATACAGGTAGCCGCATCAGATAAGAGGACGCGCACGCCCTCCTAGGGAAAAACTCAAATAAAACGCTACTTCCAGCGCAGTAGCATTAAAAAGCCTCCGAAAGCCACGCCCAGACCCAAAGCTAGATTCCAGTTACCGGCATTGGGGATGGGGTAGGAACCCGAAGAAATGTAGTAAATAACCACCAGTACCAGGCCGACCAGCATTAACGCTACCGAAAGCGGTGCCCACCAACTGGGGGAAGGCTTCATATCAGCAGCCCAAGACTTATTTAATTCCTCTGGCTGTTGTTCGCGGTGGGGCTTAGCGCCTTTACGCTTACGAGACTCCGGCACGAGGTGACCTCCAAAAGTAGGGTTTTAGTAGCTAGGTTCATTCTAGTGTTATTGGCGCTGCAGACCTAGTTAGATTCGTTTTCCGGTAAATTAATCTAGGATGATACCAGGACATCAGGTCCCGAACCCACAGTAAGCGAACTCGGAAGAATATGAGTAGGAAAACCAAGCAAGCGCGGTCAACGACCAATAACCGTCGGCACCGTTTTGATCCCATTGCAGCTTTCGGCGAGCTGCTAATTATCATGGGATTACTGGCCGGGCTCTTCGCGTTCTGGGACGTTTTTGTCACCGACTGGCAGGTTGCCAGTTATAACCAGAAAGCTTTAACCTCGTTCCAGCAGGCCAATAAGTCCTGTCCCAATCGTATTTCGAAGGACGAACGCACTAGCGCCCCTCCCAGCGGGGGAATCAAGCAAGAGAATGAAACCCTAGGGGCGCTGCATGTTCCAAAATGGAACTATATGGTGGTTCCGGTTAAAGAAGGAACTACGCAAACCATTTTGAATACCGGGGCTGCCGGACACTATGAAACGACCGCGCTGCCAGGACAAATCGGAAACTTCTCGGTTGCCGCCCACCGTCGTTCCTTTGGATCTAACTTCCGCCGGATCGATGTGTTAAAACCCGGGGACACCGTGGTGATGGAGACCGCAAATGAGTGGCTAATCTATAAAGTCAGAGACCATAAGATTGTGCTCCCCACCCAATCGGATGTGATCTTACCGGTGCCAGAAAAACCGGGGGAGCAGCCCAGCGAACGATTAATGACTATGACCACCTGCAACCCGGAGTATGGCAACTGGGAGCGTTATATCGTGCATCTAACTTTCAATCACTGGGTGCCCAGAGATAGCGGTATCCCTAAGGAACTGGCAGAAGGAGGCAACGCATGTGCGGGCTAATCTGGGATCTACTGCCCGGCCCGAGGTGGCTGAAATTCCTACAGGTAGTGCTGATAATCGCCCTCATCATTATGGCCTGCTTTTGGTGGCTATTCCCCTGGATCTCCCAGACCCTGGATCTAACCGGTACCACCGTGGGTAGCCCCCAAGGATACAGCACTAGCCAGGCAAGCTGGTTATAAGCTGGCAACACAGCACCTGCCGCTAACTGGGTATACTCGCAGCTAGCGGCCAGGGGATGGCGAACCTAAGGGGTAGAACTGCTCGCGGAAGGCTCCGAGCTGGCATTATCTCCCGTTGGCGAGGTAGACGGGGAAGACGAAGGGCCTGGTGAGGGCGCAGGCGGCGTCTTCGCCACTTTAACCGTGACCGAGCTGCCTACCTTAACCCGTCCCGAAGGATCCACCGCAATGATTTGCCCATTAGGAGCCGCAGTGGTTTCTTCAGTGACCGTATTCGTCTGCAAACCTAAATCAGCTAGGTACTTCAGTCCCTGCTCTTGAGATTTACCCACTACCTGCCCGGAATCGATCGATACGTAACCGGAAGCAAGTACCAGAATAATTTCTTCATCCTTGCTGGCAGAAGAGCCCGCTTCCGGAGTGGTGCGAATAACCCGATCGGCTGCAACTTTGGAATCGTCCTCGTATTTGACCGAGCCGACCTGCAAACCCGCATCCTCTAAGGTCTTCCGAGCTGCATCTTGGGTTTGTCCCGAAACATCGGGGACAGTAATTTCGGCAGCACCTGAAGACAGCTGGATAGTCACCGTTGAACCTGGATCCACCATCGATCCCGGTTTAGGATCGGTAGCTGCGACTTTACCTTTGTCTACGGTTTCAGAAGCGATAGCTTGCCCCTGCTCCATAACCAAACCCAGGTCTTTTAAGCTGCGTTGCGCCTCGATAGCGCTCATTCCGATAATGTTCTCAGGAATGGCCACTTGTTCGGGTTCCTGGTTCTTATTGGAAGCGATCAGCCACCAAACCACCGCGATGAGGGCGATTGCCACTAATATCCCAATGACTACTGCCCAAATAGTTTTTCTCTTCTTTTTCTTTTGGGCAATCTCCTTTTCCTCGTCCTCGTTATCCAGATCCTCTCCCAGAACCTGTGACCACTGGGCGGGAGCATAGGAAGTGTGGGGGGCAGCAATGCCTTCTGTCGGCGTGGTAACTGGTAGTGGTGGCAGCATCGGGGCAGAAATAGCAGCTCCGGCGGCCGCCCGCACCATATCCGAACGCATGGAAGCCGCATCCTGATAGCGTTCCTCGGGTCGCTTAGCCAGTGACTTCATCACCATGCGGTCAAGTTCGGGGCTAATATCGGCGGCAATAGCAGAAGGCAGTGGCGGCATTTCTGCCACATGCTGGTAGGCAACCGAAACTGCGGAATCTCCTTTGAAAGGCGCCCGTCCAGTCAGCAGTTCAAATAACATGCAACCGCAAGAGTACAGGTCAGAGCGGGTATCTACAGTTTCACCACGTGCCTGCTCGGGGGATAGGTATTGCGCGGTTCCCACCACCGCATCGGTACTGGTCATGGTCTGTCCCGAGTCTTCTAAGGCACGGGCAATCCCAAAATCCATAACCTTGATTTTTCCGCTATTGGTAAGCATCACGTTGCCGGGCTTAATATCCCGGTGTACCAGGCCGCGTTTATGGGAATACTCAAGGGCATTGAGTACCCCCGACATGATTTCGACGGCCTCATTAATCGGTACCGGTTGGCCATCAGTAAGGAGTTGGTGCACCGTGTGTCCTTCTACCAGCTCCATGACGATATAGGGAACGTGCACCTCGGTGCCGTCAGGGGCAGTCACCACCTGTTCGCCAGTGTCATAGACCTGCACGATGTTTTCATGATTTAGGGAAGCAGACGCCAAGGCCTCGCGCCGAAAACGCGTCAGGAATACCGTGTCCTTCGCCAGGTCTATACGCAGCATTTTTATCGCTACCACCCGCGAGAGCAGGGTGTCGTAGGCTTGGTGTACTTCCGCCATTCCCCCTCTGCCGATGAGGGAACGGATTTCGTAGCGCCCTCCGCCTATGCGGTATGGAGATTCTGCCATGGGTCTTCCTTTTGTTCCGAAACTACCAATATTACAGCTTTTTGTTTAGGGATCACCGGTGCGGGGGCAGCGGAATAAACCAGGCTAGCCCCCAGGCTTAAAGCGGTTACCAGCATCCACAAAATCAGGGTTACTAATACCAGATATAGCGGAGAACGAGGCGTGGCGTTTCCATGTCTAGCTCTGGAAACATCTTGGTTCCACCATTTCCGGCTCAAGAAGGGCGCTTTTTCGTAAGGGCGACGTAATCTAGCTACCTGCGCCGCTAAGGGGTCAACCGGTCTTATGCCTATCTGGGATTCTAGCCGGCGACTCCAAGCCGCTAAAGGTGCCGTTAGGGAGGGAGCAGGGGCTGGTGCCGCTGGCGAAGGTAGCTTGGCATAACGAGGGGGCGCACTCGTTTTACGCCAGTTAAGCGCTTGCGGCAAGGAACGCAGACGTTCTAATTGCGAGCGGGGCCGGGAAGCAGAAACTGGAGGTATCAGCGCCGCGAACTCGCGAGGACGTTCGCGCAGGCGCACTCGTTGTTGCCAGGATTTCTCGGGCAAAGGCACCGAATCCGGTAGGATCTGGGGAGCCGGAACCGTCCCTCCGGAAAGATAGAGCATGGGGGAGCCATCTTCTTCTCTAGGAGCGCTAGCGGCGGGTCGAGGCTGCCAGGTGGCGTCTTTCGCGGTCGCGGCAGCTGCTGCCGGCTCATCAATATCGGGCGAGGGCGGCCGTTGCCGGGAAGCAAGGCTCTCCTTACCGGAGGTGCTGGCAGGTAAAGGTGTGTGTACTGCCTGATCTAGTTGCGCTATTTCTTCCAGATCCTCTTGCAGATTTTCTAGATCGGCAGGTTCGGCAGCTATCTGATCTGCCGCTTTGTCTGCCACCTCTGCGGATTCTGCAGGTTCTGCTAGATTGGCGGCTAGCTCCCCGGCCTCAGGAACGCTGGCTTCCGCAGCGGGAGCAGGCAGCGAGTCGCCTGCGGAATTAAGCGCCTGTTGCACTTCCTCTAAACGTTGCATTAAGGCATCTGCGCTGGCCAGACGTTTTTGAGGTTCTTTTTCAAGCAGCTCCATCACCAGTTCACGCAAACTGGGAGCCACAGAATCAGGCAGGGCAGGCACCGGTTTGTTGACATGGGCGAAAGCAATATCTACCGGTTTGTCACCGCTGAAGGGGCGCTTGCCGGCTAGAGCTTCATACGCGATAACCCCCAGGGCATAGAGGTCACCTGCGGGAGTAGCTGGCTGTCCCATCGCTTGTTCAGGCGGCAGATACTGCGCGGTACCCATAACCATCCCCGCCTGTGTTAAGTTAACTTGCCCCGGAGCCTTAGAAATCCCGAAATCGGTTAGTTTTACTTCTCCCGTAGGAGTAACCATAATGTTGCCTGGTTTAATATCCCGGTGGACAATGCCGGCACCATGTACTGCACTGAGAGCATCAGCGGTCTGGTACAAAACTGATAACAGGAAATCAGTCTCTAAAATGTGTTCCTGATCCAGGATTTCGGTTAGTGAAACCCCATCGACCAGTTCCATGCTGATCCAGCCCAGACCGGCGTCCTCTCCTGAGGCGTGTACCTCCGCTAAGTTCGGGTGATGAACCCGAGAAGCGTTATAGGCTTCAATCTGCAACCGGGACAGGAAAAGCTTTTTGCCCGCCAGTTCCGGGCGGAGAATTTTAAGCGCCAGCCTTTCGCCAGTTTTTTCATCCAGCGTCTGCCAAACCTCTCCCATACCGCCGATCGCAAGACGAGAAAGCAGCAGGTAACGCCCCGAAATCTTCATCCCCACTTTTAAGGAAGCAACCGCTTTTTGCGCGTTGGTGGCTTGCCCAGTAGCAGTCGCTGCCGGTTCCAAAGGAGTTGACATTTCGGCTTCCCCGGCGCGCGGCGGGACAGGTAATACGTGACTATCAGTCATGATTCATCGCCGCCTGTACCACTTGTTTTGCTACCGGTCCGGCAACCGGTCCGCCGTGAGGGGTGGGGTTGGAGTTATCGCCCTCAATTACTACCGCGAAAGCCAGAGGCAGATTAGGGGTATCTGCCCAGCCCACATACCAGGCATCGGTTTTATTGCCACCGGTTTGGGCAGTTCCCGTTTTAGCACCCATCTCTACCCCGGCAACCCGGCCAGCTTCGCCGGTTCCCTCGGTAACGGTGGCGATCATCATCTGTCTAAGCTGCGCGGCGACCTCTTTAGAGATCGGTTTTCCGAGTTTGCCCCCGGAACGATAAGTTCTGGTGGCTTTCCCATCTGATCCCAACTCGGCAGCCACCAGGAAGGGACGCATCTGAGTTCCCTGATTGGCTACCGCTGCAGCTACGGTAGCCATCATTAGCGGTGAAGTGCGCACCTCGTATTGCCCGATCGCACTCATCATAGTGGAAGCTATCCCCGGATCGGAGGAAGGGAAATAAGATTTTTGGACTGGCAGCGGAATCTTTAAATCAGTCTTGGGATTGAATCCAAAAGCCTCAGTCTTGTCTTTTAATGCCTGATACCCCAAGTCTTGACCGATCTTAGCGAAAGGCGTGTTACAAGAATACGCAAAGGCATAGGTGAAAGTGGGATGGCCATTTCCGCATCTCGTGGATTCAATATTGGAAATCTTTGCTCGCGAGCCGGGTAGTGGCACCGAGACGGGAGCATCCACGGCGTCCTCAGGCGTGCGGATTTGCTGTTCTAGGGCGGCAGCAGCAGTAATGATTTTAAAAGCCGAACCGGGAGGATATTCTCCGCGCAAAGCCCGATCTAGCATGGGTTTTGATGGGTCTGCCTGTAGCTGCTTCAAGGTCTGTTGTGACTGTTTTTCACTGCCGGTCGCTAAAGAGCTGGGATTAAATCGCGGGGTAGTAACCGCTGCGAGGATTGCCCCACTTTGATAGTTAAGGGCAACTACCGCACCCTTATGATTGCCGAGTGCCTGCGCGGCGGCCTGTTGAATCTGCGGATCAATAGTAAGGAGAATCCCTCCACCTTTTTGATTCTCGCCAGCTGCATATTTTAGTAACTGGGATAAGGCCTGGCTGGAGGCTTCTCCCATTAACACCGAGTTCTGCAGCCGTTCCATCCCGGTAGCGTTACCTCCCGGGGAAAGATAACCGGTCAGGTTCGAGTACAGCGGTGCCTGCTCGGAGTAAACCCGGTGGTAGCGCTTGCGGTAACCGGTAGAGTCTTTCGTGGGCTCTGAAGCCGCAATCGCGTTTTCGCCCACCATAATGGGGCCACGTTCAATATATTTGGAACGGTAAAAGGCGCGAGAATTGCGCCCATCGGCGTTCAAAGAATCGGCTCCCAGGAACTGGATATAGGTGCACGCCACCATCAACGATAAAAACATGACAAAAACTACGAAGAAAAGCCGTTTAATCTGTGGATTCATGACGTTCACCTCCCGGAACTGGTCGCGCAGAAAAAGCGGCGTCAGGGGCTGCCGGGCTGGAAAGCGACTGCACCGATGAGGCACGTTTCGCTGGCTGTCCGCTGGGATGGGAAGTAGCGGGGGAGGCTTGGTTAGTGCGGCTAGCAGTCTTAGCTTCCAGTGAGGCAGAGCGTTTCTCTTGCTGGCGAGCGATGATTGCTTCTAGTTCGGCGGTATCGATAACTCCGCTCTCAGTTTTTACCGGCTGGCGCGCCTCGCTAGATAGGCGCAGCAGCAAGGCCAAGATCACCCAGTTGGCGACCAGTGAAGATCCGCCCGCGGCCACAAAAGGCAAGGTGAGTCCGGTAGAAGGGATTACTCGGGTTAATCCTCCGACTACCACGAACACTTGGAATCCGATGGTGAAAGCAAACCCGGTAGCCAAAAGCTTTCCAAAGCTGTCGCGCACGATCAAGGCAGTACGCAGCCCGCGTTCTACGAAAATAAGATAAAGCGTGAGCAGAGCAAGGGAGCCGGTTAGCCCCAGTTCTTCCCCGAGGGAAGCAAAAATAAAGTCCGAGTTCGCGAAGGGGGTTAGGGAGGGCGAACCTTGCGCCCAACCGGTACCGAGAATACCGCCGTCAGCCATCCCAAATAGCCCGGAGACTAACTGTCCCGAGCCTCCGATGGGGCGGGAATATATTTCTGGATCGAGGGCGTGCAGCCAGACATCAATGCGCGCTTGCACATGCGAAAACAGACGAGAAGCTAAGAACACTGCGGGTGCGAACAGGATCGCTCCGATTAGCAGCCAGGAAGTTTGATTGGTGGCCACATACAGCATGGCTACGAACAAACCGAAGATTAGCAGAGAAGTACCCAAATCCCGCTCGAATACCAAAATCAAAATGGAGGCGGCCCACACCACCAAGAGGGGACCGAGATCCCGCAGGCGCGGCAGGCGCATTCCCAGCAGCGATTTTCCCCCTTGGATTAAGGCTTCCCGCCGGGTAGTTAAATATCCGGCGAAGAAAATTGCCAAACAGATTTTGGCTACCTCGGAGGGCTGGACGGAAAACCCGATGTTAATCCAGATGCGAGCACCATTGATACTGCATCCGATAACCGGCGCTAAGGGCAGCAGTAACAGTACAATTGCCAGCAGCATCGACAGATAAGTGTAGTTACGCAGCTTGCGGTAGTCACGAACTACTGCCAGCGTAATCACCATCAAAACTACGCCTATCAGGGTAAATAATGCTTGTTTGAATCCGATATACAGGTTGGAATCTGGGCCATAAGCCAAATCTAGGCGGTAAATCATCACCAACCCGATACCATTTAAAGCCAAAACTGCAGGTAAAAGTACTGGGTCAGCGTAGGGGGCGAGGAAACGAACCGCTAGGTGAGTGGCGAGGGCGAAGGCTCCCAGTACGCACATATGCAATACGAAGGAAGTGGGCAGTGCCCCGGTGCGGTTAACATTAATCGAGAAATACCCCAAGAAACACATCGCCAGGGCGATCACTATTAGCAATAGTTCCGCCAGCCGGCCAGTAGGGTGTTTTATCTTTGGCACCAGTACATTACCCCCTTCCTATATCTGCTCTCTCATCTTGGTAGTTCGAATTTTGATGGCTTCTGGTTAGTTAGGAGTTACTAGCTGAGCTTGATGAGGAAGTTTCAGCGGTTGCAGATGCCTCCGATTCTTGCTTGGTTTCCTCTGCGGTAGTAGCCGGGGATTTAGTTTCGGAAATCGAAGTTGACGTGGGCGGCGGGGTGGGAGTGGGTCGTTCCGACATTCCGTACCACACAGCAGTGGCAAATAGGGCTAGCAGGACGATCAGTCCCACGATCACGCCGATGATTCTTCCCCAGCGATATTTGGGGGCAGAATCTTCCTCAGTTAAAGATTCCGTCGGTATTGCCGCCCGCGCCTGGCTAAAAGAATCGTCCTCATCCTCGTTATCTGTTTGATCATGACCGACATTATCGGATGCGTCCCGGTCGTTGCTGACTGCTTCGTCGCCGGGCTTTTCTGTTTGTTGGCTACGGAGCTCAGCCAGCCGGTCGGTAGCGGCCGCCCCCACGATCTGAGGTTCTTGTGCTTGCGGATCCTCAACAATATCGGCAACCACGCAAGTGATATTGTCCGGTCCGCCCGCTTTTAGCGCTAGTTCTACTAGAGTTTCACAGGCCTGTTGCGGAGTTTCGCTCCGGTAAAGAATCTTGCCAATGGTGGGGCCAGAAACAAAGCCGCATAGTCCGTCAGAACACAGCAACCAGCGGTCACCTACTGTGAAGTCGGGTTGGGATTCGTCAAGAGTAACGTCCTCTTGGGAATCTCCCAGCACCCGCAATAACACGGAGCGCTGAGGATGATTCTCAGCCTGTTCAGGGGTGAGCTGTCCCGTATCTACCAGGTATTGCACGAAAGAATGATCATTGGTCATTTGCCGCAATTCTCCGCCGCGCAAACGGTAGGCACGCGAATCCCCAATATGGGTCATAGTGATAGCGTTTTGGCTGCGACGAATCGCGATACAGGTGGTACCGAGACCGGCTAATGCCGGATCTTGGGTGGAGCGTTCGCACAGTTCCTGGTGTGCCTGGGCTATTGCTTCCCGCAGGCTTTCGAGAGCCTCCTCGGGGGTATCTGCTTCGATGTCGAGGGAACGTAAATGATCAATCGCAATCGAGGAGGCAATATCGCCCCCGGCAGGCCCACCCATCCCATCTGCTAGCACCAGCAGGTTAGGTCCGGCGTAACCGGAATCCTGGTTAGATTGGCGGATCTTGCCGATATCAGACAGGGCGGCATAGTTGAATCCGATGCTCATCTAGTTAGCTCCATTGTTGTTTGTCCAATCCGCACTACCATTCCCGGCTCTAAAAGCTGAGCGGTAGTGAGACGGTTGTTGCCAAGGTACGTTCCGTTCGTTGAGTTTAAATCCTCGATAAACCATTGCCCGTCACGGTAATAAATGCGGGCATGTCGATTGGAGGCGTAAGAATCCTGCAGAGGCACCGTACAGTCCCCGGAGCGCCCTAAAAGGATTGGTTGTCCATCCAGTTTTAACCGATTGCCGGCTAAGGCACCCCCCGTGAAAGCTAAGTAGCGAGGGCGACCCCCACGTTTGCTTTTACGAGGTTTAGATTTTTCAGGTTGCCGGCTAGCTTTCCGGGAGCGACTGGTTGGGGTTTTTGCGGAGGCGGTGGCGGCCAGGGAAATATCGCGGCGTAACACTACCGCTAATCCGATAACTAGCAGCCACAATAGGGCTACGAAACCGAATCGTAAAATAGTGTATAAAAGTCCAACTGCCACGATTATCGCCTACTATTCATCCGCGCTTGAAGTCCAAAATAGCAGGTGGGTGCGGCCGATCGTTAGTTCGTTACCGTCTAAGAGAGTGGCGGCACTGATGCGATGTCCTTCCACATAGGATCCGTTAGTCGATCCCAGATCGGTGGCGATTACCCCTTGGGGAGTAATCCGCAGTTCTAGGTGACGTCGGGATACTCCCGGATCGTGGACTACGATATCGGCTTCCGATCCGCGACCGATCACCGTGACCGGCTCGGTCAGTAGCCACTGTTGACCCTCAATATCAATGATCGGATGGGAGGGGCTGGCGCCGGCGGTAGTTACCGGTGCGGCCGGCCCGCGGCGGATCGAGTTATCGATTTTCAGCTCCCCTAGCGGGTGGTCACCGGCAGAGAATACTACTTCTACCGGCCCGACAAACACGTAGCTTTGTTCGGTGGCATACGCGGTAGCGTCTTGGGCGAGTTCTTGCGAAAGCACCTGCGAGTTAGCCGCCATCACCGATTCGTAGTCTTTTTGGTTGAGCAACACCTGGTATTCGTTCGGTACCACCACCCGGCCGTCACTCAAAGTGGCGCGGGAGTTATCCATGCTCTCACGTATAGCCGTTTTTACATCCACGGCTTTAATCGAGCTGGCGAACATCTTCGAAAAAGGGGCGTTTACCCCTAAAGAAACGGCTTTTTCGAAGCGGTCAACCACTCCCATATTTTCGTCCTCTCCTGTAAATCGTAGAATCTACGGTCAGTGCCTGCGGCTCGCTGTTATAAGCAGCCGGACATTGCCGGTGCTAACTGCGCGCAGTAGACATACCTAAGTTCAAGGTTAATCGAAAATTCGCTAATAAGTATTATCCCAGGGTTAATAGGGCGAATTTATAGCAACTTATTAGGGGCTTGCTAGCAGCTACTGACAGTCGGTAGATTCTTGCTTAGTATAGGAAAAACAGAATTATTACTTGTGAAACGTAACGCCTTTTGCTCCTGGGCTTGCTCCCGCCTTTGGTTTCGGGGTAGATTTCTATTCGTTGGTTAACGCGTCTGAGCGTTAAACCCGAGCGCAAGTGGCGGAATTGGTAGACGCGCACGGTTCAGGTCCGTGTGCCCTTTACCGGGCATGGGGGTTCAAGTCCCCCCTTGCGCACCGTTAGTCATCTACAAAGGCGCAGGTGTGGGTGCCGGAGGCAGTGAGCTTCCCGTCCTCGGAAAAAATCTTTAAGAAATAAGTCGCGAGGGTGCGCCCGCTTTGCGCTAAAGTCGCCACGCAATAGACCCGCCCCCCGATAGCCGGACGATGGTGGGTGACAAAGATATTAGACCCCACCGCATGTTTGCCTTCCGGAGCCGCATAGTTGGCAGCCAAAGACCCGGTAGTTTCCCCCAACACCGCATTCGCTCCGCCATGCAGTACGCCCAGGGTCTGGCGGTTACCCTCTACCGGCATGGAGCAAACCATTAAATCCGCGCCCAAGTGGTGAAAACGGATCCCCATCGCCTCAATAAGCTGTGCCTTAGCCGAGGGACACTTGTCGGAAACATCCGGCAGAGACAGCAAGAACCGCGAGGTTTGTTCCGGGTCGGTCAAATCCGGCAAAGCAATCGGGTCGTCAACTTCATCGCGGTAAACCAGTTTTTTTTGCATACCCCCATACTATTGCTGGCGGCAGAGGGTAAATGGCTAGATTGCTATTTCAGAGGCTCCATTTCTTTAGTGTCTTAAGGCGGCTGCTGGAGGAATTTTAGCAGCACGTAAGGCAGGAACCAGGGATGAGAGTATTCCGATGATCATTCCTCCGGGAATCAATAGCACCGGTATTAGCGGGTACATTACTGGCGTCCACCCTTGGAGTCTGACTAACACTAACAGTGAAACTAAGCCCAGAAGTACTCCAAAAAAAGCGCCGATGCCGCCAAGAAACACTCCTTCGATAATAAACTGGCATGCAATGTGACGCGGACGTGCCCCAAGAGAACGACGCAACCCTATTTCTGTAGTGCGTTCAATAACCGAGGTTAGCGTAGTTGTCATAATTCCTATTGCACCCACTACTAGGGAAAGAATAGAAACCCCGATTGCCATTGTGTTTAATGAAGTTGTTACTTTACCTCGGAGTTCTTCGGTACTTGGTGGCATTCTGACTGCGACTAGCTCCGAATGCCTGGCAGATACTGTATACGGAAGCGCAGCTGCCACTTTTTTAGTGGCTCCTAACTCGGTTTCAACCACGCCAGCAAGTCCCTCTCCAGCTTGATATGACAGATCACTGCCGTCTAGATTCTTGGAAATAATTACCGCTGAACTTGCACCCGCGGCCTGGCCGGTGGAGGACAAGACCCCAAATACTGGAATAGATTTGCCATCGCAAATAATTCTTGTGGTGCCGTCAGTTGTGGTCATATCCAAGTTGTTAGCAGCAGTCGGCCCTAACAAGGCGACCGGCCCTGGAATTCCCTCGATGCTTTTATCGAAAAATCTCCCGCTTTTTACTTTCATGCCACTGGCTTGTAAAAACCCGGGATCAGCCACGATTATAGGGGTGGCTTGAGTTTCGCCGGGGTGAGTGCGGCAATCGGCTTGGGGGGCGCTGCTGTAACGTCCTGCTGCTTTTACCCCCTGCATTTTCGTTACCCTGTCAGTGAAGTTTTTATCTAGTATTTGCTCAGCATCTTCACGGGCAGTAACGGTTATGGTAGTCGCGGTACGCTCATCGAAAGTTGCGTTTATGTCGGCACTGGCGGAGAGAGACCAACCTAAGGTGACCAGAAAAACTAGAATCCCCACGGTTATCCCAAACGCGGTCATGACGGAGCGCATTTTTCTGCCCCAGATGGCGCCAAGAGATTGCTGTAGTAGCAGTCCCCAATTAACTCTTGTCATAATTGATCTGCTCCACGTTTCCGTCTATGACCAAGTAACCGTGGCCGAACTGGTCGCGCACTTCCGGCTCATGCGTGACCACTACCAGAGCGCATCCACTGCTCTGTTGTACCTGCAATAAGAGTTCAATAGTTTTTTGAGAATTATCTTGATCGAGATTCCCCGTGGGTTCATCAGCTAACAGTAGACTGGGTGACCTAGTTAAGGTTCGAGCAATGGCTACCCGTTGTTTTTCACCCCCAGATAAGGTGCTAATACGAGCGGTTGCTCGATGTTCTAGCCCCACTGCCGATAAACAAAAGAGTGTTTTTTCTTTTCGTATGTCCCTTCCGAGATTACTGTAGGTAAAACCCAACTCGATATTTTGTATTACATTCAGGTAAGGAATTAAACCGAAATCCTGAAAAATAAAACCAATATGATCAGCCCGTAATTGATCAATTTGTGCTGGTTTTAGTTTGCTGCAATCCTTCCCTTGTATCTTTAACGTGCCTTCGTAGTTGGGGTCTAATAACCCCAGGATATTTAGGAGAGTTGATTTTCCCGCCCCAGAAGGACCGGTAATTACTACTGATTCCCCTTTTTTTATTTTTAGATTCACATTTTTTAAGGCATAAACAGTAGAATTCCCTGTCCCGAAGGTACGGTTTAAGTTATGCATTTCTAGGATAGGGGGCTCATTAGTCGGAGGGGCTATATCAAAGGTATTATCCTGAGCGTTAGAGTCCACTTATTTATCTCCCAGCAAGACAATTTCTCCAGTTTTTACTGCTCCTTTAATGGCTACGGCTCCATCGCCACTTTCGATAATTTCAACATAAGTTTTCTGGGTAGAGTCTCCGGTCTTCTTTTGCACATAAGTCCCTTTGTTATCCTCTCGGATTGCTGCCTCGGGCACAGTGAACGGATAAGTAGTGTTAGAACCGATGGTTACGCTCCATTGGCAAGTAGTTAGGGCGTTATTTGGGGGATTATTTAAGGGGATCCGCAAAGTGTATGTTGGTTCTGAGCTTTGTTCTTCATCACTATCATTGGAGTCGGGAGAGTTGGGGATTGCGGGTAATGTGGTCTCGTTATTCCATTGACCAGACTCCAGCTTTATTGGTAAGCCTTCACGCAGCTTCAGTATCTGTTTTGCGTCTAATTTCAGGATTGCTAAGGGGGCGCCTACCCCGATTTTCACACTAGATTTCTCACCCAGATAGCTACCCAAATCAGGCAGCGCGGTAATAGTGGAATTGGCAGGTATATAGGCGACTTCACTGCGGGGGATAACTAATGAATCATCTGAGCCAGTTTCGTTGTCAGTGCTTTTGGCATCTGATTCCGGCTGGGATTTATTATCAGAGGTATCCTGACTGCTATTTCGCTTATTCGGGTTCTGAGCCGGAGCATAACCGTTGTTTCGATAGAGCCTCGCGACGAGCTGGGCAGTGTATTTACCTAGATGTCCATCTGCTGCAACCGAATAGCCACAGCTCTTCAAAGCTTTTTGCAGCTGGGTGACATCCTTGCCGCTGTCGCCGATATGGAGGTCGCGGTAGGCAGGTATTAATCCGTTTAACGCTAAAAGGGGACGCCCTGATATTTCTAGCAAAGCATGACAGTAGGGAACAGGTTTTCCAGCGCTGACTGGCAACGCCGAGATCACCCCTACTTCGTCCTCGCTGCTAACTGAAAGAGGAATTTCTCTTTCGCTAGAGGACGAAATGTTAGCTGTTCCTGTTAGCGTGCGAGATAGTTTTCCAGCTTCTACTTTCGCGGTAGCGACCGGGTGAGCACTAGAGATAGGACGCGCCTTGGAGGGGGATAAGAAACTCAGCGTCAGAAGTAAAACAAAACCCAGACATATAGCTGCTCCAGTAGCAGTAAAAATGACTGTTTTCCATGCAACTCGGCGTTTACCGCGGCTCAAGAATTTCAAGTTATAGCATCCTATGTGGTGGGACGAAAATATTAGTTTTCTCCGGAAATATTTTTACTCTTTTTTAGGCTATCTTGGCGTAGTTCTTGCCACTCCGTGATTAGCCCTGGTTTCTTCGCTAATATCTTATGTACCGCCAGTGCCTCCGCTTTGGAAACTTTTTCAAGATACCTGGTGCTTGTCATACAGCGAGAAGCGGCCTGAGCTGCCTTTATTTCTTCTATACCGGGATTTGGTGCCGGCCAGGACATGTCGGGAGCCTCATCCCCCTTCGGGCTAGACAGGGAAGAGGGGGATAAAAACTGAGTGTATCCCTCGTTTTTCATGCATTTATTCCAAGCTGCTGCAGCTTTGTCTTTCGTTGTGGAGATTGCGTCTGCGGCTTGTACAGAAATGTTGGTAGCTTCCTGCTCTAGTTCGACCATGCGTTTATATTTTGGAAGTACCTCTTTCATTGCTTCGTTCACGCATCCTGAAGGGTTTTTACTGTTTTCGTCTCCGTAGAGCGCCCGATCTTCGGGAGACGAAATTTTATCGTCTGCAGCTTTAGCATCCTGGTCGTACCATCCTGGGGCGGCGACGCCGTATTTTACCGCGTCTTCTTCTGAGACGTATTCATAAACATTTTCAATTGCCTTTTCGTTCATTGAAATCAAATCCAATGATGGGGAATTGGCGTCTGTGGGCGTATAGGAAAATCCTTGCTTCTGCATACAAGATGTAACTGCCGCATAATATGCGTTACGCAACTGGTTAGTTTCTGCCTGTGGGGGATAGAGAATAGCGTTGGTCTCGCTTAGATAAATGTGGCTATTTACAGCAGATTTACTAGGAGTCCACTCGGCGCTATCATCAACCGGTTGTGAAGCGCACGCCGTCATAAAGCTAACCAGTGAAATTCCGCAGAGTATTTGTAAGAATTTCAGCCTCTTTTTGGTTCTCATAAGGATCCTTCAATTCTAGATTAAATCTTAAAATCCCAGTGTGAGCGGCAGGCTTTCCAGTTTATGCGATCCCAATTGCGAAAACCTCTTTGAGAGGGGGTGTAGGAGGTAATTCTATATCCCTTGCCATTCCTTTCGCTCGTAAACTTGGTTCCCATTTTCCGATAGTTAAAATAGACTGAGTGGATCTGATGGGTGTGATTCGCAGATGAGGAATATTTGAACTTCGTACCGGTCCCGTTAATTCCGTTCCACATACACACGTAGCCAGAAGAGCAAGAAGGGGCTGCCTGGGCAGCCGGGGCACAAACTATTCCCGATATCAACATGGCGGTGGCGGCTAGTGCTCCGGACAGTCTTTTGAAAGTGGACATAATAGGAATCTCCTAACTTGGTTGACGATGAATCAATACGCTAACTAGATAACTATAAAACCAGACTTTTTTGTTTTTCAATGGTTTTGAGGGCGAATTTTGGGCAAACTTTTCTTAAGCACCCTCAGAGGAATAAAGTTAAGTTCTGACCGTAAAACTCAAGTAGACCCTAGCCCGCAAAAGGGCAGAGTCTCCTAGCTGATAGGGACGAAATGTCTAATAACGATCAGAATCCCCAACCAATCTCTCCCCAACAATCCCCGAAGAAACCGCTTCTAGGTTTGTGGAAACTTCACGGTGATGGCCGCTCGATTGGCCCGGGTGAAGTGGTAATGCCTCGCGAGCGGCTCTCCTGGCCGCGCACCATCGGTATTGGCACCCAACACGTAGTCGCCATGTTCGGAGCAACCTTCCTGGTGCCCTTGCTGACTGGCTTTCCGCCCAACACCACCCTGTTCTTCACCGCCATTGGCACCTTACTATTCGCGCTGGTAACCGCGGGTAAACTCCCTTCTTACCTGGGGTCGTCCTTTGCTTTGATCGCCCCGATCACCGCGGTATCTGCCCAGTACGGGCAATCGGCGGCGCTCGGCGGAGTGATCAGCGTCGGGGTTACTTTGGCACTGATCGGGGTAATCGTTCATTTTGCGGGTACCGTCTGGATTGACCGCATCATGCCGCCTACCGTAACCGGATGTATTGTGGCTCTGATCGGTTTTAACCTGGCTCCGGCGGCCTGGAACTGGTTTAAAGAGGGCGCGGTCACCGCAGTCATTACCGTCACCTCGATCGTGCTGATTACCGTCCTGTTCAAAGGCATCATTGGCCGCCTGTCCATCCTGATCGGCGTGGGCGTGGGCTACGTAGCAGCGGTAATCCAGCACGAAGTAGATTTCAAAGCCATCGGCGAGGCCGCCTGGATTGGCCTGCCCGAATTCCATAGTCCTTCTTTCGAGCCCTCCACCTTGGGGCTATTTATCCCGGTAGTGCTGGTGTTGATTGCTGAAAACGTTGGTCACGTGAAATCGGTATCCGCCATGACCGGGGAAAATCTTGACCACCTGACCGGGCGCGCCCTCTTTGCTGACGGGGTTTCCACCGTATTTGCCGGTTGCGGCGGTGGTAGCGCTACCACTACCTATGCGGAAAATATTGGGGTAATGGCCGCTACCCGCGTCTATTCCACTGCCGCCTATATTGTGGCTGCTTTCGTGGCGCTGGCCCTCTCCATGTTCCCCAAGTTTGGGGCAGCCATCGCCACGATTCCTCCCGGGGTGCTCGGCGGGGCTGCTACCGTCCTCTACGGCATGATCGGGATGTTGGGCGTGCGTATCTGGGTGCAAAACAAAGTTGATTTCGCGGATCCGGTAAATCTCAATACCGCCGCGGTCGCCATGATTATCGCTATCGCCGACTACACTTGGCAGATCGGCTCCCTCACCTTCAACGGTATTGCCTTGGGTTCGGCCGCCGCGATCGTGGTCTACCACGTGATGCGGGGTATTTCGAAGGCGCGCGGTACCTTCCTCGAGCAGGCATCCCCGGCCTCGGTACCGGCAGGTACAGATCTAGAGTCCCGCTCCTATGAAAAACGAGTCGCGCACCTGTCAGAAACCCTAAATACAACAACAGGCGAGGATTCGGGCAAGCAGCAGGCTTAGATCCTAGGCTATTTGCACTAGTTTGCAGCCTTCCATCTTGTCAAGATCGTTATGCGCCTCTTCCTTAAATTCTTCGGGGCTAACCATATCGGTGTAGCGAGAACCAATCGTAACGGTCACATCCGAAGTAGGACGAGGATCTAGAATAACCTCTGCATCCTCAAAGGCGCGTGCCAAAGTGTAGGCCACGTTAACCCCAGTAGGGCCAGTAACGATCCGAATATTGCCTTCATAGGAACCGGAACTGATATTTCCAGTATCTTTAACCGGAACTCCGCGTTCTTTAAGCCCCTTGGCTACTTTGCCGGCCAGGCCAGAAACATCGGTGCCATTGACCACATGGATCTCCATTTTGTCTAAGGGAACCGCTTTTTCCGAGGTCGGGCAGGGAACGTCTCCCGCCTGGGCGTATTGGGGAGCCTGCTTAAAGTCGTTGAAGAAGGGGAAGGGTAAAATCCCGAACCCAATCAAGATGGATAGCACCAGCAGTCCGGCCATCACCGAACCGATAACGGTGAAAACCATAGTTTCGCGTTGTTGACGGCGCCGCACATAGCGCTGATGGGGGGTAAGGTCTGCCAGCGGGTCTACGTTTTCAGGATTTGCTGCCAGATCTGGCTGTTTCGCGTCTTGACCGCTGTCGGGGCTCACCGGGGTTTGATTCATGCTTGTTACTTTACCTCCCTTAGCGTTCAGGCACCGTTGGCGGGTACGTTTTAGACGCTAAAACTAGTAAAGTAAAGCCAAGAAAACCACTGAGCTAGAGGATCATATGGCGAAAAAACTGTCACTTTCCCGTCCGGCGGGGACAGTCGCGATTATCGCTAGTGTGATTCTCACCTTGATCTCGGTGGCATTGGCGGCAGGTTTCATAGTTTTGCTAGGTTACGCCCTGTCGCAGGGGTTTTCCGGGAAGAGCCTTTCGGGTATGTTGGGCGGGCTCATCTTTGTAGCTGTGATGCTGGGGGGATGTGAAGCAACCCGGATTAGTATCGAGCAACATTCTATTTATAAAGAACAGCAGGCTTTGCAGTCTCGGTTGTTGCTAGATTTTTTCCGGCAGGGATCGGGGGTATTAGCTTCCCGGAGCGCCGGATCCCTAATCGATATGATGACCTCCGGTACGGAGAAAATTCAGCGGTACCGCCAGGCTTTCCTAGGTTCCATGATCGGGGCGATGGTGAGTCCGTTACTGGTGCTTTCGATCATGGCCTTGTTTGTCGACCCTTGGTGTGCCTTGGTGTTACTGGGGTTTGTGCCGCTAGTGCCGGCAATTGTTTTTGGTTTTTCGAAGCTAACCCGGAAGGTTTCGAGCAGCTCGCGGCGGCGGCGTAATCAGCTCGCGGCCTCCTACCTGGATGCGCTTTCAGGTTTAGAAACCTTGACGCTGCTGGGAGCCGCTGACTCAAAAGGTCAGCAACTAGCCCAGATAGGGGAAGAAAACCGGCTTTCCACTATGCGACTGCTGGCTGCCAATCAACTAATCTTGCTGGTAATTGACCTGGGATTCAATCTTTTGCTCCTTACCACCGGGTTTGCGCTCACCCTGTGGAAGGTAATCAATGGTGCATGGGGCAGCGATATTACGGTGATCGCTCCGGTGGTTTCCATGGTGGGGTTAACTTTGCTGCTCCTAGAGCCGATGAACAAAATCGGATCCTTCTTCTACGTGGGGATGGCGGGAATGGCGAATCAACGTCTAGTACGCGCCTTTTTGACTGGCAAAGCCCCCTCCCAGGGTCAAGGCGGGGACGCCAGCTCCGATAAAACACCGGTAACGCCGCACCAGTCTGATTCATTCCTCTCGCTACAGGATCTGACATTTGCTTACCCCGGGGGCGACCCCGTCCTCCAGGACCTGGATCTAGAAATAAAACCAGGGGAATGGGTGGCGATTTGCGGCCCTTCCGGAACCGGAAAATCCACCCTGATTGAAATGCTTAAAGGTAACCTTTTACCCAGCCAAGGTACCTATTATCTACAGGGACGCGCCCTCGACGCTGATAGTAGCGCCTGGTTTGCTGACCAATCGGCGCTAGTGCAACAGCGCACCTGGATTTTCACCGGTACGATCCGCTCCAACCTGATGATGGTAGCTCCCCGCGCCAGCGAGGACCGCTTATGGGAGTGCCTGGAAAAAGTGGGACTGGCCGCAGAAGTGCGCGCTTTCGTGCAAGGACTAGATACCCCGGTAGGCGAGGACGGCTATGCCCTATCGGGAGGGCAAGCCCAGCGCTTATCTTTAGCCCGGGCACTATTGTCCCAGCGAGAGTTACTACTGCTGGATGAGCCAACTTCGCAGATAGATTTAGAGTCCGAGGCGGCGATTACCCAGGCACTCGCGGAGATAGCGAAAGAAAAAACTATCGTGCTGCTCACCCATCGTGCCAGTGCCCTGGAGTTTGCTGACCGCGTGCTGTACCTCCAAGATGGCGCTTTAAAGGAGGTAGTGCGGTGAAGAAGCTACCGGAGCTGATAAAGTACCTGCGCCCGGCCAAAGAGGGCGGTGAAACCCCGCTTCCACCGGATAAAACCAGGGAGGACGCTAGTGCGCCGGAAGTGGGAACCCGCCAATTGATCAACTGGCTATTGCAGCTGGCTCGCCCCGTGCTTAAACCCCTATATTTATCGGCGGTGGCGCGCCTGCTAGATCAGGCTTTCGGTATCGCGCTGATTACTTTTGGGGTTTACCGTATCGGCGCGGCAGTAGTACAAATCACTGGCGGCACCGCCTTGAGTTCGGCTTACCTGTGGGTGAGCGTAGGGGTGATGGCGGTTTTAGCGTTACTGAAAGCAGTCTTCCGTTATCTAGAACAGTTCGCCGGACACTATGTGGCCTTTAAAGCGCTAGAGATTTTGCGGCAAGAAATGTTTAAGCGCCTGGTGCCGCAATCTCCGGCTTGTATGGTGGGGGCTAAAAGCGGGGATCTCCTGACGCGGATCACCGCCGATATTGATCGTATCGAAGTGTTTTTTGCGCACACCTTGGTTCCTGCCTTTAGCGCTCTGGTTATCCCCCTCGCGGTCTCGATTCTGGCCGGATTTTTGGTTTCTCCCCTTAGCGGCGTTTTATTATTCCTGGTTTACCTGGTGACTTTGTTGTGCTTAATGCTGCTAGGAGGCGGGGAAGGCAACCGGGCTGCGGATGCAGTGGGGAAAGCTCAGGGGCAAGTTGCCCAATCGGTGACCGACTCGGTGAACGGGATTAGTGAGGTGACGGGCTACGGTTTGCAGCGGGCGCGCACTACCCAACTTGAGCGTTATATGTCGATTGTGGGAGCCTGCGCGCGCCCTTTGACTTCGCTACAGGCTTTGCGGCGGGCGCTGAGCCAAAGCGGAATGTACCTCGCAGCGCTGGCGGTCATCTGGGTGGGAATGCCTTCGCCAGCCGATTTGACCGCGATTCCGGCCGCTCTGGCCGCCACCTTTGCGGTAATGCGTTCTTGGGAAGTATGCCGCGGGGTGGAAGATTTCTCTACCCACCTGGACAATACTTTCGCCGCGGCTCGTCGGGTTTGGCAGGTCGCGAACTCGGCTCCGCAGGTAGCTAGCGGCGGAAAGAACCCGCCTACGCAGCCTTTCCCGATTATTTTCGAGGACGTGTCGTTTACCTATCCCCAAAGCGGGCAGCGAATATCCTCTGGGGAAGCCCTGCAAGATATTTCCTTTACTATTCCCGCCGGTTCCTGGACTGCTATCTGTGGAGCAACCGGGAGTGGAAAATCCACTCTGGCGAGGTTACTGCTGCGCTACTGGGATGTCGATAGCGGGCAGATATTGCTGGGAGATTCCCCGTTGCCGCAGCTAGATCCGCAGGCTATTCGCCGCGCGATTCCTCTGGTTACCCAGCGGATTCATATTTTCTCGGCCTCGATTGCCGATAATTTGCGGCTCGGTAAACGCGATGCCAGTGAGGAGCAACTCTGGCAGGTATTGAAAGTCGTAGAACTCGACCAGGTAGTTGCAGCTTTACCTGCAGGTTTAAATACTCGCGTGGGCAGATATGGTGGGGCGTTATCAGGGGGACAACGGCAAAGGCTCTCTTTGGCGAGGGCGTTACTTAACGACTCTCCGGTCTTGGTGTTAGATGAGTTCACCGCGCATTTGGAGCCCGCGCTAGCAGCGCGGATACGCCACCGGGTGCGGGAGAAGCGTCCGCAGGCCACCATTATTGAAATCACCCATACCTTGCAGCAGGTCGAGGAAGCCGACCAGGTGTTGGTGCTTTCTGGGGGAAGGCTGGCGGAGCAGGGAGATCCGGAGCATTTGCTCGCGCAAGCCGGGGAACTGGCGAAGCTATATGCCCACGAGCAGGAAGCTGCCTTTACCTTGTAGACCGGCTCTCCAAAAAGGGGACGAACGCGCTGCCAGAGAACCCACGCGGAACCTCAAAAATAGTATTTTTCTCCCGCTTAGCCCGAAGCAGCCCACAATGGAAAAAGCTGTGAAAATGCGCACGTCCTCGCCTGACATGTGGCACAATGAGCGCTTTCAAACTAGCATTAATACTTGCGTTTGCCGTAGCCCGATGTGGTCTGGTCTGTTGATTCGCCCTAAAAATGCGCAAGGCGATCGGAAGAACAACCAGCGCCTGGAAGGGGCCGGAAACCAGAAATTCGCGCGAAGTTACGTCGTCCGAAAGGAATCCTTTTGGCTGCTGAAACCGCATCCGCCAATAAGCCCTCTCGCCTGTCGTTTGCAAAACTGCAGGAAGTTATGGCTCCTCCGAATCTGCTTGACATTCAAAGGAAATCTTTTGAATGGCTCTTAGGCACCCCCCAGTGGCGCGAGAGTGCAGAAGAAAAAGCACAAGCGACCCATCGCACCGATCCCGTGTTGTCGGGGTTAGAGGAAGTTTTTGAAGAAATTTCCCCCATCCAAGACTTCGCGGGCTCCATGTCGCTGTCGTTTTCCGACCCCAAGTTTGAGCCCCCCAAGTATTCCATCGAAGAATGCAAAGCCAAGGATTACACCTATGCGGCTCCCATCTTCGTGACCGCGGAATACATGAATGAAAACACTGGCGAAATTAAATCGCAGACCGTGTTTATGGGGGATTTCCCGCTGATGACTCCGCGGGCAACCTTCATTATTAACGGTACCGAGCGGGTAGTGGTCTCTCAGCTGGTGCGCTCTCCCGGCGTCTATTTCGAAAAAGTAGCCGATAAAACCTCCGATAAGGATATTTACGGCTGCAAGTTCATTCCCTCCCGCGGGGCTTGGCTAGAACTAGAGATCGACAAACGGGAAAACGTAGGCATCCGTATTGACCGGCGCCGCAAACAGTCCGGCACCATTTTCCTGCGTGCCCTGGGGATGACGGCGGAAGAAATTCGCGAAGAGTTCAAAGACTATCCGATCATGCTTTCCACCTTGGAAAAGGATTCGGATAACATTCAGTCCACCGATGATGCCCGGGCAGATATTTACCGCAAGATCCGCCCCGGAGAGCCGGCTAGCGCAGAAGCCGGTCGTAACCTGATTGAAGGTTTCTACTTCAACCCCAAGCGCTATGACCTGGCCAAAGTTGGCCGCTACAAGGTCAACCGGAAACTGGGGCTTACCAGTGATATCCACGCCTCCACTTTGACGCTGGACGATATTATCGCTGGTTTCAAATACCTATTGGCGCTGCAAAAAGGCGACCAGACGGTGTCGGCCACCAACGAGGACGGCGAAATCATTGATGTGCGGGTAGAAACCGACGATATCGACCATTTCGGTAACCGCCGGATTCGCGCAGTTGGCGAACTAATCCAAGCCCAGATTCGCACCGGGCTTTCCCGGATGGAACGGGTGGTACGCGAACGCATGACCACCCAGGACGCGGAGGCTATCACCCCGCAGTCGTTGATTAACATCCGTCCCGTAGTGGCCGCGATCAAAGAATTCTTTGGTACTTCGCAGCTGTCCCAGTTCATGGATCAAAACAACCCGCTTTCGGGGCTAACCCACAAGCGGCGTCTGTCCGCGCTAGGTCCGGGCGGTCTGTCTCGTGATCGCGCGGGCATGGAAGTTCGTGACGTGCACCCGTCCCACTATGGCCGTATGTGTCCGATTGAGAGCCCTGAAGGCCCGAACATTGGTCTGATCGGCTCGCTGGCAACCTATGCGCGCCTAAACTCCTTCGGGTTTATTGAAACCCCCTATCGGGTAGTTAAAGACGGAAAAGTAACCGACGAAGTTCACTACCTGAGCGCGGATGAAGAGGCCGGCTACAATATCGCCCAGGCTTCGGCTCCGCTAAATGATGACGGTTCTTTTGCTGAAGAGCTGGTACTGTGCCGGATCGCTGGGGAAGACCCCCAGGAAATGCACCGCGACGAAGTAGACTTCATGGACGTTTCGGCGCGGCAAATGACTTCAGTCGCCGCCGCCCTGATTCCGTTCCTGGAACACGATGACGCCAACCGCGCCCTCATGGGGGCAAACATGCAGCGCCAAGCAGTTCCGTTGCTGACCACCGAAGCTCCGCTAGTGGGTACCGGTATGGAACGGCGCACCGCAATGGACGCGGGCGAAGCCATCGTTAGCGAACACGCTGGGGTAGTGGTGGAAGCCGATGCGGCGCATGTACAACTCATGTGCGATGACGGCTCCTACTTCACCTATAACCTAGACAAGTTCCACCGCTCCAACCCCGGTAACTGCTACAACCAGCATGTACGGGTGGCTGCCGGTGACCGGGTAGAGGTCGGGGACCTAATCGCTGACGGCCCGGCAACCGATCATGGCGAACTGGCCTTGGGTAAGAACCTGCTGGTTGCCTACATGTCTTGGGAAGGCCTCAACTACGAGGACGCGATTATTCTTTCCCGCCGGGTAGTCCAAGATGACGTGCTCACTTCGATCCATATCGAAGAACACGAAATCGATGCCCGCGAAACCAAGCTGGGGCTAGAAGAAATCACTCGCGATATTCCTAATATTTCCGAGGACGCCCTATCTGACCTTGACGAGCGCGGTATTATCCGCATCGGTGCCGAGGTACAGGCTGGCGATATTTTGGTCGGGAAAGTAACCCCGAAGGGTGAAACCGAGCTGACCAGTGAAGAACGCCTGCTGCGCGCCATCTTCGGTGAGAAAGCCCGCGAAGTTCGCGACACTTCACTGCGCGTGCCGCACGGCGAAACCGGGATTGTAATCGGGGTTCGCGAGTTTAACGATGAAGACGACGAACTACCTCCCGGGGTAAAACACATGGTGCGCGTCTATGTCGCGCAGCGCCGCAAGATCACCATTGGCGATAAAATGGCTGGTCGTCACGGTAACAAGGGTGTGGTTTCCAAGATTCTGCCGATCGAAGATATGCCTTTCCTAGAGGACGGCACCCCGGTTGACATTATTTTGAACCCCATGGGTGTGCCTGGCCGTATGAACATCGGTCAGGTTCTGGAGTTCCACTTGGGCTGGATCGCTCACCAGGGTTGGGATACTTCCCTGCTGGCAGAAGAAGGCGCCAAGTGGATTGAGAAACTCCCCAAGGAAGGACTATCGGCTCCCGCCGGTCAAAAGGTCGCCACCCCGGTATTCGACGGTGTGGAAGAGGACGTGCTGACCGGTCTGCTCAGTTGCACCCGCCCGAACGCGGATGGGGATCGCCTCATCAACGAAGACGGTAAAGCGCAACTATTTGATGGACGCAGCGGTGAACCGTTCCCCTACCCGATTTCGGTGGGCTACAAGTACATGCTGAAGCTACACCACCTGGTAGACGACAAGATTCACGCTCGTTCCACCGGCCCTTACTCGATGATTACGCAGCAGCCTTTGGGCGGTAAAGCCCAGTTCGGCGGCCAGCGTTTCGGCGAGATGGAAGTGTGGGCGATGGAAGCCTATGGTGCGGCCTATTCGCTACAGGAACTGCTCACCGTGAAATCGGATGATATTACCGGCCGCGTGAAGGTCTATGAGGCGATTGTTAAGGGCGAGGATATCCCGCAACCTGGCATTCCGGAATCGTTCCGCGTCCTCATCCAAGAAATGCGCTCCCTCTGCCTGAATGTGGAGGCCTTAGACGCCGAAGACAATGTGGTGTCCCTGGCTGAAGACGATGACGGTGCTGAGCGCGCCAGCGAAGAGTTGGGGATCAATATTGGCTCGCGACCAAACCCCAATGTTTCTTTGGAAGAAATCTAGGCAGCAGGGAAGAGAAGGTAAGAGTCGATTATGGATGCAAATAAATTCGATCAACTACATATCGGCATGGCGACCGCCGAGGGCGTGGCTGAATGGTCATTCGGGGAAGTCAAGAAGCCGGAAACTATTAACTACCGCACCCTGAAGCCCGAAAAGGATGGCCTGTTCTGTGAACGCATTTTCGGTCCTACCCGGGATTGGGAATGTGCTTGCGGTAAATACAAGCGGGTGCGCTATAAGGGCATCGTTTGTGAACGCTGTGGGGTAGAGGTTACTCGCTCCAAGGTGCGCCGCGAACGCATGGGTCATATTGAATTGGCTGCCCCGGTTACCCATATTTGGTATTTCAAGGGCGTGCCCTCCCGTTTGGGTTACCTGCTGGATCTCGCGCCGAAAGACCTGGAGAAGGTCATTTATTTCGCGGCCTATATGATTACTGAGGTCGACGAGGACGCCCGTCACCAGGATCTACCGAATCTAGAAAACGAGCTCAGCCTGGAAAAACAGCGTTTAACTGAACGCTTCGAGGCACAAATCATGGCTCGCCAGGAAAAACTGGAAAAAGATTTGGCGGCCTTAGAGGCCAAGGATGCCAAGAACGCCGAGAAGGAAAAGATCCGCAAAGCCGCCGATAAAGAGGTCACTCAAATGCGGCGCAAGCTCGATCGCGAGCTGACCCGCCGGGACGAGGTATTCACCCGCTTCAAAGAACTGCAGGTAGGTGACCTAGAGGGCGACGAGCGGCTTTACCGCGACTTGGAGATGCGCTATGGCATTTACTTTAAGGGCGATAAGGGCGCGCAAGCAGTCCAAAAGCGCTTGCAGGACTTTGACTTAGAGGCCGAGGCTGAAAAGCTGAAAGAGGAAGTGGAGACCGGAACCGGTCAGCGCAAGACTCGCGCCCTGAAACGACTGAAAGTGGTTTCTGCTTTCTTGCAGACCGGGAATAAACCGGATTCGATGGTGCTAGATCGCATCCCGGTGATTCCTCCGGATCTGCGTCCGATGGTGCAGCTAGACGGAGGGCGCTTTGCGACCTCGGATCTGAACGATCTGTATCGCCGGGTGATTAACCGTAATAACCGTTTAAAGCGGCTGCTGGATTTGGGTGCTCCCCAGATCATCGTGAATAACGAAAAGCGGATGCTGCAAGAATCGGTGGATGCCCTGTTCGATAATGGTCGCCGCGGACGTCCGGTGACTGGCCCAGGTAACCGCGCGCTGAAGTCCCTGTCCGATATGCTCAAGGGCAAGCAGGGACGTTTCCGTCAGAACCTACTGGGTAAGCGGGTTGACTATTCTGGTCGTTCCGTAATCGTGGTCGGTCCGCAGCTCAGGCTGCACCAGTGTGGTTTGCCTAAGCAGATGGCTTTGGAGCTGTTCAAGCCGTTCGTAATGAAACGGCTGGTGGAGCGGCAGGAAGCTCAGAACGTTAAGGCCGCGAAGCGGATGGTGGAACGCCAGCGTCCGCAGGTATGGGACGTACTCGATGAGGTAATCACCGAACATCCGGTGTTGCTAAACCGTGCACCTACTTTGCACCGTCTCGGTATTCAGGCTTTCGAGCCGATCCTGATTGAGGGTAAAGCTATCCAGTTGCACCCGCTAGCTTGTGGCGCGTTCAACGCGGACTTCGATGGTGACCAGATGGCTGTTCACCTGCCGCTGGGAGCGGAAGCTCAGGCGGAGGCGCGAATTTTGATGCTGTCTTCGAATAACATTTTGAAGCCGGCTGATGGTCGTCCGGTTACTATGCCTTCGCAGGACATGGTGATTGGTATTTACCACTTGACTTCGGATCCCGATCCGTCGCTACCGGTTCCGACCGATGAGGACGGAAACCCGGTTACCCCCAAGTTCTCTTCGCTGGGTGAAGCCATTATGGCTTATGACCAGAATCGCCTGGATATTAACGCTAAGGCGCTGATCCGTTTTGAGCCGGGCACAGTCCCGCCCAAGGATTGGCAGGCTCCGGAAGGCTTCGAAGAGGGCGATCCGGTAGAGTTTGAAACCTCCATTGGGCGTTGCTTCTTTAACGAGGCGCTTCCGGTTTCTTACCCGTTCGTAAACGAGCTGGTTGATAAGAAGGGACTGTCCCGGATTGTCAACACTTTGGCTGAGCGTTACGACAAAGGTAATGTGGCGGCGTCTTTGGATGCTTTGAAAGAGACCGGTTTCCACTGGGCAACCTGGTCGGGTACTACTATCGGTTTCGCTGACGTGGTAGAACCACCGGTTAAGGCGAAGATTCTAGCCGAGTATGACGAAAAGGCTACCCAGGTTCAAGAGGACGCCGATCTCGGTTTGATTACCGCCCAGGATCGCTATAACGAACTGGTGGATTTGTGGACCGAATGTACGGCTAAAGTTGCCGAGGCAATGCGGGAGAACTTCCCGGCTCGTAACCAGGTCAACCGGATGGTTTCATCTGGTGCTCGTGGTAACTGGGATCAGATCCGGCAGATTTCCGGTATGCGTGGCCTGGTGGCTGACCCGAAGCAGAAGCTGATTGAGCAGCCGATTAAATCGAACTATCGCTCCGGTCTGTCGGTGCTCGAATACTTCATCGCTACTCACGGTGCTCGTAAAGGTTTGGCCGATACCGCGTTGCGTACGGCAGACTCGGGTTATTTGACCCGTCGTCTGGTGGACGTTTCTCAGGACGTTATTGTGCGCGAACAAGACTGTGGTACTCGCCGCGGCCTGGTACTGCCCATTGGTAACGCCGGTGAAAACGGCCAGGTTTACAAGCTGGATATCGTAGAGACCACCGCCTATGGACGTACCTTGTCTAAGGACGTTACCGATAAGGACGGCAACTTGGTGTTTGCTAAAGGTACCGATGTGGGCGACGCCGAGATTGACGTTTTGATCGAGGCGGGAGTCACCGAGATTCCGGTGCGTTCCGTTTTGACCTGCGAGTCCGAAGCCGGCACTTGTGCGTCTTGTTACGGACGTTCACTGGCTACCGGTAAACGGGTTGATATTGGCGAGGCCGTGGGGATTATCGCTGCCCAGTCGATTGGGGAGCCCGGTACCCAGCTGACCATGCGTACCTTCCACACCGGTGGTGCCGCGGGTGCTGCGGATATTACTCAGGGTTTGCCGCGTGTACAGGAGCTATTCGAGGCTCGTACCCCCAAGGGTGAAGCTTTGATTACCGAAGCTGCCGGGCGCGTCAAGGTAGTTGACGAACCGGGTGAACCGCGCCATTTGGTAGTGGTGCGTGATGATGGTCAAGATGATCTGATTATTGACGCTCCGCGCCGGATGAAGCTGATTATTTCTGATGGTGACCATGTAGAGGTAGGCGAGCAGCTGACTGAGGGTCGTCTAGATCCGAAGAAGGTGCTGCGGATTTTGGGCGTTAACTCCACCCAAAAACAGCTGGTCAACGAGGTGCAAGAGGTTTACCGTTCGCAGGGCGTAGATATTCACTCCAAGCATATTGAAGTGATTGTGCGCCAGATGTTGCGGCGGGTAACCGTGCTGAAGTCGGGCGATACTGACCTGTTGCCGGGTACTTTGGTGGATTCGATTCGGTTCCGCTCGATTAACCGCAAGGTAGTTTCCGAGGGCGGAGAGCCAGCTGCGGCTCGTCCGGAACTGATGGGGATTACCAAGGCATCGCTGGCTACCGATTCTTGGTTGTCGGCAGCTTCCTTCCAGGAGACTACGAAGGTGCTAACTGATGCCGCCATGGCGGCGAAGAAAGATCCGCTGGTAGGCCTGAAGGAGAACGTGATTATCGGTAAGCTGATTCCGGCTGGTACCGGTCTGTCGATGTTCCGTGATGCCAGTGTGGAGCCTACTGAGGAAGCGATGGCCAAGATGGGTTGGTCTGCTGATGACTTTAAGATTCCCGATATTGATGACGACTTTTTGGCGGGCATTAATTTCGAAGATTCTTTTGGTCTGAATCTCTAATCTAAATAGTTGAGTTCCTTCCGGGGGCTTGCCTGACTAGTTTAGCCAGGCAAGCCCCCGCCGCTTTTAGCTGGGGGTTTAGAGTATAAAACTAGACCAACAGTCAGTTATGGCCAAGTTCTCAACAAAAATGAGATTATCACCTTGCTTTAATCTTACCGATTGGTAAGATTTCAGTATGAGTATGAGTCGAAAAAAGAACATTTTGGTAGCCACCTTAACGATGGTGGGTCTGGCACTGGGGGGACTATTTGCAGTCTCGGGGAGCCAGAACGTGCAGGCGGCGGACCGCACTCCTACGGTACGCGAATGCCGGGTAATGCATAATCAGGTGGCAAAGGGACAGCCGATCAGCAATCTGGATACCTTTTTGATTGGGGCTACCAGCGCCGACTCTTATACTTTGTCGCTGTATTTGGGTAACACCAAGTTCCGGCCGGCGATTGACGCCGCCACCAAGATGTGGACCGAACGTAGCGGTGGGAAAATCAAGTTTAAATACGTGGACTCGATGGCTAACCGCCCGGTGCGGGTAATTGATTCGCCCTATTCCGAGGGCAAAGCGATCGGTACTGCCTATGCCGCGCAGCGGCTGCTGTATCTGCGTCTTGACCGTAGCGGTTGGCTGACTCAGGTTTCTACAGTTGCCCACGAAATCGGGCATCTTTTAGGTCTCGACCACACCTGTAAAGGCGATTTAATGGCCGCCGGCATGGCGGGAGTTAAAGACTTCAAAAACCCGATTAGTGATGCTGACGTAGCCTTGGCATTGCAGGGTTTGGAAAAGCATCTCGGATACCCGGCGGGATCGGAACCGGCTGAACCGACACCGGATCCCACTACGGAGGCGCCTCAGCCCAGCGAGGATCCGACAACCGAGGCACCCGAGCCGACCACGGATCCAGATCCTAGTGAAACTGCTGAACCCAGCGAGGATCCGACTACCGCTGTTCCTGAGCCCAGCGAAGAGCCCACCAGCGAACCTACGAGCGAACCGACTCAGCCGGAGGTTCCCAGTGAAACTGCGCAGCCAACCCCGGATCCGACTACTCCGGGTTCCGAGCCCACCACGGATCCGCAGCCGAGCGTAGAACCTACTACCCCGGAACCTACCTTTACGGAGGCTCCGCTTCCGGATGAGCCGCCTACTGCGGTGCCAGAGCCGACTACCCAGCCGGATGAGCAAGGTGATGACTCCGATAGCTTTGTAGTGAAAGTGCGAGTCTTCTTCGTGCGAGTATTCTCTTGGTTCGGCGGATTCTTCCGCTCCATCTTCTCCTAGAGTTCTAGATATTAGTTGAGCCCGCCGGATTTCCGGCGGGCTCAACTTTTGTCATTAGCTAGCGTCTATACTTCCTATCGCTAGTTTGTGCTCCCAGTTCGGCTTCAATCTCATGGGTGCCATCTTGGCGTAGCACCGTGAGTTTAACTTTGTCTCCCGGGTTGTACCAGCGCACATAGCCAGTCAGCGCCACTCCGGATCCCACCTGGAAGTCATCGATCTTGGTAATCAAATCGCCTTCCTTTAAGCCGGCGCGATCAGCGCCCGAGCCGCGAACTACCGAGGAAACCCGCGCTCCCATCCGGGACTCGCCCCCGATCTTGGCAACCGCGGTGTCAATCGTGACTCCCAACATCGCGTGAGTAACTTTTCCGGAAGTAATGATCTGGTCGGCAACGTTACGAACTAGATTCACCGGAATCGCGAAACCAATCCCAATCGAGCCCGCCTGACCGCCACTGGAGGATCCTAGGGAGGCAATCGAGGAAGTAATCCCAATAACCTTCCCGGAGGCATCGAAAAGGGGGCCGCCAGAGTTACCGGGGTTGATCGCGGCATCGACTTGGATAGCGTTAGTAACTACCTGCTGGCCAGCACCGGAACGGTCATTCAGGCCAGGAATCTGTATCCCCGAACCTTCTGATTCTGATGATTGAGTGACTACTACCGGACGGTCGAGGGCAGAAATAATTCCGGTAGTAACGGTGTTTTCTAGTCCTAGCGGAGAACCAATGGCCGCTACCGGCTGAGCTACCCGCAAACCGGTGGAACTACCGAGCGCTGCCATCTGTAAATCCTTGGGAGGACTCACGAACTCTAGTACCGCCAAATCGGTAGAAGCATCGGAACCTAAAACTTTCGCGTCATAGATTTTCCCGTTAAATAGCTCGATCTGTACTTTTGCGTTGCCCGAAATAGCAGAGGCTACTACGTGGTAGTTGGTAATCACATGTCCGGCCTCATCAAAAATCACCCCGGATCCGGTCTCTCCAGAATTACCGGAAGCTACCTGGATAGCTACCACTGAGGGCTGGACTGCTTTGGCAACTGCCTCCCAGTTGGTGTTCTTGGCGCTGGCTTGGGTGACCGGAGCCTCGGTCGCCACTTTCACCGGAGATTTACCCAGAGAGGTAGTACGTGAACCCCAATCGGAAGGCAGCAGCCATACACACAGGGCAGCGGCTACCGCAATCGCGATAGTTGCCAGCCAGCCTGGGCCCCGCTTAGTTTTTTCTTTGCGTTTAGCCGGCATGGGGGATGGTTCCCAAGCGGGCTGTTCGGGGGGTAAAAATGATCCCTGGGGTGAGGGGGAGTAGGGGTAATCAGCGGTATCTGCCGCCGGTTGCCCGCCAAAGTCATTAGCGAAGGAACTGGTGGTTTGCGAGGGAGATGAGTCGTTAATCCCGAAGCTGTAAGGGGAGGAGCGATCCTCAGAAGCAGTCTGCCCAGGGGAGAAAGCCTGATCTGTTTGGGGACTGATCCCTCTGAACGAGGAGGTCGCCTCGCCGCTAACAGCTGGGGTGCCAGGTTGAATATCGGTGATCCTGCCGGTCAATTCGGGACGCGCCTCCTCGGCCTCGCTAGCGTAAAAGCTGCCGGCGTTCCCGGAATCCTGCGCCGGAAAACTGTCTCCGCTAGGTTCTGGGATTTCGCCGGGCCAGCCGGCGCTTTGCCAATCGTCCATTTCCCAGTCGTCAATCGGATTACTACCGTTTTGGGGTTGGGTCGAATCATTGCTATTAGTCATGAATCTCGATCTCCTCTTATCTATTGTGTCCCCATATTGACACCAGCAACTGTTTTCACTCTGGATGTTTTCTGGATGTTTTCTGGATGCCTCGCTATGTCCTATTTAGGTGCAGCAAGCTAAGTGTGGGCTGCCAGTGGTTTTAGCGGGGGCGCCGCTTCTTGCGATTCTGCTGGCTGGGACGAGATTTTTTCGATTTTTCCTCGCTCGTAATTATCCGGTCTTGGTCTTTTGGATTCTCGCGGGGATTCTCGAAATTATCATCTTGCAGCTGCTCGCGATACCAGGCCGGTGCCAAACGAGTACCGCGGGAAGGCGCAAATCCCAGCTGACGATAGTAGGCGCGCAGCCAAGCTGGCCGCAGCCCCTGCGGATAGTACAGGTTGGTTAACCCCCAAATAATCCCCACCAGGCCGATAAATGCGCTGACTAGACAGATTGTCAGTAGCAGGTAGTTGACAGGTTTCGGGGTGGCGTTTGCGGGCAGGGTCGCTCCGATCGCCAAAAAGAATAACCCCAGAGCCGGCAGGAACACTAATACCCACCGTTCATCCATAATCAGGATGCCAGAGCGAGAAACATCTTTCTTTTTCTTCGGTATCCAAAAACGCGCCCGCGCACTGCCGTGACGTATCCAGGCAGAACCGGCTAGCAGTAGCACTCCCATAACTAAGGCAACAATGTGATTCATGAAACTAGCCTAACCCGTTTGCCAGCTACGCAAAGATTGCGCCCGGAATCGTCCCCGCGTTTTTCGGTAAGCAAAAAATCCGCCGGCCACGCCGCGGCGCTCTACGGTTTACAGATATTGGCTAGCTAGCTGCACAGTATGGGGGCCGTAAGATCCTCCGAACAGGTTAGCGTGTACCGCCAGCATATGAATCTGGTGCAGGCCGATGCGTTCTTGCCACCCGGAAGCCAGGGGAGAGACCTGGTTGTAGCCCTGATAGATCTCCTCCAGGTAGGGCTGGCCGAACACTCCCAGCGCCGCCAAATCAGTCTCCGCGTGTCCGCCGGAAGGAGCCGGGTCAATCAACACCCCCACCACTGAAGGCAGGGCTTGATCGGGGGTAGCGCCTCGCCCTGCCAGGGCAGGAAAACGCTTTAAAGCTCCCGAGGGCGCCCACATTACGTTCCCGGTCCACAGGTCACCGTGGATCCTGGCGGCCTTAGTTTTTACGAGAGCCGGTTGGGGAACATCGAAGATTCCATCCCGCAACCGCTCGGCCAGCCGCTCTAAAACTGCCGCTCCGGCCGAATCAATCGAACCATTATCGAGGGCGGGCGGCAGGTTCGGCATAATCCGGTGATCAGCGAAAAACTCACCCCAGTTTTCCCCGGCGTCCTCATAAATTAATTCAAGACGGGAGCGACCCATGTAGCCGGGGCCCGAATAACCTAGAGGAGGCTGCCCGTACCAATCGGCTCCGCCCGCATGGGTAATCGCCAGTGACGCCCCGAAAGCCCGCGCCGCCTCGCTGGTAATCGCGGTAGAGGGGATTAGTTCGGTGTCTAAAAACCCGCGCCCAGAAGCCGCAACTCGCGCTACGTGCGCCCCGCCTTTATCCATCGGCTCTGCCAGCCACTTTAGCCCCAGTTCTTCAAGCTCCAGAGCTTCGGGATGGCGATTATCAACCTTGTGGTAAACCTGCTCACTCATACCCCCATTGTGCCAGCTGGCTACCATTGTGGGCTAGCTCGCCAGATTTGGCGAGAAATACGCCTGGCAGTCTAGGCTTAAAGCATGACTCCAGAAGAACTAAGTGCCCTAATCCGCCAGATTCTTGTCACCCAGGGAGCCGAGATCGGTTTAGACCCGGACGTTATCCCGGAAACCGTGAAAGTTGAGCGTCCCCGTTCACGCGATAATGGCGATTGGTCAACTAACGTGGCGATGCAGCTGGCAAAGAAAGCAGGTATGGCTCCGCGCGACCTCGCCGCCAAAATTACCGACCAGCTTGACCAGGTAGCAGGCATCTCGAAAACCGAGGTGGCCGGGCCGGGATTCGTAAATATCTGGCTGGGAGCCGCCGCAGCCGGGGCACTAGTTTCCACGATTTTGCAGGCCGGTAAACAATACGGACACTGCGACGCCTTGAGCGGGCAAAACATCAACGTAGAGTATGTATCCGCCAACCCCACCGGTCCCATCCATTTAGGGGGAGGACGCTGGGCCGCCGTCGGCGACACCCTCAGCCGGATCCTGGCGGCCAGCGGGGCAAAAGTTACTCGCGAATACTATTTCAATGACCACGGCTCCCAGATCACCCGCTTCGCCAAGTCACTTCTGGCGCGCTGGCAGGGCAAAGAGGTGCCCGAGGACGGTTACGGCGGGCAGTACGTCCTCGATATTGCCACTAAAGTGGCTGAGCGCGCTAAAGCAGAGGGCGTGCAACTAGCGGAACTGCCGGAAGCGCAGGCGGAAGAATACTTCCGGGAAGCCGGCACCACCTTGATGTTTGGCGAGATCAAAGATTGTTTACATGATTTCCGCGCCGATTTTGATGTTTTCTTCCACGAGGACGAGCTGCATACCTCCGGGGCAGTCACTGACGCGATCGAAGAGCTGCGCTCCCGCGGCGTAATCTATGAGCAAGACGGTGCTACCTGGCTAAAGTCCACTAAATATGGGGACGATAAAGACCGGGTGATATTAAAGTCCGATGGCGACCCCGCCTATTTTGCAGCCGATATTGCCTACTACCGGGACAAACAGCGCCGGGGAGCCACCCACGAAATCTTGATTCTAGGCGCTGACCACCACGGATATATCGACCGCATGTATGCCATGTGCGCGGCCTTCGGGGGTAACCCGGGGGAAAGCCTAGAGATCATTATCGGGCAGATGGTAAATCTGAAAGAAAACGGCGTGGAAGTAAAAATGTCGAAACGCGCCGGCACCGTGATCACCCTAGATGACCTGGTAGAGGCGGTAGGAGTCGATGCTGCCCGCTATTCGTTGGTGCGAGTATCGATGGATTCCACTGTCGATATTGACCTGAATTTGCTGCGCTCCCACACCAATGAAAACCCGGTTTACTATGTGCAATACGCGCATGCCCGCACCTGTTCGGTGGGGCGCAATGCCGATGAAGCCGGAGTGAAAGCCACTGGTAAATATGAGGCCTCCGCGCTGTCTAGTCAAGCCGATAAGGATTTGCTCGGAGTTTTGGCGCAATACCCGGCCGAGCTCAAACTGGCCGCGGAAGAACGCGAACCCCATCGGATTCCTCGCTACCTAGAGAAACTGGCGGCTGGCTATCACACTTGGTACAACCAGTGTCGGGTAATTCCCCGTTCCGGCGAGGAAATAACCGCGGCGCATGTGGCGCGCCGGCACCTGAATGAGGCCGTGCGGCAAGTGCTGGAAAATGGTTTAGATCTTTGTGGAGTTACTGCTCCCGAACGCATGTAATGGGAAGATAGGGGCATGGCAACCGTACCGACCACTAAGGCCGCGCGCGAAGAAGCGATTCGCGAAATCCTCAGCCAACAGGAAGTCTCTAGCCAGTCGCAACTGCTGAGCCACTTGGCTGAACGGGGAATCCCCACCACTCAAGCCACCCTGTCGCGGGATCTTTTAGCATTACGTGCCACCAAAGTGCGTGCTACCAGCGGGAAAACTATCTATATGCTGCCTGAACCCTATCCGGTACGCGTGCGGCGAGGACAAGAAGATCCCGGTAATGAAAAGCTGGCGAAATGGTGCCAAGACCTGCTGGTATCTTCTGCAGTGGTACATAACCAGGTCGTGCTGCGCACCCCCGCGGCAGGAGCGCAGCTACTCGCGGGGGCGATCGATATGGCCTGGTTTGATGCGGTGCTCGGTTGCATTGCCGGTGACGATACTATCTTGGTTATCTGCAAAACCGATGAGGACGCCCAGTCCCTAAACGAGCTGTTCATGCAGTTCGTTACCGACTAGTTTGCCGGTATTAGTCGCTTAAAAGTGCCGCGAAGGGGCGGATTTTGCCTCGCGCCCCGAAATCCGGAAAATGCTCTGGCATTTTCACGGATTTAGTGCCCGGAGCCTACCCTGCGGCATAAATCCGCCCCTGCACGCTCAGTGCGTACGTTACGAGAATCTCGTACCAGCTGTACCCCTTGCGTGGGGGAGAAGTTTTATCCGAGCAGGCTAGGTGGGCGCAAAATTTGGAAAACGTCGCTACGTTTTCCAAATTTTTGGGCAGGAGGAAAAACTTCTCCCCCGCGCCCACCCCTGCACGCTCATTGCGTATCTCGCGAGACTCCTGTTCTGCGTGTAACCCTTACGGATGCGATACCGGTACCAGCGAGCGTGGAGCCTAGGTTTTATCCGAGTGGGTGCGGTGGGCATAAGAATTTGGAAAACGTCGCTACCTTTTCCAAATTCTTGGGCGGGAGGAAAAACCCAGACCTCACGCGTAGCTTTCCTCGGAGTGAGCCGGGGTGTGAATCACATTAAATAAGCTGTCGCTAATTTGGAGGGCTTATTGGCTCTGTCTTAAACTGGGGTAGTTGCTAAGGCAACGGCAAATGCGCTCGTGGCTCAACGGATAGAGCATCTGACTACGGATCAGAAGGTTGCAGGTTCGAATCCTGTCGAGCGCGCCAAACCCCGTCCTCGTTGCGATCCAGCGGTGACGGGGTTTTTCCAATTTCCCGACTTAGGAACGCAGGGTTAAAAGGTGCAGGTAGCCAAGAGCCATCGTCTGTCCGGTGAGGTAAAAGATCGGAAGTGCTTAATCCTAAATACTCGCCAACAGCCATGAGTTCTTCTAAAGACCAACCAACATGGCCGGAAACTTTTCGAGAAACTGTTGCGCGAGATAATCCTATCGCATCGGCTAATTTTTGCTTAGTAATAGTTCCTGCTTGCAGGTAAAGCGCGATAGATAAGCCAACCGCTGCATCGGCTTTCGCAAAGCCGGTTGAAGTTTTGGTGTCTATTGCGTCCATGTCTTAAGTATAGCTCATTTGCGTCAAGCGTGCAAATAGTAAACGAAAGTAATTGTTTTTTTCTAAATAATACTGTTATCGTGATGTTGTGAACGTACAAGAATTGCACGAGAAAAAGTATTTAGGTACAACGTCTGCGGCAAAGATGACTGGTGTGTCACCTTCAACGCTGCGCCGTTGGGCGAATCGGGGGCAATTACGGCATCTGAAAACTGCAACTGGAAGGATGCTATTTTGCCCTGCCGATCTGGAACGGTTAAAGCCGGTGGAATTCCCCTACGTTGGGGGATTCCCAGATAGGGGTTTCGAGTAGTTGTGTTATCGCTGGCTAGAGTTTTGAGTTTCCCTTTCTTGTGGGAAGGGATTGGCGTGTTTCGGCGTGCCTGGCCGGTACCGGGCTTTTTAGCATTTTCCCCGGTACCGGCTGTTTTCATATGTACTACCAACCCTCGGAAGGGGTGGTGTTTATAGGTTAGCCGCATTTGCTGTTTTAAGGGTATTTCCCGTTTAGTTTCTCATTTTTATTTCACCTGACCAGCGGTGTTTTAGCTGGTTGGGTTAGGTTTTTGTATTCTTTTTGGAGTTTTTATGTTCAAAGATGCTGGTGTTGTGGAGCTAGCCCAATCCCTAGAAGAAGCTGCCCGTGCATTGGTGCGCGGCGAAGTCGCGGTTTCTGGTAGGGGAGAAGCGCTATTAGCTGCTGATATGGCGCGGGATGCTGCCGAGATATTACAGGGCGTGGCTGAGGGAGTTTTCGGCCCGCTCGTGGCACAGAGCCCATCCGTGGAATGTATGGATGGTGCGTCATGAGTATTAGGGCATTTACGTGGGCATTTGATGAAGTTACCGGGGTGGACCGTGGCGAAAAGCTAGTTCTGTTAGCCCTGGCGGAGTTCGCTAATGATGACGATATTACCTGGCGTGCCCGCCACGAAATAGCGCGGCGAGCGCTATGCTCGGATCGGTCTTTAACGGATTATTTAACCTCGCTTGAGGCTAAAGGCTTTATCGAGCGGGAGCCAAGGTATCGCTGGTGCGATTCAGCAGAGGGTGCATGTGAGGGTAGACCCTCCCATAAGCATCGGTGCGGCACCACTTACCGGGTGCGCAGGGATCGAAAAAATCCGGTAAACCCGGTTATACCTTCCACACCAGCAAAATTTGCGGATGTGGAAAAAAAGAGTGTTTCTGCTGATCATGCCACTGACGCAAAATCTGCGGGTGTGAAGCCACAGCCGCAAAATGGCGTTGTCCACACCAGCAAATTACTGCACCCATATGATTCATATAACCGTCAATTAATTAATTCCAACCCCCCTACCCCCCAAGCGGCACCTGATTGCATGGAGGCAGGGTTGGTTGGAAGAGAATCTGAAAACACTGCCCGCTTGCAGCAAAGCTGCGACGCGGGCGAAACAGCCACTCAACCGGGCACTCCGGATTGGGATTTGATTCGAGATTGTCTGCCTGCCCCGATGCGCGCGCTTTCTACTTCGGCAGCGATAATAGCAACCTGCCTGCTGCGTGAAAGACTGGGTAATGGCTGGTCAAGTCAGGCATTGCAAAGATTTATCGGGCAAGACCCCTTGCCAGGCATGGTGAAAAATCTTTCCGGTCTTGTGTGTTGGCGGATCGAAAACACGCCTGTTTGCCCTCCCAGCCAGTTAACGGCAAAGCCGCAGGCTATGCCGCCCATCGAGGAAGAATCTTGTGAGGCAGAGCCGTTGACTGTGGCAACGGCACGGGAAGTGGCATGGTTTTTTACCCCGGCAGTGCTAGGTGTCAACGAATCGGCTGTTGGTAATGAAAAACATTGGCGTGAACAGGCAAAACGGATACTAGCTGTTCGTGGACAGGTGTTCGATCAAGCGATTATGGCGGGCGATTCTGTACCGCAATCGCTTAGAAAAGCCGTGCGGGCAGGTGATAGCCGTGGCTGAAAAAAGGTTTAAGCCGGGAGGCTTTCGCCGCGCGGTATGGGAAGTGGAAGGTGCTCCAACGGCGAGGTTTGTAGCCTTAGTGTTATCTGTTTTGGCAGATAACGCGGGTTTTGTGGAACAGCCAGTGTTTCGGGTTGCCGAGATTACCGGCTACAACGTGCGCACCGTACAGCGGGTGCTTTCCCGCCTGGTTGGTGCAGGTGTGGTTCAACAGTTCGGGCTGAGATTTGGCGCAGTACGGCTGATTGACAGGCAGAGTGAGGTGGCGTGAATGTCTGTGCAGGCAGCAAACTGGGTTAGCTTGCAGCAAGGCTTATCCAAGCCCGCTAGAGCTGGCCTTTTCGAACTTGCCCGCTGGGTGGACTCACGCGGGGTAGCGCTCGGAGTTTCCAAAGAATACGTGGCTCAAGCCACCGGGTACTCAGTCAGTTCGATCTCTCGGGCATGGGTGTGGTTGCAACGGGAGGGATTACTTGAGATTTCCCAAGCCTGGGTTGCAGGCTTCAAAGGGTCTATAACTGTTTTACGGATGGGAATGCATATCCTACCGCAGGTAGAGCCAGCATTGGTGCTGCCGGTAGAGGACTATAAGTTCATCGGGGTAACTAAGCGTGACCCGCTGCAACTAGCGCTCCGAATCGCGCATGAACGCTGCTGGGATGATGCTGCCCGTGCAACAGTGGTTAATGAGCTATCGCGCGGCCTGGCTGAACGGTGCCGGTTCGTGTCTGCCAACTTATTAGCGCAAGCCTGGGAGTCAGTACGGGTACTTCGCGCCGACATTATCAACTCGTCCGATCCGTGGCGGATCGTTTTGCTGGATGCGTTCCGTAAGGTACAGGCAGAAAGAGATTCCCAAAAACGCACGCCCCTACTTTTGGGAGATGTGGAAATTTCAGACTTAGCGTTTGCCCGGAAAGTTGCAGTACCAGTGGCAAGCGGCCTAGATGCTAGTGATCTCGTGGATTTCGAGGTGCTATTGGCTTCGCGCCCGCTAGTATCGCTAGTTCTGGTGCTAATAGAGGGCGGTACGCCTGCCCCCCTGGCCTGGTCAGGAACGCTAAGAGTGGTGCAAATAGCGGCAGCGAATAAGCCTGCTCACCGCTACCAAAAAGTGAAAGAAGATCGGCTCTTGGCTGGGATGGGTGTTATGCCTAAACAGGCTGAGGAATGGATGCGGCTAGTAGTCGGTGCGCGCGGGGCGGGCAGTAAAACGCTGGTTCCCGATGGGGCTGAAAAAGCCACAGGGCTAGCCACCTGGCTAGGCCAGGTTCCCGCCGCATAAACGGGTGTGAGGGAGTTTATAGCACCCGTGGTATCAGGGTGTCATAGTGACACCCTGATATTCGGGTGTAAGTGCGATAGGTCACACAGGTTTTAGAGGGGTGTGTACAAGATCGAACTCTTGCGGGGTTACTTCGCTAGACAGTGAGATGTATCCGCCGCAGCTTCTTTATATAGGCGTGGGATTGTGCGCTCAGATTATGAAAGCAAAACGGCTATCAGCCCTCTCTTGGATTTTGATAACTGGGCGAATCAAAATCTCTCAGTCATAGCCAAAAGCGGCATTTATTTCGCCAATAAAAGGAAAGAATATGAAAACTAAGACAAAGAAGATTGCCTCTTCTGCCGCCGCGCTAGGGGTAGCCCTGGCGCTAGGAGCAGGGCTTACTGCCGGTGCTGGAGCATTTTGGAAAGACGCATCCGGGGCAACCGAAGTAGCCATTAGTGCCGGTAACCTAGACGTTAATGAGGTTGCAGCCCAAAGCGCCGTTCGTGACGTATCTGCCGACGGTATCCGGAACGGCACCGTAGTTGACCTTACTAGGGACAAGCTCGTGCCTGGAGATACCTGGGCAAAAGATATTGCCTTGGACGTGGCTCTAGATGGTAAGAATATGGTTGCCGAAATCGGGATTGACCCGCAAGCCAAAGGCGCTGGCGACCTAGTAGCAGATAGCCAGGGCGTGAAGTTTGAAACCGAGATTTTCAAAGCTGATGCATCCGGGGCACCAACCGGTAACGCTCTGGCTACTGGAACCTTGGCTTCAACCAAGTTGAAACTCACCCCTGCTGATGTATCAGCCGATACTGATGGTAAAGCAGACTACGTTTTGCGGGTAAAGGCCACCTTCGATAAGGATACCCCGGATCAGGTACGGGTTAAGAAGGCCGCGAACCTAGCCGGTATTGGCGGACAGCTGATCCAGATCCGAGAGGCAAAGTAGGAAATATATGGCAACCAAGAAAAGTTTAGGGCTTACCGCTGCTCTAGGCTTACTTGGCCTCCTTATTGTAGGCGGGGCAGGGGCTGCTGGTGCTTACTGGCACGACAGTCCCTCCCCTGCCTCCAGTTCCATTACTGCCGGTGACCTGAAAGTCGAAATTACAGGGCTACCTACTATTACGCACGAGTGCGACGGTAAGGCCGAGCAGGTAACGGGTGGAACAGCGTTTGTGGAGCCAGGTGAAGCCTACAAAGTCTCTTATCCGATCCGGGTCACCGCCGAGGGTAAAAACATTGCGGTCAAAACCTCTGGGTCTGGCGAGATCACGGACAAGGCCGGGAAGAAGCTGGAGGTAGTACATGGCACTACCGAGGGATTCCTCAATAAGTCTGTTACCGCTGATGGGGATAAAAGCACGACTTTAGGCGGGCTGATTAGCAGCCAGGCTCCCCCGGCGAAGGTTTTGGAGCGTGTAAAGATTACCGGAGAGCAGGTACGTAATGGGTAAACACAAAAAACCGGCTTCAAGGCGGGGCTATATTCTCGCCCTAGCACTCACCGTTGCTTTATCGTTTTCCGGGACTTTCTCTGCTATGGCACTGTGGAAAGATGCAGCCAGCGCCCCAGGTATAGAGGTGCAAACCGAAACCTTTAGCGCTCTTGGAGTGGAGAAGAATGGGGACATCCTCCCTATTTTCCCTGCTGCAAAACATGACCCCGATCTAGAGCCTGAGCAATGCGCTGCGGAGGCGTTTCCGATGAATTCTTACAGCGCTTCGGGAAAGCCTTTCAAGGTGAGCCTGGATATGTCTCCGAAAAAGCCAGGTTATACCTATGGCGTTTTCCCGGTCGACGATCCATCCAAGTGTTCGTGCCAGGCTGCTAACGGCAGGCAAGAAGATATTCCGTCTACCGCAAAATATGTATGCGTTGCGGCAAAAATTACGGGAACCGTGAAAGAAAAAGCCGCAGGCACCTACTCCAACGTAGGCACTGCTACGGGCATGGACGAATCCGGTAATGAAATCAAGGCTGAGGATACATGGAGCGCCAAACTAATCGAGAGCTACCGGGAATACGACATGGTGGATGCCAAGGTGAATCTTTACCGTGATGACGTGAGGTGCAGCAAATGAAGATCTTAAAAAAACTTCTAGGAGCCATAGGCACACTCGGGATCATCGGGATCATGGCGGTAAATGCCTACCCAATGCTTATGGGCGGGAAAATGTATCAGATCGAAACCGGATCAATGGAACCAACCATTAAAACCGGGTCATACGTTCTGATTAAACCCACCGAAGAAATCAAAACCGGGCAGGTCATAATGTTTGACCAAGTGGGCTACCCAGTACCAATCGTGCATCGAGTAGTCGCAATCAATGCGGGCGGGAAAACACTCACTACGCGTGGGGACGCTAACGGGACAGAAGATGCCTCCATTGACAGAAGCCAGGTACGCGGGGTTGTAACCGATGTGTTCAGCCAATACGGGGCTTACCACCGTCCCTACCAAATCGGGGCAGGGATTTTAAGCCTTGGCCTAGTTGGCTTATCCCTAACCCAGACCTCGAAGAAAGGCAGTCACAAAAAAGATGCTTAGCGCAATCCTCTTATCTACCGCTCTAGCTGCTGGCGGATGCACCGGGGCAGACTACGACATAGCGTTTACAGACCAGGGCGTAAAAAGCTCAGTCACCGACGTTGCTCGCGACGGCGGGGCATATATTGCTAAGGTGCCGATTTTGGAGGGCGGCACTATCGCGCCAGGGATAAGCGAAAAGAAAACATTCCAGGTCTGCAACCAAACGGGTAAGAAGATTCGCCTTAAAGCCACCCAAAAATCTATTTTGGATGGCGGCAAAGATGACTTCTTCAAAGACTTAACGGTTAACAATATTCCGGTAAAGGACATGGCCAGCCCGCTGCCGCTCAAAGATATTGACGGGGCAGAGCTTAAGGCCTTAGACGCGGTAACCACCCCGCTGGACTACAAGTTCGATTTTGAAGCTACCAGTGGGAACCGAGCTGATGCAGGCCTGCAAAAAGCGGTAGTAGAAATCCGCCTGGAGGCTGAAGAAATCGCGGCTCCCCAAAAATCAGTAACCCCAGCGCCCAGGCAGTTAGCTATTACCGGAGCTGGAATTTTAGGGGCAATCGTTATCGCCGGTGCAGGCGTTGCAGGCGGCAGAGCGCTAAGGAGGAAAGCCAATGAATAAAACAATGACCGGAATAGCTGCCTTAGCGATGATTCTAGCCTCACCTGTTTGTTTCACGGCAGGAAAAGAATCGCTATCAGTTGGACTAGCTATCACCGGTTGGATAGTGCTGATCCTGTTTGCCGCCAAAATAGAGGAGGAACAATGAGCAAAATTGGTTTATTAATCCTAGCTTTCACAGCGCTTGCCGTCAGCCCCGTAATGCTGCTAATGAATCAGCTATACGTTTCTGCCGGTCTCGGGGTGGCCGGAATAGCAATCCTTGTGGCGCTGCTAGTTACCTCAGGAGAAAAGAAAAAATGAGAAGCATCGCCAAAAAACTTGCCCTGCTGCTGCCGATTACGGCTTTGATCTTTGTTTTCCTGGTAGTAGCAACCCCTCAAGCTCGGGCAGAAGAAGTAAATCAATGCGCAGGCACCATGCAAGAAGTATCCAATAATATTAATTTCAACCTGCATCCTGCTGATCTTTTCCCGTATGTCGATGTTAATGACCGTGAAGGAGGATCCGCCGGAGCAGGTACCTCCGATGCGGTAGGCGCATCCGTGGTGAGAATTACTGCCCCAAAAAATGTTAAAGCTGGAGATCAGTTCGTAGTAGATGGGCAATGGGGTAAGTACCACAATCAATATCGCGGACTAGGAAACTACCCAATATACGAGCAAGGAACTAAGAACGTATTGGCTTACGTGCAATTAAACGGAAGTAAACTGCACGTCATCTGGAGCAGCTATGCTGCTAGTCGTGTAAATACCTGGGTTAACCTCACAATCCCTCAGGGGTTCGCCTTCACCACTTCCCTTGGAGACGATATATCTGTAGGTATTCACAGAGCGCGTTTCCAGCTTCTAGGCTGCGATGGAAGCAAAGGCAAGTTCATTGATAAGCCTGTGAGAATCCAGCCGCCACAAGAAACCGTTAATGCTTGGCAATGGGTTGACGAAAACGGCAAGGTTAGTGGAGCAAGGCTATCCATGTTCACGAAAGCGGCCTCGGCGTATGGAATTAGAAACGTTAACAACAGGATGAGGATACTAGTAAAACTTGGGAAAGGCTGGAACTTCGACTGCTCTAAACTGCCGGAAGAAACCGACGCATCTTACTACTGGGGAACTAATAACTGGTCGACTTTCAAGCACGCCGAGGTACAAAAAACCCCAAGTACGCTAGTCGACGCTAGGTCAAGAAAGGTGCGCCCCTACTGTCTAAGCGGAAATCCTAAGGTAGGAATGTTTGAGTTTGCGCCCGCTACCTTAAATGACCAAATTTATATCGCTGCCTATGTGGTGGGAGATGGATCAACTCCGTCGCAGCTGCCGAAGTCTGGAGGCAAGCCTTATGTGCGCATAGATGCGGAAGTTTGGGAAGTGTATCCCAATAGGAACGCGGTTAAGAAGCACAGTATGTGGGGCAGGAATATTTTCCAATACATAAATCCGAATACTGGTGGGTCAGCCACAGTGTCTAAAGGTGAAATAACCGTTACGAAGAAAGGCAACGGTCTAGAGGCCGGCCAAAGATTTATCACTGGTGACAACGTGAACTTTACCTACGAAGTGAAAAACACCGGCAAAGTCACGGTTGACGCTATCAGGGTCACCGACTCCAAAGGCGTAGATGTTACCTGCCCCAAAGCCATATTAAAACCTGGAGAGTCAATGACCTGTACCGGGAGAGGACGAGTTTAAGGGAAAGATATGACTAAGGCCAAAGCTCTAATAGCACTGCTGTTTAGCACGGTATTTGTTGCCCTGATGCTGGCGATAGCAACCCCTCAAGCTCGGGCAGAAGAAGTAAATCAATGCGCAGGCACTATGGAGGATAAAGGCTCTAGCTTCGATGGCTCAGCTTTCCGCAATATGACCTTTCCCTACATGGACTTGGTAAACCAGGAAGAAAGCCTAGCCATTGGCAACAGCGCACCGGTTGGCTCCACTACCGTGAAAATCACCGCCCCAAAGCAAGTAAACGCTGGAGACAGCTACCGGATATATGGAGGGTGGGGCGAAAAGAGCCATGCTTATTACGCTGGTCCGAACTCCTTCTTAGCCTATGAGAATGGCACCAAGAACGTGCTTGCTAAAGTGCGAGACGTAAGAGATGACGGCGAGCCGTACTTAAAAGTTACTTGGACACCTTACGCGGCCAGTAAGCAAGACGCATGGGTACAGATTCCGGTAAGGCAGTCATTTAACTTTTCCACCTCAACAGGAGCCACAGTTCGTCCAGGCATGAAACCCACCGTTCGTTTTGGACTTACCGGCTGCGATGGGTCAAAGACGGCGGTTATAAACAAGCCGATGATTTTTGATCCACTAGGCAGCTTCATTAACGCCTACAATTTTGAACAAGACGAAAACGGTTACGTAACCGGCGGCAACCGGCTAACATTCTTCACCCTAGAACCAAGAAATTACGGGATCACCAGCACTCGAAACATTATGCGGGTGTGTGTGAACCTTGGGAAAGGTTGGAACTTTAAATGTAGCAACTTGCCTACAGAAACTTACGCAGCCTACGGATATTACATCGGGAACAGGAACACCTTCCACCACGCCGCAACCCAAGCCAGCCCAGGAGCAGTAGTAGATCCTGCCTCTAGGAAAGTACGGGCGTATTGCGACGGCAATAACCCAAAGCGCGCCTTCTTCGAACTTGGGTTTGCGAGCATCTACGACCGTCTATATGTAGGCACTGCCATTTACCCGGATGGATCGAGAGTAGCCGACCTGCAAAAAGTAAGTGGCAAGCCGGTAATCAAAATATCTGCCGAAATCTACCAGATCAGCGCCAATAATGCGGTTTGGAACAAAAAAGGCACATTGGGGCCAATGTACAAGCACCTCGCTATTAATCCAACCACGGGAGGGGCAGTAACTACCCCTGGAAAGTTGCAGATCGTCAAAAAAGGCAACGGCCTAGCGCCAGGTGAAACTTTCAACACCGGGACAAATGTTACCTTCACCTACGAAGTAACAAACATTGGGGAAAGGGACGTAAACTCTATCGCCGTCACCGACTCCAAAGGCGTAGATGTTACCTGTCCGAAGGCAGAACTAAAGCCCGGTGAGTCCATGACGTGCAGTGGCAGAGCTGTTGTGAGATAAGCTATGTGAGGGAGGTCATAGGGGCTTGTAGCATCAGGGTGTCACCATGACACCCTGATGCCTGGTCTTGAGTGTGATGGGTCACAGGGGTTTTAAGGGGATGGTTTCCACGATTTTCCCGCCACCCATGTGTGGCGGCGCGGCGGGTATTGGTGTTTGCGTGGGAGCGTCCTCGCTAGTGGGTTGCGGGTTTCCTTCTTGTGGGATTATGGCTGGCCAGGTGCCTTCCTTGGTGGTGATGGTGCAGGGGATGGGGCTGTCCCAGGCTTTGGCTTTGTTTTGTATTTCAGCTATTGCTTCTTTGAGTGTTGCGTGAGTTTTGGTTATGCCGCGCAGGCTAGTTGTGTAGTGGCCTGCGGGCTGGATCTGAATATCTGCCGGGTGTTGGTTTTCGTTATCCATATTTCTACCTTCCTTTAGTTTCGGGATTCCTAGTTTTATATAGGTGGGGTGCCGGGCGGTCTTTATATATGCGTGGAAGAAGGGTTTTCAGGGCTTCCAGCAGAAATTGCTTTTGCGTTGGAGCCGCCAGCACCTAGCCCGGTGCCTTCTGAGAGTGTTCAGGAGGAGCCGGGCAGGTTTTTGCTGCCTGATCCCGCGAATTCGGCGCAAGTCGGTCCCTCCCGTTTTGAGAGGGTTAACGCGCCGGGTGTGGTTTTAGCGTCTCATGGTGGGTCGCGTTCTTCTTCTCTTGGGTATTGGCTTGGCCTGCCGGTGCTTGATCCGGGAGTTTTTCCGCAATGCGTGTTCCCGGTTAAGGGGTTGGTGGCGTGTAGTGCTTCGGCTTATGGCCTGGAGAGGGCTTCAAAGGCGGCGCAGGTGTGGTCATCGGGGCGTGGCGGCGCGGTTAGCGAGTTGTACTTGGTTGCCACCTGCGGGATTCCTGGCCGGGTTTCCAGGGAGATTAAAGCGCTTTTCAAGCTGGTTGGGGGCGCTTTTAGTGAAGCGTTTTTGGTGCCATTTTCTGAGGAGTGTTACTCGGTGGCCTCGGTAGAGGGGCTAGCGGCACCGAAAAAGGTTTTGAAGATCAAACATTTGATTGAAAGGAAAAAATAATGATTATTGACGGGATCAACGTGGCTTCTCATGTGGTTGGGATTTTGGGGGCGGCGGCTCCGGATGTTCCAGCGGTTAACCCTCCAGGTTGGGATAAGTTCTTAACTCTTGGCGGGTGGGTTAAGTCTATTGTTACTTTGCTTGCGGTTATTGGGTTCTTGGTTGCGGGTGCGATGTTGGCTTTACAGGACGAGAATCGGTCTGCTGGTGCTACGAAGCGTCTTGGTCTTGCTATGGGGGCTTGCGTGATTATTGGTGTGGCCACGCAGATAGTTTCCGCGCTCATGTAGGGGTCGCGTTGTGGGTAGAAGAAGTAGGAGGCTTAACGCTGGCCGTAAACCTTGGCAGCTATGGGGTTTTGGCTTGGCCGGTCTGGTACTGGTTGCTGTGGCGGTAGTTGCTTGGAGCTATCTGCCAGGTATTTTTGAGTCGAAGGATCAATCTGATCAGGCAGTCACAATTCCCGCCTCGAATTCTCCGTGCAGGATGGGTACTTCTGATAGAGAAGTCCTAGATACTGGGGGCGGGATCGAATGGCGTTCGGTTAGCTCTGGTAATGATCTTGGATTCGTTAAGAATGTCGGTCCCGGCCTGGTTAGTAAGGCGGGCGCGCCGCGCTGTTTTGAGCGTTCCCGCGCAGGTATGGCACTTGCCGCGATTGATATTTGGCAGGCGTGGGATAGCTCAGCACGTCCGGATGTGGTCAAGTTTTCTGTTTCTGGCTCGAACCTGGCGCAAGCGCGCCAGATCACTAAGGAGTTTGATAAAGCCGATCTGGATAATCTGGCAGTGCGCGGGGGCAGTAAGGTCTTTGCTTATCGGGTTACTGGGTACGGCAAGGTTAACGGTGCGGTTGAGTTGCTGTCCGATACGCCGATGGGTACGAGCGTGTTGATAAAGATGCCTATGGAGTTCACGAATGGTGATTGGCGTTGGCGCATGGTGTTCGATGATGCCCACATGAAGGTTTTAGATCAGCTTGACTTGGACGATTCCTGGGTGTTTATACGCGAAGGAGACTACGACTAATGGCGAAGCGCGCTGTTATAGGCATTGTTTGCTTAATCCTTTTAACCTTGGGGTGTCTAGCTGTTCCTGCCCCGGCTAATGCTGCCCCCTCTAATGATAAAGATAAACAGTTGGAGGCGATTGCTAAACCGGTTCAAGATATTGTTGACAAAACTAAAAATGCTACTGGTAAAGCGTTATCTACTCCGATAAATGCTGTGGCGGGTTCGGTAACGAAAGCTGCTAATATTCCGAAGTTGTCTCCAACGGAGATTATGAAGAATGCAGTCACGGATGCGTTAACTGACGGTTTCGGGCAACTAGCCGCTACCGCGTTTGATGGGGTTATTGGCTTTATCACTAAGCCACTTTCTTGGCTTTTAGCGATGCTAGGAAAAATGTGGATCAATTTTACCCCGATCCTGCCAGATTCAGCGATGGGATCAAAAGTAACCAATAAGACGCTTAGTTCATTTTTTGCGTTAGCAGGACTGCTAATGGTGTGCTCCCTTATGATTGGCGCAGCCAAAATTGTGATTACCCAGCGTGGGGAGCCGCTTCGTGATATTGGTCGTGGCCTAGTGACGTTTGTGTTAATGTCCTCGGGTTGGGTTTCAGCCTGCGTGCTTGGGCTTGCAGGTACAGACGCTTTAGCGAGCTGGATTGCTAAACCAGTGAAACCCGATGGGCTAGCAAAAATGGTGGGGTTTTTAGCTGCCGGTACTGGCCCTGCGAGCGGTCCACTTGCTTTCGGGCTAATGTCTTTTATTCTGATTATTTTCGTACTAATTATTTCGCTAATTTTAATGTTCCAGTTGGCGCTGCGCGGCGGAATTCTACTTATTTTGGCTGGTATGGGGCCGATTGCTGGATCTTTTGCGTCAACCAAGCTCGGTTGGGAATGGTGTCAGAAAATCGTTGCCTGGACGGTGGCGTTCATGCTGTTTAAACCGGTGGGCGCGCTTATTTGGTCTGCCGCCCTCACGCTGTGTAACACGCCAATTACAGATATAAATGACGCAACTTCGGTTACCGCATTTGCTCTTACGCCTCTAGCGTTATTGCTCGGGTGCGTGTTTGCGATGCCAGCCCTTATGAAGCTGATTATGCCTGCGACGGCTAGTGCGCTGGGTTCTTCGGATTCTTCGGCAGGTGGTATGGCTGCCGGAATGTTTGGTGGTGCGCTTGCAGGTGGAGCAAGTATTGCTCAGTTCAAGATGATGTCAAAGATAATGGGAGCGCCTAGTTCTTCTGGTTCTTCTGCTAGCGGCTCTGGCGGGACGGCCAGCGGTTCTTCTGGTTCGTCTACATCTGCTAGTAGTTCCGGTAACGCCGGTAACGCCGGTAATGCTGGCAAGGCCAGCGGTGCCAGCGAGGCTGGCGGTGCGGGCGCGGCTGGTAGTGGTGGCGCAGCTGCCGGGGGTGCCGGGGGCGGTGCTGCCGCTGGTGGT
>OENY01000055.1_pt1 | contig 61774 bp, 55 predicted proteins | sample 1539391 | NCBI WGS metagenome assembly OENY01 (sample SAMN03777356, study PRJEB22549) | human gut metagenome | biome: gut; feature: infant; material: feces | host: Homo sapiens | collected 2013-11-24 | reverse complement strand
CATGTCACTTTGAGTGCCCACACAGATTGTCTGATAAATTGTTAAAGAGCAGTGCGACGGCGCTGAGCGCTCTGTCGCGAGGTGGCGTATATTACGCTTTCCTCTTTCAGAGTCAACCCTGAATTTCAGAATTTTTTCTCTGCCGACCCGACTTAATCTGTGAACTCGTTCACGTTTGCCGTGTCAGTGGGAGCGCATTATAGGGAGTTTTGTTTGCATGGCAAGCCTTAAAATACAAAAAACTTATCAAACGCTCATTATTTGAACTTTCCCGTTTTCTCCCCGGTGGCCCTGAAACGGAGAAACCCAGTATCCACGCGGCTTACAGCGGTAACAAGGCCAAATCCTGCTCGGTGTAAAAAAGCGCGCGCGGTATGGGTCATCGCCATTTTTCCACCTCTCTTTCTTTACTCCTCTCACCGCGTACCGTCGCAGATGGCGAATTAAGCGGCTGTATTGACTCATGACAAAGCGCCGCTGGCCGACTCCTTTCTATAATCAGGCCCGTTTCTACATTACTGGTGTGAACCTATGGCTTATCAACTGAACATCAACTGGCCCGAGTTTTTAGAGAAGTACTGGCAAAAGCAGCCGGTGGTATTAAAGAATGCTTTCCCGGACTTCGTCGATCCGATTACGCCGGATGAGCTGGCCGGTCTGGCCATGGAACCAGAAGTCGACAGTCGCCTGGTGAGCCTGGTTAACGACCGTTGGCAGGCGAGCAACGGACCGTTTGAACATTTTGACGGCCTGGGCGAGAGCGGCTGGTCTCTGCTGGCGCAGGCGGTAAACCACTGGCATATGCCGGCTGCTGAGTTGGTACGTCCCTTCCGCGTTCTGCCGGACTGGCGCCTCGACGATCTGATGATCTCCTTCTCCGTCCCCGGCGGCGGCGTTGGCCCGCATATCGATCAGTATGATGTCTTTATTATTCAGGGAATGGGCAGCCGTCGCTGGCGCGTGGGCGACAAGCTGCCAATGCGCCAGTTCTGTCCGCACCCGGCGCTGCTGCATGTCGATCCTTTCCCGCCAATCATTGATGAAGATCTGGCGCCAGGCGATATCCTCTATATCCCGCCGGGATTCCCGCACGATGGCGTTACCCACGAAACCGCGCTGAACTACTCCGTCGGCTTCCGGGGTCCTAATGGTCGCGATCTCATCAGTAGCTTTGCCGATTACGCGCTGGAAAACGATCTCGGCGGCGAGCACTACAGCGATCCGGACCTCACCTGCCGTGAGCATCCCGGCCGCGTGGAAGAGTATGAGCTCGAGCGCTTGCAGTCGATGATGATCGACATGATTAAGCAACCGGAAGACTTTAAGCAGTGGTTCGGCCGCTTTGCGACCACCCCGCGCCATGAGCTGGACATTGCCCCGGCCGAACCGCCGTATACTGAAGAGGACGTTGTGGATGCGCTGACGGGGGGTGAAAAGCTGTGCCGCCTGAGCGGACTACGAGTTCTGCATATCGGCGACAGCTTCTTTGTCAACAGCGAGCAGCTGGAAACAACCGACGCGAATGCGCTGGACGCTCTGTGCCGGTATACCACTGTGGGTCAGGGCGAGCTGGGCGAAGCGCTACAGAATCCGGCATTTGTGGCGGAACTCGTCCGCCTGATCAATCAGGGCTACTGGTACTTCGAAGAGTAATCCCGCTGCCCCGCACGGGTCTACCCGAAAGCCTGGTTTTGCCAGGCTTTCGCCGTTTATGGCATCTGTTTTGGCAAGGTCAGGATAAAGCGCGTTGAGCGGCTATCGGACTCCACCACCACGCTGCCGTGATGCGCGGTGACAATAGACTTCACGATCGCGAGGCCAATACCGCTCCCCTCACCTTTACGCTGCCGGGAAGGATCGACGCGATAAAAACGGTCGAACAGCCGAGGCAAGTGCTCAGGCGCAATCGGCGCCCCCGGATTTTCCACCACCAGCTTCGCCTGCCCGGCGCTTTCGCTGACCTGAATCGTCACCGCCTGCTGACCCGGCGTGTAGCGAATGGCGTTCGACAGCAGGTTGCTGATTGCCCGCCGCAGCATCAGCGGGTCGCCGTTCACCCAGCATGCATTTCCCGTAAAACGCAGCGTCACCTCTTTCTCCTCCGCCCAGGCTTCAAAGAAGTCGAACACTTTATTGACCTCATCGGCCAGGTTCAGGGTTTTCTGCTCGGGGATCAGCTGATTATTATCCGCCTGCGCCAGAAACAGCATATCGCTCACCATCCGCGACATCCGCGAAAACTCTTCCAGGCTGGAGTACAGCACATCTTCCAGCTCTTTCTGGCTGCGGGTCTGACTGAGGGCGATTTCCGTTTGCGTCACCAGGTTGGTAATCGGCGTGCGGATCTCATGGGCAATATCGGCAGAAAAGTTGGACTGGCGAGTGAAGACATCTTCAATACGTTCCAGCATATGGTTAAACGAAATCACCAGCCGCTCCAGCTCCACCGGAACACTCCCGGGATTTAACCGTACGTCGAGATCTTTGGACGTGATGTTTTGGATCTGCCGGCTGACCTGGCGGATCGGTTTGTGTCCTTGATAAACCACGAACAGCACAATAAAGATGATAAGAATGCTGATCACCGACGCCGCCGAAATCAGTTTCGCCTTCAGTTCGTTAATATAGTGCAGGTGGAAATCAATCGATAACGCCATCAGCAGGTAATAAGCCGGTTTGCCCTCCGCCGTTTTGCCGAGCGGCAGCATAATCAGCCGCCAGGCGCTGCTTTGCAGTTGATGGTTATCATGCGTCATCGCCCGCGGATGCGGATCGCTCCACGAGATCACACTCCCGTCCTGCAGGCGAGCCACCAGCCCGGGGGTGTTCATGATATGGCTCAGATCCGGGCCATTCGGCGACTGGAAAAGCGTCTGTCCGTTAGCATCATCGAGGCAGATAAAGACGTTGGCGTAGCCATCAATGACGTTTTTCACGATGTCCAGGCGCTGGGCCTGCGGATAGTCGCCGTGGTTTAGCACCGTTTCAAGCGTTGTCGCGAGCTGCTTTAAGTCGTGAACGTCACGCTCCTCAAAGTGCGCTTTTACCGAATGGATCATTATCCAGGTGAAGGCAAAGAACGCCACGATCGTGGCCAGGCTGATAAAAAAAGTCAGCCGCGAAGCCAGCGAAAAGGGCCGCGGAAACCACTTACTCAACATCCGGGACCTCGAGCATATAGCCCACACCGCGCACGGTCTGGATAAGCTTCGGTTCAAAGTCATTATCGATTTTGGCCCGCAGCCGTTTGACCGCCACGTCGATGGCATTGGTATCGCTATCAAAGTTCATGTCCCAGACCTGGGATGCAATCAGCGACCGGGGCAGGACTTCTCCCTGATGACGCAGAAAGAACTCCAGCAGCGTGAACTCTTTGCTGGTCAGGGTGATACGCGTTCCGCCGCGGGTCACTTTACGGCTCACCAGATCGACGAACAGATCCGCCGCCTGAAACTGGCTTTCAACCATGGTCGACGCACCGCGGCGCAGCAAGGTTCTGACCCGCGCCAGCAGCTCGGCAAAGGCAAAGGGCTTCACCAGATAGTCGTCCGCGCCCAGCTCCAGTCCCTTGACCCGATGCTCAACGGTGCCCAGAGCCGTCAGCAGCAGGACGGGCACCCCTTTATTGGCGGCGCGCAGCATTCTGACAATATCCCAGCCATTCACATCGGGCAGCATAATATCGAGAATCAACAGGTCATAATCGCCGGTCATCGCCAGGTGATAGCCGTTCAGACCATTATCGGCCAGGTCGACGACAAAACCGGACTCCGTTAGCCCTTTGGTCAGGTACTCCCCGGTTTTTTTCTCATCTTCGACGATCAAAATCTTCATGACATGCTCCTTCACGCGCCTTTTGTGCGGGTTTCCAATTCTAGTGGAGCCAAACCGGATAGCAATGAATTCTCAGGTAAATGACAGCTTTGTCATTTTCCTGTCACGCATCGAACAGAGGCCGTTTTGTACAGTACCCGTCATTCATTCGTCGTCGAAAGCGTCCTGCCCTATGCGCAAATTAAAGCTCATCACGCTCAGCGTGACTTTTGTTCTGACCGGCTGCCTCTCTTTAGCACCGGAGTACCAGCAGCCAGACTCGCCGGTGCCGCAGCAGTTCTCACGCAGCCAGAACAAACTGGTCACGATGCCGGTAAATTATCAGGATAGCGGCTGGCGGACATTTTTCGTCGACCCGCAGGTGAAGTCGCTAATTGGCGAAGCGCTGCTGAACAACCGGGATTTGCGCATGGCAACGCTCAAAGTCCAGGAGGCAAGAGCGCAATATGGCGTCACCGACGCCGATCGCTACCCGCAGCTTGATAGCGCCGCCAGCACCACCTGGAGCGGCAAACTCAAAGGTGACACCACCACCGCCAGCGACTATCAGGCCGGGCTTAACCTCAGCTTTGATCTCGATTTCTTCGGCCGTCTGAAAAACTTAAGCGAGGCGGACAGGCAAAACTATTTCGCCAGCGAGGAAGCCCGCCGGGCGGTTCATATTCTATTAGTCTCGAATGTCTCGCAGAGCTATTTCAACCAGCGCTTGGCCTGGGCTCAGCTGCAGGTGGCGAAGGAGACGTTGCAGAACTACCAGCGTTCCTACGCCTTTGTCGAGAAACAGCTGCTGACCGGCAGCACCAATGTCCTGGCGCTGGAGCAGGCCCGCGGGGTCATCGAAAGCACCCGTGCCGATATTGCCAAACGTGAAGGCGAACTGGCGCAGGCCAACAACGCTCTGCAGCTACTGCTGGGGAGCTACCAGCATCTGCCTGATGACGCGGCCAGCAGCCTCCTTGATATCAACGGCGTCGCCTTGCCGCCGGCGCTCTCTTCGCAGATCCTGCTGCAGCGCCCGGACATTTTAGAAGCCGAGCACGGTTTACGCGCCGCGAACGCCAATATCGGCGCCGCGCGCGCGGCCTTTTTCCCGTCGATAACCTTAACCAGCTCGCTGTCCGGCAGCAGCGCGGATTTGTCACGCTTGTTTAACCCCGCCAGCGGGATGTGGAATTTCGTCCCCAAAATCGAACTGCCGATTTTTAATGCCGGGCGCAATCAGGCCAACCTCGATTTAGCGGAAATCCGCCAGCAGCAGTCGGTGGTGAATTATGAGCAAAAAATTCAGGCCGCCTTCAAAGAGGTCGCCGATGCGCTGGCCCTGCGCCAGAGCCTGGCAGACCAAATCAGCGCTCAGCAACGCTACCTCGCTTCGCTGCAGACGACCCGGCAGCGAGCCAGAGCGCTCTATCAGCACGGCGCGGTGAGCTATATCGAAGTGCTGGATGCCGAGCGTTCGCTCTTCACCACGCAACAAACCCTGCTGGACCTCAACTACGCCCGTCAGGTCAACGAAATCAAGCTATTCACCGCCCTGGGCGGCGGCTGGATGGAATAACCCCTCATTTACTTTCAGGAGCATGAATGATGAATCACCTTACTAAAACCCTCATTTTCGGCCTGCTTTCTACGGTGATGTTCGGCGCGCAGGCCAACGAACATCAGCATGGCGAAATGATGAACGCCGCGCCCGCCGCGCAACAAACGCCGGCCATCAGCGCCACCGGCGAGGTTAAATCCATTGATATGGAAAGCAAAAAAGTCACCATCGCCCATGATGCGATTCCGGCGGTGAACTGGCCACCGATGACCATGCGTTTCACCTTTACCCCGCAAACGCCGCTCAACGACATTAAAGCCGGCAGCAAAGTCGCCTTTACCTTTATTCAGCAGGGCAATCTCTCCTTATTACAGGATATCCATCTCGCACAGTAACGCCCACGGAGATAGCTTCCCAATAACACCGGAATGGACACAGATATGGCCTCGTTAACCCTCAAAAACAGCGCGCTGATTATCGGCAGTATGCTTATTGGCGGCATGATCTCCGCAAGCCTGTACGCCTGGTTCTCGCCACCAACCGCCGCGGACAGCGCGGCACCGACCGGTACAAAAGAGGCCCGTAAAGTGCTGTTCTGGTATGACCCGATGTACCCTAATACGCGCTTTGATAAACCGGGAAAATCACCGTTTATGGATATGGACCTGGTGGCGAAGTATGCCGACGAAGAGGGAGCCTCCCCGTCTACACCCGGCGTGCGTATCGATCCCACGCAGACCCAAAACCTGGGGCTGAAAACCGAACCCGTTCGCCGTGGCCCGCTGCATTTCGAGCAGCTGCTGCCGGCGAGCGTCAGTTTTAACGAATATCAGTTTGTGATTGTGCAGGCGCGCTCGGCGGGATTTATCGAGAAAGTATATCCCCTGACCGTTGGCGATAAAATTCGCCAGGGCACGCCGCTGGTCGATCTGACCATTCCGGACTGGGTCGAAGCCCAGAGCGAATATCTGCTGCTGCGGGATACCGGCGGAACCGCCACCCAGGTGGAGGGGATCCTCGAGCGTCTGCGCCTCGCCGGTATGCCGGAAGAGGATATTCGCCGCTTAAAAGCGACGCGTAAAATTCAGACCCGCTTCACCCTCAAAGCCCCGATCGATGGCGTTATCACCGCCTTTGATTTGCGCAGCGGGATGAACATCACCAAGGATAACGTGGTGGCGAAAATTCAGGGAATGGATCCGGTGTGGATCGGCGCCGCGGTACCGGAATCTATTGCCTGGCTGCTTAAAGACAGCTCGCAGTTGACGATTTCCGTTCCCGCCTGGCCGGGGAAAACCTTCACCATCAGCAAATGGACGATTCTGCCCAGCGCCGATGCCACGACCCGCACGCTACAGCTGCGCCTGCAGGTGGATAACCCCGACGAGATGCTCAAACCGGGGATGAACGCCTGGCTGCGGTTGAACACCCAAAGCCAGCCGATGCTCTTGATTCCGTCAAAAGCGCTGATCGATACCGGTACGGAGCAGCGGGTGATCACGGTTGACAACGACGGGCGTTTTGTCCCGAAACGTATCGACGTATTCCAGCAATCCGGCGACGTCACGGCGGTCAGCGCCGGCCTCAGCGAAGGCGAAAAGGTGGTCTCCAGCGGTCTGTTCCTGATTGATTCGGAAGCCAATATTTCCGGCGCGCTGGACAGGATGCGCGCGCAGACGCCTGCCGCGCTACCGACACCCGCAGCGCACGCCCACTGAGGAGATGACAAATGATTGAATGGATAATCCGTCGCTCGGTGGCCAACCGCTTTCTGGTGATGATGGGCGCGCTGTTTCTCAGCCTCTGGGGCACGTGGACCATCGTCCATACGCCGGTCGATGCTCTGCCGGATCTCTCGGATGTACAGGTTATCGTTAAAACCAGCTATCCGGGGCAGGCGCCGCAAATCGTCGAAAATCAGGTCACCTGGCCGCTGACCACCACCATGCTGTCGGTGCCAGGAGCCAAAACGGTACGCGGCTTCTCGCAGTTTGGCGACTCCTATGTGTACGTCATTTTTGAGGATGGCACCGACCCCTACTGGGCGCGCTCCCGGGTACTGGAATATCTCAATCAGGTGCAGGGTAAACTGCCGGCGGGCGTCAGCGCCGAAATGGGACCGGATGCAACCGGCGTGGGCTGGATCTTCGAATATGCGCTGGTCGATCGCAGCGGTAAACACGACCTCGCCGAACTGCGCTCGCTGCAAGACTGGTTTTTAAAATATGAGCTGAAAACCATCCCCAATGTCTCGGAAGTGGCATCGGTCGGCGGCGTGGTCAAAGAGTATCAGATTGTCGTCGACCCGCAGAAACTGACCCAGTATGGCATCAGCCTGTCGACGGTGAAATCCGCGCTGGATGCCTCCAACCAGGAGGCGGGCGGTTCCTCCGTCGAGCTGTCGGAAGCTGAGTATATGGTGCGCGCCAGCGGCTACCTGCAGACGCTGGATGACTTCAATAATATCGTGCTGAGAACCGGCGACAACGGCGTGCCGGTCTTTTTGCGCGATGTGGCGCGGGTACAAATGGGCCCGGAAATGCGCCGCGGCATTGCCGAACTGAACGGTGAAGGCGAAGTGGCCGGCGGCGTGGTGATCCTGCGCTCCGGCAAAAACGCCCGCGAAGTGATTTCCGCCGTTAAAGACAAGCTCGAGACCCTGAAAAGCAGCCTGCCGGAAGGGGTAGAAATCGTGACGACCTACGATCGCAGCCAGCTGATCGACCGGGCGATCGACAACCTCAGCAGCAAGCTGCTGGAGGAGTTTATCGTCGTAGCACTGGTCTGCGCGCTGTTCCTGTGGCACATCCGCTCCGCGCTGGTCGCGATTATCTCTCTGCCGCTTGGTCTCTGTATCGCCTTTATCGTCATGCATTTTCAGGGACTGAACGCCAACATCATGTCGCTGGGCGGTATCGCCATTGCCGTAGGGGCGATGGTTGACGCCGCCATCGTGATGATCGAAAACGCCCATAAGCGGCTGGAAGAGTGGGAGCACCATAACCCGGGGCAGAAACTGGCCAACGACACGCGCTGGAAAATCATCACCGACGCTTCGGTGGAGGTCGGCCCGGCGCTGTTTATCAGCCTGCTGATTATTACCCTGTCGTTTATCCCGATTTTTACCCTCGAAGGACAAGAAGGGAAGCTATTTGGTCCTCTCGCCTTTACCAAAACCTGGTCGATGGCGGGTGCGGCGCTGCTGGCGATCGTGGTGATCCCGATCCTGATGGGCTTCTGGATCCGCGGTAAGATCCCGGCGGAAACCAGTAATCCGCTCAACCGTTTTCTGATCCGCATTTATCACCCGCTGTTGCTGAAGGTGCTGCACTGGCCGAAAACCACGCTACTGGTTGCACTGCTGTCGATCCTGACGATCATCTGGCCGCTTAACCGGGTCGGCGGCGAGTTCTTACCGCAGATCAACGAAGGCGATCTGCTGTATATGCCCTCGACGCTGCCGGGGATCTCAGCCGCGCAGGCGGCGGATATGCTGCAAAAAACCGATAAGCTGATCATGACCGTGCCGGAAGTGGCCCGCGTGTTTGGCAAGACTGGTAAGGCAGAAACCGCCACCGACTCCGCACCGCTGGAAATGGTCGAAACCACTATTCAGCTCAAACCGCAGGCGCAGTGGCGGCCGGGGATGACCATGGAGAAGATTATTGAGGAGCTGGATAAGACCGTGCGGCTGCCGGGGCTGGCCAATCTGTGGGTACCGCCGATTCGTAACCGCATCGATATGCTCTCCACCGGGATCAAAAGCCCGATCGGCATTAAGGTTTCCGGCACGGTGCTCTCCGATATCGACGAGGTCGCCGAGCGGATCGAAGTGGTCGCCCGAACCGTGCCGGGCGTCACCTCGGCGCTGGCAGAACGCCTGGTGGGCGGGCGCTATCTGAATATCGATATCAACCGCGAAAAAGCGGCCCGCTATGGCATGACCGTAGGCGACGTTCAGCTGTTTGTGTCGTCGGCCATCGGCGGCGCCATGGTGGGTGAAACGGTAGAAGGCGTTGAGCGTTATCCGATCAACATCCGCTACCCGCAAAGCTATCGCGACAGCCCGGACGCCCTGCGCCAGCTGCCAGTCCTGACCCCGATGAAGCAGCAAATCACCCTCGGTGACGTCGCTGAAGTGAAGGTGGTGACCGGTCCTTCGATGCTAAAAACCGAGAATGCCCGCCCGGCCAGCTGGATCTACATCGACGCCCGCGATCGCGACATGGTCTCCGTGGTTCACGACCTGCAAAAAACCATCGCCGAACAGGTGCAGATGAAACCGGGGATCAGCGTGTCGTACTCCGGGCAGTTTGAGCTGCTCGAACGCGCCAATCAGAAGCTGAAGCTGATGGTGCCGATGACGCTGATGATCATCTTCGTCCTGCTCTACCTGGCGTTCCGCCGCTTTGGCGAGGCACTGCTGATCATTACCAGCGTACCGTTCGCCCTCGTTGGCGGTATCTGGTTCCTGTACGGGATGGGGTTCCATCTGTCGGTTGCCACCGGCACCGGGTTTATTGCGCTGGCCGGGGTGGCGGCGGAGTTTGGCGTGGTGATGCTAATGTACCTGCGCCACGCGATTGAAGCTCACCCGTCGCTGGAAAATCCGCAGACCTTTAGCGTCGAAAAGCTCGACGAGGCGCTGTATCAGGGGGCGGTGCTGCGCGTGCGGCCAAAGGCGATGACCGTGGCGGTGATTATCGCCGGCCTGCTGCCCATCTTATGGGGCACCGGCGCAGGATCGGAGGTAATGAGTCGCATCGCCGCCCCGATGATCGGCGGGATGATCACCGCCCCGCTGCTGTCGCTGTTTATCATCCCGGCAGCGTATAAACTGATGTGGCTGTACCGGCACCGGCAGACGCGGAAAGCGATATCGGCTTGATACCAGGCGGGGGCCAGAACGGCTCCCGCTTTTATCACTTCAGCGCCGTATTAACGGCCCAGTAATTTCTCATACTGCGCCTGGAACTGCGGCGCATTCCACGAACCGTCAAACAGGGTGTAAGTGATGTAGCCCTTATTTAACCAGCCGCTGTCGGTATCCTCCGTCGTTGGCGTCAGCGACGCCGGGTTCATGCCCTGCTTCGCCGTGCCGTCAGCCTGTAGCTCATAGCTAATCTGCGGGACAGGGAACTGCTCATTGTCGATGTAATGGACGCCTTTAATCTCCGTTGTCGGCAGCGGCGGATAGTTGATACTCAACCCCGACCCTTTGGGTAATAAGGCGGCACCCGGCTCGCGGGTGGCGTTCAGCTTATCCACCACGGTCACGACGTAATCCACCGCATCGGGCCAGTATTTATGCGTGCTGGGCCATTTGTTTTTCATCTCCTCTTCCGTGAAGCGATAGCCGATGCTGGCCGCAATAGCCGGGAAACCGTAGCGCAGCGCGCGGGCCGCGGCGCTAACGGTGCCCGAGTTCACCTGCGCCATGCCGGTATTGGGGCCATCATTCACCCCAGAAATGACCAGGTCCGGCGCCGCCTCTTTCATCACCCCCCACAGGCCAAAATCCACGGCATCCGCCGGCGTGCCCGGGAAGCAGTAGCGCTTGTCAGCCACTTTCTTAACATCGAACGTTTTACCCGGTTTGAAGGTTATCGCTGAGCCGATGCCGCTCTGGTTGGTCGCAGGCGCCACCATCCACACGTCATACCCTTTGGCGGCCAGCTTTTCCTGTAACGACGTTGTGCCAACCGACTGGCAGCCATCGTCGTTAACCAGCAGGATTCTGAGCGGTTTTTCCGCCGCCTGAGTCGAGGCGGTCAGCATGGTGAGCAGCGCAGCGGCGAGGATGTTGATTTTCACGATCACTCCTTAGTCAGTATCAAGATATTTATCTGGCGCAAAAAAAAAACCTAAGGGACCTGCACGCAAATTGACTTGCGCCAGGTCCCTTAGGTTTTGCCGTTATTCCGTTACAATCCCAGGACGTTGGAAAAATACTCCGTATCGGCAGAATAATCCAGAGGCAGCAGGCTTATTATGTGACTACGGTCAATAACAACAAACTATTCCCACTAAAAACAAAGGCTGAAAAATGATATTTCACCTGAATCCGAACAGCTAATCATTGAGAATTATCCCTGCTGCTTTTTGACGATATTGGCGGGGGGTTGGAATGTTATTGGTAACAAACCACAGGGCATGCGAACGATCACATTTATTAATATAAAAACAAATTCCACCTGTTTTTCCATCGCTAACATGATAAAGTCGGCCACATTGGATTGTTACTGTTTTCAACACAGGCAAAACCTACGTCATATACTCTGGCGGCATCGTGCAACACATGCCCAACCCGAGTCGCTGACGTAGGTTTTTTTTTGGCTTTAAAATAATAAAAAGGAGAACAAAATGAACAAATGGCTAACCGCAATCATCATGATCGCCAGTGCCGCAACCTGTTCAGCAGCGGAAATGAAAGACGATGGCAGCATTAATATTTATTTTGCCCGACACGGGAAAACGCTATTAAATACCTTTGACCGCGTGCAGGGATGGGCCGATTCTCCGCTGACGGAAGACGGTATCCGCGTCGCCCGTTATCTCGGCGAAGGTTTAAAAGAGGTGAAGTTCGACCGTTTTTATTCCAGTGATGCCGGGCGACAGCGGGAAACCCTGGCGGTGATTCTGAAACAGGCCGGGATCGCCGATTATCACCCGATCGAGCTGCCTGGGCTGCGCGAAGCCTTTTTTGGCAGCTTTGAAGGCGGCTTCAACAAGGATATGGCCGCAGCCGGCGCAAAACCGCTGGGGTTAAAAGACAGCGCCGCCCTGTTCAGCAAAATGAAAGCAGGCACTCTGCCGGTGGCGGAAAGCCAGAACGCGCTGGCCGCTGCCGACCCGCAAGGTATGGCAGAAAATTATCAGCAGGTGAAGAGCCGTACTCAGGCGGCGTTGCATACCATCGTTGAAAATGCCGAGTCCCAGGGTGACAAAAATATCCTCGCCATTTCGTCCGGCACCTCGATGCAAATTATGATTTCCGACCTGACCGACGACACGGCGAAAAATAAACCGCTGGCCAACGCTGCGGTGGTGAAAATTGTCTATAAAAATGGCATCTATTCGGTTCCAGAAATCGGCACCATGAAATATGTCGAAGCCGGCAAGCAGGCTCTCAATAACAATAACTGATCGCTTAATTATATTATTGCAGATGACTGTTGAAGCCAGCCCCAGCTGGCTCGCAGCATCTCGCCTCGGGGTTTATAATGAAAAATAATATTATTACTATGATGCTGCTGACGCTTCCTGCCTGTGCCTGGTCAGCGAATGACGTTGCGCAAGCGGATATGATTGATACGGTATTTGCCGATCCTTTTTTTAGCCAGTCCCATATGACGCTGTCGCTTAAAAACTACTGGAAATATCTTAAGGAAGAAGAGACAGAACCCAAGAAAGTGCACAATGCCTGGGGCCAGGGCGTTGCCGTGGATTACCAGTCAGGTTATTTCGCCGATATCATCGGTTTCGATGCAACTTATTACGGTGCCATCAAGCTGGGTGCCAGCGACTATTTTAACTCGCGCGGCGTGCTCTATAATAACGGGACCGGTAATAAAAAGAGCAATGCCGAAGGTTTCTCCAAGTTTGGTCAGCGCAGCATGAAGCTGAAATATCAACTCGCCGATCTCAATCTGAACGCCCGCTGGGGCTGGCAGATGATTAAAAACACTGGCGTCATCTCCACCTCTACCCGTCTGTCGCCCACCACCTATCTCGGCTGGACCGGCGGCGTCAACTACGGTGACGTGACCCTGCGCGGCGCCTATATCGAAAGTTCGATGGACCGTAACTCGCCGGATAAGAAGCGCTTCCAGACCAATACCGGACGCTATCTTAACCATATCGCCAGCGGCGATATTCTGTGGCAGAGCGACCGGCTGAATTTACAGTACGGCTATGGTGAAAGCGATAACTACCTGCGCCGCCATGTGCTGTTCACGCAACTCAAACCGCTGAAGCAGTTAAATATTGGTACGCAGATTTATGCCACTCATGCTTTGGATGAATATAAAGCGATGCCGGCCAATAAGCGCGATTTCGACAGCAATGCCCGGCATTATGCAATTGATGTCAAATGGCAGGCGGATAACTGGAGCACGAAGTGGGGGCTGGGCTATACCGATGCCGAAAAAGCCCACGAAATCGGCTTTTTCCCCCGGCATATGAGCAAGAACTCACGCGGCACCTTTATTTCGATGGCCTACGCCGGCAGCGACTACATGCGTGACGGGGAGCTGGTGCTGGCAAATATTTCAGACTACAACCTGACGCCAGAGCTGGCGATAGGTCTGGCGGGCAACATTGCGCAGTTCAACTACAAGGGCAACCACGTGCGTACGGGTGAAATCAACGCGTTTAGCCGCTGGGTACCAACGCATCCGAAGCTGAAAAATCTGACCGTCTGGGCGATGTTCGGGCCAGGATGGTCCTATCGTATGAACGGAAAAACGCCGGTGCTGAACGATGGACACTATATCCGGGCTAATTCCCTCTCTTCCGAGGTCATTATCGAGTATCGCTTTAGTCTGTTCTGATCATTCATCCTGCCGTAAAAGAACAACTCTCGCTGCAGACCATCAGCGCCGATAAATAGCAAGAGGCGCTGTTGAGTCTGCACTCAACAATCATGACCGCAAAAAGCGTTTTGCCGGCGCGTGTGAACGAAAAAATGTGATGTGTGGCCGCGTCGCTGACAGGCCCGGTTTCCGGGCTCTGTTGCTGGCTTGCCTGGCGATGGATTGACTCTAGCGGGCTGATAAATCTATCTTTGCCTGCCGATGTTTAATATGCGCCTTTAGCAGACTCTCTCTCTCCTCTACTGTCGCGGCGGGATCCATCTTTTCATACTCAAAGGTCATGGTGTGCTGCCGATAGGGTATGAGTAACGAGTTATTGTTGAGCAACAGCTCACCAATCGCGTTTACCCGGCTCGGTTCAATTCCCGGTACCGCTTTAATAATAACCCCGCACGGAATATCACCATTATCCTGCACGATAAGCAGTGAATAAAAATCGTCCAACGCGGCGGATTTCCAGGCGGGAACATCAAATTGATTATATTTAATGCCCTCGCCATTCGCAGGCATAAAGTCAACGGTATAGAAAGGTATAAAATCGTTTTCCCGTAATGCCAGTGAAATAAAGTCCCGATCTTCTGTCTTTTGGATCGTGGTTAATAATAGCCCCAGTAGATACTCCATCTGAGTCAATGCCAGATCGATAGCGACCACGCTATCATTTTGCAAAAAGAACAAAAACGTGACCCGTTCCTGATACGGCTTCATCACAAAATCGATCGTCCGCAGAGCGACATCGGGCTGCTGGACCTCATCAAGCGTGACGACAGGGATCCGGCTATTTAACGCTTCAGACTGGGCAATCACCTGCTCTCTGACGCTCTCAGCATCCTCCCGGAACATCATCTGCAGCCTGCGATAACTGCTAAAGACGGCAAAAAGCAGGGACTGTAGCCGATCGGGCGGCAGATAAATGAGACTTTCGGAGCCCGATGCACTGTGTGCTTTCAGCGCCAACGCTAGTACGCCTGTCGCTGATTTAATAATCCCGGTATTAATACCCATTAGTTTGTTCATAAAATGATTCTCTTAATAAAATATGACGTCACGGTGTGATTTTTGCCAAATCAATAATCCTGTCGGCACAGGCAATAGTCGAAGGACGATGAGCAATAATAATCCGGGTAATATTTAAGGATTCAATCGCTGCATTAATTATCTTTTCATTATTGATATCGAGATGACTGGTCGCTTCATCCATAAATAATATTCGTGGTTTTTGATATAGCGCGCGAGCTATCAGCAGGCGCTGCTTCTGGCCGCCAGAAATCCCGGCACCCAGTTCCCCGATAATCGTTTCATAGCCCATCGGCATGCGTAAAATCTCTTCATGGATATTACATTGCATCGCACACTCGATGACCAGCGCCTCATCTACCTCATCGTCAAACCCTGAAATATTATCGGTAATGGATCCGGAAAAAAGACGATCTTCCTGTAAGACGCAGGCGATATTGCTGCGGAAATTATTAATGCCAATTTTGTTAATATCGAAACCACCAATAAATATCTCGCCTCGTTCAGGCGTGAGCAGACCCGACATGACTTTTAATAGTGTCGTCTTACCAATGCCCGACACGCCGACCAGCGCGACGGACTCTCCTGCGGCCACGCTAATATTGACGTTAGAAAAAACAGGTTTTGACAATAAATCATACTGATAGGCTAAGTCCCGAACCTCCAGAGAGACGCCAACATTCTCTTCGAAAACGTTTCTTAACGGGGAGTCGACCTCCGGCTCACTATAGACAATTTCAGAAATACGTTCGTTGTGCAGCGACAGCATTTTCAGCTGCATCGTCAAATCGATTAACGAGGCGGCACGTTGAGTAAACTGGCCGCGATAGGCATTAAACGCCATAAACATACCAATGGTCATAGTATTATCCATCACCATCTGCGCGCCCAGCCATAAAATCACAACCTGATCGGCTGAATTAATGAACGTGTTTATGCCGCCGAACAGCATATCAAAACGCGTCTGTTTCAGACCGGCATTGCTGACATCAATATTGGTGTTCAGCCAATGTTGCGAGCGTCTGTTTTTGAGATTAAGCGATTTTATCGTCGCAATACCGTACAACGACTCCATAAAATGCGAGCCAGAACGCGCACGTTTGACGATTAACTCCTCGCTGACGGTACGATAAAACTTATAGGTCAGCGCTCGCATGATGGCGTAGCAAACGGTAAAACCTAATACTACCCAGACCAGCCAGCCGCCATACAAACTCAGCATGATAAGCAGGCCAATAGTCATGATCGAGTCGATCATTCCCGTCACGATGCTGTTGGTAAACGTTGCGCGAATGATATCCAGAGAAGCAAACCGCGACTGTATATCCCCTAACTGGCGCTTTTCAAAAAATGCCAGCGGCAGGCTCATCAGATGATCAAAAAAGCTGGTTTTCCACTGCACGTCGGTCAGCGTATTCAACTTGAGAGAGACCCACGCGCGGATCATGCTGACCCAGGTTTTAAAAATGGTAAAAAACATTAACCCGACGCAGATGACCAGCAGCAGGTTTTCGTCATGTGCGGTAATGACATGGTCAGTCACGATCTGCGTCCCCATCGGCAACAGCAAATTCACCGTTTCAATCACCACGGACAGCATGAATATTTTGATCAGTGCCGACTTGAGGCCAACCATGTTGTGCATTAAGTCCAGTAGCTTAAGTCGGGAGCGCTGCTTTTCCTGGCGAAAGTCGCTATCAGGCCATGCCTCCAGCGCAATACCGCTGAAGTTTTCTGATAATTCCTGAAGATGCACCACGCGTCTTCCCAGCGCCGGATCGTGAATAATGAAACGCTTCCCTTTTATCGCCACCAGAACGACAAAATGGTTTAACGACCAGTGCAGGATGCACGGCAGCCGGAGTTCCTTGATCTCGGCAATATCCAGCGACAGGGCTCGTGTCTTGAGTCCAGCCTTCTGCGCAATCGCCGCCAGAACGTTTAATGTCGCCCCTTGTGAAGTGGAACCGTAGCGGTTACGAAAATTAAACAGATCGATATCTTTCCCGTAGAAACCGCAAATCATTGATAAACAAGCATTACCGCATTCCGTTGACTCAGACTGGATAATAACCGGAACTTTGTTTTTCATGGAAAAATTGATTCTTTTAAAAATAGAATCAAGCACATCTTTATTCATCTCCGGGTCCCTTCAGACTCTGAACGACTTTATATACTGGCGAGAATAGCCACTGGTACAGCGGTCTTTCCTCAGTAAAAACGATACTTTTCGCCTTGAGGCCATTCGCCAGAACCAGCCTGCGATCTTTATAGATAAATTCTTTGTCTTTAATATTGATGATTGCTTTATATAACGTAGGCGCTGGCGCATTGCTCATCTGGTTATTACTATATTCAGCCAACTCCCGTCGGGTCGCCGGCATCGATGATATCGACAGCACTTTCCCCGAAAACTGACCAAATTTATCGGAAGGAAATGCATCGTAGCGAATATTAACGATATCGCCGATTTTGACATAGGGTAAACTGTTGTCGGGTAACCACAGCAATAAATAGTACTCAATACCGGTAAGTTGTTTTACCTGAGCCAGGCTGCTCCCGGCTTCCACCATTTGACCGCGGGTAACCGCAATCGATTCGACCCGGCCATCAATAGTCGACTTCACTACAATTTTACCGTTGGCGCTATTTTCAATGAGCTGCGTCTGCAGATCTCTCAGCTGAGAATATTGCGAGGTAATCTGGTTATCAAGTTCTGCCGTCTTGACGGTTAAATCACTCCGCGTCTGCGTGAGCTGTAATTCCAGCTGCATTTTTTGCGATGATAATGACTGAAACGCATTTTGCTGTTGCACAAAAAGAGAGTGCTGATTATTGTACTGATCTTTATTGATTAACCCTCTCTTAAGATAGTCGCTATAGTTTTGTAGCGATTTCTCTATGTGGGTGAGCCCCTTTTGCGCCGTAGTCAGCATCTTTTCAGTTTCATTCAGGGAGTGTTCATAACGCAGAATCTGACGGTGCGTTGTCTCAATGAAACCATCTTTGTTTACCTTAAGCTTCGCGATGATATCTTCAGCATTAACTATCTTTGCTTTCACCATTGCAACATTAGTATCACTGACGTTCCCACCATCGGTACTTTTAGATACATCAAGTTCAAATAATACCTCACCCTTCTTAACCACATCCCCGACCTGAATAGACTGCCTGGAGACTGAACCAGGCTGCGGTGAAGATATGTTAAGAGGATGCGGTAACGTGATAACCTCACCAACAACATCGATTCTTTTGGTATATTTAAACAGACAAAGCATCGCAATAATCATCACTAGAAAAGCAACGCAGCATGCGGAAATGATTAATGGTGAAACGCCTCTGAGCAGAATGACTCTTCCTTTCCAGTAGCTTCTCTGATGCTCTATCGCTTCCCGCCTGAACAATCTTTTACCCATGAGTACCCGGCCTGATATTAAAAGGCCCGACGCATCGGGCCAAACTAGATGCTACTTTAAAATCAAGGTTTGAAAGTACCGTCAAGGAAACCGTCAAGCAGCGTTTTGGTATACTTCCAGGTCTCCTCGTAACCCACAATCGCCCCACCGACACCGCAGGTAATGCCACCAATAATACCGCCAACGATCATGCCAACGCCCTGACCAATAGTACCAAAGCCAAGGACCCCACCACCGTCACCGCCGTGTTTACCGCCAATAACTGCTCCGGCGGCAAAGCCCGCCACCGCGCCCAGCGTCGCACTAACCACCGCTTCGCCGATATTACCAAAGATATCCCACGGACTGCTCCAGGAGTACGCCCCGGAAACCACATTCATTTCTTCAAAAGAAAGTTCTTTCATCAATTTAGTCCTTATATAAACTTGTATATTCCAGATGGTATAAATTTATCAATCACATATGCTGTGCTGATGGGTGGCTATTTTCAGGTCTTCCGCTAAAAAAACAACTTTAGTTTCATGAATGTTCTACAGTGCAAAATGAAATAAGAAATAAAAATATAATTCAGGCCCAACCTGACATCAGCGGTAATAAACATCAGGCGTTAAACGGCCTGCGATGACCGGCACGCCCTTTCATGTATATCGTAGTGTTGGCAGAAGAAAGAGCCGGACTGGTCAGTCGCAGAAAGAGAAGCGAGAGAAATGATTAAGTTTTCTGAATCACAAAAAATTAGATTCACCCGGGTAATATTAAAAGCAATATAGCTGGTGACGTCAGATACAAGTCAACGTAACAGATAACAGAAAAACCACAGAACCGATACGACAAATGTTTCCCGCGTTAGCCACAGCAAGTTTAAATCTGTACATATCTCTACCCTATCCTCATTTTACCTGTTGCACCACAAGATGTTTCAAGGTATCGCAGAGACCAGTAAAGACGATAATACAACAGTCATTAATAATAAACCTAAAGTTATTAACAACATCGCCATTATTATAAACGCTCCACTAATGTGCTGTCGTAATAAAAGCAAACTATACGCCATCATTAAGATTAAACCCGATCATTTAAGCACTTAACGGTTATTAACTTTGTTTAACTTTATAATTTTTCTCTGCGCATCATTTTTTACGCCTGAGCTCCCGGTTATGGCGGCCGGTGCATCCTGTTCCACTTAAATCAGTAAACCACATCCAGAGGTTAATCGACAGTTATTCACCCCCTTCAGCTTTATTAAAGAAAAATCAGATGAGTATTTGTGCGAGCCGCGATTAATATAACACCGCTTACCCACACAAACCGTTAAATGGTTAAAAGAGTAAGTATATACGGATACATACGGGATCAGTTTCTGAAGTCTAATTTCGGCACCTTTTCCGGTATTAATAATTTAACTTTAAATGAATGGATTAAACGGATGAAAAAAACAATTCTGGCTATGGTTATTACTGCCTCTGCGGCTTTCAGTGCTCAGGCTTTGGCAACAAACCAGGCTGAAGTGACTATCCTGGGCGAAGTGGCAGACTCCAAAACCTCTTGCGTCGTCACGCCAACCGGTACGCTTAACAACGGTATTGTTAAGCTGATGACGGTGACCACTGCTGAAGCTACTGGTCAATCAGTGAATACCTTATTTAAACACCAGCAGTTTGGTTTCCAGGTGACTGATTGCGCTATTGGCGGCCCGGATGAAAACAACGTAACCGGCCTGAGCGTTAAAGTTACCGGTACGACCTCTTCATCACCTGAAATTCTGGATAACGTGGCTGCTAACGGTGCCGGAAACATCGGTATCGGTATTCAGAAAAAGAGCAACAGCGCGCGTATCCAGTTTGATGGCACTCCGCTTGCCGAATCCTATACCCCACACCAGGCAACTAACCTGGAATATCTGGCAGGTTATGTGAAAGTCAATGCCGCTAACCCGGTCACTGAAGGTCCGGTGAAAGGCGTTGCGACCTTTACCATTGATTACACCATCTAATTAATTTTTAAAGGGTCTGTCATTCCGGCAGACCTTTTTAATTAAATGCTGAAGGAATCTAATGTACCAGATGATGATCAAGGCAACCCTTGCCTTCGCCATGATGCTGAGTGGTTTTGCGCATGCAGGAATTGTTATCGAATCAACCCGCTATCTTTATAAAGAAGGCGCTCGTGAGATATCTGCGCAAATTGATAATAAAGACGAAATGCCTTATCTGATCAAATCATGGGTTGAAGCGCCAGAAGGGAAAACGCCGGCCTTCATAGTGACCCCTCCGCTTTTTCGCCTGGAGATGAAGCAGAAGAATACTGTCCGTATATTCTCTGTAGCTAGCATCAATGCTCCCACTGACCGCGAATCATCCTATTTTTTTAACATCATGGCGATACCGCCGTCTGATGATACCTATGCGAACAGCAATACTATACAGCTCGCCGTCAGGCATCGCATGCGATTAATCTATCGGCCCAAAGCGTTAGCTGAGTTATCCAATAATACCGAAGCCAAAAAAATAGAGTGGCGCAAAGCGGGTAAACAGCTCACCATTAAAAACCCGACACCTTTCTTTTACTATTTTAGAAACGTACAAATTGGCGCCAATGAATATCAGGCAAAAATTAAATTCATTGAACCCTTTTCATCAAAAGTTATAACGCTAAAAGATAACGGTAATGCTACCAAAGTCACGTGGAAAATAGTGAATGATTATGGAGGAGCAGGTTCCCTCTATTCATCGCAACTGCCATAAACAGTTCGCATTTATAAATGGATGTTTTTATGCCTATAGAACACAACAATACCTTCAGGCTATCTACGATCTGCATAGCTATTATTACTATAATGACGGCGAGTATTCACACTAAAGTGAACGCCCGTGAATTTTTTGACCCGGCATTCATTTCATCAGTCAATGGAGGTGATACATCCAACATTCCCGACCTGTCAGTTTATCAGTCGGTCAATGCCCAGGCTCCGGGAGACTATCGGGTAGATGTTGTTTTTAATGGCCGTTACCTGGAAACCAAAAATGTTAAATTTATCACGGACACCCGGAGCAATAAACTCGATAAAAAGCTCAATCTTATTCCCTGCTTTACGTTAGATGTACTCTCGCAATATGGTGTCAGAGTCAAGTCATTCCCTGAGCTCAAGGAGAGTGAACAAGGGTGTAGCAATTTCGATATCATCCCGGACAGCAAAACCATTTTCGATTTTGCCGCTCAGCGCTTAGATATTTCCGTGCCTCAGGCCGCGATAAGTACCGTGGCCAATGACTACATCCCGCCGGAAAAATTTGATGACGGCATCAACGCCATGTTTGTGAACTATCAATTCAATGGTTCTCAGGATTATAAAAGCGATAATGAATACTATAGCCTGAACCTGGAATCCGGGATAAATATCGGCCCGTGGCGGGTCAGAAACCTGAGCATGTGGAATAAAAGCAAGGGTGAATCAGACCATTTTGATTCCGCTTATCTTTATCTCCAACGCAGCTTACGCTCTATCAGCAGCAATCTGATCATCGGTGAAAGCTCTTCCCTGTCCGGCATATTTGACAGCGTCCCCTTTTCCGGGGTACAGCTGGCGACGGATACCAGCATGCTGCCAGAAAGTATGCGCGGCTATGCTCCGGTAATCCGTGGTATTGCTAAAACCAACGCCCGCGTTGTCATCAAGCAGAACGGCTATCAGGTTTACCAGACCTACGTCGCCCCAGGCGCCTTTGAAATTACCGACATGTATCCGAGCGGCGGCAGCGGCGATCTGTACGTGACGGTTGAAGAGTCCGACGGCTCAAGACAGAACTTCATCGTGCCGTTCGCGGTCCTGCCGGTGATGCTGCGCGAGAAGCAATTCGAATATGAAATCACCTCCGGGAAGTACCGCCCGTATGTGGGCACCATTGACGACACGCCCTTTACGCAGGCCACTGCCAAGTATGGATTGACATCCAGCGCCACGATTTTTGGCGGCGTACAGGCATCGGCCAAATATCAGGCTCTTTCAAGCGGGATTGGCTATAACCTTGCCAGTCTTGGCGCCCTCTCGGCAGATGTGACCCAGGCATGGTCTAAAAAACGCTATGACGATAAAACGTCCGGCCAGTCGTGGCGTTTACGCTACGGTAAAAATATTATTGAAACCGGGACCAACTTTACCATTGCCGGCTATCGCTACTCGACAAAAGGGTTTAACACGCTCTCGGAGGTGCTTAACACCTATGCCCATGACGGGTATTACTACTCCGGCCGTTCTTTACGTAATCGCACTAACTTCACACTGAACCAAAGTCTGGGAAGAGCGCATGGCAGCGTATCCATCAGCGCGCTTGTAGAAGATTACTGGGATAACAAGCGTACGAATAAATCATTGAGCCTGGGTTACAACGGCGGCTGGCGGGGAATTAACTACTATCTCGGCTACAGCTATAGCCGCTATACCTGGGGGATTCACAGTTCCAGCCGCGAATCGCGAAACGATCAGCGCGTTGCCCTCACCATCTCCATACCGCTGAGCAACTGGTTGCCCAATACCTATGCCAGCTATCAAATCACCGAAAGTAGCCCAGGCTCCACGGATCAGTACGTCTCTGTAGGCGGTATAGCGTTGGAAGACAACAACCTCGACTGGAACATCCAGCAGGGCTATAGCAATCGTGAATACTATAGCGGCGACATTCGGGGAGCATACAACGGCTCTCGCGGCAGCGTAAGCGCTGGCTACAGCTACGACAACAACAGCCGACGGTTCGACTACGGCGCCAATGGCAGTCTGATTGCACACGCGGACGGCATAACGCTTGGGCAGAATATCAGCAACGCAGCGGTCCTGATCAAGGCCCCTGGCTTAGACAACGTCAGGCTCAGCTCGGACTCCACTATCGTCACGGACGGTCGCGGCTATGCCATCGTTCCCTATATTACCCCCTACCGCAGTACCGACATCACTCTGGATAGCACGTCCTTTGGCGAAGAGATGGAGCTGATGCAGACCACCCAGCGGGTTGTCCCTACGCGAGGCGCCATTGTTCGCACAAACTATGCCGGGAATATTGGGCTGCGGGCATTTATTCATCTTAAAACGCCTTCAGGCCGCGAAGTGCCTTTTGGCGCCATGGTTACGCTTTCCGGTGCCGCCAAATCTCAAGCCAGTATCGTGAGCGACGCGGGTATGGTCTATATGACCGGCCTTCAGCCAACTGGCGTACTGACGGTAAGCTGGGGGAAAAAAGCAGGCCAGCAATGTACCGCCATATATACCTTGTCCGCCGGCCAGAAGAAAAATTCCGGAGTCAGTCAGGCTGAAGCCTTGTGTCGATAATCATCATAACGAGATGAGTGAAATGAAAAAAATGATTGTACTGCTGGCCGCCGTCTTTTTCAGTAGCGGGGTTTCAGCTGCACGGCTATGCACTTATACGGATGCTGCTGGCAACGATGGTGGTGTGGAAGAGCGCCAGGGTATGACGTTATATCCTAAGATATCGGCCGATCCTGCGCTTCCGGTTGGGGCAATTCTTTATTCCAGGACCATAGGCGGCATGGATTTGCACCACAGGCTGTTCCGGTGCAATCCCGGCGCAGAATATGTCGTCGAAGTGAGCACTTCGCAGGTTCCAGGAGTGACTCTCCGCGGTATGCCCGTTTATGAAACGGGCGTACCCGGTATTGGTATTCAATTTAGCGATATATTTGCCAGCCGGATCGGCAAACAGGTTCCCGGCGAGGCCGGGTCCTGGCCGACGCCTTTTGACAAATCGGTACAGTTTCCCGCAGTGCCGCACTTCTCTGCATGGCTGGTTAAAACGGGTCCCATCGATACCAGCGGGGCGACCAACATCAATGTCGAAATTACGTTTCGCGTGAGAGACCCGGCCTATCCAACGTATGAAAGGGGGGGCGCGATCTACTGGGTAAATCCCAAAACAACAAGAAAAATTTCATTTCGTAATGAGAGCTGTAATATTTCGGTGAAGGGTCCCAGCACGGTCAATCTGCAAAGAATTAATAAAAGCGAGTTGTTAGCGCTTTCCTCCGGCGCGGCAACCGGCAAAGGCAAAACCATTGACATGAATATTACCTGCCCCAGTGAATTGCAAGGCCAGAAGCTCACCTACTGGTTTAACCCAAAAAGCTCGGTGACCGGCGATATTGGGGTAATGGAAAATGCTATCCTCCCAGCGCCGGGAGGTAGCGGCGCCAAAAATGTCGGGATCATCCTGAAAAAAGAGGGTAATCCAGTGAAATTTTATGATACCGATGCGTACAATATTACGTCCCTTAGCCTCGATCAGGATATCAGCTTAACCGCTGATTATTTCAAGATGAATAATGATATTTCAGATGGTCTGGTCAAAGCGGTGATAGAGGTTGTGATCCAGGAAGATTGATCCCCGGGCCCGGAATATATAATGCCCTCCGCAAGGGGGCATTATTCATCGGGCTGGTACAACTATTATAAATATCATTAGACAATTTATCCCACATGCACTCTTGCATCCTGAGTTTTACAAACTGCCCGCGATACACAGCAGACTCATGCAGCACAAAAACCTTTTGCCGCAAATCGTTATCACTTAAATAATCTGAGTGGCAGAAAACGGCAACGCCGGGAGCCCGTACCAGCTGTACCCCAGTAAATGACCGGGGTGAGCAACAAATCTGTCCAGAACAGATTCACATGCTTCGACGCGGCGACACGTAAGGGCGAGGTTCCCGGATGAGCCGGGTAATAAAACCAACGCCCATGCGCATAAAGTATGGCGGCGCCACGGCGGGCGTTCGTGGTGATCCAGTGTGGAGACAGGCAGCGCGCAGAAACCAGCGCGTACGCGTAGTACCTGAGAATTTCGGCACTGCTCAGGTCCAAAGTGGCACCATGATGGGACAGGCGCTTAGTCAGACCTGAAGTTCAGCACAGCATATCGCCCCCAGCCTGGCTGCTATTAACGCAGAGATGAGCTCTTTCTACGCTTTCGTTTGACACGTCCAACCTCCTCAACAGGCTGCAGCCCTTAAACAGGCATCACGATGAGGTAATATCTCTACGGTCACATAAAACAAAAATAATAACAAAGATTCATTATGTAGCTTTCCTGTTTACGTGATTATGTATCCCTTTTCGCCAGGAGATAAATACAATGAAAAATGGCAGCAATGAAAGATATAAATGGTTAGCAGATGCGCATAGGTATTATGTTATTAACGACTGCGTGACGTTTCAACCCGCGACCAATATGTTATGCAATATCCATAACCCGGCGTTGAAGGTAACGCTGAGTGTCCCCGCAGGTCGCTGTTTGCAGTTACTCATTAATAATATCGGTAATATCGTGACACAGCAGGATTTTATGGATATTGCCTGGAAACAGAGTGGTATGAAGGTGACCAGCAACACCTACTATCAAAATATCTCAATTCTCCGCAGAAGCCTTATCCACGCCGGGCTGGAGGATAATACCATTATCACCCTTCCCCGTATTGGGCTTACTCTGGCTACAGGTACCCAGATTCGGAAATTAGTCACGGAAACCACTCCTGAAGTCGAAACCGGGGCTGGCCAATCCGACGAAAACACGGTGGTGGAAGAATATAGCCAACGGCTTCCCGCCACCACCCTGCCGACTACCTGTGAATATGCGGAACAAGTTTCCCCATCTCCTGCAGCAGAGCACCGTTTCCTTCCCCCCTCGCTTACCAGAACAAATATATACCGGATGGGCTTTAGCGTAAAAAATGGCGTTCTGCTGGCGATAAGCCTGGCATTCATCACGCTGCTTTTCTCATATCTGACAGCGATAAAAGACAACTATTTCTCTGACTATGTAAAGATTGCTACAGCTCAGCGCTGCCACGTGCTATCGGCAAAAGCGGTATCCGAGAGTGTGAAAATGGAGGTACTCAATAAATATGACCAACATATCACCGGTGATTGTGTGAACTACCCCTGGGTATACGTAACAACGCTGGCTGACTTTCCCCGAACGTCGATCATCCGCTGTAATAAACCATTCACGCAATCTACTTTATGTATTTCAGAATACTTCATTGAATAACAGCTTAAGCACTACGCGATCATTTTCCACTTTTCCGGTTTACAGGCGCAGGAAAAAGCAATATCGGCCGTGGATTGTTACTTAAACGGTGCCGGCCAGTCAGCTATCCGCTCTGCGGCAGACTCCCTCTCCCTCACATAACTCCGCTTACCCTTTCAGGGCTTACGAAAGCAGCTCATACACCCCGAGCGCATCGGCAGATCGCCCGACGACAACGCTGTGACGCCAGATCAACAGTGGCTTTCCTTACTTACGTTAAGACGACAGACATGAACTCCAGGAGAGGTAGCGCCCTCTGCCGTACAGTCAGAAATTATCTTGATGAACAGAATACCTCTCCCACATGGCTGGCGAGCAATCATGGTGATTCACCGTAACGGTATAAATAAGAATTTTCGCCAGGCGCCATAATATGCAGAGCTTAATCTATCATTTATAATTTTTTTTGAATGTGAAAAGTTCTTAATTTTTATCTGCATCCGCCGAGATAAAGCCCTCCTGTTCCTGAAAGAGTTTTATATAATCCATGCATAGATATTACATTATTAACAACATTGTTGAATTTCACCCCACGACTCGCCAGTTAAGGAACCTTATCAATCCCACGCAAATGGTGGTCTTAAACTCTCCTGCAAGTCGTTGTTTATTACTATTAATTGAGAGTTCAAATACGATAGTTACACAGCAGGAATTTATGTATAACGTCTGGGAGAAACTCGGGCTCGTCGTTTCTGCAAATACCTACTATCAGAATATTTGTCTACTCCGAAAGGGTCTGAAAGAAGTTGGATTTCCCGCCGATCCTATTACCACGATACCGCGTATCGGTTTAACGTTGGCCCGTGAAACGCAGGTTCAGGTTATTGAATCCGCCGATGTCCTGCCGATCGCTAATGTTGAGGAGCCAAAAACCGAGGAGGGTGCCCGGCCTGTCCACCACGATACGCCTGACTCAGCGGACTCAGACCATATCGGCAGTTTACGGGCGTCGGAACCGGTATCAGGAATAGTCGCAGCGGTTCCCGACATACCTGCCGAACAAAGTCTGAATAAAGCAGGTATCAGGAAATTCAGTAAGCTTTTTTTTTTAATCACCGCTCTTATTTTTTCTATCCTGCTGGCCGATATCAAAGTCATACTCGCTCAGTTCCAGGGAAGTCGATACTTCGAAAACTACATGCTTGCCGTAAACACCAACGGCTGCCACTTTTTTCTCAATAAAGAGATTCACAACACCGATGAGAAAGCGGCGGCGCTCACCTATGGCAATCAATTCAAACCTGACTGTAAAAAATTCCCATGGGTATACATCAGCCGTTATGCCATGCTACCCAGGGCTTCCGTTATTCGGTGTAACAAACCTATGACCCGTCCCAACTACTGTATTTCAGATTATTTTATTGAGGATCATTAAAATGATACATTACCGAACTTCGGTGTATGTGCTTTGCGTATGCCTGTTTTTTACCTTAATCCTGGCAGGCTATTCATTATGGAAACGCTCTCAGCCTCCTGAATTTACATGCAAAGCTAACTTTGTACAGCATAATACTGATGAACAACTCAATATTTCACTCACTTACAGGATAAACAAAGATAGCGGCCTGCTCAGTATGAATGGCTACTCCGTTAACGACAAAACGAAAAGATTTAACCGCAAGATATTCTTCAACATTCAAAGGAAGAATAACACCTACCATTTGACCTCAGTGACCAATGTGATATTTCCTGATGAAAGCATCAGCAGCAGTTGGTTGGAAAAATATGAGCCATTATTTTTCATCTATCCCCAAAAAGACATTTACGTAAAAATGATTGAACAGCAGCATAGCTATTTATTTATCTTCTCTACGTTACCGGCCTATGTATGTCATAAACAAGACGATATCTGAGGCGTATTATTAATCAGACTCATCGTTCTCGCCGCTCTCGTCTAAGGAAAACCGCAAAAGCGAAGCATATGCGCAGCAGTAAACGACTCAGATACACCAGTGATACGCAACAGCATACGCTATCCTGATGGCGAGATAATCCATAACATCAGCGTATCATATTGTCCGCAAGGCGGCCTGTCGGTAACGGCAGTTAAGCCAATAGCAGATAGCGTGAATCATTGCCGACAGCAGGCGGCATTTTTCTTCGTATTTAAATGTCTCGATATTTTTTACAATAGAATGTTGGCATGCTGTGCAAATAAATCACCGGGTTATGATATTCATCATATTCAATTTTAAACGTAATCTCTTTCCCTGGTTCATAAAAGAAAGCCGGAAAATGGTCATCCGCATTGCTGTCGCTACTGCTATCGGTGCTAAGATGCTCAACATATTGATTTTTAAGAACATAGATATCATCATGATTAACATAGGTAAAATTAATCACTCTACTGATCTGCGATCGTCTGCCGTTCTCCTCGGCGATGCCATAAATCGTGAGTTCACCTTTATGGTTTCCTAGCGTAAAGCCAATGTTTGAATCCAGACGAAAATCATCATGAATCAGAGTGTGGCGGCTCTGACATACTATTATTTTATTTGGAATAAATGGTTCAAAATAATAAAAAATGATAAACAGCACCACGACCAATAACGCAGAAAGACAATATATTTTAACGCGCATTAGTGTACCTTCATGGTTTTCATTATTGTCAGGGAGCGACAGTTTTGATTCTTTTTAGTGTAAACAGAACAATACATAAAATTTAAGCGGGTATTCATAGGGGAAGCGGTAAAATAGACAATAGTTTTGTCAGAACACTGCAGGCCTAGCGTATTGAGGATTTTCTTAATTTCAGTGACAGCGTATTTTTGGTCTGCCACAAAGACAGTACAGCCCTCAAAAGAGAGTTTGGTATAGTCCGAAAAGGCTTCACCTCCCGGTTTATGAAGAAATGTCATGATGCTGAATAAAACAATAGCGGATATAGTGACAATGCCTGCATTTCTTAGCCACTTAATATGCCGTTTGCTACCTTCATGAATCCCCCCTTCTGCTGCTGAACTTTCAAAAAAATCGACCTCTTGTGGCGCGTTTCCTGAATCATCTGACTCGACATCGTCAGCCTCAACACGCTCAGACCTGTCAATGACAATACCCACAATATCACTATGGATACATCCTTCCATGTCCTGATTTATATTGTTGTCAGTTTGTTGCTCATTATTCTTCTCAGGATACAGATATGTTACCTTGAGCCTGTTATTAAACCGCAAACCATGTCTGGGCACCGTATCAATAACATCCAGACATCCTATGGCGGCCAGCGACTTTCTGAGATGTAAAATACATTGATAGTAGGTGTTTGGACTCACCCCGGCATTACGTTTCTCCCCCCAGCCACAAAGAATCAATTGATCCTGAGAAACAATCTTTCCCTGGTTGTTGAGTAAAATTTCAAGGCAGCAGCTCGCAGGTACATGAAGCTTAACTTCTTTTGAATTCAGCCTGTCCACAATCATTCTTTGGGATGGCGTGAATACAACATCCTCGCCAATAATATAGCTTTGGATGTTATCTGAGCGATCCATATTGCGACACCCTTTGTTGCATGCATTTTTAAAATCAAATAGTTAGTCGTTAGACTAAAGAAAGTTCAAAATAGTTAAGAAGATATAAACCTATCAACTTAAATTTAACGCTATCCAATGGCAAAAAATCCATATTAAAACATTAAAAATGCGATAGGTATCGATTTATTTCATCAACGCTCACCAACTGATGACTAATTTGTTTCCAAATTGATATTGATGTAACTGATTATAAATTACAACAAGTCGTTACAGGATAAGAAATTTGTTACCCGTAAAGCCACGACATTAATTACCAATTCCCGTTAAATGTTTCGAACTTTTCATCCAAAAATTTAACGTATTGGTAACCAATGCTATATTCAACTGATATTTGGCGTTCAATAAAATAGAGAGGGTCCCTGTTTAGATCTTTTATGCATGGACAGGCTTATTCGATAACGCCACTCTTTTTTTTGCTGAACGTCATGGATAACGCGCACAGCGCTCGGTGGCAACAATAATCGCTATCTGGATTTAAGAGGGGGAGTGCAGATTTGTCAGCAGGCGACATAAATGGACGGGAACGGGTGCTGGCCTCGGTAATTCGCGGCCATTATCAGGTCGGCAGACTGTATATCATGCTGGATGCCTCCTTCCATCGCCGGGGGCTGCACGCCAGGCACAACTGAGTGGCGGCAAGGGGCTGGGAATAAGGTGGCACACAGGCAGCAAATCACGCTGTACCATAGGTATTTTTCATCGCCATATCCCCAATAACACCCAGGCAACGGCAGGGATTGCCGGTTGCTGAGAAACCACGGAGGAAGCAGATGATTCATCTGGCCGGTGCTACGCTTTAGCCGGCGCGGTGAACCTGCGCCGGCGACGAGAAATGCGACCAGACAACTATTCGGTGGGCAATACGCCTCCTTTAGCCCAGTGCGTTTTGGGTATTTCGACAATGACCACATCCACGCTCTCCGCTTTGCATTTCAGCGTTTCAACCGCGACCCGGGTCACTTCACGGGCAAAATCGCGCTTCTGTTCAGGCGAGCGGCCAGGCTGTAATTCTAAACGTAAAACAGGCATATTTTTTCTCTCCGGTTGAGACCCCGTCTGAGGGTCGATGAATTAATCTTTACCGAAAGGTGAGGACCAATAAATGTGTGTTAGGTTGAGTGAATCAGAACCTACAGGTTGTTAATCATGGATAAACTTGCCGGAATGGAGATGTTTGTCAGAGTTGTCGAGTGCGGCAGCTTTGCCTCAGCGGCCGATGTCAGCGACGTATCGGCCACGATGGTTGCCAAACAGATCCGGGCGATTGAACAACGGCTTGGCGCACGTTTGCTGCACCGAACCACGCGTCGCCAACAGTTAACCGAAGTCGGGCAGCTCTACTATGAGCGTTGTCGCCGCGTACTGGCAGAATTCTCTCTCGCCGAGCATAGCGCCATGGAACTGCAATCGACTGCCAAAGGGCTGGTTCATATGGTCGCGCCGGTCAGCTTCGGCTGTCAGATACTGGTCCCGGCGTTGAGCCTCTACATGGCGCAAAACCCGGAGGTCAACGTCATGCTGACGCTGGATAACCAGACGCCAAACTTGAGTAGCGGGAATGCTGAGTTAGCTATTCATATTGGTGAGATTCAGCAGAAGGATATCGTTGCCCGGCCGCTGCACGCCTATCGTCGGATCCTTGCCGCCTCTCCCGACTACCTCCGTCAGCACGGGACACCGACGCATCCGGATCAGCTGAGTCACATGAGCTGTCTGGGGATGTCCTACTGGATACATCAGGATCGCTGGGAGCTGATGGGGCCCGATGGCGAGATCGTTAAAGCGGTAGTGAAAGGCCGGTTTATGTCTAACCAGGGCCATGCGCTGAGGATTGCCGCACTGAACGGCTGCGGTATCGTGCTGCAACCGGAATCACTGCTAAAGGAAGATATCGCCGAGGGACGTCTGGTGCCAGTGCTTCCCGAGTGGTCCTATAAGCCAACGCCGATGTATCTTATTTATCAACAGGATACCCGTCCATCAGCCAAGCTGCGCAGCGTGATTGATTTTCTGATACAGCGCTTTGGCGCGCAGTAATAATGGATGAAACGACTGCAGACCGATGTCTGCACCGCCCCGTCGGGTCAACACGCCCGTTTTAACGGCGGCAAAAAACACGCGGCCGGAGGCCCTGGCCTCCGGCAGACAGATTTATGACGACGTCTTCTCCAGCGCCTCCCACAGCCCCAGCAGGTAGGTTACCCCCAGCGCGCGATCGTAAAGGCCGTATCCGGGACGCCCGGTTTCACCCCAGATAAACCGGCCGTGATCCGGGCGGATGTAGCCGTCAAAACCGTTATCATGGAGGGCCTGCATAACGCGATACATATCCAGCGAGCCATACTGCGACGGATGAGCGGATTCGTAGAAATCTTTATCCTTAATCAGCTTAATATTGCGCACATGGGCAAAATGGAGGCGCTTACGACGCGTGAATTCGGCAAGAATTTCATAGACGTTATTATCCGGATCTTCCGCAATTGACCCGGTGCACAGCGTGATGCCATTCGCCGGTGAATCCACGGCATCACAAATCTTCGCCAGGTCATCGCGATTCTTCACCACCCGCGGGAGGCCAAAAATAGAGTACGGCGGATCGTCCGGGTGAATCGCCATTTTCACCCCCACTTCCTCGCACACCGGGATAATTTCTCTGAGGAAATAAAACAGATTTTCCCGCAGCTTAGTATCATCGACACCGCTATAACGGGCGAACAGCTCCTGCACTTTCGCCAGCCGCTCGGGCTCCCATCCCGGTAACGCAAAACCGTTGGCGTTATCGAGAACCTCTTTGACGACCTCTTCCAGACTCTTATCGATACCGCTTTTTTCGAAGGCCATCGTCAGTGAACCATCCGGCAGGACGTAGTTCATATCGGTCTTCATCCAGTCGAAGACCGGCATGAAGTTATAACAGATGACCTTGACGCCAAAACCCGCCAGATTACGGATCGTCTGTTTATAGTTTTCAATGTAGCGATCGCGTGCCGGGGTGCCTATTTTGATGTCATCGTGAATGTTAACGCTTTCAATCACTTCCATTGTCAGGCCCGCGGCATGGGCCTGATCAACCAGGGCTTTAATCTTTTCGACTGGCCAGACTTCTCCGGGAGCAACGTCATACAGTGCCCCGACAACACCTTCCACACCCGGCACCTGTCGGATGTATTCCAGTGGGATTTTGTCTTCCTGTGGCCCAAACCAGCGCATTGTCATCTGCATTTTTTATCCGCCTTAATCGTTGCTGCTATGCATTTTACGAGATGTACCATACTAGTATTGAGTAGCATATGCAGTAATTATCGTTTGATCAACCACCTCGTTAAAAAAGAGTGACGACGCGATAAAAAGACTCATGGGCTGAGCGGATCTTCATTATCTCTGTTGCGGTTAATTGTTTTTATATTGTAAAAAAATAACAAATTCAGTTTAAATTAATCATCCTCTATAACACGATTTTATTTTTAGCCATTTAATTCATCCCGGTTTTTATTTCAGGTTATGAATATCGACGACGGAATACATGCGTTAAGTCACAATTTTATCATTACATCTTGTATGGTAGTAGACAATCAATGAAAAGGAAGCTTACCCTCAACGCCATTATGTTCCCGTCATACACCGGCCCCGGCTTAACGCTGGGGATGCGTAGTAAAAGCGACATCGTGTACGGAGTTTTTATGTCACTGATAAACAATAGTTTTATGATAACCAACGCGCCAGGTCAGCGGCTGTATTCTGAGATAGCAAAAGCGTTACCGATTATTGATTACCACTGTCATCTTGATGCCAGAGCCATTTGGGAAAATAAACCGTTCACGGATATTACTCAGCTCTGGCTGGAGGGCGATCATTACAAATGGCGGGCAATGCGGGCGAATGGAATATCTGAACAAAAAATTACCGGCAATGCTTCCGCCGAAGAAAAATTTGCAGCCTGGGCGCAAACTGTCGAAGCCAGTTTTGGCAATCCCCTTTATCACTGGACCCACCTTGAGCTGAAACATTATTTTGCGATCGACGAAACGCTTAATAGTAAAAACTGGCGCGATATTATGGCACGGTGTAATGCGCAATTACGCCACGACGACTTTTTACCCCAGGCGCTCATCCGCCGTTCAAACGTTGAAGCGCTGTGCACGACCGACGGGCCGCTCGACGACCTGGAATACCATCGGCTGCTGGCAGCAAAAAGCGATTTTTCCCCTCGCGTTTTGCCAACATTTCGTCCTGATGAGCTGTTCGACGCCTGCCCCGATCGCTTCCTGACGTTCGTCTCCCGACTGGCGCAGAAAACCCAGCGGGCGATAACCTCGCTGGATCGGTTCCTGGCCGCTCTCGAAGCGCGTGTTGATTTTTTCCACAGCACGGGCTGTCGCGTATCGGACCACGGTCCGCTGGCGATCCGGTTTTGCCCGCTTGATGAGGCCGGGCAGGCCGCGCTGTTTCAGCGTCGGCTGGCAGGCGAGACGCTGGATGAGCATGCCCTTCAGGCCTGGGAAAGTATGATTTTTGTCGCGCTGGCCAAAATGTACAAACAGCGCGACTGGGCCATGCAGATTCACTTTGGTGCCATTCGTAACAACAACGCGACCATGTTCAACAAGGTCGGCATCAACTGCGGCTTTGACTCGATTGGCGATCAAACTCACCTTGCGCAGAGTCTGAACGCGTTGCTTAACGCCATGGTGGAGAATGACGGTCTACCGAAAACCATTCTTTATAACCTCAATGCCAGCTATAACGACGTGGTCGCCTCGACTCTCGCCAACTTCCAGAGCGGCGAGGATGGCATGAAATCACCGCTGCAGTTCGGCTCCGGATGGTGGTTTAACGATACCCGACGCGGCATGGTTAACCAGCTCAATACTCTGGCCGATCAGGGGCTGCTGGCCAACTTTATCGGCATGCTGACTGATTCGCGCAGCTTTGTCTCCTACACCCGACATGATTATTTCCGCCGGATCCTCTGCGACCTGGTTGGTGGTTGGGTAGAGAAAGGTGAAGTGCCGGAAGATCGCGCCATCCTCGACGCCATGATCCGCGGTATTTGCGTGGACAACGCCCGTCGTTATTTTCGTTTTTGACCCGTCAGATACAGGGATAAACTATGACTCGTAAGAACAGAAAAGTGACCATCCCCGTCAGTATCGGCTACGGTCTGACGGATATTATGGGCGGCGGCGCATTTACCGTCATTGGCGCATGGCTGCTTTTCTTCTATACCACGTTTGTCGGCCTGTCGCCGATTGAAGCGGCGTCGATTGTCGCGATCGCGCGTATCGTGGATGCTATTGTCAGCCTGTTTATGGGCAGCTTCACGGACCATTTCTATAAAAACTATTTGGGTAAGAAATTTGGCCGGCGGCGCTTTTTCCTGCTGATCGGCGCACCGCTCATGCTGGTTTACACCCTGCTGTGGCTAAACGGCATGAACTACTGGTTCTATCTCGCGGTGTATCTGGCTTTTGAGATCATTGCCGCCATGGTACTGATCCCGTGGGAAACGCTGCCCTCAGAGATGACCAAAGATTTTAATGGCCGCACCAAGCTTTCCACATGCCGGATGTTCCTCTCGGCATCCGGGACCTTTCTCGCCACCTTTATCCCCGGTCTGCTGATTGGCGCACTGGGCGAAAATAATGCCGACGCCTATCTGGTTAACGGCGTGGTGTTTGCCGTGATGTTCATGGTCTGCGTCTTTATCTCGTGGAAAGTGACCTGGGAACGCGAGCTGACGCCGGAAATGCTGGCGGAAATGGAAAAAGAGCGCAAGTCCACCACGGCGGCCGAGAAGTTTGTCGCCTTTGGCAACCTGTTTAAGGAGTATGCCTCTACTCTGAAGGTGCGGGCGTTCCGTAAGCACCTGGCGATTTATCTCTTTTCCTTTACGGCGAAGGACGTCTACAACACCGTGTTCGTCTTTTTCTGCGTCTACTGCCTGAACGTCTCGTCCTCTCTGGCGGGCACGCTGCTGTCGATGAGTATCGTCGGGCTGCCGGTTACGCTGGCGGCGGGCGTAGCGATCATCAAGTATGGTCCCTCTCGCCTCTATGTCTTCGCCTATAGCCTGATGCTGCTGTGCCTCGGCGGGTTCTTCCTGGTGTATCAGTTCCCGACCGACAACAAGGTGATGCTGCTGGTGATCATCGCCGGTATCTATCAGGTTGGCCGCTGCGTGCTGGAATTTACGCCGTGGAACGTCTTTCCGTTTATTCCCGATATTGACGAAATGATTACCCGCCAGCGCCGTGAAGGCCTGTTTGCCGCGGTGATGACGTTCTCGCGTAAAACGACGGTCGCCATCGCTACCTTTGCCGTGGGCCTGCTGTTGCAAAGCGGCGGTTTCGTGAAAGGGAGCCAGACTCAGCCTCAGGAAGCGATTAATACCATCGCGACGCTGCTGTTTGCCGGCACCGCCGTGCTGCTGCTGATTGCTCTGTGGCAGGCGCTGACCTTCCATCTGAACAAACGTACGCACAAGATTTTTGTCGATGAGATTGAGCGCCTGAAGGCGAACGGTCTTCAGCAGGACGTCACGCCTGAAGCGCGCCATGTGGTTGAAGACCTGACGGGTTATCGCTATGACACGCTCTGGCGCGATACCCCGCCCGAGCGAGCAAAGGCGGGCGAACCCACCTCGGTACTGAACTGACAGATACCGCCGGCAGCGGCATCATGCCCGCTGCCGCGCGGTTGCCCTGCCCGGCTGACCCGATTAAGGTCAGCCGAACCATCGCCGTCTCTTATCCGCCAGACATGCTCCTGATTTGATCATTCGACGACGACAGACGCGTAAGCCGCGCAAGTGAAGCCGGAGCAGTGCAAAGAGGTGGATTTAAGGCACATTCTCGCGTGGGGCAAGCGGATTACTGCACCATCTTCTGCGTTTTCTCGACATCCTTCAGTCCGCCTTCGTTGACGGCATTCTTATAGCCCATACTTTGCAGCATTTTTTCTGCTTTGCCGGACTGGTTCCCCGTATTGCAGTACAGGTGCAGCGTGTCATTCTTATCTTTTGCCACTTCGCCGATGCGCGCATCCAGCTGTTTCAGGGGAATATTCACCGCTCCTTCTACATGCGTTTCCTGAAACTGGTCTGGAGTGCGGACATCAATCCAGTGCTCAGCCGCCCACAGTGAGGTGGACGCCATCAGCATGGCGCCGGTCAAGATCGTTTTTTTCATTACCCTGGTCAGATTAAACATGACGATAGTTCTCCTTGTTTGTTTTTCCTGCTCACCAGGGATGATACTAGCGAAGGCATCCCGGGCAATCTTTGACCTGATCAGGATAATGGGCAGAAAGCGGATACTCGATGATATGCGCGCAAAGGCAACACGGCAGGCAAACTGGCGGTCTCCGTTAAAATTACTATGCTTAAAGACAGCGTCACCTGTTTCAACGTTGATTTTTATAGGGAGTATGTATGGGGTTCTGGAGAATTGTTTTAACGATTATTTTGCCGCCACTTGGCGTATTACTGGGTAAAGGATTCGGCTGGGCATTTATTCTGAATATTGTACTGACCTTGCTGGGTTATATCCCCGGCCTGATTCACGCATTCTGGGTGCAAACGCGCGATTAACCAATATCATCATGACGGCGCAACGGCGCCGTTTATTTTTTCAGGTATTTTTCATCTGAATCTTATTTCATTTTTACGCGATTACCTGCCGCTACCGAATGGCGAATGGATTTTAATTCGGCAAACTGAATGCAACAAAAAACCCGCACAGGGCGGGTTCATTTTATTATCAGCGGAGCTTATCTGCTCAGGCTATCGCCTTCATCGCTATTGTAAACGTCGCTGATAATGAGCGCGGCTTACAGCGGAGTGACGTTGCCGGCTGCCGGGCCTTTCGCGCCATTTTCAATGGTGAAAGAGACCTGCTGGCCTTCATCAAGAGTCTTGAAGTTGTCACTCTGGATAGCAGAGAAATGTACGAATACATCTTTGCTGCCGTCGTTCGGAGTGATAAAGCCAAAACCTTTATCTGCGTTAAACCATTTTACTAAACCAGTCATTTTATTAGACATAGATACTTCCTTAATTAATGAGCCACTAAGCGCGGCGATGATGGCCTGTATTTAGAGTTACTTATTTGGCACTTAGGAGGAGGCTCATGAAGAAGGGTATCTGTGGATAGCTCTTGAACTGAGGACTGCTTTACTAAAACTGCTTTCATAAGGTCTGTGTTCCAAACCGATGACGTTATTAAGACATAGAGAAATTATTATAGCAAGGTTTATGTTTTTTTATTTTGACCGCTTAAACACCCGGATGGCCATATGTCTGTAAAAGGTAGCCGCTATCAACAATCGCTATCTCAATTTCGCACAAGAGTAATGCGTCCGGTATTTCACGAATTCGTTTTCATTTTTTGCACTCATGAAGCATCTCTGTGCCGCGGGCATAGATATCGAGAGAAAACAGGAACCAATGAGCAAATGAACCGGCGCTACACGCAGGCCGGACTGGCTAAACATGGATAAAAACCGGCTGAACGGACAGGCGTGAGGCCGACTTAAATGGCGGTGGAAACAGGAATGTGCCCTTCTCCCCGCTCACGCTATCTATCCTGCCGGTGATCACCGCCAGCCGGTAGCCGGATCGACTGCCTTGCGCAGGGGCATCCGCTCCTGCCGTCACACGCGGATTATTCACCCTTTTACACGAATCCGTTTCTTTCTGTCGATCGGGTTGCCCTGCCGATCGAAGTAGCGACTCGGCCATATTTCCGCAGGATCGATACCCAGCGCCTGCGCGATTAAAAACTCCCCCTTAGGCCAGGGACGAGACAGCGTGTTGGCTAACGTTGACGAGCTTAGCCCCGCCTGGCGGGAGACCGCCGCCAGAGACAGGTTGCGCTTTTTTAATTGCGCAATGATATCAGCCGGATGCATATCAGTTCTGTTCATCTCATTCATTCCTTTGCGTTAGTGAAGCCGTTCATATTATCGCCACAACACTAAGTAATACTTAGTACATTTTCAACTAACAGCTACCAGAATCGTGATTCTGTTTCCAGTCTTTCAGGATCATCATGCTGCCGCACCGTCTAAAAGAAGCGCGCCTCAGAACGGGACTCTCCCAACAAAAGCTGGGTATCCTCGCGGGTATTGATGAGGCGACGGCGAGCGCGCGGATGAACCAGTATGAACGCGGCATCCACACCCCTGACTTCGCGCTGGCCTGTCGGCTGGCAGACGTGCTGAAGATCCCGGCCTGTTATTTCTATACCGTTGAAGACGATCTGGCGGAAGTGGTCGCCGGCTGGTATCAGCGCTGAGCGTCAGGCGAGTTTATCCGGATCACACTTTTTAACCCGGGCTATTCCCTGATAAAAAACAGGTGTTATCATTCACCCCGTAAATACCTATCTACTCAACCCGAGGCTTTGATGCTGGAGAATGTCATCATCGGATAATCAGTTCCCCGACCTTTTCAGGCCGGACTGATTATCAATGCGCCGAAATCGAATGCGGACACCGCTGCGTGTTTGCACGTTTTGCACATGATGATTAAACAGGTTTTCCAGTATGAATTTATCCCGTCAGGAACAACGTACCTTACACGTTCTCGCCAAAGGTGGACGTATTGCGCACGTCCGCGATGCATCTGGCCGCGTCACTTCCGTGGAATGCTACAGCCGCGAAGGGCTTCTGCTCGCCGACTGCACGCTCGCCGTCTTCAAAAAACTCAAAACCAAAAAACTGATCAAATCCGTCAACGGCCACCCCTACCGCATTAATACCACCGGGCTGAACAACGTTCGCGCCCAGCTCGATAACCGCTAAGGAGAGCATGATGGATATCAGCACCCTTATTTTCGCCCCCCGGCACATCCAGCTGTCAGCGGAAGAAAGCTGTTTGCTCTGCTGGCTGAAAAAGCAAAAACCTCACAGGAACGCCCTCTTCATACTCAACACTATATAAGGAATTCAACATTGGATATCCCACGTATTTTTACGATTAGCGAAAGCGAGCACCGCATTCATAATCCGTTCACCCCGGAAAAGTATGCCACGTTGGGTCGCGTGTTACGCATGAAGCCGGACACCGGCATCCTTGACCTCGGCAGCGGCTCGGGGGAGATGCTCTGCACCTGGGCCCGCGATTATGCCGTGACCGGCACCGGCATCGATATGAGCCTGCTGTTCACCGCGCAGGCCAGGCGGCGCGCGGAAGAGCTCGGCGTCAGCAGTAAGGTGCATTTCATTCATGACGATGCCGCAGGGTATGTTGCAGAAGAGAAATACGATGTGGCCGCCTGCGTCGGCGCGACATGGATTGCCGGTGGGTTTGCCGGGACAGTCGGGCTGCTGGCGCAGAGCCTGAAACCGGGCGGGATCATGCTTATTGGCGAACCCTACTGGCGTCAGCTACCTGCGTCGGAAGAGATAGCCCAGGCCTGCGGAGTCTCCTCGGTGGCTGATTTTCTCCCTCTCCCCGACCTTGTGGCCTCTTTCGACAACCTCGGCTATGACGTGGTGGAAATGGTGCTGGCGGATCAGGAGGGCTGGGACCGCTACGAAGCCGCGAAGTGGCTCACGATGCGCCGCTGGCTGGAGGAAAACCCTGACGATGACATGGCCCCCGAGGTTCGAAATGAGCTGACGACAGCCCCCCAACGTCATGTCACCTGGACCCGGGAATACTTTGGCTGGGGCGTGTTTGCATTAACCGCCCGATGAAATGAAGCTGGCGGTATAGCTCAAACCGGCTATACCGCCATGACCTCCCGCGATGGCGCCCCCTGCGACAGATTGCGCTTTTGCAATTGCGCAATAATCTCCGCTGGGTGCCAGGGTCGTCGCCCACTAAAACTGGCTACCGTGTTCGCGTTTTTCAGTATCGATGCGACACACCAGAAGGATAGCGTCTTAACGAGACATCAGAACCACGCTTCAAACATGCCGCCGACGTTCAGGGAGTCCAGCTGCTCGTCGCGGGTGCCGTTCACCTTCGCGGTATGGTTATTATCGACCTGACCGCCGGTGACGTAGAAGCGCAGCATCGGACGGAACTCCGGCCCCATCCCGATGGCGATGTTCTGCGACAGCGTCAGCTTCCAGCCGTGGTTATCCCCGCCCTGATCGTAATCAACGCGCTGGTAGCCCGCTTCCAGCCAGGTGGAGTGCACATCGTTCCAGAAGTACATCGGACGGACGATGGCGCCGTAGTTCTTGCGGTTGTCGGTGTTGTCCTTGCTGTTGTCATAGTCATGGAAGGCCAGCAGGTATTCGACCTGCGCCTGCCGGGTGAACTTATAGTTACCTTCGAAGCTGGCGTAGACGGTGGTCAACCCGTCCGTTTTGTTGTAAACGCTGTTATCGGCGTTATCGGAATAGCGCAGGATAACTTTGTTCACGCCGCTGTCGTCGCTGTTGGTGTGGCTCAACAGCAGGCCGCCCTGCCAGGCATCAATCTGCGCGTCGTTGTCCACCGCTTTGGAGTCAAAGCCGTAGTTGGCGTAGACCTCGACATCGATGGGGCCGGCCTTAATGTTGTGGGTTTTGGTGGTCAGCGCATAGTGACCGTCGTCGCCGGTGCCGGAGCCGCCGGTACAGGTGATGCGCGACGGGTTAGACTCATCGGCCATGACTTCCGGACTACAGGACTCGACCTGCGAAACCGCGGCGACATCGAACTGAACGCCGCCGATATCGAAGTTTTTCACCCCGGCCCCCTGGCCGTCGTGGTTCATCCAGAAGTAGTCGTTGATCCCCTGCTGTGGACGCTGGTGGAAGTCACGACCGGCCCAGATATAGGCGCCGGGATTGGATGCCAGCACGTTGGTGACGCCAACGTAGGCCTTCTTGAGGTTAACTTCGTCGCTCCAGTGGTCGAACATCACGTTGATATCCCAGATGGCACCCTGGCTGCTCTTAAAGGCTTTGGTAATCTGGAACTCGCCGCCGTTGCCTTCGTTACCCAGACGACCAATCGCCGAGGCGCCGTTATAGGAGCCATCGACGCCAACGAACTTCTGATCGCCGCTCTGGAACTGGGCGCCGTAGCGGGCGTAGCCGCTAAACTTCAGACCAAACGGAATCGCCATGTCCGGCGAAGCGGCGGCAGTTTGTGGGTTGGTTTCCAGATCCACCTTCCTGGCGGCGGCGGCGTCCATTTTCGCCTGGCGGTCGGCCAGCGCCTTATCGACGGCTTTCGCCACAATGGCGTCAATTTGTTCCTGAGTAAATTCTTGGGCCATAACAGAGGAAAAAGGGCAAAGCGCGGCGATAACCGCCATCGTTAATGGAAGTTTTTTTATCATGTTCATGTCTATCTCAATATAGTTTAATTGTATTCAGATAATAACAATCCCATTCTGGGTGACAGAATATGTCGCTATCATAAGAACAATATCATTGTTATTTTTACGGTCGCAGAGGCTTTACGCTATTATCGTGATAATGTCTCCATGAGTGATATTTGCTGATGCGCGCTGATGCAGATGAATCATATCTTCGGATAATTCACCAACCAGCATTATCGATGATTGCCATTACAGCGGTCTTTGGCCCTCCTTCTCGGTTTGTCGTAGACAACAGGTGCTGCCCCGGCAGAGGTTGTCGGCAAAGGCAGGTTTCATCAATGGTTCTCTTTAACTTTATTTCCCGCAATTTCTGTGGCCCGAGGATTCTCTGTATTTTTTGCTCTTCGGTAGTGCTGAGAGTGTATTTATCAGTACGCAGAAGTCGTCTATATATCAGTACCGCATCGGGTTCACAGCGAATGCGCCGAAATGAATTCCAGTCACGATAAATAACACCGGCAATAAATGCCCCCGCAGGGGCATGCAAACAGGATTCAGTCGAAGAGATACGCGTTAACCAGGTTTTCGAGTAATTCCTGATGTCCGCTTTGATGCTGAGGATTAAGGTTATGCTGTTCAGCGTAGCGAGCAGTTTGCGCCAGCGACATTTTCCCTTGCAGAATTTGCTGACCCACTTCATCGCTCCAGCCGGCATAGCGTTTTGCAACACGTTGCTCCAGCTGACCGTCTTCAATCATGCGAGCGGCCTTTTTGAGTGCCAGCGCCATCACATCCATCGCGCCAATGTGGCCATGGAACAGGTCATATTTATCGGTACTTTGGCGACGGACTTTGGCATCAAAGTTCAGGCCACCGGTGGTAAAGCCGCCGGCTTTAAGGATCTCGTACATGACCAGCGTGTTTTCTTCTACGCTGTTCGGGAACTGATCCGTATCCCAGCCGAGCTGGGCATCACCGCGGTTGGCATCAACGGAGCCGAAAATATCCAGGGCAATGGCGCTGGCGATTTCATGGTGGAAAGAGTGCCCGGCAAGCGTTGCGTGGTTGGCCTCAATGTTCACCTTGATCTCTTTTTCCAGGCCAAATTGCTTGAGGAAGCCATAGACCGTCGCGACATCGTAATCATATTGATGCTTCGTGGGTTCCTGCGGTTTAGGTTCGATAAGCAGCGTGCCACGGAAACCCGTTTTGTGTTTGTGCTCAACCACCATCTGCAGGAAGCGGCCAATTTGCTCGCGCTCCTGGCGCAAATCCGTATTCAGCAGGGATTCGTAGCCTTCGCGACCGCCCCATAGCACATAGTTTTCGCCGCCCAACTGGTGGGTGGCATTCATGGCGGCAACGACCTGGGCTGCCGCCCAGGCAAAGACGTCCGGATCGGGGTTGGTTGCCGCCCCGGCGGCGTAGCGCGGGTTGGTAAAACAGTTAGCAGTCCCCCACAGCAATTTCACCCCGCTTTCCTGCTGTTTTTGCGCCAGCACTTCGGTCATTCTGGCGAAGTTATTCAGATATTCTTTTAACGATGCGCCTTCTGGCGAGACGTCCACATCGTGGAAGCAGTAATACGGCACATTGAGCTTATGGAAGAATTCGAAAGCGACGTCAGCTTTATATTTTGCCTGGCTCAGCGCGTCCCCCGCTTGTTGCCAGGGTCGTTCAAAAGAACCGCTGCCAAACATATCGGCGCCATTCCAGCAGAAGTTGTGCCAGTAGCAGGCAGCAAAGCGCAGGTGGTCTGCCATCCTTTTTCCCAGCACGATTTCATCCGGGTTGTAGTGGCGAAAAGCCAGCGGGTTTGCTGTTTTTGGACCTTCAAAACGTATGCGGTCAAGCTGTTCGAAATAAACTGGCATAATGAACTCCGTCATTCAGGAAGCGAGAAATAAATAATTTTGACCTATCCTGTATTTTCCTGGCAGGTGGCTCAATTACGTTATTTCATTCGGCAATTAAGAAAATGCGCAAATGTGAACCATCTCGCAAATAATAACGTCATATATTAAATACATTGATAACCATACTTCTCCTTCCCTTCACGAGGGTTTCAGGTGACAATCACTAAAATAAAAATCAGCTGTTGCCGGGGGACATTTACCTGCCGCAGATATTGCCTGTCAGCGGCGCGTCAACAGGCGGGATACGCGGCCTCGAGAGAGCCTGAGTTTCGATGATCACAGAAGTAAAAAAACATAATTACTTAATGTAAAATCGTAATGGATTCCCGGAGGTCATCTGTGTCAGAAAGTGTTTCACATTCTCAAAAGAAACCGGAGACTTGATTAGAATGAGCAAAAACATAATGCAAAGTCGGCATGATGAATATCATAAATTAACTCGTGGGGAACGCATTGGTTATGGGATGGGTGATTTTGCGCAAAACCTTGTTTTTGGTACGATAGGCGGTTTTCTTGCTCTTCACATGTTGACGGTAAATACCATCAGCACCGCGACGGCGGGGTTTATATTTCTGTTTGTGCGCATCGTTAATGTTTTCTGGGATCCGATGGTCGGCACCTATGTTGACAAAAGAAGTTCAAGTGCGGGCAAATATCGTCCCTGGCTTTTAAGAGCGGGCATTCCCCTCGTGATTCTTTCCGCGTTGCTTTTTGCGCCTATTCCCGGAATAAGAGGTTCGGTTCCATTTGCGTTTATCATTTATCTGGCGCTGGATTTAGTTTATTCATTGGTGAATATTCCTTATGGTTCGCTTAATGCATCATTGACGAGAGATCCTGAATCGATTGATAAACTGACCAGTACCCGCATGATGCTGGCAAACAGCGCCAACCTGCTTGTTTATACCCTGTTCCCGATGTTTGTGCAGATGGCCTCCCCCAAAGATCGCAGCCTCAAGGATACGGGTTTTTTTGGCCTTCAGCTGAATATGGGTAACTATACCGACCCGTCGGCTAACTATGCGTGGTTTGGCGTTTACTCAATTTATATGTTAATCGGCGCAGCGGCACTTTTCTTCTGCTATAAATTCACCAAAGAGCGAGTGGTTGCGACGGCAGAACAGACGGCTAACGTAAAAGCGACAGATTTATTCCTTGAACTCAAAAATAACCGGCCGCTTGTCATTCTCGGATTCTTTTTCATGTTAGCTTTTACCTTCATGTTTTTCATGAACACGGTAAATGGCTTTTTCAATCAGTTTGTTGTCGGTCATTCTGAATGGATGGGAGCGATTGGTCTTGTCGCCTCAATTCCCGGCATCATCTTCCCTATTTTCTGGTCCAGACTGAAGAAAATCTTCGGTAAAAAAGGCTTCTTCCATCTTTTCCTTGGCATGTTTATTGTGGGTGAATTACTGACCTACGTGTGGTCACGCGAAGGCATGCACGATGCCCTGTGGCTTGCTTACGTCGCAACCTTCATTAAACAATGGGGCTTAACCTCAGCGACTGGCTTCATGTGGGCGCTTGTTCCAGAAGTGATTGCCTATGGCGAATTAAAATCAGGCAAACGCAATGCCGCAATCATTAATGCGATTATGGGACTGTTCTTCAAGATTGGTTTCACGATTGGCGGCGCAATTCCACTTTGGTTACTGGCCGCCTATGGCTTTAGCGAAACCGGCGCGCAACAAAGTGCCAATGCGATCGACGGAATCATTATGACCGCGGTGTGGATGCCCATTGTGTTAGCCGCTATTTCGATGATCATTATTCAACTCTATCCTATCTCAGACAAAAATGTCACCGAGATCAACCGTCAGCTGGATGAGATCCGGGTATAGTTAAAAATTAATAAAAATTCAGAAATATAAATTTGGAAATTTTAAAAAGGTAGAATGATATGTCACTTATCCAAAACCCTGTATTACCCGGATTTAATGCAGACCCCAGTATTATCCGTGTTGGGGACACCTACTATATCGCCAACTCGACATTTGAGTGGTTCCCTGGCGTTCGTTTGCATGAGTCAAAGGACCTGCAACACTGGAATCTGCTCCCCAGTCCCTTGTCGACGACGACCCTTTTAGATATGAAAGGCAATCCTTCATCAGGTGGGATTTGGGCGCCGGCGCTCTCGTATGCCGATGGCCAATTCTGGTTAGTGTATACCGATGTGAAAATCACCGAAGGCGCCTTTAAAGACATGACCAACTATCTGACCACCGCGACCGATATCCGTGGTCCGTGGACAGATCCTGTCAAACTGAATGGCGTCGGTTTTGATGCCTCGCTTTTCCATGACGATGACGGGCGTAAATATATCGTGCAGCAAACCTGGGACCATCGAGAGTACCATCACCCCTTCGATGGCATCACGTTAACTGAGCTTGATACCAGGACACTGAAATTAAAACCGGCAACCGCGCGGACCATCTATCGGGGCACCGCCGTTGCACTCGTCGAGGGGCCACACCTCTACAAACTGAACGGCTATTATTATCTTTTCGCCGCGCAGGGGGGGACCGTCTTTACCCACCAGGAGGTTGTTGCGCGCTCCAAAACCTTAGAGGCCAACAGCTTTGAAACCGAGCCAGGGGAAGTGTTCTTAACGAACGTCGATACCCCGGACAGCTATATCCAGAAACAAGGGCATGGCGCTTTGGTCTCCACCCCGAAAGGTGAGTGGTATTATGCCTCGCTCTGCGCCCGTCCGTGGAATCGTCCAGGTGAGTCGGCCTATGATCCTCGTGGCTGGTCAACTCTGGGCAGAGAAACCGCGATCCAGAAAGTGTATTGGGATGCGGACGGCTGGCCGCGTATCGAAGGGGGCCACGGCGGAAAAACCTTTGTCGAAGGGCCAACCGATGCCATTTACACCGAAAGTGCCAAAGACCATAGCCAGTACGATGCGTTTAAAACAGCAACGCTCGATCCTAACTGGAATACGCTGCGGGTTCCGTTCACAGAAAAAATGGGGACCACCGGCGATGGCAAGCTGACGTTAATCGGCCAGGGTTCATTAGCCAATACGCATAACCTGTCGCTTATTGCCCGACGCTGGCAAGCCTTCTATTTTAATGCCCAGGTTAAAGTGAAATTTAATCCGTTCAATTATCAACAGATGGCAGGATTAACGAATTATTACAACGATCGCCACTGGAGCTTTGTGTTCATCACCTGGAATGAGATTAATGGCTCAGTCATTGAGATCGGTGAAAATAATCGTGGGAAATACACGTCATATTTGAAAGATGATGCCATCAAGATCCCCGAAGGGACCGAGTTCGTCTGGTTCCGCAGCAAAGTTCGCAAACAAACGTATAGCTATGAATACAGTTTTGATGGGGTCAATTTCACGGAAATCCCCGTTAAATTAGATGCCGCCATTCTTTCCGACGATTACGTGCTGCAAAGCTATGGCGGATTCTTTACCGGGGCGTTCGTTGGCCTTGCGGCTGTAGACTACTCAGGTTATGACGCCAGCGCAGAGTTTTACGATTTCCATTATCAGGAGCTGGGCGATGCGTTAATGGCCGATGGTACGTATAGCTGGCAAGCCAGCGAATCACGGTTTAATTAAATAATAATGAACCTACGTTATCTTAACGATAACGTAGGTTTTTGTTGGTAATCGCTCGCCGCTATATTCCATCCCCCCATACTCTGTTATTCCGTACGCTGAACCGATAAAACGCCGACGGCCGGGTTTCTCTTATCCAGCACGAGGGGTCTCTTTTAGCCAGTAGAGCTGATGATAATCAGGCCATAGGGCAGCATCCGTATAGTACAGTATTCCACCTCTTGCCCGACATCGTTAATGACAGCCATACTTCTCGTTCCAGGAATCAGAGTGAAGAATGTTACCGTCTTTATAAAGGTGCGTGATTTTCTCATAACTCAGGGAAATATCGTCCATGTGACCCGTCCCGGTCACCGATCTCGTGTCGTGCATAACAGGGCTATAGTGAACCACTCTCACATTTTCTAACGTGATGATGTAGTAGATTTCCTCTTGTCCACTGTAGTTAATTCTGTAGAAATTAAATTCAGCACTTTTCAGCGTCTGGCCTGTCGCAACAGCCTTAAACAGATACGGCGATGAACTGTCAATCTCTTTGGTGAAGTTAAAAGAGCAGTGTTGACGGGAACCTGTGACTTTACCAGTGAGGGGATCTGTAGGGATAATTACGCCGTGCTGCAAACTTCGTAGTTCTATGCTGCCATCTCTTCCGTGAACATCACACGACCCCACGATCCGCCATCATCTTTTAAAATTAGGTGAACAGGTACAGCCATTTATTAAGCTCCTCACAATTAGTTGAACAACCATTTCCCGGCCTTAGCCGATTGAATAAACATGTCAATCGTGAAATCAGGAACATCCACAGGATCAGGTTTTTTGAATAGATTCCATGAAAACTTAACTTCGGGATGTAGTGGCACACTGAATTTGGCCACCTGAACAGAGGTGATATGCTCACCTCAGAACATTACAGGTGCTCCAATGAAAAGAAGAAGTTTCAGCGCAGAATTTAAACGCGAATCCGCTCAACTGGTCCTTGACCAGATCTACACCGTTACAGATGCAGCCAGCGCTATGGATGTCGGCCTTTCCACTATGACGAGATGGGTGAAGCAGCTGCGTGATGAGCGACAGGGAAAAACACCAAAAGCCTCCCCCATTACCCCGGAGCAAATTGAAATCCGTGAGCTCAGGAAAAGCTACAACGTATTGAAATGGAAAATGAAATATTAAAAAAGGCTACCGCGCTCTTGATGTCAGACTCCCTGAACAGTTCTCGATAATCGGGAAACTCAGGGCGCGTTATCCTGTAGCCACTCTCTGCCATGTGTTCGGGGTTCATCGTAGCAGCGACAAATACTGGAAAAACCGTCCTGAAAAACCAGACGGCAGACGAACAGTATTACGAAGCCAGGTGCTTGAGTTGCATAGCATCAGCCACGGTTCGGCCGGGGCCAGGAGCATCGCCACCATGGCGACACAGAGAGGCTATCAGATGGGGCGCTGGCTTGCTGGCAGACTCATGAAAGAACTGGGACTGGTCAGTTGCCAGCAACCAACTCACCGCTATAAACGTGGCGGTCATGAGCACATAGCTATCCCAAATTACCTTGAACGACAGTTCGCAGTGACGGAGCCAAATCAGATATGGTGCGGCGACGTAACATATATCTGGACAGGCAAACGCTGGGCGTACCTCGCCGTTGTTCTCGAGCTGTTCGCGAGAAAGCCAGTGGGCTGGGCAATGTCGTTCTCACCAGACAGCAGACTCACCATGAAAGCGCTGGAAATGGCATGGGAAACGCGTGGTAAGCCAGCTGGAGTGATGTTCCACAGCGATCAGGGCCGTCATTATACGAGCCGGCGGTACCAACAGTTACTGTGGCGATACCGGATCAAGCAAAGTATGAGCCGGCATGGGAACTGATGGGATAATAGCCCAATGGAACGCTTCTTCCGGAGCCTGAAGAATGAGTGGGTGCCAGTGACTGGTTACATAAGCTTCGGCGATGCAGCTCACGCAATAACGGACTATATCGTTAGGTATTACAGCGCGCTCAGGCCACACGAGTATAACGGTGGGTTACCACCAAACGAATCGGAAAACCGATACTGGAAAAACTCTAAAACGGTGGCCAGTTTTAGTTGACCACTACACAACGAGGCACTGGTTCTGTGTGTGGTGCCAGTCGCACTATCAAGGGGAAAAACACTGTAAGACCTGTAAAACGGGGATTTACAGTATCAGCCGGTGAGAGTGGACCTGGAATTACAGCAAGAAGGATATTCATGGTGTGAAAGAAAACGTTACAATAGCAAAGCCTCATTAGACAAGATGATTAAAAATCAATCAAAAGTTGAAGCGCAGTGATGCTTAAGTACTGCGTTGTGCGGTAGCTATACCTTTTTCATTTTCAGCTTGTTCATAAAGTATCTTGACACTAAGTCGAAGGCGTTTCTTACTACGTAGTTACGCCTGCTCTTTTCATGGCCTAGTAACCTCATTGCTTAACAGAGTGGAATCTCTTCTTTTAAAAGAAGAAAACAACAAAGAACTACTCTTTGCTGGCAGTATAAAAGCTGGCGATAAGACCAAGCTTACTTAACAAAGCATGTCACACTGGACTGGTGTTACAAATGACAACAACAGAAAAGCAGATCGAACAAGATCTGATAACCAAACTAACTGACCTAAAATACGTTCATCGTTCTGATATCCGTGATCGTGACTCACTAGAGCGTAATTTTCGCGAGAAGTTCGAGGCTCTGAACCGGGTACATCTGACCGACGGTGAATTTTCCCGCCTGATGGAACAAACCGTCAGTCAGGACGTATTCACCGCCGCGACCCGACTGCGCCAGCATAACAGCCTTGAGCGCGACGACGGCACCCCGCTGCATTACACGCTGGTCAATATCAAAGACTGGTGCAAAAACACCTTTGAATGCGTCAATCAGCTACGAATAAATACCGATAACAGCCACCATCGTTACGACGTACTGCTGTTGATCAACGGTATTCCGGTGGTGCAGATTGAGCTGAAAGCTCTGGCGATTAGCCCGCGCCGCGCCATGCAGCAGATTGTGGATTATAAAAACGATCCCGGCAACGGCTACAACCGTACCCTGCTTTGCTTCCTGCAACTGTTTATCGTCAGTAACCGCAGCGATACGTGGTATTTCGCCAATAATAACGATCGCCACTTTAGCTTTGACGCAGACGAGCGTTTTCTGCCGCTTTACCAGCTTGCCGATGAGAGCAACCGGAAGATCACCCAGCTTGACGCCTTTGCTGACAGATTCCTCGCCAAATGCACGCTGGGCGAGACCATAAGCCGCTACATGGTGCTAGTCGCCAGCGAACAAAAACTGTTGATGATGCGGCCTTATCAGATTTATGCCGTACGGGCGATTGTTGACTGCATTCACCAGCGCCGGGGCAACGGCTATATCTGGCACACCACCGGCAGCGGCAAAACGCTGACTTCCTTTAAGGCCTCGACGCTGCTGAAAGATAACCCGGACATTGAGAAGTGCCTGTTTGTCGTTGACCGCAAGGATCTCGACAGACAAACCCGCGAAGAATTTAACAAGTTTCAGGCCAGATGCGTGGAGGAAAATACCAATACTGAAGCGCTGGTTCGCCGTCTGCTGTCCGATGATTACGCGGATAAGGTGATCGTCACCACCATCCAGAAGCTCGGGCTGGCGCTGGACAGTAACAATAAGCGCAACTACAAGGCACGACTGGAACCGTTGCGCAATAAACGGATGGTGTTTATTTTCGACGAATGCCATCGTTCTCAGTTTGGCGACAACCATCAGGCGATTAAAGAATTCTTCCCCAACGCTCAACTGTTTGGCTTTACCGGGACGCCGATTTTCCCGGAAAACGGCACCTATAAGCAGATTGACGGGCAGGAGAAATCCATTGTCACCACACAAGACGTGTTCCAGAAACAGCTTCACGCTTATACCATCACCCATGCGATCGAGGATCGCAACGTGCTGCGCTTCCACGTTGAGTATTACAAAGCGGAAGGTAAAAGTCGGCTGAAGCCCGGCGAAACGCTGGCGCAGGAGGCCGTGGTCAGGGCGATCCTGGATAAACACGACGCGGCCACCGCCGGGCGTAAATTCAACGCGATTCTGGCTACGGCATCGATCAATCATGCCATTGAGTATCACCGTCTGTTTCAGGAAATTCAGGCACTACGGGTTGCAGAGGACCCTTCTTTCACGCCGTTGAACATCGCCTGCGTGTTCTCGCCGCCTGCCGAAGGTAATAAAGACGTACAGCAAATTCAGGAAGATTTACCTCAGGAAAAAGTGGATAACGAAGAGGCGCCGGAAGAGAAAAAAGCGGCGCTGAAGGCGATCATTGCCAATTACAACAACCGCTACGGCACCAACCACGATATCAATAATTTCGACCTGTACTATCAGGATGTGCAAACGCGCATCAAGGCGCAGCAGTACCCGAATCAGGATTATCCCCACGCGCAGAAGATTGATGTGGTGATTGTGGTCGATATGTTGCTGACCGGTTTCGATTCAAAATTCCTCAATACGCTGTATGTCGACAAGAACCTGAAATATCACGGCCTGATTCAGGCATTTTCCCGCACCAATCGCGTGCTGAACGATACAAAACCTTACGGTAAGGTGATGGATTTCCGCCAGCAGCAGGATGCAGTTAACGATGCCATCGCGCTGTTTTCCGGCGAGAAGAGGGAACACGCCAAAGAGATCTGGCTGGTCGATGCCGCGCCGGTGGTGATCGGCAAGCTGGATCAGGCAGTCGACACGTTGAACAGCTTTATGAACTCGCAGGGACTGCCTTGCGCACCGGAAGAAGTGGCGAATCTGAAAGGGGATGAGGCCCGCAGTCAGTTTATTAACCTGTTCAAAGAGGTGCAGCGGCTGAAAACCCAGCTCGATCAGTACACCGATCTGACGCCGGAGAATGTCGCCAGTATTGAACACGTGTTGCCGGACGATACGTTACGCGCTTTCCGTGGCGTCTATCTGGATACAGCCCAACGCCTGAAAGCGCAGCAGGAGAAAAACGACGCTACTGTCGCCCGTGAGGTGCAGGAACTGGACTTTGAGTTTGTATTGTTTGCCTCGACGGTAATTGATTACGATTACATTATGGGGCTGCTGGCACGTTATACCCAGAGCAAGCCCGACAAGCAGAAGATGACCCGTGAACAGTTGATCGGCCTGATTTGCGCGGACGCCAAGTTTATTGACGAGCGTGAAGAGATCACCGCCTATATCGATACGCTGAAGGCGGGTGAAGGGTTAAGTGAGGAAGAAATACGTCAGGGTTACGAGAACTTCAAAGCGCAGAAGTTTACCCATGAACTGGCGGCGATAGCGGAACAACACGGGCTGGAAAGTGTCGCGTTGCAGGCGTTCGTTGACGGGGTGATGCAGCGGATGATTTTTGACGGTGAGCAGTTGAGTGATTTGCTGGCTCCGCTGGATTTGGGCTGGAAGGCGAGAACGCAGAAGAGTCTGGCGTTGATGGAAGATTTAGCGCCGTTGTTACATAAGCTGGCGCAGGGTAGAGAGATTTCGGGGCTGGCGGCGTATGAGCAGTAAGATGAAGAATTCAGAACAGAGTAATAAAGTGGCGCTGACGCGGGTTCCGAAGTTGAGGTTTCCTGAGTTTCGGGACTCTGCAAGCTGGGATAAAAAAGAGCTTAATAAATTATTAACGATAGGAAGTGGGAAAGATTACAAACACCTTTCTATGGGTAATATTCCTGTATATGGTAGTGGCGGCTACATGCTATCTGTCAATGACTACCTATATGACGGGGAAAGCGTATGTATTGGTAGAAAAGGAACAATAGATAAACCTATATTTCTCACTGGGAAATTTTGGACTGTTGATACTTTATTTTATACGCATTCTTTTATTAAGTGCTCTCCAAAATTCATTTTCTATCAATTCCAAAAAATCAATTGGAAAAATTACAATGAAGCCGGAGGTATTCCGAGTTTATCAAAGACAACAATCGGTAAAATTGAGATCCGGGTTCCATCATTTGGCGAACAACAAAAAATCGCCGATTGTCTTTCTTCACTTGATAACATCATTTCGTTACAAACGCAGAAAATTGATGCTCTTCAGCAGTATAAAAAGGGATTGATGCAGAAGCTGTTCCCGGCTGAGGGGGAGACGGTGCCGGAGTTACGGTTTTCTGAATTTCTAAATGATCCTGAATGGAAACTCTATAACTTTTGCAATCTCATCGAGCAGGTTATTGATTTTAGGGGAAGAACCCCCCTCAAACTCGGAATGGAGTGGGGAAATGGAAACATCATAAGTCTCTCAGCAAATAACGTTAAAAATGGATATATTGACTATAATGCAGAATGTAATTTAGGCAGCGAAGATTTATATCATAAGTGGATGGGAAAAGTTAATCTAGAGAAAGGTGATATTGTATTTACTATGGAAGCACCATTAGGAAATGCACTGTTAATTCCTGATGAGAGAAAATACATTTTAAGCCAGAGAGTCGTTGCATTTAAAACTCGAAAAAAAATAAATAATAAATTCTTTATTCAACTTATATGGGGGCAACACTTCCAGAACACAATTAGAATTCTGTCGACCGGTTCGACGGCTAAAGGGATAAACCAGAAATCTTTAAATAAAATATATGTAAGGGTCCCGTCACTTGACGAACAGGTGAAAATATCTAAATGTTTTTCATCTCTTGATGATCTAATCACCGCTGAAACCCAAAAACTGGCCACCCTGAAAACCCACAAAATTGGCCTGATGCAGCAACTTTTCCCTGCAGTAGATGAGGTTAATGCATGAGCGAAAAACCTAAAATCTACAGTTACAAAACCATCGAGCGTGTTGTTACACGCCTGCGTGACGACCTGAACAATACCGACTTTGTACTGCTCTACGCCTATAACGGTACGGGTAAAACGCGCCTGTCGATGGCCTTTAAGGACAAGGGGAAAAAAAAGACCAGCCGCCCGGCGACCGTCAACGATCACGTAATGCAGCCGCTGGTCATTGAAGAAATAAAGAGCGATACCCTCTACTTCAATGCCTATACCGAAGACCTGTTCTACTGGGATAACGATCTGAACGGCGATACCGAACGCGTATTGCGCATAAATTCAGCGTCAAAATTCTTTGCAGGGCTGCGAGAGCTGGCGCTGGAAGAGAAAATCTTCACTTATCTTGAACGCTACGCTAATTTTAATTTCCGCATTGACTACGAGCAGTGGACTGTCACCTTCTACCGTGACGACACAACGCATATTAAAGTCTCGCGCGGCGAAGAAAATATCTTTATCTGGTGCATCTATCTGGCGATTTGTGAGCTGGCAATTGACGGTGACGCAGCTGGCCCATATAGCTGGGTAAAATATCTGTATATCGACGACCCGATCTCCTCGCTGGATGACAACAATGCCATTGCTGTCGCCAGCGATTTGGCGAACCTGCTCCGTCGCGGTAGAGGTAAGCTGAAAACGGTGATCTCTTCACACCACGGCCTGTTTTTCAATGTGATGTGTAACGAGCTAAAAAAAACCAAACCCAAAACCTACTTCTTTTATTGTGAAAAAAGCGCAGGCACTTATTCGCTGCGGGCCACCGACGATACGCCATTCTTTCACCACGTCGCTATGTTGAGTGAGTTACAACAGGCGGTTGCGAGCAATAAAATCTATACGCATCATTTCAATATGTTGCGCAGCATTCTGGAAAAAACGTCAACCTTCTTTGGCTATAGTGACTTCTCTGACTGCATCCACGGCGTGGAGGATGAAGTGCTGTACTCCCGAGCACTTAACCTGTTAAGCCACGGTAAGCATTCGACTTATGAACCCAGAGAAATGGTCGACGACAACCGAACCTTATTTAAAAATATCCTGAATGCGTTTCTGGCAAAATATCAGTTTGCGCTGCCGGAACTGCTGGCCGAAAAACCGCAGCCGCCCGCCGCACAACAGGAAATCCCCGTTGAACTCATTGACCCCGTGGATCAAGCATGACTGAACAAGACCAAAAACAACTGGGCGACACGCTCTGGAACATCGCCGACACGCTGCGCGGCGCGATGAATGCCGACGACTTCCGTGACTATATGCTGTCGTTCCTGTTCCTGCGCTATCTATCGGATAACTACGAAGCCGCTGCCAAAAAAGAGCTGGGGGCGGATTACCCCGTATCTCCAGAAGAAGAGCCTGTTGCACCGTTAAGCCTCTGGTATCAGAACAATCCCGCAGATGTGAAAGAGTTCGAAGCGATGATGCGCCGCAGGGTGCATTACGTTATTGAACCGAAATACCTCTGGGGCAGCATCGCTGAAATGGCCCGCACGCAGAATAAAGAGTTACTGCGCACGCTGGATGCAGGTTTTGGCTATATCGAAACGCAGTCTTTTGAAAGCACCTTTCAAGGGCTATTCTCCGAGATCAATCTGACGTCCGATAAACTCGGTAAAACATACGAAGAACGCAATGCCCGACTGTGCGTTATTATTAGCGCAATCGCTAAAGGGATCGCGAAATTTTCCACCAGCAGCGATATTCTAGGCGACGCCTATGAATATCTGATCGGCCAGTTTGCCGCTGGCTCTGGTAAAAAAGCGGGCGAATTTTACACCCCACAGCAAATTTCCAGCATCCTGTCAGATATCGTTACACTCGACAGTCAGAATCCAACCACGGGCAAGAAAAAACGCCTGGATAAAGTGTTCGACTTTGCCTGCGGTTCCGGTTCGCTGCTCCTAAACGTGCGCAATAAACTCGGCGCTCACGGTATCGGCAAGATTTACGGACAGGAAAAGAACATCACCACCTACAACCTTGCGCGTATGAACATGCTACTGCACGGCATGAAGGATTCCGAGTTTGAGATTTTCCACGGCGATTCTCTACTGAACGACTGGCCGATGCTCAAAGAGGCCAATCCGGCCAAAAAGATGCATTTTGACGCGGTGGTTGCTAACCCGCCCTTCAGCTATCGCTGGGAACCCAACGAAGCAATGGGCGAGGATTTCCGTTTTAAAAACTATGGACTTGCTCCCAAATCTGCTGCCGATTTCGCCTTCCTGCTGCATGGTTTCCATTTTCTTGCCCAAGAAGGTACGATGGCGATCGTCCTGCCGCACGGCGTTCTGTTTCGCGGCGGTGCAGAAGAGCGTATTCGTCGTAAGCTACTCGAAGACGGCAATATCGACACAGTGATTGGCCTGCCCGCTAACCTGTTTTTCTCAACCGGTATTCCGGTGTGTATTCTGATACTGAAGAAGTGCAAAAAGCCGGATGATGTGCTTTTTATCAACGCCAGTGAATACTTCGAGAAAGGCAAGCGGCAGAACCGTCTGAATAAAGAGCACATCAGTAAGATTGTCGATACTTACCAGTTCCGCAAAGAGGAAGAACGTTATTCCCGCCGTGTGCCGTTGGAAGAAATAAAGGATAATGACTACAATCTGAATATTTCCCGCTATATCAGCACCGCCGTGCCAGAGGAAAAAATCGATCTTGGTGAGGTACAAAAAACTTTAGTTAATATAGAAAAAGAGATCTCTAAAGCAAAAGAAACTCACAATGCTTTTCTTAAAGAATTAGAGTTATCAAAATTACCGTAACACAACAAGCTTAGTAATTAAAGGCCAGATCTACCTGGCCTTTATACTTATCTGCTTTTAGTCAATGAATATATTCATAAACTTTGTTAACATAATATCCATCTCCGCTATCAAGTTCAATTTCCGCCATGACTCTACTATAATCAGATTTCTGTACGATGAGAGCAGAATTACCAAATTTATCTTCCATTACTCCGTAAATAATGTCACCATTTTTAATATCAAATCCTCCAGCCATACCCCCTTCCCGAGTAACATCATTGCTATCTTTTTCTAGAATAATTTCTGGTTTTCCAATAGGGCCAAAAGTGTATCTATATCCTTGCTCCGTTTGGCAGAGTTCTACCGCTTTAGTATGTGTTATATTACAAGCAAAGAAAATAAGGTTTTTCTCTTGACATCCATGCCATTTTTCAAAGGAAGACGCGGAAAAAAAGCAACCAAAGTCAGTATTGCAACATTGATTAATTTTTTCATATCATATTCCCTTTATTAATAATGTTTAGTTATTGCTTTATTTTAAAAATCAACATCAATAATTCTGTATTGATACTCATTTTTTCTTTATTAGTCCAGGCGATCTGATAATTAAAATCATAGGTTTCAATATCTGAACCCGCACGCATAGTTAACGAGCCACTACATTGCCTCAATCCAGCTTTTTGTCATACAATGTTTCTTCAACCTTTGAGATTGTAGTTTTAGGATTGTAAATGCCAGGATCTTGTCTTTTAATAAAATTATTAACAAGGGTTGGTAATTTATCGTTGATTAATTTTGAATTATTACAGTTGGGTAAACCATCACCAAATGCACTAAATATAAACGCTAGCACTCGCAGAATACTAAAGAAAAAGAATATGAGAGCAACAACCATCCATATTTTACCTTTCTTATTTTTAGCATTGTATCTATCCTTCCATGCAGTAATAGCGTTTTTCACGATATTATCTTTTCTTTCTGCTGATTGATTCATTTTATTTTCCTTGAAAAATTCTAAAAGATGTAACTACTCAATATTACTGACGCCAGGAATGCCATTTTTGGTTAAAGTATTACCTACTTTAACTGTGTCAGTGATACATCTGTTTTCTATAGTTTTCTGGTATTTTTATCCTGGCTGCTGAATGTCAGCACATCAGTATAAAAGGTTTCGCTTCTTTATTTTCAAGAAATGTTTTCATCTCATAATGGTATGAGACAACAACGGTGCTTTCAGCATCAAGGCTATCTCCCCGAATACCAAACAAAGTTATTTTGCCATCATTATATCTAACTACTTGTTTTACCTCTCCAGAGGGAATATCGAGTTTAACCATTGAACCACCGTCATCGGGATCATCCCCAGGTGCAAGGAATGCGATGTAAACCGTATCGTTGACATGACTAAGCGTCATGTGCTCACCATCAACCAGCGTACATTTTAAATCGTAATTTTCATTTGCGAATGAATATCCTGCGAATAAAACACCAGAGATAAACAGAACAACAGCTCTTATTTTATTCATATCAGCCTCTTTTAATCTTTCATTTTTTTATTATTTGCTTTATTTATTGAATCTGGAGCATTTTTTATAAAGTAAATAATGAGATTAAAACACCGTTAAATATTTATTTGACGATCTTTGGGATTTTTAAAGTGAGATAGATCCCAAAGAAAAACATAAAAATTATAATTACTATCTGCATAACGATTTATCCTAATGATAAAAGGCCACCTATATTACAGGTGACCTTTATAAATAAATTTATTAGCTAACACTACTACTCATCTTCATCTTTTCGTGTTATACAAAATTTCTCTCGGTCTTCCCATTCCTTATAATAGTTAGAATATTCCTCATCTTTTCCACCCGTTTCTTCAATCCAATTATCAAATTCCGGGTTATTTTTAAAACCATCTGACATACATCCTCCTGTAATTATTATATACTTGGTATATGTATCCCACTGTATCCATCCAAATATCTAGGGATCTACGATCAACAAATAGGTTAAACGAATTTCATTGATATCTATACATGGTTTTTTCGATCGAAATTACGGAATTGATCGTTATATTACATCGATGAAAACGATCAATATAAAGAAATAAATCGATTAAAGTTATCAAATAACACAAACCGATCGGTGGTGTAGATCAATCATTGAGAAGAATTTGAGGGGTATAGGAACGTGATAAATATGCTATCTGAGAGATGGAAAGATAAATATATCAACATAATCAGTCAAATGTATGCTCGCAGTTCCGACATTCATATCGGTCAACTAGCACACCATCCATAGCCGAGCCTGTAACAGCCCCAGCCGTTGCCCCAGCTACAAACCTTCCCAATAGTGCACCAACAACCGCGCCTGTTGCTGTTCCTACTACAGGCACAACAGAACCTATTGCAACACCAGTACCAGCACCACTAAGTGCTCCTGCCACGCCTCCAGCGATACCTCCTGCCTTCCTATCAATATTTCGCTCACTTACACGGTCAGAACCACATTGCGGGCATATCGTAGTCATTTGTTATTCTCTTGATTTTGGGTTGTTAAAAAGCAAAAAGACACCCGAACATTAATGAACGGATGCCTTTTTATGAAATAACTCATGTTCAATCTAAGGGGTTATAGAGCCAGTAGTAGCACATGTCATCTTGTCAGCATTGGGTTATTAATTTTCGCAAAATCAAACGGGCTGATACTTTTCTCCCGGTTCGAATCCAGAAAGTCCGCCCACCATTGCAGCATCAACTTGCGTTCATCCAGATGTTCCGCTTTATGGATATATGCTGCGCGTACCGAGTTACGTTCCATATGGTTCATCTGGTGCTCCACCGCATCCTTCGACCATATCCCTGACTCAATCAACGAACTACATGCCATTGTGCGGAAGCCGTGGCCGCAAACCTCAACTTTAGTGTCATAACCCATCACCCGTAGCGCACTGTTTACCGTGTTCTCGCTCATGGGCTTGCGCGGATCGTGATCTCCAATAAAAATGAGTTCATGTTCGCCGCAGAACTGTTTTATCTGCTTCAGAATTGCCAGCGCCTGCTTTGAAAGCGGCACCAGATGAGGTTTACGCATCTTTGATCCTCGCTGAGAATGTTTCACGCCGGGAATAGGCTCTCGCTCAGGCGGGATAGTCCACATTGACGTTTCAAAATCGATCTCTGACCAGCGAGCAAAACGCAGCTCACTGGAGCGAATAAAGATAAGCAGAGTGAGTTCAGTTGCCCAGCGGGTTAGCGGCCTGCCGGTATAGCCGTCTATTTTCTCAAGTAACTCAGGGATACGCTTTAATTCCAGAGCCGGACGATGTTGTCGATTGCCAGAGGCGACAGCTCCAGCCATCTCCTGCGCTGGGTTGTAATCAATTAGGCCGCTTTGCACTGCATAACGCATGATGGCCGTGGTACGCTGCTGGAGACGAGAAGCCACCTCAAGACGTCCAGATAGTTCCACCGCTTTAATGGGTGCCAGTAAGTCACGAGTGCCCAATTCAGCAATATTGCGAGTACCAATTGCCGGGAAGATATTATCCTCTAGGCTCTTTTTTACGCGATTAGCATGATCTTCCGACCATTTTTGGTTAGTCGCAAGCCACTCTCTGGCAACCTTCTCGAAAGTAATAATCTCTTTCGCCTGCTCTTCTTTCACAGCACGTTTATGCTCACGAGGATCGATACCAGCAGCTACCAACTTTCTGGCCTCTTCCCTTTTCTTCCTGGCATCCGCCAGCGAAACATCCGGGTAAACGCCGAACGCCATCAAATGTTGTTTACCACCAAAACGGAAACGAAATCGCCAATACTTTTAACCGCTAGGTTTTACAAATAAGGACATGCCATCGCCGTCAACGAGTGAATACTCTTTCTCCTCAGGTTTCGCAGAACGAACTTTAGTATCCGTTAGGGCCATAATGGTCCTCCTTCCATTGGTATCTCGTGAGTATACAAGCAATATCGAATCGGAAAATATACTCATTAGTATACTCACAAGCTTGTTGATGTAGATTGAGTTAGGTTGACTTCAGTTGAGGGGAAAAGCTGGGAAAACCTTGTGTGACGCGGATTTCAGACACAAAAAAAGCCGCTCTTGAGCGACTTGATTGTATCTTTTGGTGCCGAAGGCCGGACTCGAACCGGCACGTATTTCTACGGTTGATTTTGAATCAACTGCGTCTACCGATTTCGCCACTTCGGCACTGAAGGGATACGGAAACGTTGTGGATTATACCTGTCGATGGCCGCCATGCAAGCAGCAGCGTGTCTCCGCCACGCTAAGTGTCGAAAAAAACAGCGCCCGGCCTGCTCAGGAGCGTCTCAGGTCACATTTTCCCCTTCGCCTGCCCGGCAAGCTTACCCCTGTCTCTTATACACATCTGACGCTGCCGACGATCTACTCTGT